>BNJU01004106.1_pt1 | contig 333082 bp, 343 predicted proteins | sample 8539281 | NCBI WGS metagenome assembly BNJU01 (sample SAMD00202456, study PRJDB9452) | human saliva metagenome | isolation source: human saliva | place: Japan
CTGGAGGACGCTCAGGCGCGGGCCGCCAGCCGCGCCGCCACCCGGATCGCCCGGGCCTGAGTGCGCGCTGCCGGCCGCGGTCCCACGCGCCCCGCCCTCGCGCGGAGGGCGCGGCGGCGTCGTCGACCCGGGTGCCAGCACTGCTCCCGGCGCCTAGAGGCGGATCCGGTTGGGCACGAACCGGCAGTAGTAGTCCGTGATGGGGCCGTCGGACTCGCGGATGCCCAGGCCGTAGCACTCGTCGCCCACCATCCATGTGCCCAGGACCGGGCGGTTGTGCAGGTTGTCGGAGCCGGTGAAGTCGGGGAGCTTGCAGAACTCCTGGATGACATAGCCCTCGATGCCCCAGCCGCCGGGCTGGACGATGTGCCGGCCCTCCCCGTGCAGCTCGATGTTCGCGCCCTCGCGGGCGTGCAGGGGCTTGATGACGTACTCGGACATGCCCATCGTATCGTGTCGGGCGCGGGCCTCATCGGGGTACATGTAAGTGGGGATGAGGTTGGGGTGGTTCGGGTAGAGGTGCCACAGCGCCGCGCTGAGCGCCTTGGTGGACAGGAACATCGTCCAGGCGGGCTGGAACCAGTAGTCCGGCTTGAGCGCGCAGATCGCGGGGCCGAACTCCTCGAACATCATCTCCTCCCACGGGTAGAGCTTGAAGATGGCCTCCAGGTGCCTGTTCTTCCCATCGGTGAAGCGGGCGGTCTCCCTGTCCAGCCCGAGCTGCTTCATCTCCACGAGAGTGCTGGTCAGGCCCGCTTGGATGGCGGTGTCCATGAGATAGCCCGTGGTCATGAGGTCCTCGCCGGAGTCATCGGCGTCGGTGTAGGCGAAGTGGTACATGTGGGGGCGCAGGCCGTGGAGGCGCCCGAGGTGGTCGTCGATGCGGCCCCACTGGGCGATGAGCTCCTCGTGGATGCCGTTCCACTGGTCGATGCCGGTCACGCCCGCCTTCAGATGGACGTCCTCGTGCCAGTACCACTGGACGAGGGCGGCCTCCACCAGCCCCGTGGGGGTGTCCGCGTTGTACTCCAGCATCCGGGGCGGCCGCCCGTCGTTGCCCGAGTAGATGAGATCGAAGCGCGAGTAGAGCGAGGGGTCGTCGCGGTCGAGGGAGACCGTGGCGTACTCGATGGCCTCTCGCGGGATGCCCAGGTTGAAGGGCGAGCCCGGCTGAGCGACTCCTCGGCGAGGAAGCCGGCGGCGTCCTTGGCCATCATGTGGAGGTTCTCGCTGGTGCGCTCCAGGAGGTCGACCTCGTCCATGGTCAGCTCGTAGCAGGCGAACTCGTTCCAGTAGCTCGTGCTGATCCCCGTGGCGGGGTCGGTGGTCTCGGAGAAGACGAGGCCCTGGTGGGCGATGGTGTCGCGCCACCCGGGGCGCGGTGAGGATGGGACGCGCTGCACTCAGGACCCCGATCCGCCCTTGGAGCCCGAGCCGAAGCCCCCGTGGCGGGTGCCCGAGCCCCGCGAGTAGGAGCCCCCTGAGCGGTCCGAGGTGGTGACCTTGCTGCTCGACGACGGCTTGGAGTCGCTGTACCCCGAGGGCACCTTCTGCCCGACCCCGGGCGCGCTCACCGAGGAGCCGCGCGAGATCGGCATGTAGACCCAGTGGGGGTGGGAGTGGGAGTGGGAGGCCGGGCCCGTGTCGTCGTCGCACTTCTTGTCCTCGACGCGCTCCCCCGTGGCGGGATCCTTGCAGACCTTGACGTAGTCGGCGTCGGTGTTGCCGTTGTCGGAGGCGCAGCCGGCGATCCCCCCGATCCACAGCGCCGCTGCGGCCGCGGTGACGGCGGAGACCACGACCCGTTGGCCTTGGATCCTCGTGTGCATCCCTCGTCCTTCCTGCGCCGCGCGGGAACAGGGAGCCCGACGCCATACGGCCCTAGCCTAGGGGCGGGCGCCGCGCTCGACAACGGCGCTGGCACGGCAGCGCTCCCCATGGCCCCCATACGGGGGCCATAGGGACGCTCAGCCCTGGCGGGCCTTGAGGCGGGGTTCTTCTTGTTGATGACGTAGGTGTGACCGCGGCGTCGGACCACCTTGGACCCCGGCTGCTTGGCCAGGGACCGGATCGAGGCACGAACCTTCATGTCGGCTCCTTTCCTTCTTCGTGTCCAGTGAGGGCGGTGAGACATCGAGACGAGGGGCGGTGGCGCCCCGCCTGCAGCGCCTACCGCTTGCGCTTGCCGTAGCGGCGCTCGAACTTCTCCACCCGGCCGGCCGTGTCCAGGATGCGGCCCTGGCCGGTCCAGAACGGGTGCGAGGCGCTGGAGACCTCGACGTCGTAGACCGGGTAGGTGTTGCCGTCCTCCCACTCGATGGTCTCCGACGACGTCAGGGTCGAACGGGTCAGGAAGGCGAAGCCTGCGGACTTGTCGCGAAAGACGATGGGCTGGTAGCTGGGGTGGATCCCAGGGCGCATGCGAGCTCCTTGGATGGGGGTGAATATGAGAACTGACGTGGTGAACGAGTGCCGGCAGCGGTGCTGAGAGGGGAGCGGTTGCGAGCGTGCTGCGCTGCGCCGTGGGCCCCGGCGGGTGCGGGCCCACAGACCCACCCCGCCCGCACCCGCCTACCAGGAGGACTTGACGATGCCCGGCAGCTCGCCGCGCAGCGCCATCTCGCGGAAGCGCACCCGGGAGGTCCCGGTGACGCGCAGGTGCCCGCGCGGGCGACCGTCCACCGCGTCGCGCCGACGCAGGCGAGTGGGGGAGGCGTCTCGCGGGCAGCGCGTGCAGCGCCGCCATCGCCTCATCGCGCTCGTCCTGGCTCAGGTGAGGGTTGACCGAGGCCCGCTTGAGCTCGGCGCGGCGCTCGGCGTAACGCTCCACCACCTGCTGGCGCCGCAGCTCGGCGGCGATCTTGGACTTCTTGGCCATCAGCGCGACTCCTTGTACTCCACGTGCCGGCGCACCACCGGATCGAACTTGCGCAGCACCAGCCGGTCAGGGGGTGTTGCGGCGGTTCTTGCGGGTCACGTAGGTGTGGCCCGTCCCCGCGGTGGAGACCATCTTGATGATCGGCCGCAGGTCCTTTGCCCCCTTGGCTCCGCTCGCGACAGCTTCTCCCCTCGGGCGAGCATCTGAGCCACGACGACGTCGATGCCCAGCTTGTCGATCGTGCGGATGCCCTTGGCGGACACCGTCAGGCGCACGGTGCGCCCCAGGGACGGCACCCAGTAGCGCTTGCGCTGCAGGTTGGGATCCCAGCGCCGGGGCGTGCGCTTGTGGGAGTGGGAGACGGACCGGCCGAAGACAGGCCGGGCCCCCGTGACTTGGCAGTAGGTGGTCATGACGAGCATGATATAAGAATGATTCTCAGTTTCGTCAACTCTGCTGGAGGACCTCGTGACCGATCCCTCGGATGACTTTGCCGGCAACCTCGCTGACATCCCCGGCTCCCCGGCCGACGGCCGGCACACCCTGGCCGTCATCGGCGCCGTCGACCCCGCCCTGCTGGACCTGGTCGACCTCGCCCTGGCCGGCCAGGACGCCGTCGTCATCCGCGCCGGGCTCCACTTCGGCGCCGACGACGAGGGTCGGGCAGCAGCGACGCCGACGACGACCTGGTCCGGCTCGTCAGCCACAGCTCGGCCGAGGGCTTCGACGACGAACCCGGTCAGCCTCGACGTCCCCATGCCCTCCACCTGCCCCACCTGCTCCCTGCGCGAGGTCCTGGCCGCCGTCGCCCAGGACCGCGCCGCCCAGGATCCCGGGCGGCACCACCGTCATCCTCCTGCCGGCGGCCATCGAGCTCGCCCACCTCCTGCCCCGGCCTGGCCGAGGACCTCGCCGGCACCGGCGTGAGACTGGCCGGAGCCGCCCACGTCCTGGACGCCACCACCGCCCTGGACGAGCTCCTCGAGCACCGCCTGCTGAGCGCCTTCCCCGGCGACTCCCGCTGCACGGGCGCCGTCCACCTGACCAACCTCGGCTACGCCGACCTCGTCCTGGCCCTGGGGACGCGACGAGGACCCCGCCGGGGCCGACCTCATCGAGCACCTGCGCCCCCACGACGCCCTCCTGCTCCCCGGGGCTCGACGCACCCCTCCTGGAGACCCTCACCGCCCCTCACCCACGACGCCGCCTCCTCCCTGAGCCGCATCCACCCCGCCACCACCAGCGCCTGGGGCGGCCCCGACGAGCACGGCGTGTGGACCCTCGACCTCAGCGCCTCCCTGCCCTTCCACCCCGAGCGCCTGCGCTCCCTCGTCGTCGAGCTCGCCGGTCAGGGGCTGTGCGCTCGCGGCTGCTTCTGGCTGCCCAGCCGTCCCCGGTCGGGTCTGCACCTGGGAGGTCGCCGGAGGTGCCGTGAGCGTCGGCGACGCCGGAACCTGGGCGGAGGTCCCGGCCGCCCCCTCCGGTGCCGACGACGACACGGCCGGCGAGCCCCGCTGCCACCTCGTGGTCACCGGCGTCGGAGACGAGGAGATGCGCGAGCAGGTGCGCCGCGCCTTCTCCCGGATCCTCCTGCGCCCTGAGGAGATGGCCCAGGCCCTGGCCTGGATCGGCGCCGACGACGGCCTGGGCGACTGGTTCGGGCAGGAGGACCCGGAGGGCTGAGCGCCCGCCTCCGCTGCACGGGCCCCACCCGAGGCGGCACGGGGCTGCGGCGGCGTGGCACGAGGCGCTGGGCTGCACTGGGCGCTGACGGCACGGCTCGCCCCGGCACGGTAGGGTGTTCCCGTCGCGACTGGCGCCGGGTGGATCACCACCGGGGAGCGGCACGAACACGACTCCGGGGTCGCCCGCCTGGGCCACGGATCGCCCACCAGTGCGCGCACAGCCGCCTGCCATGGCGCAGCGTGCGCCCCACACCTGAGGAGAGACATGACCGCGCAAGCCGTCACCCCGTCCCTGAACCAGCCGCTGGCCGAGCTCGACCCGGACATCGCCGAGGTCCTCACCGGCGAGCTCGCCCGCCAGCGTGAGACCCTGGAGATGATCGCCTCGGAGAACTTCGTTCCCCGGGCCGTCCTGGAGTGCCAGGGCTCGGTCCTGACCAACAAGTACGCGGAGGGCTACCCGGGGCGCCGCTACTACGGCGGCTGCGAGGTCGTCGACGTCGCCGAGTCCCTGGCCATCGAGCGCGCCAAGGCCGTCTTCGACGCCGAGTGGGCCAACGTCCAGCCCCACTCCGGGGCCCAGGCCAACGCCGCCGTCCTCCACGCCCTGGCCACCCCCGGCGACACCCTCCTGGGCCTGTCCCTGGCCCACGGCGGCCACCTCACCCACGGCATGAGGATCAACTTCTCCGGCAAGAACTACAACGCCACCGCCTACGGCGTGGACGAGACCACCATGCGCATCGAGATGGACCAGGTGCGCGAGGCCGCCCTGCGCGAGCGCCCCACGGTCATCATCGCCGGCTGGTCCGCCTACCCCCGCCACCTCGACTTCGCCGCCTTCCGCTCCATCGCCGACGAGGTCGGCGCCGCCCTGTGGGTGGACATGGCCCACTTCGCCGGGCTCGTCGCCGCCGGCCTGCACCCCAACCCCGTCCCGCACGCCGACGTCGTGTCCACCACCGTCCACAAGACCCTGGGCGGCCCCCGCTCCGGCATGCTCCTGTCCAGCCGCGCCGAGCAGTGGGGCAAGAAGCTCAACTCCGCCGTCTTCCCCGGCCAGCAGGGCGGCCCCCTCATGCACGTCATCGCCGCCAAGGCCGTGGCCATGAAGATCGCCGGCACCGAGGAGTTCCGCGAGCGCCAGGAGCGCACCGTGCGCGGCGCCGCCATCATCGCCGAGCGCCTGGGGGCCGACGACGTGCGTGCCGCCGGCGTCAGCCTGGTCACCGGCGGCACCGACGTCCACCTGGTGCTGGTGGACCTGCGCGACTCCTCCCTGGACGGCCAGCAGGCCGAGGACCTCCTGCACACCGCCGGCATCACGGTCAACCGCAACGCCGTCCCCTTCGACCCGCGTCCCCCGCGCGTCACCTCCGGCCTGCGCATCGGCACCCCCGCCCTGGCCACCCGCGGCTTCGGCGACGCCGAGTTCACCGAGGTCGCCGACATCATCGCCGCCACCCTCGTCCACGGCGCCGCCGGCACCGCCGACGACGAGACCCTGGCCGCCCTGCGCGGCCGCGTGCGCGCCCTGACCGACGCCTTCCCCCTCTACCCGGGGCTGGCCCAGTGAGGGCCCCCTGGAACGGGGCGGCCCGGGTCCTGGACGGCAAGGCCACGGCCGCCGCCCTCAAGGCCGAGCTCAAGGAGCGCGTCGCGGCGCTGCGCGAGCGCGGCGTCACCCCCGGCCTGGGCACGGTCCTGGTGGGGGAGGACCCCGGCAGCGTCAAGTACGTCGCCGGCAAGCACGCCGACTGCGCCGAGGTCGGCATCCTCTCCATCCGCGAGGACCTGCCGGCCACCGCCACCCAGGCCGAGGTGGAGGCCGCCGTCGACCGCCTCAACGCGGATGACGCCTGCACCGGCTACATCGTCCAGCTCCCGCTGCCGGCGGGCGTGGACACCAACGCGATCCTGGAGCGCGTCGACCCGGACAAGGACGCCGACGGCCTGCACCCCACCAACCTGGGGCGCCTGGTGCTGCGGGCCTCGGGGCCCATCGACTCGCCCCTGCCCTGCACGCCGCGCGGCTGCATCGAGCTCATGGAGCGCCACGGCATCGACCTGGCCGGCCGCAACGTGTGCGTCGTCGGCCGCGGGGTCACGGTGGGCCGCTCCATCGGCCTGCTCCTGGGCCGCAAGGACGTCAACGCCACCGTGGACATCTGCCACACCGGCACCACGGACCTGGCCGAGCACGTGCGGCGGGCCGACGTCGTCATCTCGGCGGCCGGCAGCCCCGGCATCATCACCCCGGAGATGGTCGCCCCCGGCGCCGTCGTCCTGGACGTGGGCGTCTCGCGCGTCGTCGACCCCGCCACCGGCAAGGGCCGCATCGCCGGTGACGTCGCCGACGGCGTCGACGAGGTGGCCTCCTGGCTCTCGCCCAACCCCGGCGGCGTGGGCCCCATGACCCGCGCCCTGCTGCTGGCCAACGTGGTCGAGACCGCGGAGCGCTCGCTCTGAGGGACGTCGCCGCTCGCCCGACCGGCCGATAATCTTGAGGCCATGACGGACGAGTCCCACGGCGCCCATCCCTCCCATCCCTGACCACCCACCCATCCCGGCTGAGTCGGCAGGGCTCCACGAGTCCCTCGGAGCCCTGGGCCGACTCAGCCGGAGGTGTCCGCCGCCCCTGCGGACACGGCGCCGGTCGCCCTCGCCGGACGCACCGGCTCCCAGGACCCGCAGCCGCACAGGACCGGCCTGCGGCGTCGGACCCTGATCCTCGGTGCGGCCGGCGCCGGCGCCCTCATCGTGGGCGGAGCCGTCCTGGTGCGCTGCTCCACGGGGCGCCGGAGCTCGCCCGACGCCCACGGCCACCGACTCGCCGGCCTCGGCCGCCTACCGCCCCGCCTACCACTACAGTCCCCGCCACGGGGAACCTCGCCGACCCCAACGGCCTGGTCCTCTACGAGGGCGAGTACCACCTCTTCCACCAGCAGGACGGCACCTGGGGCCACGCGATCAGCTCGGACATGGTGCACTGGAAGCGCCAGGGAGACGGCCCTGGAGCACGACGCGCAGGGCCTGGCCATGTCCGGCAGCTGCGTCGTCGACGGCGCCGACACCTCCGGCCTGGTCAAGGGCGGCGGCATGGTGGCCGTCTACACCTCCACCGAGGGCGGTGAGGCCCAGTCCCTGGCCTACTCCAGCGACCGGGGCCGGACCTGGCAGCGCTTCTCCGGCAACCCCGTCATCCCCAACGACGGGCGCAAGGACTTCCGCGACCCCAAGGTCTTCTGGCACGAGGGCTCCCAGGCCTGGGTCATGATCGTCTCCGCCGGGGACCACGTCTCCTCTTCCGCTCCACCGACCTCAAGGCCTGGACCCACGCCAGCGACTTCGGCCAGGGCATCGGCTCCCACGCCGCCGTGTGGGAGTGCCCCGACCTCTTCCCCCTGACCGACTCCAGCGACGGCAGCACCCGCTGGGTCATGACCCTCTCGGTGGGTGCCAACGAGGAGACGGCCGGTTCCACCGCCCAGTACTTCATCGGCGACTTCGACGGCTCCGTCTTCTTCCCCGAGGACCGCGACACCCGCTTCACCGACGTCGGCCAGGACTTCTACGCCGCCCAGAGCTTCGAGCACGTCGAGGGCCGCCGCGTGTGGATGGCCTGGCTGGGCAACTGGAACTACCCCTACTCGCTGCCCACTGGCGACTGGCGCGGTGAGATGAGCATCCCGCGCGAGCTGTCCTTGACCACCGTCGGCGGCAAGCGCACCCTCGTGCAGAAACCCGTCCCCGAGCTCGACGCGCTGCGCGGGCGGGCCACCGACATCTCCGGCCTCAAGGCCACCGACACGGTGACGGCTCTGGGCACGGGCCGCACGGTCGAGATCGACCTGACCCTGGACGTCTCCCAGGCCTCTGAGGCCTGGCTGGGCCTGGCCCGCGGCACGGTCGACGGCAAGACCCAGGAGGTGCGCGTCGGCGTCGACATCTCGACCGGCACCCTCTACCTCGACCGCACCGACGGCGGGCTCACGCAGGTCGACGGCAAGGACGAGGGGACCAGCACCGACTTCGCCCTGCGCCGCCAGACGCAGTACCGCCCCACCGGCTCCACGGTGCGTCTGCACCTCTACCTGGACCGCTCCAGCCTCGAGGTCTTCGTCGACGACGGCGCCACCGTCGGCAGCCTCCTGGTCTTCACCGCCCCCTCCTGCCAGGAGATCGTCCTGGGCGCCAAGGGCACGGCCACCATCACCTCCGGCAGCCTCACCCCCTGGCCGCAGCCCTGTAGGAGCGCCGCAGGACTGTCGACGACGAGAGGCGGGGCCGCCGGAACAGCTGTTCCGACGGCCCCGCCTCCTGCTCAAGCAGTGATGCCCTGAGTGCAGGGCGCCTACTTCAGCCGCTGCGGGCGGGTGTCACCGCCGTTGGAGCGGGCCCGGTCCGAGGGGATGTCCGCGAAGCCTCCCAAGCCCGTTGGTGCCGTAGGTGCGGTCCACCGAGGTGGTGTCCCCGGAGATGTTGAGCTTCACCGTCGGGGCCAGCGAGCCCCCACGCACCGGGTTGCCGTCCTTGTTGCCGCCGATGGAGTCGATGAAGGACTCCACCAGGCCGCCGGGCATGACGTAGTGCGAGTAGGACTGGAAGGTGTACGGGCTCTGGTTGAAGTCCGGCGAGTAGGGCTTGCCCCGGGTTGAAGTTGAGGTTGATGGGGTTGCCCAGCGCGATACCCGTGTTCTGGTTGAGCGGCTTTGTAGTCGCTTCGCAGCCCGTCGCCCACGAAGCCCGTAGACGCCCTCGGGGCCCTGGAGCCCGTCGGCGTAGGTCTCCCGGTGCGAGATCGTGAACAGGTAGTACTTGCCGTCCTGGAAGTAGATCTGCGGCCGCTCGGTCTGGTCATTGACGCAGTTACCGCTCAGCAGCGGTGGCAGGTACTCCCACTCGGTCATCGCCTTGTTCTTGGCCCGGGCCAGGCCCCACGTTGGCCAGCTGGTAGTAGCCGCCGCGCTGGTTGACCGCCTCGACCGTCTCCGCCTTGGGGTCGCCCTGCTCGTAGCCCAGATCCTCCGCGGTGCAGGTGGCCACGGGTGGTGTTCTGACCGGCCTTGGCCGCGGCGTCGACGTACTGCTGCTCACGGACGAAGGCCGAGTTGCCCTCGAAGACCATGTACTCGGTGGGGTCCGAGGGGTTGTTCTGGTCGCGGAAGGTGAAGGGGTCGCGGAAGTTCACGCCCGGGTTCTGCTCGCGGGTCTGGTAGTACTTGCCGTCCGGGACGAGCAGCTGGTGCTGGGTGCGGAAACCGGTGAGCCACACGCCGTTCTCGTCAGCGTAGATGCGTCCCTCGGACTGCACGATCCGCGGGTCGTAGGGCTTGGAGGCCGCGTTGTTGCCGTCCTGACCGTAGCCCGTCGTCGCCGCTGCCGCCGGTGGTGGTGTTGTAGAAGGCCACCGAGGTGTAGAACATGCGGATCTTGTTGCCCTCCATGAGGCGGGCCGAACCGGACCACTCGGTCTGGGCCGTGAAGCTCTGGTCCTCGAAGATCGAGCCGGAGGCGCCGTCGGGGAAGACGTGCCCACCGTAGATCCAGCCGCCGTTGGAGCTGCCCGCGCCGTCGGCCGAGGAGGTCTGCGTGCCGGCCTTGCGGTAGAAGAAGCCCAGGCGCGCGTGGGTGTGGCGGTCGTCGAAGGTGTAGCCGGCGTGCCGGTCGGCCACCAGGGAGAAGGCGATCTCCCAGCCGTTGTAGGAGATCTGGTGGGCGGCCTCATCGGTCAGCGTCCAGGTGTCCCACACCCACACGTCCTCGCTCGTGGCCGGGAAGCCGTTGGAGATCTCCGGCATCGTGAGCTGCTCGGGCATCGAGTTGGTGCCCGACGGCGCATTGGGATTGGAGACGCGCTGGATCTGCATGGCGTCGGCGCGGGTCCACTTGGCGGTGTAGTTCTCCTCGACCCCGTGCGCCGCACCGGTGTGCTGGTGGCGTTGGCCCAGCCGGGGTTGTCGGCCTTGAAGCCCGTCGCGTCCTGGGCGCGGCTCCACCGGCGGCCTGCTGGTCGGCTCTGACCCGCCTGCCCCTGCTCCGTGGGGGCTCTGGGCTCGCCTGCGCCTGGTCGGCAGGGGACTGGTCGTTCTTCTGGTCTGCTCCCGCCTCGGGTGAGGCCTCGGCAGTAGCGGTGGCGGTGGGGAGGCGCTGGGGAGGGCGTCTCATCGGCGAGCGCGGTGGTGCCCGGACCCGGCCACCAGGAGTCCGAGCGTCAGCGCCACGGCCAGTCGTCTGCGACGGGCGCGGAACGAAGTGTGTGTCACGGTCATTGTCCGTACTGTCCTTACTCATGAGGGATGAGGGTGTCAGTGCGCCGTGAGCCGATGTTCTGTGATCTCCCAGGCCCAACCTTAGGAGAACCTGGAGGCGGAGGGACAGGGCCTTTGGACCGCTCTGTCAATATCGGGACACTGCCACCAAAGACGTAGACCCCTGCATTCTCAGGGTTTCTTGAGGTTCTCGGTAATTTGGTGACATAGACCACAAGCCAAGGGCTTATCGTCCGGTTAGTCTGAGCGCGTTCTCCGTGAGCTGTCTGGTCTCCCAGCCTGTCGGTTCAGGTGGTCGTCCGCTGCCGGGCGGCCCCGTGTCTAACGGAGATCCTGTGAATACTCTTCCCATCCGTCTGCGACGGTTATCCGCTTCAACAATCGCTTTGCTGGCTGCGCTCGCCCTGAGTGCGGCCGGCCCGGCGGTGGCCGCTACAGCGCCGAATACGGCGGGGCAGTCCACCACCTCCCTGCGCAACACCTCCACGGTGAGCGCCCAGTCCCTGGCTCAGATGGTCGCCGGTCCGAAGGCGACAGTCTCCAACGCATCCGTCTCCGGCAAGGACGTCCAGATCGGCACGGTCAAGGGACTGCCCGGTGACGGCAACGCCATCACCGAGGGCGTCGCCCTGTCCACCGGCTCCCTCATCGACCCCGATCCCACCGCCGACTCCGACACCGACATCACCCGCTCCGCGGTCCTGGGACCCAACGACGCCCTGGACACCACCGGTGACTTCGGCGTCGTCGAGGACCCGGCGGGACTGGCCAAGGTGGCCGGCACCGACGTCTACGACGAGGCCGTCCTGGAGTTCGACGTCACCGCCACCAGCTCCAACATCGTCCTCTACTACAGCCTCGGCTCCGAGGAGTACGCCGGCGCCACCGAGGGCACCCCCGCCTCCTGGCAGTCGCGCGGATACAAGGACCCGCTGAGCATCCAGGTCAACGGCACCGAGTGCGCCCACGTCCCCGGCACGCAGACGGCCGTGAGCGCCGCCTCGATCAACGAGTCCTCGAACGCCGCCTACTACACGGCCAATGTCTCAGGTCACACGCCGGGGCAGATCCCCGTGGAGTTCAACGGCTACACCTCCGCCCTGCCCTGCCAGGCCTCCGTCACCCCAGGGGACAGAAGGTGCACGTGCGCGTGGCCATCGCCGACGCCCAGGACGGCCAGCTCGACTCCACGGTCCTCCTGCGCACCCAGGGACTGGGGCTTCACCGACAAGCCGATCACCGACCCCTGCAACGCCAAGGCCGGCAGCTGTGACATCCCCGGCAACCAGCAACGGCTCCAACGGGGCGAAGAACGGCAAGGGACTCCGCCACTCCGCCCGGTCAGGGCAAGCCGGGCGTCACCGACTACAGCGCCGCCTCGCCCACCGCGAGCCCCAAGAAGACCGTGGCCGGTCTGCCCCTGACCGGAACCCAGGCGCTCTTCCTGGGAGGCATCGCCCCTGCTGCTCCTGGCCGGCGGTGGTGTCGCGCTCATGCTGCGTCGTCGTCGCCTGACCGGCTCTGAGGCCGGCTGACAGCGAGACTGCGGCCAGCAGACGGCTGACGGGGCGGATGAGGCTCTCTCATCCGCCCCGTCAGTCTCGCTAGTCTGCGGCTCACCGCTGTCGGGCGCTCAGTCCTCCTCCCGGCCGGGAGGCGCGACGCGCCGCCAGCCTCCCTGGCCAGCATCGCGCAGCCCAGGATGCACAGCGGCATGGAGGCCAGCCACAGCAGGGCGCTGACGCGGGACAGCAGCGAGGTCTGAGCCAGGACGGGGAGAGCGGCGGCGATGACGATGACGGCCATCCACAGGCCGACTCGTCGTGCGCTGCGCGGCTCGCGGACGTCGTCGGGTTCCATGGCCTGATCCTCTCATCCCGGTGATCTCGAACCTGCGCTCATCCAGGCAGCCGGCGCGCAGGTCGGTGACGGTGAGCCGGCGCACCGAGGCCCACCGCGGGCCGCGCCTCAGCCACGCGATCAGCCGGCCCACGGCCTCCGGCTCGCCCTGGGCCATGACCTCGACGTCGCCGTCGGGCAGGTTGCGGACCTGTCCCACCACACCCAGCTCCTGGGCGGTGTAGGCGCAGTGGTAGCGGAAGCCCACCCCCTGGACCGTGCCCTGGACCAGGACGTGAACGGTTCTCACGGTGCTGGCACTCATACCGGCGTCGCTCATGGCCCTATCGTCTCAGGCTCAGGGCCGAGCGCGTAGGCTTGCCGCCATGCGTATCGCCACCGTCAACGTCAACGGCATCCGGGCCGCCGCCCGCAAGGGCATGGGGGAGTGGCTCGCCGCCTCCGCCCCCGACATCCTCCTGCTCCAGGAGGTCCGGGCCGACGAGCAGATCGCCGTCGACCTCCTGCCCGGCTACGAGGCCGCCATCTGGCCCTGCCGCATCAAGGGGCGTGCGGGCGTGGGCGTCGCCGTGCGCGAGGGCGGCCCCGCCACCCTCGGCGAGCTGCGCTACGGCGTGGCCGCGCCGGGCACCGAGGAGCCCGACGTCGACTCCGGCCGCTGGCTCGAGGCCGACCTGAGCCTCACCGGCTTCGACGGTCTCGAGCGGCTCACCGTCATCTCCGCCTACCTGCACTCGGGCCAGCTGGGCACCGAGAAGATGGACCAGAAGTACGCCCACCTCGAGCTCGTCGACGCCCGCATGGCCGAGCTCCTGGCCGCCGCCCGCGACGGTGGGCCCCAGGTCGTCATGGCCGGGGACCTCAACGTGGTGCGCTCCGAGCGCGACATCAAGAACTGGAAGCCCAACCACAACAAGATCGCCGGCGTCATGGACGAGGAGATCGCCCACCTGGAGGGCTGGTTCGCCTCCGGCTGGGTGGACGCCTCGCGCCACCTCGTGGGGGACGAGGAGCAGGGGCCCTACACGTGGTGGTCCCAGCGCGGCAAGGCCTTCGACAACAACACCGGCTGGCGGATCGACTACCAGGTCCTCACCCCCGCCCTGGCCGAGCGGGCCCACAGCGTCACCGTGGACCGGGCGCCCGACTACGCCTCGCGCTGGTCCGACCACGCCCCGCTCGTCGTCGAGTACCGCTGAAGACGCGGCTGACCTTGTCGGAGAGCACGTCGGGGTCGGGCACTGAACGGCCCGACCCCGACGGCTCTCAGTAGCGGATCGCGTCGATCGGCCGGATGCGGGTGGCCACGATCGCCGGGATGATGCCCGCCAGCGCGCCCACGGCGGTGGCCGCGACCAGGCCGATGACGGCCGCCACCATGGGGAAGGGCGGGGTCGTGGTCACCGGGATGCCCAGGAAGGCGCTCAGCGGCATGACGCGCATCCCCACGATCGCGATCCCGATGCCGACGACGCCGGCGACCACGGTGGCCACCACCGACTCCAGCATGATGGAGAAGAAGATGCGTCGGCTCGTCGCCCCGAAGGAGCGCCGCACCCCGATCTCGTGGATGCGTTGACGCACGGTCACCAGTGAGATGTTGACCAGGCTCAGGGCCCCCAGCAGCATGACGAAGACGCCGGCGGCCGTGACCACCTGGGTGAAGGTATTCGCGCTGGAGCTGAGGCCACCGCCCTGGAGGTTGTCCTCAGCCTGGGTCGAGCCCTGACCGAAGCGCGCGTCCAGGTCCTTCTTGGCCAGGCTGGCGACCTCCTTCGCGCCGTCCTGACCGGCCCAGATCTCCAGCGTGGGGGCGGGGCGGGCGGCGTCCTTGGGCAGCCAGTGCTCATAGGGCGTGTTGAGGGCGAAGGCGGTCACGGGCTGGGTGCACGGCAGGCCCGCGTCCCGCTCGGGGTCGCCGCTGCAGCCGATGAGGGAGAGGTCCTCCGCCTCCAGGACGCCGACGATCGTGAAGGAGGTCTGCACGGGCGAGAAGGAGGTCACGGTGACCGGCTCGGTGAGCTGCTGGATCCCCATGGCGTCGAGGAAGCCCTGGGTGACGACCATGCTCGGGGAGAGGTCGTCCTCGTCCTGTGCGGTGAACCAGCGCCCCTGGGAGACGGTCTTGTGGTGCAGGAGCCCGTAGCTCAGGCTCACGGTCTGGGTGGGCACGCTCCGAGCGCCGTCGGGGAAGGAGAAGCGCACGTTGGAGGTGTAGGTCGTCGCCCAGGACTTGACCTCGTAGCGCTCGACGAAGCTGTTCATCGCCCCGGAGATCTTCGCCGCGGTCGCAGCGCTGGTCGTGGAGCCTCCGCCCGCGCTACCTGCGCCACCCGCAGCGCCCGCACTGCCTGCGCCACCGGTACCGCCCGCACCGCTGCCGCCGCCGCTGGCCCCTGAGTCGCCGCCGGCGCTCGCCTCGGGGGCGTCGTCGGCCTGGAGGGCCTGGTCCAGGCCTTGCCGGTGGGGCTGACGTTGATCGTCACCGTGCCCGGGCGGCCGGTGTACTTCTCGCTGACCTTGTTGATTGCGTCGACGGAGACCTGCCCCAGGGCGATGACGAAGGTCATGGCCGCCACCGCCGCCGCCACGCCCACCAGCGACAGCAGGACCCTCAGCTTGCCGATGCGCAGCTGGGCCCAGGCCTCGACGATGGCGCCGAAGAATCCGGTGAGAATGCCGTTCATGAGGCTCCTTCGTGGCTGGAGGGCGCAGACGGGTAGGGGGATGCCGGAGGGGCGGTGACGACCTCACCGAACTCCTCCAGGCTGCCGACCTTGCGACGCATGACGGAGATCGGGGTCAGGGTGCCGTGATCGAGCCGGTACTGGGTGTGGGCGCGGCCGGCCACGGCCAGGTCGTGCGTGATGATGATGAGGGCGGCACCGTTCTCGGCGCACTGGCGCTCCAGGAGCGTCATGACCGAGTTGCCGGTGTCGACGTCGAGGGCGCCGGTGGGCTCGTCAGCCAGGATGACGCTGGGGCGGCGCGACAGCGCCCTGGCGATGGCCACCCGCTGCTGCTCACCTCCCGACAGGCGCGAGATGGGCGAGCCCACCTTGTCACCCAGGCCCACGGCCTCCAACAGCTCGGCGGCCCGTGCGCTGCGGGTCCAGAAGGCCCTGCCGGTGTCGTACAGGAGGGGAGCGGCCACGTTCTCGGTGGTGGTCAGTCCCGGGATGAGGTTGAAGGACTGGAAGACGAAGCCGAAGGTCTGCCCCCGCAGGTGGGCGCGGCGACTCTCCCCGAGCCGGGAGGTGTCGGTGCCCGAGAGCGTGTAGTTGCCCGATGTCGGCTTGTCGATGAGACCCAGGATGTTGAGCAGGGTGGACTTTCCCGTTCCCGAGCGTCCCACGATGGCCACGTGCTCACCGGGGGAGACGCTCAGGTTGACTCCCGTGAGGATCTGCAGGGGCTCGGAGTCGGGGACGGTGAAGGTGCGGGTGATCTCCCGCAGCTCCAGCAGCCCGCTCACAGGATCTCCTTGCCTTCGGAGTCGTAGCAGGCGGAGTTGTCCGGCTCGCAGGTGTCCGGCGTCCCGGTGCGGCGCGTGTCCTTGTTGGGGACGAACTGCAGGACCTGCTGGTCGGCCTTGAGACCGGCGGTGATCTGGATGTTCGTACCGTCCGTGATCCCCAGCTTCACAGCGGTCTTGACCGCCTTGGAGGCGTCCCCGGACTCGGGTACCAGCCACACGAAGCCCGAGCCGACCTTGCCCTCCACGGCGGTGACCGGAACCATCAGGGCCTCTGAGGCGCTGCCGGCGTCAACGCTGATGGTCACCGGCATGCCGGCGAAGACCTTCTGGTCGCCGGGAACCGCGCAGCGCATCTCCACGCTGGTGCCGTCACCGGAGGTGGTCGTCGTCGAGCCGTCCCCTCCGGTGGTCGTGGAGGTGGAGGCCTTGGTGCCGACCTTGAGGTTGTTGCACTGGAAGGGCGCCGGGCCCCCCTCCAGGGTCAGGGTCGCGGCAGTGGGCGCGTTGGTGAGCCGGTACTGCTGCGCGGCGCTGACGGTGCCGGTGGCCGAGTAGGTCGAGGGGGTGATGGTGGCCACGACGACGCCGACGCCGGTCTCCTGCTGCTTGATGACCTTGGGGGTCACGGTGCCGCTGACGGGGGCGTAGATCGTGGACCAGGTGACCTTGTCCTCGGTCGGGGTCTGGGTGACGTTGCCGCTCTCATCGGTCTTGGTCACCGGGGGCTGGGACTCGGAGTGCTTGATGTAGAGCAGCGGGTCGCCGGCACTGACCTGGGCTGTCCTTCTCCACGGCGACCGAGTCCACCACGCCGGCCAGGTCGGCCTGAACCTCGACCGTGGCGTCCTGAACGATGTGACCCTTGACCGAGACCGTGTTCGAGATGCTGCCTTTGGTCACGGGGACGGTCTTGACGTCGGCGGCGTAACCGGGGGAGATGTCAGCGGTGGTGCCGTCGTTCTGCGAGGGGAAGAAGGCGATCTTCACCAGGGCGACAGCGACGACCACCGCGATGAGGGTCTTGAGGGCGGGCCAGACGAAGCGCTTCACGGCGTCCTCCATGGAAGGCGGCGGGATCAGAACCGGGTAGGGACCCCGGGCTCCTGACTAATACGCGCAGAGACTACGGCACAGGCGGTTGTCTGACCTCATCCTGAAGGAGGAACGATGAAAGCCCTCTCCAACCGGGGTTGGAGAGGGCTGATCACCGTCAGGTGCGAGGGCTCAGCGGTGCGCCGGGCAGCTCAGGCGAGCCTGCCGGCCGGGGCGGCGGGAACCGCGTCGAGGAAGGCCGGCGGGTTGAAGCCCTCACGGCGGTAGGCCTCGGTCACGGCGCGGGCCACGTCGTGGACGGCGTCGGCGTCCACCAGGGCGATCGCCGAGCCGCCGAATCCGCCGCCGGTCATGCGCGCCCCGTGGGCGCCGGCGGCGCGGGCCGCCTCCACGGCCACGTCCAGCTCGGGGCAGGTGCACTCGTAGTCCACACGCAGTGACTCGTGCGAGGCGTCCATGAGCCTGCCCGCCTCGGCGAGCTTCGCCCCGCGCAGGGGCTGCCCGTCCTGCAGAAGCGCCACGAGCCGGCGGGTGCGGTCGATCTCGGTGACAACGTGGCGGGTGCGCTTGACCAGCTCGTCGGCGTCGTCGCCGTCGGTGGCCGCGAGGCGCTCCAGGGCGCCGGACAGGTCCTCGATCGCGATGTCCGCCAGGAGCTCCACCCCAAGGATCTCAGCGGCCCGCTCGCAGGCCGCTCGCCTGGCCCCGTACTGGCCATCGTCCAGAGAGTGCTTGGCCTTGGTGTCGATGACCAGGAGGGCCAGGCCCTCGGCGGCCAGGTCGAAGGGCACGTGGGTCACCGAGCCGTCGCGGCAGTCCAGCTCCAGGGCGTGACCCTCGCGGCAGCGCAGGGAGGCCGACTGGTCCATGCCGCCGGTGGGGGCCCCGGCCATCTCGTTCTCCGTGCGCACGCAGTTGGTCACCAGGCGGGCGCGCCCGGCGTCGTCGGGCTCCTGCGCAGTCCCGGCCAGGCCCAGGTGCGCGACCTCGTCAATGGCGACGGCCGCCGAGCACTCCAGGGCCGCTGAGGAGGACAGTCCGCCTCCCAAGGGCACGCAGGAGACGAGGGCGGCGTCGAAGCCGGGCAGGTTCTCGAAGCCGTCGCGCTCCAGGGACCAGGCGACGCCGGCGATGTAGGAGGCCCAGTGCTCCACCTCCCCGGGGGTTCCCTTCGGGCCGATCGTGTCGAGGTCCATGACGTCGACCTCCTCCCGGGTCTGGGGGGAGACCAGGCGCACGACGCGGTCCTCGCGGCGCCGCAGTGCCAGGTGAGCCCGGTGGGGCAGGGCGATGGGCAGGGCCAGGCCGCCGTTGTAGTCGGTGTGCTCGCCAATGATGTTGACGCGCCCGGGGGCGTACCACACGCCGTCGGGCTCGGCCTCGAAGACCTCGCGGAACAGGGCGGTCGCGGCCTCGGCGCCCTCCTGGGGGCTCAGTGCAGGGGCGAAGACGGGAGCATCGTTGGTCATCGTGGTCTCCTGTGATGGGTTGTTGTGAGTGAGCGGACAGGCTGAGGAAAGGGTCGGGAGCGGTGGGGCCGGGTCAGGTGGCGATGGTCAGGCGGGTGCCGGCCTGCTGCAGGGCGTCGACGCCGTCGGCGTCGGGCTCGGCCTCGGTCACCAGGACCCCGATGTCCCGGGTGGCGCAGAAGGAGCGCAGCCCCAGGACCCCCCACTTGGAGGAGTCCAGCGTGGCCACCACCGTGCGCCCGGCGGCGACCAGCGCCTGGTTGGCGGAGGCCTCCTGCAGGTTGGGGGTCATGAGCCCGGCCTCAGGAGTGAAGCCGTGGGCGCCCAGGAAGACCCACTCCACGCGCATCGTGCGCAGCGCGTCGACGGCCACCAGCCCCACCAGGGCGTTCGACGGCGTGCGCTCGCCGCCGGTGATGACCACCGTGGGGGCGTCGCGGTTCTCGGCGCGGGCGGCGTCGGCGGCGTCGAAGAGCACCTGCGCGGCGGGCAGCGAGTTCGTGATGACGGTCAGGGTGGGGAAGTGCTCCAGCTCGGTCAGGGCCTGGGCGAGCGCCAGCGTGGTGGTCCCGGCCGACAGCGCCAGGGAGTCCCCGGGGCGGACCATGGCGGCCGCGGCCTGGCCGATGCGGCGCTTGGCCTCCAGGTTGAGGGTCGACTTGGCGGTGAATCGCGGCTCGAGGGTGGTGGGGCCGGCCGCCACCGCCCCGCCGTGGACGCGCTCGACCAGCCCCTGGGTGACCAGCTCGGTGATGTCACGGCGCACGGTCATCTCAGAGATCCCCAGCTCCTCGACGACGTCGGCCACCCGGACCCCGCCAGTGGCCGCGACCCGTTCCAGGATGTGCTCCTGGCGCTGACGGGCGAGCATCGGGGCCGGACGGGGCGATCCGACGGTGGAGGCTGAAGGGCCGGGTTGCATGGGGCCCAGTCTGCCAGACCTCGACGCCGAAAAACGCCATGTCCGCACGTTCCCGCACAGAGTCGCACAGACGTCGGTGGTGCCGTGGCTCCACCCGTTCGGTCGGTCGTGGCACACTTATCCCGCTCGTGCTGCGCTCCCGGCTGGGATAACAGGGGGGTGACACGGTAATGTGTTCGGGTCACCCTCAGGGACATCCGCTCGTCCTGACGGCTGACACCTCATCAGCCCGATCAGCCAGTCATCCCGTAGGAGCCCAGGAGTCATGCAGATCCCCGCACCAGGCGCGCACCAGTGCGTCATCGGTGTGGCCATCGCCCTGCCCTCCCACCACGCCGCCCAGGTGCGAGCGGTGCGGGAGGCCGCCGGGGATCCTCTGGCCGAGGTCGTGCCGCCCCACATCACGCTGCTGCCGCCCACGGCCGTCGACGTCGACTCCCTCGACGAGGTCATGCGGCACCTGCGCAACGTGGCTGCCGGGACGAGCCCCTTCGAGGTGCGGCTCGACGAGGTCGGCACCTTCCGGCCCGTCAGCCCCGTGGTCTACCTCGGGCTGCGCAGCGGCGCCGAGGAGTGCGACCGTCTTCAGGTGCGGGTCCGCGACCGCCGGGGCCCCTGGCCCGTTCGCTCAGCTTCCCCTTCCACCCGCACGTGACCCTGGCCCACGAGGTCGCCGAGGACGGCCTCGACACCGCAGCGAGAAAGGGAGCGGACCTGACCATGGACTTCACCGTCACCAAGCTTCATCTCTACCGCCACCGCAGCCGGCCCGCCGGCCACGGCGATAGCCAGTGCCCGGCTTCGGAAGGGGGCTGGGACGTGGTGGCCGCCTTCGCCTTCGGAGGCTCCCTCGCCGCGGACGCCTCCGCCGGCACTGAGCTGCCCGAGGCGCCGATGGTCCCGACGACTCCGGCGGTGTCGGCATGATCGAGCGCGTCAAGGAGCTGCTGGAGGCCGGGCGGCGCACGCGGGTCGGTCGGGCCCTGATCCGCTACGGCACGGCGCGCGGCGCGCTCATGGCCGGAGGAATCGCCTACACGGGCATGTTCTCCGTCTTCGCCGTCCTCGTCATCGGCGTGAGCATGCTCATGGCGATGCTCGGTCAGCACCCCACCATCCGGGCGGCCGTCGTGGACTCCATCAACTCACTGCTGCCCGGTGTCATCGACACCGGCAACGGCAAGGGGCTGGTCTCGGTCGAGCAGCTGACGCTCTCCTCGGCGCTCAACCTGGGATCGGTGCTGGCGGCCGGGGCCTTCATCTACTCGGTCATCAGCCTCATGGGCACCCTCAAGATCGCCTTGCGGGCCATGTTCGGGCTGGTCAATCCCGTCATGAGGCCGGTGGTCGGGCAGCTGGCGAATCTCGCGGGCTTCCTCGTCATCGTGGCCGGAGTGCTGGTGACCGCCGTGGCCTCGGTGGTGACGACGACGCTGTCGGGCAGTGTCGGTCGCTCCCTGGGGCTGCCGCAGTCGCTGACCGGAACCGGGGCGTGGGATGATGACGCTCCTGCTCTCCTTCCTCATCGACACCGGTGTCCTGGCGCTCCTCATCACCGTGTGCGGCATCCGCCCTCCCCGACGCGACCTGCTGCAGGGCTGCATGCTGGGCGCCTTCGCCCTGGGCGTGCTGCGCCAGGTGGGAACCGGGGCGGTCGGCTCGGTGACGCGCAACCCGCTGCTGGCCTCCTTCGCGGCCATCGCCGTCCTCATCCTGTGGCTGCACCTGACCAGCCGCGTCGTGCTGCTCGTGGCGGCCTGGATGGCCAACCCGCCGCTGCCCCGCGACGTCGACCACCCCGACGAGGTCCACGCCCACGAGCGCCCCAACTACGTGACGCTCTCCGTGCCCGAGACCCTGGCCTGGCCCCGCCAGTCCATCACCGGCAGCCTCGAGGCGGACCCGACAGCGCACCCCGACTACGTCCCCCCGGTGCCGATCCCCTGAAGGTCGGGTCTCGGCGCTGCCGTGAGCCCGACCTGGTGAACGGACAGTCGACCGGGACGATAGCCTGTGGCGGTGACTGACACTCCTGGCAACCCTGGCGGCCCCACTCAGGCCGCACATCCCAGTGGCTCGGCTTCCGGCGACGGCTCAGCCCCGGCCATTCACGCCATCATTCCCGCCGGCGGTGCGGGCACCCGGCTGTGGCCGCTCAGCCGGCGCAGGCGCCCCAAGTTCCTCCTCGACCTCACCGGGGCCGGCCGCAGCCTCCTGCAGGACACCGTTGAGCGCCTGGCCCCGGTGACCGCGACGACGACGGTCGTCACCGGCGTCGCCCACATCGCCGCCGTGGCCGACCAGCTCCCGAGCATCCCGCGCGACAACCTCCTGGCCGAGCCCTCCCCGCGCGACTCCATGGCGGCCATCGGCCTGGCCGCCGCCGTCATCGCCCACCGCCACGGGCGAGACGCCGTCGTCGGCTCCTTCGCCGCCGACCACACCGTGGCCGACCGGGCCGCCTTCGCCGACGCCGTGCGCCAGGCCGCCCGCCTGGCCGAGCAGGGCTGGGTGGTCACCATCGGGATCGAGGCCACCGGCCCCTCGACCGCCTTCGGCTACATCCACGCCGGCGACCCCACCGACGTGCCCGGGGCCCCCGACGGACGCCGGGTCCTGGGCTTCACCGAGAAGCCCGACGCCGACACCGCCGCCGCCTACCTGGCCACCGGCGACTACCGCTGGAACGCCGGCATGTTCGTGGTCCGCGCCGGCGTCCTCCTGGACCACCTCGCCGAGCTCAGGCCCCAGCTGGCCCAGGGCATCGAGGCCATCGCCGCCGTCTGGGACGCCCCCGAGCGCGAGGAGGTCCTGGCCGAGCGCTGGCCCGCCCTGGAGAAGATCGCCATCGACCACGCCATCGCCGAGCCGGTGGCCGCCGCCGGGGGAGTGGCCACCGTGCCGGTCTCCATGGGCTGGAACGACGTCGGCGGCTTCGACGCCCTGACCGACCTCGTCCCGCCGCGCACCCGGGGCCCGGCCACCGGTGCCGGAGTGCTCGACGATGTCGACGGGTCTACTGGCGCCGCCGGCGACGCCGCCCCCGCGACCCTCCGTGCAGAGATCCGGGCCCTCGACTCCGACGGCGCCCTCATCGCCTCCACCTCCGGACGCACGGTGGTGCTCCTGGGAGTGCCGGGCACCGTCGTCGTCGATACTCCCGACGCCCTCCTGGTCACCACCCCCGAGCACGCCCAGGACGTCAAGAGCGTCGTCGACGCCCTCAAGGCGGCCGGCCGCGAGGACCTGCTCTAGCCGGACCACTGCACCGCGGGCGCAGCAGCCGTCGAAGTCGCTGGGACCGCTGGAACCGCTGAGTCTTGAGGGGCCCGGTGCCGGAACAAGACAGTCCTCCGGCGCCGGGCCCCTCATCGAAACCACGACGATCACGAGGTCAATCCGGTGGAACAGGTGGTGTGAGAATGAGGGGTTCTCGCCTATCCTTGACACTCGAATGTGTCCCCTGTCGCACGCGAGAACCACGGAGGTTTCCATGAAGAAGGCCTGCTCCGCGATGACGCTCGGCGCGGCTGTGGCCCTGGCCCTGGCCGCCTGCGGGACGCCACCGGCCCAGCGGCCCGCCCGCAACCTCGAGGGCGCCAAGAACTTCACCGCCTGCATGCTCTCCGACGAGGGCGGATTCGACGACCACTCCTTCAACGAGTCCGGCAAGAAGGGCCTGGACCGGGCCGGCAAGGAGCTGGGAGTCAAGACCATCGCCGTGCAGTCGGAGAACTCGGCCGACTACGCCACCAACATCTACGCGCTCATCCAGCAGAACTGCAAGCTCGTCATCGGCGTCGGCTTCAACATCGCCGCCGACCTGACCGAGTCGGCCAAGGCCAACCCCGACATCCAGTTCGCCCTCATCGACGCCTCCTTCATCGGCGCCGACGGCAAGCCCGCCGCCCTGCCCAACACCAAGCCGCTGCTGTTCAAGACGGCCGAGGCCGCCTACCTGGCCGGATACGCCGCCGCCGGCACCTCCCGCACCGGGGTCGTGGGCACCTACGGCGGCAAGCCCCTGCCCACCGTCCAGATCTTCATGGACGGCTTCGCCAAGGGCGTGGCCCGCTACAACCAGGACACCGGCGCCCAGGTCCAGGTCAAGGGCTGGGACACCACCACCGGCAAGGGCGGCTCCTTCGTCGGCAACTTCACCGACGCCGCCAAGGGCCAGGCCATCACCGAGCAGTTCATCTCCCAGGGCGCGGACATCATCATGCCCGGTGGCCGGCCCCGTCGGCCAGGGCACGCTGTCCTCCGTGCGCCAGAAGAACGACGCCGGGGGCACCAACGCCGTCATCTGGGTCGACTCCGACGGCTACACCTCCTCCGGTGACGGCAGCATCATCATGACCTCCGTGGTCAAGGAGATCGGCAACTCGGTCTTCGACACCGTCAAGAACGCCTCCGAGGGGAGATTCTCCTCCGAGCCCTACATCGGAACCCTCAAGAACAACGGGGTGGCCGCCGCACCCTTCCACGACTTCGACTCCCGGGTGCCGGCGCCGGTCAAGGCCAGGCTCGAGGAGCTGCGAGGCCAGATCATCGACGGGTCCCTCGACGTCTCCACCCCCTACGACCCCTCCTGACCGCCCGGCCGGGGCCGGCGCCCCGAGCCTCCACCGCCACCCGGAAGCGAGCCTGTTGTGAAGCTTGAGCTGCGCGGGATCACGAAGGCCTTCGGGCCGCTCGTGGCCAACGACCATATCGACTTAACCGTCGAACCCGGCCAGATCCACGCCCTCCTGGGCGAGAACGGCGCGGGCAAGTCCACGCTCATGAACGTCCTCTACGGCCTCCACCAGCCCGACGCCGGAGAGATCCTCATCGACGACGAGCCCGTCACCTTCTCGGGCCGGGCGACGCCGTGGCCGCCGGCATCGGCATGGTCCACCAGCACTTCATGCTCGTGCCCGTCTTCACCGTGGCCGAGTCCGTCGCCCTGGGCTACGAGCCGGTCGGGTCGCTGGGGCTCATCAACACCGGCGCCGCCGCCGCCAAGGTCACCGAGATCTCCCGCCGCTTCGGCTTCGACGTCGACCCCCACGCCCTCATCGAGGATCTGCCCGTGGGCGTCCAGCAGCGCGTGGAGATCATCAAGGCCCTGGCCAGAGACGCCAAGGTCCTCATCCTCGACGAGCCCACCGCCGTGCTCACCCCGCAGGAGACCGACGAGCTCATCACCATCATGCGCGAGCTCAAGGCCTCGGGCACCTCCATCGTCTTCATCACCCACAAGCTGCGCGAGATCCGCGAGGTCGCCGACACCATCACCGTCATCCGCCGCGGCCGCGTCGTCGGCACCGCCGAGCCCACCGCCTCGGCCGCCGAGCTCGCCGGTCTCATGGTCGGCCACGACGTCTCCCTGACCGTCGACAAGCCCCCGGCCGACCCCGGGGACGACGGGCTTGCCCTGGAGGGCATCAGCCTCATCGAGGACGGCACCACCCTCCTTGAGGACATCGATCTGCACGTGCGCGCCGGCGAGATCCTCGCCATCGCCGGCGTCCAGGGCAACGGCCAGACCGAGCTGAGCGAGGTCATCCTGGGACTGCGTCCGCCCACCACCGGCTCCATCGCCTTCGACGGCCAGGACGTCACCCGCCACACGGTGCGCCGCCGCCTGCGAGCCGGACTGGGCTTCGTGCCCGAGGACCGCACCACCGACGGCATGGTCGCCGAGCTCTCCGTCGCCGAGAACATGGTCCTGGACCGCTACGACGACCCCTCCCTGGGGCGGGGCCCGTCACTGTCCCCGACGCGCGTGCGCCACGCCGCCCACCGGATGCGCGAGGAGTTCGACGTGCGCGTCACCGACGTCGACGACGCCATCTCCACCCTCTCGGGAGGCAACCAGCAGAAGGCCATCCTCGCCCGCGAGCTCTCCCGGCCCCTCAAGGTCCTCGTCGCCTCCCAGCCCACCCGCGGCCTGGACGTGGGCTCCATCGAGTTCGTCCACCAGCGCATCGTCGCCGAGCGGGATACCGGCACCGCCGTCCTCATCATCTCCTCCGAGCTCGACGAGATCTACGCCCTGGCCGATCGGATCGCCGTCATGTACCGCGGACGGATCGTCGGCACCGTCCCGGCCGACACCGCCCGCGACGCCCTGGGCCTCATGATGGCCGGCACCCCCGCCGAGCAGGCCCTCGACCCTCAGGAGCAGACACGATGAGCACCCCCACCACCGGCTCCAGCACCGAAGCGAGCCCGACGCCCCCGTCCGAGGACCTCCCCGAGGAGCAGACCGAGCACGGCCCGAGCGGCCAGGCCGCCCTGCTGCGGCAGGTCGCCTCCTCACCGGCCGTCGTCGGGCTGCTCGCGGTCCTGACCGCCCTGATCCTCAGCTCGATCCTCATCCTCGCGGCCGACTCCGAGGTGCGCTACACCGCCACCTACCTGCTCAACCGCCCCGGCGACTTCCTCCACGCCACCGCCTCCACCCTGAGCGAGGCCTACAGCTCCCTGCTGCGCGGTGCCGTCTTCGACTGGCGCGCCACCACGGGCGTGCGCATGATCCGCCCCATCACCGACACCCTGACCAACGCCACCCCGCTCATCATCGCCGGGCTCGGCATGGCGGTGGCCTTCCGAGCCGGCCTGTTCAACATCGGCGGCCAGGGGCAGATGATCCTCGGGGCGATCACCGCCTGCTACGTGGGCATCGCCTGGAACCTGCCCCCGGTGGCCCACCTGCTGCTGGCCGTCGTCGGGGCGGCTCTGGGAGGACTGGTGTGGGGCGGCATCGCCGGCGTCCTCAAGGCCCGCACCGGCGCCAACGAGGTGATCGTGACGATCATGCTCAACTCCATCGCCGCCCACCTGCTGTCCCAGGTGCTCAGCCTCAAGGCCTTCAACGGGGAAGGGGAGACCGGCAACCGCAAGTCCCTGACCGTGGCGGATGCCGCCCAGTACCCCTCACTGGCCGGCGACTCCTTCCGCCTCCACGCCGGATTCCTCCTGGCCCTGCTGGTCGCCGTGGCCGTGTGGTGGCTCATGGAGCGCTCCCGCCTCGGCTTCCAGCTGCGGGCCACCGGCCTCAACGCCGACGCCGCCCGTACCGCCGGCATGAGCGTGCCCTGGGTGACGAGCCTGGTCATGATGATCTCCGGCGCCCTGTGCGGGCTGGCCGCCACCGCGCCGGTCCTGGGCACCCAGAAGAGCATGGACGAGTCCGTCGTGGGCACCATCGGCTTCGACGCCATCACGGTGGCGCTCCTGGGCCGCTCCCGCCCCCTGGGGACCGTGCTGGCCGGCCTGCTGTTCGGGGCGCTGCGCGCCGGGGGCACCGCCATGCAGGCCGCCCCGGGCACCCACATCAAGATCGTCCTGGTCCTGCAGTCCACGATCGTGCTGTTCATCGCCGCGCCGCCCCTGATCCGGGCCATCTTCCGGCTCCCGGAGCGTCGTGCCCCCCTCGGCGGTACCGATCCGTCCCCCGCTTCAGTGCCGGCCGCAGCCCCGGCCGCTCCCGCCGCGAAGGAGGCCTGAGCCATGAGCGCATCAACCGCTTCCGTCGACTCTCACGCCGCGACCGCACCGGATGCCTCCGTGCCCGCGACGGCGGCGCCCATGGATCTGAAGATCCCGATCACCGGCGTCGTCGTGCTCCTGCTGCAGGGGTTCATGGCTCTGGGGGCCCGCGGCTCGACGACCTTCGACCTGACCGCCTCCTCCGACCTCTTCCGGCTCGGGGCCCCCGAGCTCAACGCGCGCCTGGTCATCCTCACCACCGCCGGGATCGTCGCGGCGGCCACCGCCGTCGCCTTCGACCGCTCCCGGCGCCGCAGCAGGATCCCCGACCTGGGCCGCCGTCCTCATCGGCGTCGGATTCGTCCTGGCCTTCCTGGCCTGGGCCGGGGCCGGAAGCCGCGGCGTCATCCCCCTGGTGACCATCCTGTCCTCCGCGCTGGGACTGAGCGTCCCCCTCGTCTACGGCTCGCTGGCCGGGATCATCGGGGAGCGCTCGGGCACCATCAACATCGCCATCGAGGGCCAGCTCCTGGGCGGGGCCTTCCTGGGGGCCGTCGTCGCCTCGGCCTGCTCCAACCCCTGGGTGGGGATCCTGGCCGCGCCCCGTGGCCGGAGTCCTCGTGGCCCTCCTGCTGGCCCTGTTCGGCCTGCGCTACCGGGTCAACCAGATCGTCGTCGGCGTCGTCCTCAACGTCCTGGTCTCCGGGCTCACCGGCTTCCTGTTCTCCACCTTCCTGTCCTCCAGCCCCAGCCTCAACCGGGCCCTGCGCCTGCCCACCCTGGCGGTGCCGCTGCTGTCCCGGATCCCGATCATCGGGCTGTCCTCTTCCGCCAGACGATCCTCGTCTACCTCATGTACGCGGCCGTGGCGGTCCTGTCCGTCATGCTGTTCCGCTCCCGGTGGGGGCTGAGGCTGCGGGCCTGCGGTGAGCACCCCAAGGCCGCCGACACCGTCGGCATCAACGTCATGCGCACCCGCGTGGCCAACCTGGCCCTGGCCGGAGCGCTCGCGGGACTGGGCGGGGCCTTCTTCACCGTCGGCTCGGGCCTGTCCTTCGAGAACGACATGACCGCCGGCAACGGCTACATCGCCCTGGCCGCCATGATCCTGGGCGCCTGGCGGCCCCTGGGCTCCCTGGGGGCGGCCCTGCTCTTCGGCTTCGCCACCTCCGTGGCCCAGACCCTGCCGGTCATCGGCAGCTCGGTCTCACCGGACATCATCTCCATGATCCCCTACATCGTCACGATCCTGGCGGTGGCCGGATTCGTGGGCAAGGTGCGTGCACCGGCCGCCGAGGGGGTGCCCTACCCGTGAGCAGCATCGCACCCATCGATCTGACCGATGCCCACTGGCGGGCCCTGCACGAGCTCGCCGTGGAGGCCATGACCCACGCCTACGCCCCCTACTCCCGCTTCAAGGTCGGTGCCGCCGCCCTGGTCGACGACGGCCGACTCGTCTCGGGATGCAACGTGGAGAACGCCGGCTACGGCGTCACCCTGTGCGCCGAGTGCGGCCTCGTCTCCGAGCTCACCCGCACCGGGGGAGGGCGCCTGGTCGCCTTCGCCTGCGTGGACGCCCACGGCCGGGCCCTCGCGCCGTGCGGGCGCTGCCGCCAGCTCCTGAGCGAGCACGCCGCCGACGGTATGGTGCTGGCCATGCCCTCGGGGATGATGAGCATCGACGAGGTCCTGCCCGACCGCTTCTGCGCCGACGACGTCGAACGCGTCGTCGGCCAGCAGAGCTGAGGGCCGGCTGACCAGCAGCCACAGATGGAGGAGAGCCCCGTGACCGTCCCGCCGCACCGCCGGCCGTCGAGCCCTTCGACGCCGTCGACGTCATCGCCGCCAAGCGCGACGGCGCCGCCCTGACCGACGCCCAGATCGACTGGGTCGTGGAGGCCTACACCCGCGGCGCCGTCGCCGAGGAGCAGATGAGCGCCCTGGCCATGGCCATCTACCTGCGCGGCATGAGCCGGGCCGAGATCGCCCGCTGGACCGACGCCATGATCGCCTCCGGGGAGCGCATGGACTTCTCCGGCCTGCCCCGCCCCACAGCGGACAAGCACTCCACCGGAGGAGTGGGGGACAAGATCACCCTGCCGCTGGCGCCGCTCGTGGCCGTCTTCGGCGTGAGCGTCCCCCAGCTGTCCGGACGCGGGCTCGGGCACACCGGCGGGACCCTGGACAAGCTGGAGTCCATCCCCGGCTGGCGGGCCGACCTCACGGGCGAGGAGATCCTGGCGATGCTCGGCGCCGACGGCCCCGGCGCCGTCATCTGCGCCGCCGGGGCGGGCCTGGCCCCCGCCGACAAGCGCCTCTACGCCCTGCGCGACACCACCGCCACCGTCTCCTGCGTCCCCCTCATCGCCTCCTCGATCATGTCCAAGAAGATCGCCGAGGGGACCGGCGCCCTCGTCCTGGACGTCAAGGTCGGCTCGGGCGCCTTCATGAAGGAGCTCGGGCCAGGCCCGCGAGCTCGCCTCCACCATGGTGGCCCTGGGCACCGACGCCGGAGTGACCACCCGCGCCCTGCTCACCGACATGTCCACCCCGCTCGGGCTCACCGCCGGCAACGCCCTCGAGGTCGCCGAGTCCCTCGAGGTGCTCGCCGGCGGGGGACCGGCCGACGTCGTCGACCTCACCGTGGCCCTGGCCCTGGAGATGTGCGCCGCCGCCGGCAGACCCGTCGAGGAGGACCAGGCCCGCGCCGCCCTGGCCGACGGACGCGCCATGGACATCTGGCGCGACATGATCTCCCGCCAGGGAGGAGACCCGGACGCGCCCCTGCCCCTCGCCCCGGAGACCGAGACCGTCACCGCCCCGGCCGACGGGGTCCTCACCACCCTGGACGCCCTCGCCGTCGGGGTGGCCGCCTGGCGCCTCGGGGCCGGGCGGGCCCGCAAGGAGGACCCGGTCCAGGCCGTCGCCGGCGTCACCATGCACGCCAAGCCGGGCGATGAGGTGCGCGCCGGCCAGTCGCTGCTCACCCTGCACACCGCCACCCCCGAGCGCTTCACCCGCGCCCGGGAGGCGCTCGCCGGCGGCATCGTCATCTCCGAGGCCGGATCGCCGGAGGCGGCCGACGCCGTGGCCCGCCGGGAGCGCGGCGTCATCCTGGAGCGCATCGGATGACCACGCCCCGGCCGGTAGAGCCGGCCATCGTCGCCCGCGCCGTCAACTCCCGGCTGCGGGTGGGCCGCCTCACCCAGGCGGGGCAGGCCATCACCCTGACCCAGACCGACGCCACCACCTGCGGGCCCACCTGCCTCCTGGCCGCCCGCCTGCTCCTGGAACCCGGCGAGCGCGCAGCCGTGACAGGCGACCTCGCCCAGGAGATGACCGCTTCGCCACCCGGCAGGGAGGGCAAGCAGCTGGTCTCCGTCCTGTCCCGCCAGCAGCTGCGTCTCCAACGGGCCATGAATGTCCGCGGCCTAGGGGTCCTGCCCTGGCCGAAGGCGCTGGGCTCCACGCCCTGGTCCGTGGCCCGGCAGATGACCGACATCGCGAGCACCTGCACGCCGGGCGGAGGGCGTCGTCGTTACACGGTGAGGTGGGTGAGCGACCACGGCCCCGCCTGGGGCAGTGAGGTCGCCTCGATCCGCGAGGTGCTGGCAGGCGGACTCCCGGTCATCCTGGTCACCGGCGGTCCGCTCGTCCTCGACGACGTCTCCGAGGGCGAGCCCACGGCGAGGACGAGGCTGCGCACGTCCCTGGCACGCACCCCGGCCGTGCCCCGCCACTACGTCCTGGCCCTGCCCTGGCGGACCGTCGGGCAGGAGGACCCCGGTGAGGGGAACGCGCACATCTACGAGCCCTCCAGCGGCGCCGTGCGCCCCCTCGACCTGACCGTCCTCGCGCGATCCGCACCGCCCCGGCCCCCGCGAGCTCGGCAACTGGCCCCGCGTCCTCGCCGTCATCGCGCCCGAAAAAAACGCAATCCACTGACTGAGAGTACCAGTCGTGATGTGGGAGTGATATCCATGTCGACACGGCGAGCCATGCCACTCATCACTGTGCGCGATCTTGATGCTGCCATTGAAGCGTATCGTCGCCTCACCGGGATGGAGGTGGTCATGAATCATGGCTGGATCGCCACCCTGTCCCCGCCAGGGATCGTTCCATCCAAATCAGCTTGATCGCCTCGGATCCCACTGCTCCGGTCAACCCGGCGGTCTCCATCGAGGTGGATGATCTGGATGACGCCTACCGGATCGCTCGGGAGAACGGCTGGGAGATCGTGCATGACCTCGCTGTGGAGGAGTGGGGAGTGCGTCGTTTCTTCTTCCGGGATGCGGACGGAAACATCGTGAACGTCCTGTCTCATCTGTGATTCCAGCACTGAAGGTGCATCGCGTGGTGCTTTGCCGCATGAGGCGGGTCGGTCCATGATGGGTGAACTCTCGTGAAAGGATCCCCATGACCACGCGCGCCCGGATCGCCCGCCTCATCGACCACACCCTCCTCAAGCCCGAGGCCACCACCGCCCAGGTCGATGCGCTCATCGCCGAGGCCGCGGACCTGAGCACCTACAGCGTGTGCGTCTCCCCGAGCCTCCTGCCGGTGGACGTGCCCGACGACCTGCACGTGGCCACCGTCTGCGGCTTCCCCTCCGGCGCCCACGCCACCGCCGTCAAAGCCGCCGAGGCCGCCGACGCCCTGGCCAAGGGCGCCGAGGAGATCGACATGGTCGTCAACCTCCGCCTCGTCAAGGAAGGCGACGCCGACGCCGTCGAGGCCGACATCCGCGGCGTGCGCGAGGCCTGCCGGGGCGCCGTCCTCAAGGTCATCATCGAGTCCGCCGCCCTCACCGATGAGGAGATCGTCTCCACCTGCCGCGCCGCCGAGGCCGCCGGGGCCGACTTCGTCAAGACCTCCACCGGCTTCCACCCCGCCGGCGGAGCCTCCACCCACGCCGTCGCCCTCATGCGCGCCACCGTGGGAGAGCGCCTCGGCGTCAAGGCCTCCGGCGGCATCCGTACCGCCGCCGACGCCCTGGCCATGGTCGAGGCCGGAGCCAACCGCCTGGGCCTGTCCGCCAGCGCCGCCGTCCTGGAGGGGCTGGCGGACTGAAAGGAACCGTGCGTCGTCGCACGTCACCGCACCTCACGGACGGGCCCGGCATAGCAGCCGGGCCCGTCGTCGTCCCCTTCGGTATGCAGCAGGAAGGATCGCCTCAACTTGCCAAGTTTCGGGTCTCCGAAACTATACTCGGCTCTATGAGAACCATCCCCAGTATGAGTCGCCGCAGCGCCGCGGCGCTCGCCTGCCTCGCCCTGTCCGCTCCCGCCCTGGCTGCCTGTGGTCACAGCTCGACCTCGGCCGACGCCGCGGGAACGGTCAAGGCGGTCGCCTCCACCACGCAGATCTGCGACTACATCACCCAGCTCGCCAGCGGCGACGCCTCCAGTGATCTCTCCTTCGACCGCACCGGCGCGGACGGCAAGACCCAGCACTTCGGAGCCGACGCAGCCAAGGCCACGTCCCACCTCACGCTCACCTGCCTGCTGGCCCCCAACGCCTCAGCGCATGAGCACGACATGACCACGGCCCAGTCCAAGGCCCTGTCCGAGGCGGATCTCTTCTTCATCTCCGGCGTCGACCTCGAGCACTTCCTGGACTCCGCCGTCGACTCCACCGGCTTCAAGGGCACCATGGTGGTGACCTCCGGGGTCGCCGGGGCCGCCGACGTCGATGACCTGGCCGCCCAGAAGAAGAAGGAGGAGGCCAAGCCCTACAAGGTCGACCGGGGCAGCGCCAAGGTCGAGGTCGCCAAGTGGCCCTTCCCGCCGGAGGAGGGCGAGAGCGAGCCCGAGTTCCGCTTCGACCCGCACGTGTGGACCTCACCGAAGAACGCCATCGTCCAGGTCACCAACATCGGTGCCGCCCTGGAGAAGGCCGCTCCCGACCAGGCCGGCGTCTTCCGCAGCCACGTGGACGCCTACGTCGCCAAGCTCAAGAAGCTCGACGAGTGGGCCGCCGGCTCCCTCAACTCGGTGCCCCAGGACAAGCGGGTCCTGTTCACCAGCCACGACGCCTTCGGCTACTTCAGCAAGGAGTTCGGCGTGAAGTTCGAGGGCGCCGCCCTGTCCGACTTCAACGCCCAGCAGGACGCCACCGCCGACAAGATCCAGCAGACCGCGGACAAGGTCAAGTCCTCCGGGGCCGTGGCCATCTTCGCTGAGAACTCCAACAACCCCAAGTCCATCCAGAAGGTCGCCGAGGTCGCCGGAGTCAAGGCGGTCATCGGTGATGAGGCCCTCTACGGCGACTCCCTGGGGACCCCCGGATCCGACGGCGAGACCTACATCGGCTCCATCCTCCACAACGTCTCCAACCTCACCAAGGCCTGGGGCGGCACGGTCACCGAGATTCCTGCCGACCTCGCCCAGTGGAGCCCCAAGGCCTCCGACGTCAAGTGAGGAACCGTATGACAGACCCCCGTGATCGCACTCCCGCGATGACCTCCCCGACCACCCTGACCGCTGCTGCCGAACCGGTCGTCACCCTGGAGGACGCCTCCTTCTCCTACGGCTCCTCCACCGTGCTCACCGGTGTCACTGGTCGGGTCCCGGCCGGGCAGGCCCTCGCCCTCGTGGGTCCAACGGCTCGGGCAAGACGACACTCATGCGGGCACTGCTCGGCATGGTGACCGTCAGCAGGGGCCGGGTGCGTGTCAACGGGGCGGCACCGGGCAGAGCGCCACGGGGGTCCGTCGGATACGTTCCTCAGCTCAGCGACCTCGACCCCACCTTCCCCGTCACCGTGCGGGAGGTGGTCCAGATGGGCATGTACTCCCAGCTCGGCATCCTGCGGCGCCCCGGTGCCGAGGCCCGTCGTCGGGCGCTGGAGGCCCTTGACAGCGTGGGTCTGGCCGACCGCGCCGACAGGCGCTTCGGCACCCTGTCCGGCGGCCAGCAGCAGCGCGTCCTCGTGGCCCGCTGCGTGGCCGCCCGGCCCCGCCTCATCCTCCTCGATGAGCCCTTCAACGGCCTGGACCAGCCCAACCGGGACGCCCTGCTATCCATCATCACTGACCTCAAGGACCAGGGCATCTCCCTGGTCATCTCCACCCACGACCTCGTTCTGGCCCAGGAGACCTGCGAGCAGGCGGCCCTCCTGGCCGGACGGCAGATCGCATTCGGCCCGCGCGACGACGTGCTCGTGGCCCGCTACATCGACGAGGCCTACGGCGGCCACGGCACCACCCGGCTGCTGGGGCTCCGTTCCGGCGCGGGCACGCAGGAGCCGTCATGAGTGAGGCGATGACGCTCTTCAGCCAGGCCCTCGAGCAGCTGCGCCTGGCGGCCGTCAACGTCCCCGGACTCACGGAGCTGGCGACGTTCCCCTTCCTCTTCCGCCCCCTGGTGATGGTGGTGCTTCTGGGCGTCGTCGCAGGCGTCATCGGTGTCATCGTCAACCTGCGCAGCGCCGAGTTCAGCGCCGAGGCCATGGTCCACGCCGTCTTCCCCGGGATCGTCGCCGGCGCCGTCTACTGGGGGGATCGACGCGATCATCCCGGCGGCCTCCGTCGTCGCCGTCGCCGCGGCCGTGGTGCTGACCATCGTCTCGCACCGCTCGCATCGGGGGGAGGCCTCCGAGGCCGGCACCGCCGTCGTCCTCACCAGCTTCTTCTCCGTCGGGCTCATCCTGTCCCTGGCCAAGGGCGACATGTCCGGCCAGCTCGAGGCACTCATGTTCGGCCGCCTCCTGGAGGTCACTGATGAGCGCCTCGCCCAGGCGCTCATCGTGTGCGCCGTCGCACTGCTGCTCATTGCGGCGACCTGGAAGGAGCAGGTGGCCTACGCCTTCGACCGCACCGGCGCCCGCGCCTCCGGGCTGAGGCTGCTCGCACTCGACCTGATCCTCAACACCGCCATCGCTGCCGCGGTCGTCTCCGCCTCGACGGCGGTGGGGATCCTCCTGGTCATCGGCTACCTCGTCATCCCCGGTGCGACGGCGCGCGTTCTTGCCTCCCGGGTACGCACCATGGTCCTGGTCGCCATCGCCGTGGGTGTGGGCGGGGGGTACCTGGGCATGCTGCTCATGGCCCTACCCGAGACCTCCGACAAGCCGATCTCACCGCAGGCCACCGTGGCCCTGGTGATGACCGGGATCCTCCTGATCGCCGTCGGCGTCTCAACCGCGCGCGAAAGGCTGCGCGGGCTGGCTCGGCGGGCCGGCTCGGCGCAGCCGGCAGCGGTGGCGGTGACCTCGACGACGGTGGGCGCGGAGGCCAGTGCCGATCCCATCGGGGGACCGGAGGGCTCGGCGAGTAGCGTGACCCCGACGGCCGAGAGGAGCCGGGTATGAGAATCGGCTTCGACATCCTCCTGCTGCCCATCATCGAGGTCCTTCTCATGGGGCTCCTGGCCGGGCTCGTGGGGGCGCTCGCGCTGGTTCATCGCCGGATCTTCTTCACCGAGTCACTCACTCACGCGACCTTCCCCGGAGCGATCGTCGGCGTGGTCACCGCCGCCTGGTTCTCGCGGGCGATCCTCGGCCAGCGCGCCGACTTCACCCTCCTGTCCGCGCTGGTGCTGGTGGGAGCCGCCTTCATGTGCCTGCCGATGATCTGGCTCATGCGGCGACTGTCCCAGGTTCCCGGGATCTCCTCGCAGTCGGCCGCCGGCGTTGTCCTCACCTTCGGATTCGCCCTGGGCTACTTCCTCAACAAGTGGTTCGCCCCGCTGCCGATCAAGGTGGACTCCTTCCTGGCCGGTTCCGTGCTCAACGTCAATCGCGTCGATGTCATTGCCGTCGGCACCGTCCTGGCGCTGACGGTCCTCGTGCTCGCGGTGGCCGGGCGGTTCCTCACCTTCTACAGCTTCGACCCGCTGGGATACCGCGCCAGCGGTCTGAAGCCCGCCTGGGCCGAGGGGACCGTCATGGTCATGATTACCCTGACCATCGTGATGCTCGTTCCCGCCGTCGGCACGATTCTGCCCATCGCGCTCATCGCCGCGCCCGCGGCCGCGCTGGCGCCGTGGACGCGCACCATGAGCCGGCTGCTGATCGGCGCCCCGATTCTCGGTGCGGCGACGTCCCTGGCCGGGCTGTTGATCGCAGTGCAGCTGAACCTGTCCGCAGGCGGAGTCATCGCCGTGGCCTGTGGAGTGGTCTACCTGGTCTCAGCCCTGCTCCACTGGGCCGCGACGCGCGGTGCCTGGGTGCGAGTGCCGCTGCTACGTCGGGGCTGAGCCCGCCGATCCTGCGCGGGCGCCCCGGCGACGCGGAGCCAGGCTTGCGGTGGGTGGGGCCGGCTTCAGGCGGCGATCCCCAGGATGCCGCGCAGATCGGCCTTGATGGCCTCCAGGCGCTCAGCGGCCGCCTCGCGCACCTGGGCCACCGGAGTGTCATTCGTCGGCAGAATCACTTCGCAGTAGCACTTGAGCTTGGGCTCGGTTCCCGAGGGGCGCACGACCACTCGGTCATCCGAGGCCGTCACCCACACCAGGCCGTTCGTGGGGGGAAGGGTACCGCCGTTGCCGTCCGAGACGCCGTCGAGCAGATCCACGGTCGTAGTGACCGGGGAACCGGCGAGCTTGGCCGGCGCCCCGCCCGAACGCAGACGCTCCATGGTGCTGGTGATGATCTCGAGGTCCTCGACCCGCATGCTCAACGGGCTCGTGGCATGCAACCCGTGGTCACGCGCGAGCCGGTTGAGCAGATCCTGCAGGGTCCGGCCCTGCTGCTTGAGCACGGAGGTCAGCACCGCCAGCCGCACCGAGGCGGAGATGCCGTCCTTGTCCCGCACCGCGGCGGGATCGACGCAGTAGCCCAGGGCCTCCTCGTAGCCGAAGACCAGGCCCGGCTCCCGGCTGATCCACTTGAAGCCCGTCAGCGTGCGGCGGAAGCCCAAGCCGTGGGACTGGGCGATCCGGCGCAGCAGGCGGGAGGAGACCACGGAGCAGGCCAGGACCCCGTTGCCGGCGAAGGCTGCCAGCTCGGCGGCCTGCTCACCCAGGAGCGCGCCGACCTCATCGCCCGTCAGCTGACGCCAGCCGCCGGGAGCGTCCTCGTCCGGGATGGCGGCGGAGCAACGATCCGCATCGGGATCGTTGGCGATCACCAGGTCCGCCTCGACCCTGCCGGGCCTTGTCCAGCGCCAGGTCCAGCGCCCCGGGCTCCTCCGGGTTGGGGAAGGCGACCGTCGGGAAGTCCGGATCCGGCTCGAACTGCTCAGCCACCTCGACGACGTCGGTGAACCCGGCTCGCGCGAGCACCTCACGGCACGTGGCCCCACCCACGCCGTGCATCGCCGTCAGCACGATCCTCACCGGGGCGGGGGCCGTCATCCGAGCCGCCTGAGCGGCCCGCTCGATGTACTCCTCCCGGATCTCCGGGTCGACCGTCTCCCAGCCCGACTGCGGGCGGGGCACGGAGCCGACCGGGCCGACGGCGTCGATCGCCGCAGCGATCTGGCTGTCATAGGGGGGAACGATCTGGGCCCCCTGACCCTGAGTCGGTCACGGCCCGCCCGCCCAGGTAGACCTTGTAGCCGTTGTCCTGCGGAGGGTTGTGCGAGGCCGTCACCATGACGCCGGCGTCGGCCTCCAGGCGCCGCAGCGCGAAGGCGAGTACCGGGGTCGGGCAGTGCGACTCGAAGAGAATGGCCCGCCCGCCCGCACCGGTGACGACCGCGGCCGTATCGAGGGCGAACTGCTCGGAGTTGTGGCGGGCGTCGTAACCGATGACGACGCTGAAGCCCTCACCGAGACGGTCCTTGAGGTAAGCGGACAGACCCCGCCGCGGCGCGGATGACGACGACCCGGTTCATCCGGTTGGGGCCCCCGCCCAGGCGACCTCGCAGGCCGGCCGTGCCGAAGGCGAGGGTGCCGCTGAAGGCGTCGCTGAGTGCCCTGCGAGCCGCCTGGGCCTGCTCGCCATGAGACGGGCGGCGCTCAGCAGCTCAGTGAGCTCGGCGCGGGTGACGGGGATCCGGATCGTCCTGGATCCACGCGTCCACGGCAACGTCGTCGTACACATCTTCAGGGCCTCGGGTCATATCTGTGACGGTACCTCGCGATAACTTCTGGAAACGCTCACAATGACGCTCCTCACTGGTGTTTCCAAACACAAGGAGAATTCAGTCACCAGGGCGACGGAGAGCCCCTGAAGATAAGATGTCTTGAATTAAATTGGCGGTATAATTCGGGTTTGTTTTGAGAGTTCTGAGAGATGAGATGCTGGTGAGAAAGGTGTGGGTGGCGGGGATGAATTTCTGGGACTTTTGTCCCTCGTGTGTCCTCTGCTCCTGCCCTCCGAACACATCGCCGCCTCGACAGGAATAGGGGATCATGGCCGCATGAGTACACGCGAGTCCTACCGCAAGGGGCCAGTGGTGCTGCGCGGCACCCAGATCCCCACCCAGACCACCGACGCGCGACTGCTGAGCAGTGACGCCGACGCCGACTGGCTCCACGCCGACCCGTGGCGGGTCATGCGCATCCAGGCGGAGTTCGTCGAGGGCTTCGGGGCCCTGGCGGAGCTGGGGCCGGCCATCAGCGTCTTCGGCTCGGCACGCACCAAGCCCGAGGATCCCAACCTACCGGATGGCCATGGAGGTCGGGGCCGGGCTGGCGCGCGCCGGCTACGCCGTCATCACCGGAGGCGGCCCGGGCATGATGGAGGCCGCCAACCGTGGGTGCCACGAGGCCGGCGGCACCTCAGTGGGCCTGGGCATCGAGCTGCCCCACGAGCAGGGCATGAACGAGTACGTCGATCTCGGGGTCAACTTCCGCTACTTCTTCGCCCGCAAGACCATGTTCGTCAAGTACTCCGACGGATTCGTCGTCATGCCCGGCGGGATGGGGACCCTCGACGAGCTCTTCGAGGCCTCACTCTGGTTCAGACTCAGAAGATCTCCTCCTTCCCCATCGTCCTGGTGGACAGCGGTTACTGGGGTGGGCTGCTGGAGTGGCTGCGCACCACGATGATCGAGCGCGGCATGATCTCTGCCAGCGACCCCGACCTGCTGCACGTCGTCGACGATGCCGAGGAGGCTGTGGACTACGTGGTCAGCGCGGCCCGTCGGCTGCGCGACGGCCGGGCGGGGGCGTGAGTCGCGTCATGGCGGGCCCATCCTCGAACGTTGCACCTTGAATGTCGTAGAATATGACAGGTCGCGCGGCGATGTGCCCGCGCAGCACTGACGAAAGGTGAGCACATGGCTGCCATGAAGCCCCGGACCGGAGACGGCCCCCTCGAAGTCGTCAAGGAAGGCCGCGCCATCATCATGCGGGTTCCGCTTGAGGGTGGTGGTCGACTCGTCCTCGAGATCACGGCCGATGAGGTCAAGGCACTTGGAGAGGCCCTGGCCAACGCCAAGATCTGACCGATCCTGGCGCCCGGGGGCAGCCGGGTACCACTGGGACCTCGGCGTCGAGGAGCCGGTGGCCGAGTCATCCAGCCTCGCGAGAGAGGGCCGGACCCCATGCGGGTCCGGCCCTCTTCGTCGTTCCGGCCGGTTGGGCGGTGAACAGTCAGGTCTGGCGCACGGAGACGAGCAGGCCGTCTCCGACGGGCAGCAGCGTGGTCAGCAGCGCCCGGGAGGCGCGCAGCGCCTTGCCGAGCTCGCGGGCTGCCACGGTGGTGACGTCACGGCGGGCCGGGTCGGCCACGTGGTCGTTCCACAGGGCTCGAGTCACGGCCAGGACCCCGCCGGGGCGCAGCATCCGCAGGGCGTTGGAGGCCAGGAGGATCGCCTCCTCCGGGGCGACGTCGAGCACCACCATGTCGTAGGAGCGGGCCGCCATCCGGGGCATGACGTCCGAGGCCCGCCCCTGGATGATGCGGGTGCGCGAGGAGGGATAGCCGGCCCCGTCGAAGGCGCGGCGGGCCTCGCGCTGGAGCTCGGGCTCGACGTCGATCGTGGTGAGGACCCCGTCAGTGCCCATGCCGCCCAGCAGCCACAGGCCCGAGACGCCGGTGCCGGTGCCGACTTCGGCCACGGACTTGGCTCCCACTGAGGCGGCCAGCATCCGCAGCGCGGCTCCGGTCCCCGAGGACACCGGGGTGATGCCGAGCTCGAGCCCGCGTATGCGGGCCTGGGCGGTGGCCTCGTCCTCCGCGGTGAAGTCCTCCGTGTAGGACCAGCTCAGCGTCTTGTCCGCACTCACTGTGAGCCTTTCTTCTGCTGCGGGGCGCCAGGCGCACCCCTCGAGCCACATTGTTCCAGGTGTTCGGCCCGATAGGCGGAAGGGCGCTCGCCCGGGTGAGTCCGCCGGTAGGCGAACCGAGGCGGATTCGGACCGGTGGGACTCCCTATACTGAGCGGCGTGTTCGGCATCAACGGATCTGAGTTCCTCGTCATCATCCTGGTGGCGGTGATCGTGGTGGGGCCGCAGCGCTTGCCCGAGTACACCCGCAAGCTCACGCAGATGGTGCGTCAGCTCAGGGTGTTCCTGGACAACGCGCGCAGCCAGATCGCTGAGGAGGTCGGTCCCCGAGATGGCCGACCTGGACCTGTCCAGCCTCGATCCGCGCCAGTACGACCCGCGCAAGATCGTGCGCGACGCCCTGGGGGAGGACATCGACGCCATCCGCGAGGACCTCGCCCACCCCTTCCGCTCCGTCGGCTCAGCCGCCAAGGAGATGTCCGACGACGCCGCACAGGCCGTCAACGACGTGGTCAAGAAGGATCGGGCCACGTCGCTGAGCAAGCAGATCGAGGCCAAGCGCGACGAGCGGCTGGCCGAGAAGGATGCCGAGAAGGCTGAGAGCAGCGGGAGCACCGAGGGCTCCGAGAACTCCGAGAGCACTGAGGGTGTCGAGAACGCTGAGAGCCCGCAGAGCGCTGAGCAGGCAGCTGCCGCTCCGCCGCGGGGAGTGCTCCAGCAGGCGGACGACGCTGAGGATGAGTCTGCCTCCGAGCAGGCTGGGTCGGCTGAGTCGGTCGAGTCGACTGACGGGGCTGACGAGACTGAGCCGGAGAAGACAGAGCCCGAGCAGTCCGGGGAGGCCGAGGACACGGAGGGCGCTGAGCAGCCGGAGCAGTCCGACCGTCCGGCCGAGCCGGTTGAGGTCCCGACAAGCCTGGTCGAGCCGCAGGCCGCTGCCGCCGGTGAGGATGCAGGGGACGCCACCGCGGCGGGTGATGACTCCCGTACTCGCGTGCACCCTCTATCGCCGCGTGACATCGTGCGAGCCGCCAACGCCGCCGCCCGCACCCGCGCCGAGGCCGCGCGTATCGCCGTCGACTTCTGACCCGTACGAGCTTCGCCCCATCGAGCCGGGCGAAAGAGCCGGCGGGCGATGTGACCAATGCCGGACTCGGTAAGAGAGCCGGCGGACCGGTATCAGGCCGGGGTGACCCCCAGGCTCTTGCCGGCCAGGCCGCGGGAGCGGTGAGTCAGGCGCTGGGCCACAGCGGACAGCTCCAGGGCTGCGGGGGCGTCGGCGGCCGGCTTGCCGTCCTGGGCCACGGTGGCCGGCAGACCGGTGTCGGAGCCCTCGCGCAGGCGGATGTCCAGCGGCAGCTGGGCCAGCAGCGGCACCTCGTAGCCGAGGGTCTCGCTCAAGGAGGCGCTGACGATCTCGCCCCCGCCGGAGCCGAAGATCTCCAGGCGTGAGCCGTCGGGCTGGGGCATGTAGGACATGTTCTCGATGACGCCCACCACCTTCTGGTGCGTCTGGGTGGCGATGAGGCCGGTGCGCTCTGCGACCTCGGCGGCGGCCGTCTGCGGGGTGGTGACCACGAGAATCTCGGCGTTCGGGAGCAGCTGGGCCACGGAGATCGTCACGTCGCCGGTGCCAGGCGGCAGGTCCAGCAGCAGGACGTCCAGGTCGCCCCAGAACACATCGGACAGGAACTGCTGGACGGCGCGGTGCAGCATGGGGCCGCGCCACACAACCGGCTGCTTGTCCTCCACGAACATGCCGATGGAGATGACCTTCACCCCGTGGGCCACCGGCGGCACGATCATGCCGTCGAGCTGGGTGGGCACCCGGTCCACCCCCAGCATGCGGGGGATGGAGAAGCCGTAGATGTCGGCGTCTACCACGCCCACGCTCAGGCCCTGGGCGGCCATGGCGGCGGCGAGGTTCGCAGTCACCGAGGACTTGCCGACCCCTCCCTTGCCGGAGGTGACGGCGTAGACCCGGGTGAGGTTGCCCGGCTGGGTGAAGGGAACCACCGGTTCGGCGGCCCCTCCGCGCAGGCGGCGCCGCAGCTCGGCCTTCTGCTCATCGTTCATGACGCCCAGGCTCACCTGCACCTCGGTGACACCCTCGACGGTGCTGACCTCGCGCCGGGTGTCGGCGGTGATCGTGTCCTTCAAGGGGCACCCGGCCACGGTCAGGAGCACCTCGACGCTGACCACGCCGTCCTCGGCGATGTCAACGGAGGAGACCATTCCCAGGTCGGTGATGGGGCGGTGCAGCTCGGGGTCGATGACCCTGGCCAGCGCCTCCATGACGGCGTCATGAGTCGGTTGCGTCATGGGCCCATCCTAGGGGTGCCGTCGAGCGCCACGACAGGTGGCGAGTCCCACGTGAGGGCCGGGTGCTCCCTCACTGGGCGGTGCGCTGTCCAGGAGTGGTGCTGGGCTCGTCGTCGCCGCTGTCCTGGAACTCGGCGATCTCTTCACGGGTGAGGCGCTCCTCGGCGAGGATCTCGCTGAGCATGTCGCGAAGTTCGCTGCGCACGAAGTCGCGGGTGGCGACGTCGTTCATGGCCAGGCGCAGGGCGGCGATCTCCCGGGTGAGGAACTCGGTGTCCTCCAGGTTGCGCTGGGCGCGCTGGCGGTCCTGCTCGGCGGTAACGCGGTCGCGGTCGTCCTGCCGGTTCTGGGCCAGCATGATGAGGGGGCCGAGTAGGAGGCCTGGGTGGAGAAGGCCAGGTTGAGCAGGATGAAGGGTAGGGCGTCCCAGGCCCTGCTGCATCTTGGCCAGGATGAGGTTCGCCACGATCCACACAGCGACGAAGATCGTCATGTAGAGCACGAACTTGGGCGAGCCCATGAAGCGGGCGGTGGCCTCGGCGAAGCGGCCGAAGCCGTCCGAGCGCGAGGCGTGGGCCGGATGCGTCCTGCGCAGCCACCGCAGGCGACTGTCGGGCAAGGGCTGGTCGAGCTGGTCAGGCATTGGCGCCCCTCTCGATCGTCTCGTCGGTGACGGCCTCGTCGGCCACGCGCCAGTCGTCGGGCATGAGGTGGTCCAGGACGTCGTCGACACTGACGGCGCCCAGCAGGCGTCCGGCGTCGTCGAGGACCGGCAGGGCCGTCAGGTTGTAGGTGGCCAGCAGGCGGGTGACGGTACCGATGGAGTCCTCGGGGCGCACGGAGTCGACGTCGGTGTCCACGATGGAGCCGACCATGCGCTGAGGGGCGCTCGCGCAGGGCCCGCTGGAAGTGGATCATGCCCACGAACTTGCCGGTGGGGGACTCCAGGGGCGGGCGGCACACGAAGCCGACGGCGGCCAGGGCGGGAGGGACCTCGGCCTTGCGGGACTGGGCCAGGAAGGTCGCCACCGTCGACTCGGGGGGGCAGGATGATCGGCTCGGTGGTCATCAGGCCGCCGGCGGTGTACTCGTCGTAGGCCATGAGGCGGCGCACGTCCTCGGCCTCCTCGGGCTCCATGAGGCCCAGCAGCTCGGCGGCCTTGAGCTGGGGGAGGTCGGCGACCAGGTCGGCGGCGTCGTCGGGCTGCATGGCGTCCAGGACGTGGGCGGCGCGCCCGGCCTCCAGGCGGGACAGGAGGGCGACGGCGTCCTCGTTGCCGAGCTCCTCCAGGACGTCGGCCAGGCGCTCATCGGTCAGCTCTGCGGCCACGCGCATCTGGCTGTCCTGGGGCAGGTCGCGCATGACGTCGGCCAGGTCGGCGGGCTTGAGGTCCTCCAGGGTGGCCAGTAGTGCGGTGGCGCCCTGCTGGTCGGCGCTGGCGGCCAGGCCGCTGACCTCGTCGGGGCGCACCGTGAAGGTCTCCCCGCGCCGCAGGCCCAGGGGACCCGAGGAGGCACGCTGGACGAACAGGCGGGTCACCTTCCAGTCCATGCCGCGGTCACGCTCGATGGCCACGTCGCGCACCGTGACGTTCCCCGAGCCGTCGCGCATGGTGACCACCCGGTCCAGCAGCTCGCCGACGACCAGGGTCTCCACGTGGCGCTGGGTGAAGCGGCGGATGTTCATCAGGCCCGTGGTGATGACGGCCCCGGGCTCGATGGCGGTGATCCTCGACAGGGGCAGGAAGACGCGGCGCCGGCTGGAGACCTCGATGACGAAGCCGACGGCCCTGGGCTCTCCGCGCATCTGCAGCAGGACGACGACGTCATGGACCTTGCCCACCTCATCGCCCAAGGGATCGAAGACGGAGGTGCCGATGAGGCGGGCCACAAAAACCCTGCTGGTCGTGCGCGTCCTGGTGTTCTCCACAAGCCAAGCCTATGCGCCTGAGGCGTGATTGCCTGTCGATGGGTCCGTACCGCGTGCCCGCGCGTGCGACGATAGCCCCCATGAACGCCAATCCGAGCCCGTTGTCCTCCCTGACCTCGTCCAGTGGTGGTGTCATGCCCCAGGGGGAGGAGGTGGCCTCCTTCGCGACCTACCCCGAGGCGCAGAGGGCGGTCGACGCCCTGTCGGACCAGGGCTTCCCGGTGCAGCACCTGGCGATCATCGGCACCGACCTGCGTCAGGTCGAGCGCATCACCGGGCGCATGAGCTGGGGACGGGCGGCGATGTCGGGGGCCCTGAACGGCCTGTGGATCGGGGTGTTCTTCGGCATCATCATGTCGGTGGCCGGCAGCAGCGGCCCCAGGCTCAACTTCTGGGCCTGCGTCCTGCTGGGGGTGCTGTGGGGCATCGTCTTCCAGCTCTTCAGCTACGCCCTGACCCGGGGGCGGCGTGACTTCACCTCCATCAGCCAGGTCGTGGCCTCGCGCTACTCCATCATCGCCGCCCGGGAGATTCGCGAGGCCAGCCAGGCTCTGGCCGATGTCCCGGGCAACCTTGCGCGCGGGGGAAGGGCGCTGCGGCGCTCCCAGGAGCGGCGTCGTGCGCGACAGGAGGCCCCCGGGCCCACCGCCTTCTGGCTCGCGCCCCGACGAGCAGCCCCGCTTCGGGGTGCGCCTGCCGCAGCCCGGCAGTGACGCTCCTGAGCGGACCCCCACCGCCTCGGCCGGCTCCGCCTCCGGCGCCCCGGCCGTTGCCGAGGACTACGACCCCTTCCTGCGCCCCTCGCGATCGGAGGGATCGCAAGGAGCCGGGGGCCCCGGCGTCGTCGCAGGAGTCCGGCGATGAGACCGGCTCCGGTGACAAGGGCTGAGCGGCACTGAGGGACGAGGGAGCGCGACAATGAGCATTCCGGTGGGGCTGTCGACCGCCTGCGTGGTTCCCGGCAGTGTTCCCGACACCTTCGCCATCGCCCAGGAGCTGGGCTACGACGGCGTCGAGATCATGGTCTGGAGCGAAGGCATCCCAGGACGCCACCCGGCTGGCGGCCCTGGTGGAGAAGCACGACCAGCCGGTGCTGGCGGTCCACGCCCCCACGCTGCTGGTGACCCGCGGGGTCTTCGGCGCCGATCCGTGGGACAAGGTGGATCGCTCCATCGAGCTGGCCCACTACCTCGAGGCGCCCACGGTGGTGCTGCACCCGCCCTTCTTCTGGCAGACCCGCTACGCGCGCTCCTTCATCGCCGGGGTTGCGCAGCGCGAGGCGACCACGGGCATCCACCTGGCGGTGGAGAACATGTTCACCTGGCGCCCCGCCACGCCCACTCCACGCGCGACTTCCAGGCCTACTCGCCCACCTGGGACCCGGTGGGGCAGGGCTACAAGTCGGTGACGCTGGACATCTCCCACGCCGCCACCTCCGGCTCCGACGCCCTGGCCATGGCCCGCGCGCTGGGGCCCACGCTGCGCCACCTGCACCTGACCGACGGCGTGCCCGGGCCCCTGGACGACCACCTGCTGCCCGGGCAGGGCAACCAGGACTGCGCCGGGGTCCTCAAGCACCTGGTGGCCACCGGCTTTCGAGGCCGGTGGGGGACAGGTCGTCGTCGAGGTGAGCACCCGGTCCATGACGGCCGCCCAGCGTGTCGAGGGTCTCGCCAGCGCGCTGGCCTTCGCCCGTGAGCACCTGGAGGGTGGGGAGCCGGCTCACATTCCCGAGCCGACCCGGAAGCGCTACCGCCGTTCCTGACCCGGTCTAGCAGTAGGCGGCCTCGTGCTCGAGGTGCGAGACGGGCTCGAGCTGGAGGGTCGCGTGCTGGATCCTGACCGGGAAGTGCTCGGCCACGCAGCTCTGGAGCCGGTCGAGGATCTCCTCGGTGTGACCGTCGCGCAGGCACTCGTCGCGCACGACGACGTGCGCGGTCAGCACCGGCATGCCCGAGGCGACGGTCCAGGCATGCAGGGTCGTGGACCTCCTCGACGTGGTCGATGCCGAGCATGTGCGAGCGCACCTGCGCCAGGTCCAGCTCCCGGGGAGTGAAGTCCATGAGCACCGCCAGGGCCGAGCGCAGCAGCGTCACCGCCCGGGGCAGGATGAGGACGGCGATGAGCAGGAGGCCACGGCGTCGGCCCGCGTCCAGCCGGTGCGGGCCACGACGGCGGCAGCGATGATGACGCCCACTGATCCCAGGGCGTCATTGAGGACCTCCAGCAGGGCGGCCCTCATGTTGAGGTTCTCGCCGTGTCCGTCATGCCCCCGGCCGCCGGAGAGGACCAGCAGCGCGATGACGTTGGCGGCCAGGCCGATGACACCCATGACGAGCATGCCCGAGGCCCTCGACCTGCGGGGCCACCAGCAGGTTGTGAACCGCCTTGAAGGCCACGAAGAGCCCGACGACGGCGAGCATGCCCGCCTGGAGCGCGGCCCCGATGACCTCGGCGCGACGCATGCCCCAGGTGGAGCGGTCCGTGGCCGGACGCGTGGACAGCTGGGCGGCCGTCAGGGCCATGGCCAGGCCGGCGACGTCGGTGAGCATGTGCCCGGCGTCGGCCAGCAGCGCCAGCGATCCGGTGACAAGGGCGGTGACGATCTCGGCCACCAGGACCGTGGCCGACAGGCACAGGGCGACCAGGAGCCGACCGCGTGAGGCCCCGGCGCCGTGGTTGTGCGAGTGCCGGGGACTGATGGTGGGAGTGGTGGTGGGAATGGGTGTCGGGCTCGTGGCCGGCTGGGGTGCTCACTGCGGCTCCTTGCCCCGGCTCACTCCGTCCGCGGAGATGACGGCGGCCAAGGACTCGGCAGCGGCCAGGACCTGCTCGATGGCCTCGGGGTTCTCGATCCGGCTGACGTTGGCCCGTCCGTGGGAGTGGCTGGAGATGAGACCGGCGCTGCGCAGGATCGCCAGGTGCTGGGAGACGGTCGACTGGGCCAGGCCCAGGTGCTCGGTCAGCTCCACCACCCGGTGCTCGCCGCCGTGGAGGTGGCGCAGGATCGCCAGGCGGGTGGCGTCCCCCAGGACATCGAGCAGGGAGGCCACGGTGGAGGCCTCGCGCACAGCACCGTGGTCCTGGGGGCGGTCCTCGGGCAGCAGCCCATGTTTCATCGTCATGCGGCGATGCTATCTACGAATAGCGATGAGCGGCAAGGGAGGTGACCGAGCAGTCAGTCAGTCGGCAGTCAGTTGGCGATGAGCCCGCTCACCCAGGCCTCGACCTCCTCCACAGTGCGGGGCACGTCCTGAGTGAGGCGCTCCACGCTGCCGTCCTCGCGCACCACGACGTCGTCCTCGATGCGCACGCCCGTGCCACGCATCTCGGCGGGCACCAGCAGGTCGTCCTCGCGGAAGTACAGTCCCGGTTCGATGGTGAAGCACATGCCCGGCTTGAGCTCGGCCTCCATGTACATCTCGCGGCGCGCCTGGGCGCAGTCGTGGACATCCAGGCCCAGATGGTGGCTGGTGCCGTGCACCATCCAGCGCCGGTGGTACTGGCCTTCGGGGGCCAGGGAGTCGGCTGCGCTGACGCCCTCGGGCAGCATCCCCCACTCCTCGAGGCGGGCGGCGATCACCTCCATGGCGGCGGCGTGGACGTCCTTGAAGCGGCAGCCCGGGGTGCCCGCACGGGCGAAGGCGGCGTCGGCGGCGTCGAGAACCGCCTGGTAGATCCGGCGCTGAGCCTCGGTGAAGCGACCATCGACCGGGATCGTGCGAGTGACGTCAGCGGTGTAGAGGGAGTCGACCTCGACGCCGGCGTCCACCAGGACCAGCTGGCCGGGCTCGACGGCGCCGTCGTTGTTGATCCAGTGCAGGGTGTTGGCGTGGTTGCCGGCCGCGGCGATCGTGTCATAGCCCAGGCCGTTGCCCTCCTCGCGGGCCTTGGCCCCGAAGGCCCCCTCCAGGACCCGCTCACCGCGCCAGTGGCCGCGGGCCCGGGGGGGATGGAGCGGATGAGGTCGTCGAAGCCGGCCTTGGTGGCGGCGACGGCGGCACGCAGCTGGTCGATCTCCCAGGGGTCCTTGACCAGGCGCAGCTCGCTGGCGGCCTCGGCCAGACCGGCGTCCACCTCCGCGGCGCCCTGGCCGGTCTGCAGCCCGACCTTCTCCCGCGTGGTGGTCACCAGAGCGGTGACGGACTCATCGGCCTCGGCGACGACGCGCAGCTGCACCGCGTCGGGACCGGCATCCTTGGCCAGCGCGTCGGGCAGGGAGTCGATGTGGGCGCAGCGCATGCCGGTGGAGGCCTCGACCTCCTCCAGGGAGGGCCGCACCCCCACCCACAGCTCGCCGTAGCGGGGGTCGCCGTAGAACTCCTGGCTGGATCGCGAGGCCCGGGGCCGGAAGTAGAGGACTGCCTCATGCGTCGGGGCGACGTCGTCGGTGTCATCGGAGCCGTCCGGGGAACCGGCGTCCTGACTCGGCTCGGTGAGGGGGTCCAGGACGAGCACGGCATCCGGCTCGAAGTCCGTGCCGGTTCCGGCCAGGTGGGCGAAGGCGCTGTGGGGCCTGAACCGGTAGTCGCAGTCGTTGTTGCGCACCTTGAGCGCGCCGGCGGGGAGCACCAGACGCTCGCCGGGGAAGAGCCTGCCGAGGGCCTCACGGCGGGCGGCCGCCCAGGGAGCCGCCTCGCTGCGGGTGGGCAGGCCTTCGGGACGCGGCCCCCACCCCGAGCCGATGAAGTCACGGAAGGCCTGGTTCTCGGGCTGGCGGGACCGGTTGGAGCCTCGCGCCGCCAAGGACTGGGGAGCTTTCCTGCGAGGAGTCGGGGGTCTCGTCGGACGGGCGGTTGTCTGCGGGAGAAGTCGATGCCATAGGGGCATCATTCCACTGTTGGGCGCCCAACCGGCGCTCGGTGGGGACTCAGGAACGCGGGGGCGGCTCAGCCCTGCTCATCGGCCGGGAAGCGCACCCCCACCTGGCGGCGTGCCTCCTGCAGAACCCCGACCGCCGCCACGGAGCGGCTCAGCGGGTGCAGATCGGACTGGCGCGCGCCGGCACGCACCAGGCGGCACACCTCGGCCAGCTCGTAGGCGAGCTGGTGACCGGGCGCCTCAGCGCCGCGCTCGACCGACAGGTCCTCGTGCGCCTGCGCCCCCTGAGCTGTGTCATTGTTCGCCGCCGGGCCGCGCAGCTCGATGCGCCGAGGCCACTGGCAGTCGTCAATGCTCAGCACGTCATGGTCCCCGGCGAAGCTCGACTCCATTCCGGGGAGGTCTTGGAGTGCAGGCAGACGACCTCCAGCCCGGCGTGCTCACCGCAGTCGTAGGACAGGACCACCGTGCCCCGTGCGTCGACACCGCACTCCAGCAGCGTCCCCGTAGCCGTCACCCGGTCCGGCTCACCGAAGAGGTGAATGGCCAGGCTGACCGGGTAGATGCCCAGGTCCATGAGGGAGCCGCCGCCCAGAGCCGGATTGAAGGCCGGCGGTAGGCCACCGGAGCGGTAGACCTCCATCCGCGAGGAGAACTGCTCCTTGGACAGCACCACCCGGTGCAGCTGCCCCAGCCGCGGCAGATGCTCACGTAGCCGAGCCACCCCGGGCTCGAAGGCGGACAGCCACCCCTCCATGAGAAAGCGGTCGGCCGCCTGCGCCGCCTCCACCATCGCCTCGGCCTGCGAGCGCGTCAGGGCGAAGGGCTTCTCCACTACCACGTGAAAACCGGCCTCCAGGGCCGCGATCGCGTGCTGCGCGTGCAGGGAGTTGGGGGAGCCCACATGGATGACGTCGATCGGGTCCTGCGAGCCCGGGCCGTGGGCGGTGAGCATCTCCTTAAGCGAGGCATAGGCATGCGGAACTCCGTGCTCGGTGGCGAAGGCTTCGGCGCGCTCGCGGTGGGCGGAGGTGACGGCCACGATCTGGGCACCCGGCTCGCGGGCGACTGCCTCGGCGAACCAGCGGGCGATGAAACCGGCGCCGATCACCCCGAAGCGGATTGGGGTGTCGGCGGCGCGCCGCGTGGTGGACACAATATTGCTCATACGGCTCGGCTCGCTCATGTCATCCAGTCTTCCACGCCTCCCTACGTGCTGCCTGCACTTACCTACACTGTCCCAGTGCGTATCGACCCCCACACCCACTCGGCCTGCTCCGACGGCACCGACTCGCCCGCCGGGCTCATGGCTCAGGCGGCCGCGGCCGGCCTCGACGTCGTCGGCCTGACCGACCACGACACGATGGCCGGCTGGCAGGAGGCGGCCCGGGCCGTCCCGGATACCGGCGTCGCCCTGCTGCGCGGCACCGAGATCTCCTGCGCCGCTGACGGGGTCACCCTCCACCTGCTGTCCTACCTGCACCGGGCCGATGATGCCGGGCTGGAGGCCGCCTTCGCCCGTGCCCGCCGCTCGCGCGACAGCCGGGCGCAGCAGATGGTCGAGCGCCTCAGCGAGGACTACCCGCTCACCTGGGAGGACGTTCTGACCCAGTCGACCGACTCCCACACGATCGGCCGGCCCCATATCGCCGACGCCCTCGTAGCGGCCGGCTCCTTCCCCGATCGCAACGCCGCCTTCGCCGGGCCGCTGGCCACCTCCTCGCCCTACTATGTCCACCACTGGGCGCTGGACCCGGTAGAGGCCTGCCGCCTGGTGCGCGCCGCCGGTGGGGTCCCGGTGGCGGCCCACCCGCGCGCCGCCTCCCGCCAACGCCGCCTCGTGCCCGATGAGACCTTCGCCCAGATGGCCGAGGCCGGCCTGGCGGCCCTGGAGATGAACCATCGCGACCAGGGCCCCGAGCAGCGCGAGCAGGTTCGCCTCCTGGCTCAGCGCCTGGGGCTGGGGCTGTCGGGGGCCTCGGACTACCACGGCACCGGGAAGCCCAACCGCCTGGGGGAGAACCTCATGCCGCCCGAGCTGCTGGAACAGATCCTCGACGAGGGCGCCCTCGACCTCGTCCGACCCTGAGGCCCGAGCGGCCACGGCACCTGACTCCTGCCGAGCGGCGGTGATAGAAACGCCCCATGCTGCAGTCCGTCTTCGACACCACGGTCTTCGCCACGACCTTCACAACGCTCCTGGTCATTCAGGACCCCCTGGGCGCCATCCCGATCTTCCTGTCCCTGACCTCGCGGCAGACGCCCCCGGAGCGCGCCGCCTCCGCGCGCCAGGCCACAGTGGTCTCCTTCGCCGTCATCGTGCTCTTCGCGGCCTTCGGACGCTACATCCTGAAGTTCCTGGGGATCTCGGTGCCCTCCCTCCAGGTGGCCGGCGGACTGCTGCTGCTCCTGGTGGCCCTCGAGCTGCTGACCGACAAGGTCGATGAGAGCCCCGACCCCGAGGCCGTCACTGCCAACGCCGCCCTCGTGCCCCTGGGCACGCCCCTGCTGGCCGGGCCCGGCGCCATCGTCGCGGCGATGGTCGCCGTGGACACCACCGGAGGCGGGGTGGCCGGGTGGGTCTCCGTGACGGCCGCGATCATCGGCACGCACATCGCCATCTGGGCCTCGCTGCGCTTCTCCCTGGGGCTCAACCGGGTGCTGGGCACCTCCGGCATCCGGATCCTCACCCGGGTCATGGGACTGCTCCTGGCGGCCATCGCCGTCCAGATCATGGCCGACGGCGTCTTCGCCTTCCTGGAGACCCGCCTCTGAGCCGGCTCCACCCCGGAGACGGACAGCGGCTGAGACCCACGTGAGTCTCAGCCGCTCCTTGTCAGTCCTACTCGCCGGTGGTCCCGTCAACCGGGCGGCCACCGCGCGTGCGCTTACGGGTGCGCTTGCGCCGGGGCTTGGCCTCGCCGTCGGCGGAGCGCCGGGAGCGCTCACCGCGCTTGGAGTCCTTGGCGCCCCTGCCGCCGCGGCCCCGGCCGCGCTCCGAGCGCCCGCCCTGCCGGCCGGACTGCTTGCGCCCACGCTTGCCGGTCTCACCCAGGTCCTCGATCTCCTCGGCGTCGAGCCCCTCCAGGGTGCGCTTGTGACGGGGCAGGCGGCCGGTGACCTTCTCCGGGATCGACAGGTCGGAGAACAGGTGCTCGCTGGTGTGGTAGGTCTCCACCGGCTCCTCGATGGGCAGGCCCAGAGCCTTGGCGATGATCCGCCAGCGCGGCACGTCGTCCCAGTCCACGAAGGTGACCGCCGTGCCGGAGTTGCCGGCGCGTCCGGTGCGCCCGATGCGGTGGACGTAGATCTTCTCGTCCTCGGGGCACTGGTAGTTGATGACGTGGGTGACGTCGTCGACGTCGATGCCCCGGGCGGCCACGTCGGTGGCCACCAGGACGTCCACCTTGTTGTTGCGGAAGGCGCGCAGGGCCTGCTCGCGGGCCCCCTGGCCGAGGTCGCCGTGCAGGGCCCCGGTGGCGAAACCTCGGGCGCGCAGGTCGTCGGCCACCCGGGCCGCCGTGCGCTTGGTGCGCGCGAAGATGATGGTGCGCCCGCGCCCCTCGGCCTGGAGGATCCGGGAGACGACCTCCACCTTGTTCATCGAGTGGGTGCGGTAGACGACCTGCTGGACCGTCTGGACGGTCATGCCCTCGTCGCCCGGGTCCTGGGCGCGGATGTGGGTGGGGCGGGTCATGTAGCGGCGCGCCAGGGCGACCACGGCCCCGGGCATGGTGGCGCTGAAGAGCATCGTGTGCCGGTCGGCGCGGGTGCGGGCCAGGATCTTCTCCACGTCCGGCAGGAAGCCCAGGTCCAGCATCTCGTCGGCCTCGTCCAGGACGACGGTGGTGACGTGAGCCAGGTCCAGCACGCCGCGCTCCATGAGGTCGATGAGGCGGCCGGGCGTGCCCACGACGACCTCGGCCTCGCTCGAGGTCCCTCGATCTGGGGCTCGTAGGCGCGCCCGCCGTAGACCTGGACGATGCGCACGGTGCGCTTGGCGGCAGCCGTGGACAGCTCCTCGGCGACCTGCTTGGCCAGCTCGCGGGTGGGCAGGATGACCAGGGCCTGGGGGCTGCCGGAGGCGGGATCCTCGTCCCAGCCCTCCTCCCCGGGGCCCAGGGTGTCCATGAGCAGGGGGATGCCGAAGCCCAGGGTCTTGCCGGTGCCGGTCTTGGCCTGACCGATGATGTCCTGCCCCTCCAGGGCCACCGGCAGGGTGAGGGCCTGGATGGGGAAGGGGTGGGTGATGCCCTTGGCGTCCAGGGCCTCGCAGATCTCCGGCTCGACGCCGAAGTCGGCGAAGGTCTTGCGGCTCAGGTCGGTCTCGGCGCCCTCGTCGGTGATGTCGGGAGTGGCCTCATCCAGGACGGGGGCGTGGGCGCCGGCCGTCTCGATGATCCCGGACGTAGCGCCAGTGGTGCCGGCAGCGGCGTTGGCGCTCTCGAGGGTGGTCTGGTCGTCTGTGGAGTTGTGGTCGGGCTCGACGGCGTCGGCCCCGTGGTGCTCGTTGCTCACGAGGTTCCTTGTCTTCTGATCAGGTTGAACCGGTCCGGCGCGGCTGTCGCTCGCGCGCACGGTCGGGTGCGCTGCGTGGGCGTTGGCGCCGTCGGATGTGGCAGCCGATCGTGAGTCATATCTGAGTCCATCTGACGACCGGGCAACCGTGGACGCCGTCAGCGTAGCGGGAAAACATGATGATGGCCTGTCTGGATGGGGAGGTGCGCCGTCGGCGTGGTCGATGTCACGGCTGTGCTTCACGCACGGCAAGACCTGGATACGATGGTGGCCATGTCCCAGATGCCGACACCGTCACCTCAGCCCAACGCCTCCATCCCGATGCAGGTTGGTCCCCACGAGCTGTCCGTCGTCGGCGTCGTCGCGATCTCCCGGACGGCGGCCTGCACCCGCTACGCCAAGGATGCCGACCGGGCGCCGCGGATGAGGGCTCGGGTCGACCTGCTGCGCATGAGTGCCTGGGAGGTCGCCTCCTTCGACCGGGTCGTGGAGCTGGCCGCGACCCACGGCATCGACGCCCTCGGGGCGGCCGAACGCTTCACCGACGTGCTGGGCGACTTCGACGAGCGACTGCGGCCACTGGACTGGGCCGAGCGCCTGCTCAAGACCTACATCACCTTCGGGCTGCTCATCGACTTCGGGATGGCGCTGAGCGAGTCCCTGGACGACCCCTTGCACAGCGGACTCATTCATGAGCTCAGCCAGGACCCGATCGGCACGTACGCCGTCGCCGAGCTGGAGGAGGTCGTCGCGGCCGACCCTCAGCTGGCCGCCCGACTGGGGCTGTGGGGCCGGCGCGTCATCGGTGAGGAGATCGGGACCTTCCAGAGGCTCCTGGGGCAGTTCCCCGAGCTTCTCGGCCAGATGGCGCAGGAGCAGCTCCACTCAGTACTGTCCCAGGGGGCGGTCTCGCGTATGAGAGGGCTGGGCCTGAGGGTCTGACCATCTCCCATTCCACCCGCGCGGCGGCGATGTGAAGTGTCCAACAGTGGAGTAGTGCCCGTGTCGCTAGCGTGACAGGACCAGGGCTGCGTTGGGTAAGGTGGCCGCATCCACATCCTCGTCACCCGACGTAAGAGCCTTGGCTCTCAAGTCCTCAAGGAGTTCCCATGAAGCGAAGCGTATGGATGGCTGCGTCTGCGGCCGTTGCCCTGTCCGTCGTCCCGGTCGGTGCGGCTGCTGCTGAGACGGACCCGGCTCCTGCCGCCGAGCAGTCGGCGTCCCAGGCCGGTGACGCGAAGGCCGAGGCTCCTCAGCCCGACACCCCTCCCCGGCTGCCCCCACCCCTGAAGGCAACAAGCCGGCTCCGGCCCCCGCCCCTGCGCCTGCTCCCGCCCCCGCGGAGGATGCGGGCAAGACCGCTCCCCAGGCTCCGGACGCCAACAACGCCGCGGCGCAGCAGGAGAACAAGCCGGAGGCTCCGGCCGAGCAGCCCCAGCAGAACCAGGCTGAGCAGCAGCAGGGCGATTCCGCTGGTTCCGAGGCTGCTCCCGAGCAGCAGGCCCCGGCGGCCCCCGAGCAGTCCTCTGAGGGAGGCGCCCCCGCGGCCGCCGAGGAGAGCGCCCCCCAGGGCGCCGCGAATGTCCCCGGTGAGCAGGCCGCCGCTCCCCGCGAGCAGGCTGCTTCCGGCCAGCAGGGTACTGCCACCGCAGGTCGCTCCACCCTCGCCCAGACCGGTGCGGGGACGACCGCAGCCTGGATGGTGCTGGGCACTGGTGCGACAGGCGCCGCCATGCTCATGGCGCGCCGTAGGCTGACCTACTGACACGCATCGGTCCTTGACGTTGAGGAGAGGTCTGGCCCATGGATGACCGGATGCTCGACGGGGACAGGGTGCTGTGGTTCATCGGCGGCAGTCCCGAGCGTGCTCGGGAGGCCCTTGTCACCGGACGCGCCTGGACGCCCGAGCAGCGTGCGCAGCTCGAACAGATCGCGGCATCTGCCGGATATTCCCCTCAGCAGCCTGCCGGGTATCCGCCTGCTCAGCAGCAGGTGCCCGTTCAGGAACCCGCACCCGTGTTCGGGGCGCCTGCAGATCCCGTGGCCTTTGACGGCGCATTCAGGGGCGACGGCGCTGGCGGAGACACTGACTACGGGGTGGCTCAACCAACTCAGCCTGCTCAGCATCCGGCTGCGATCTCGCCGCTCCAGCCGCAGATGGCGACACCGACGCAGCCTCAACCGCAGGGTTACCGGCTTCAGCCGCTGCCCACAGTGACCGAGATGGAGGCGCCGCAGAGTGATGTCTCCCAGTACTCGAAGAGCGCTCGACGTCGCGGGTGGGTGCTTCCGGTTGTAGCGGTCAGTGTGCTGGCCCTCGGACTGGTTGGGGGTGCCTTGGGAGGGCACTGGCTGTGGCCCGGCAAGAGCGCGGCGGATCCGTCGTCCTCCGCTGCGGCGGCCCCCGCTGCCACCAAGCCTGCGACCCTTCGCGCCGGCAGTGGTTCCTTCGTCTGCTCCTCGGGCGGTACCGGAGTCTCCTGCTGGGGTGCTGACGCCCAGGCCAACACCCAGGGAGCGCGTGTTTCGCCGACGGCTGTGTCAGGGCTGGAGAAGGTCAAGGTCTCGGCGCTGAGCGTGGGCAAGGGCTTCGCCGTGGCCGTGGACGACTCGGGCAAGGTCTACGCCTGGGGCGCCAACGAGGTCGGCCAGCTCGGCAAGAAGACTGATGAGGCGCTGGTCAACCAGGCCGTGGAGGTCGGCAAGCTGCCGGCCGCTCCCACCGCGCTCGTCTCTGGTTACGAGCACACCTGCGCGCTCGCCAAGGGAACAGTCTGGTGCTTCGGCTCCAACCGCTACGGGCAGGTCAACGGCACTGTCTCTGACACTCCGTCAGGGTTGGTGCAGGTGGACAAGATCACCGGGGCCACCCAGATCGGTACCTCCGGTTACGACACGTGGGCCACTGTCGACAAGGGGACCTGGACTTGGGGCAACAACTCGTGGGGACAGGCCGACCCCTCGCAGAGCGTGGTCAACGTGGCGCCGACCCTGATCCCCTGCGAGCAACTGACGCCGGATCGTCAACATAACAGCGCCCAGCCTCCTGAAGGAGACTGGGCGCTCGTGCGTGTGTCGCGACGACGCTTACTTGTCGCCCTTGAGGTGGTTCACCGCACCCTTGATGGCGTCCTTGGCGTCCTCGGCGACCTCCTTGATCTTGCCTTCGGCCTGCTGGAGCTTGCCCTCGGTCTCGGTCTCCTTGTTGCCAGTGACCTTGCCCGCGGCCTCCTTGGTCTTGCCGGCGATCCTGTCAAAGGTTCCGTTGTCGCTCATGAGAGCTCCTTTCCGTGGTGAGTCTCCACGAAATGGAGACGTGGAGGATGGCTCGACTATACATGCGCGCATCTGAGACACAGCTCGGTATCCAGTGAGAGCTTGTATGAAGATCCCCTCAAGTGGGTGACATATCTTATGTTACTGAGGGGGTGGTGGCTCTTCTCGTCTCTCCGGCGTCGTTCGCTGCATCTCAGTGCCCGTACACTTCAGTCAGTTCTCATTCGAGAGCGTTCTGATACTGACACTGAGGTCGATTACCCATGAGCAGTGCACCTGCGGACGTTCCCGCCGCCACTCGCGTCGAGAACGCCGGTCTTGACGTCATCTCCGAGTCTGATCGCAAGGGGCGGCCGAGCGATCTCTTCATGCCCTGGTTCGCGGCCAACATCTCCGTCCTGGGACTGTCCTGGGGTGCCTGGGTCCTCGGATTCGGACTGTCCTTCTGGCAGGCGGTCGTTGCGGGCAGCGTTGGCGTCATCGTCTCCTTCCTCCTGTGCGGTGTCGTGGCCGTCCTGGGCAAACGAGGCAGCGCCCCCACCCTGGCGCTGTCCCGAGCGGCCTTCGGCTACAACGGCAATCGCCTGTCCGCGGCCCTGTCCTGGATCCTCACGGTCGGCTGGGAGACCGTCTGTGCGTCTCTGCCACCCTGGCCTCGGCCACGGTGTTCCAGGCCCTGGGTTGGCACAACCAGGTCGGTGCACAGATCCTGGGCTTCCTGCTCACTGTTGGCCTGGCTGCCAGCGCCGGTATTCTCGGCTTCGAGGCGATCATGAGGGTTCAGACCTGGATCACCTGGGCCACCGGTGTCCTCACCATCATCTACCTCGTCCTCGTCGCTCCCCAGATCAGTGTCGACAAGATCTTGGCCCTGCCGTCGGGCGGCCCTGCGGCCTTCATCGGAGCCCTGGTCATGGTGGCCACCGGCTTCGGCCTCGGTTGGGTCAATGCCGCCGCCGACTACTCCCGCTACCTGCCCCGCAGGGCCTCGACAGCCGGCGTCATCGGCTGGACCACGCTGGGATCGGCACTGCCCTGCGTGGTGCTCGTCTTCTTCGGCATCCTCCTGGTGGGCTCCGACGCCGAGCTCGGCCAGGCCATCAACACCGACCCCATCGGCGCTCTGACCACGATCTGCCCACGTGGTTCCTCATCCCCTTCGCGGTCGTCGCCATCCTGGGATTGGCTGGCGGCATCATCATGGACCTGTACTCCTCGGGCCTGTCTCTCCTGGCGACCGGCCTGCCCGTGCGCCGACACGTGGCCACCTCCATCGACGCCACCATCATGACCGTGGGCACCATCGCCGTCATCTTCGGCGCTGATGACTTCCTCGGTCCCTTCCAAGGGTTCCTCACCACTCTCGGGGTCGTCGTCGCCGCCTGGGCCGGAGTCATGGTCGCCGAGGTCATTCTGCGCAAGCGCGACTACGACGAGGAAGCCCTCTTCACGCCCGACGGCGTCTACGGCTCAGTCAACTGGGAGGCCATCGCCCTGGTGGCTGCCGGTTCCGTCGTCGGCTGGGGGCTGGTCGTCAACTCGGCTGCCTCCTGGTTGTCCTGGCAGGGCTACCTGCTCGGGCCTCTCGGGGGGCGCGACGGGGCCTGGGCTGGAGCCAACCTCGGTGTGCTGGTCGCTCTGCTCATCGGTGTGCTCGGGCACCTCGTCCTCGGCCGAGGCCGGGTGGCCCGCCAGGAGGCCCGTTCGTGAACGACAAAGCCACAGGCTTCGCTCTCGAGCCTGAGCGTCTGGAGGCCCTGAGCGTGTCTTCTGGCGCAGAAGGCCCGGGCCCGGCCATGGAAGGCGCCCACCAGATCGCCCGACGCACCGGCGCGCCTCGCCACGATCTCCTGGTGGTCCTGGGGTCCGGTGCCGCTGACGCCTTGGCGGCTTGGGGTGAGCCGGCTGCGAGCCTGCGCCTGTCCGACCTGCCCGGGGCCATGCTCCCGGTTGCGCCGGGACATGAGGACCGCCTCGACTCCTATGCCGTCGCTCGTGGCCGGAAGGTGGACGGACAAGAGGATGGGGGAGAGCGGCGCGTCCTCGTGGCTCGCGGACGGACCCACCTCTACGAGGGTCACGGGCCCGGACCGGTGGTCGCCCTGTCCCGTATCGCGGGTGCAGCCGGCGTACGTGGCGCCGTCCTGGTCAACGCCGGCGGCTGCCTGCGCGGCTGGCACATCGGCGAGGTCATGACGATCACCGATCACCTCAACCTCACCGGCTCCTCACCCTTCGACGGCCCGGTCTTCACTGACGTGCGCAGTGTGTGGGACGACGAGTTCGCTGACGTCCTGCGCGGTGTCACGGAGAGGTCAGGCGTCTATGCCGCTGTGCGTGGGCCGGAGTATCAGACCATGGCGGAGACGCGAATGCTGGAGTCCGCCGGTGCCGACTGTGTCGGCATGTCCACCGTTCTGGAGGCCATCGCCCTGCACCACCTCGGGGTGCGCGTGGCCGGCATGAGCGTCGTCTCCGACCTGTCCTTCGCGCAGGCGCCCACCGATCCCGACGAGGTCATCCGACTCGTGGTCGGTGCGCACACGACGATCGCCGCCGGCATCGAGGCGGTGCTGGCGGCGATGTCGTGAGCTGCCGACGTCGAGGCGAGTAGCAGGGGCTCGCTGGGTCAGTTCACGCCCATGAACATGTAGGCGTGCGTCACCTTGCCGTCGACGTCGCGGAAGACGGTGTCGACTCCGCGCCCTACGACGTCGCCGCTTGGGGCGGTCATCGACCAGCGCAGCAATAGTGCGTCGCCGGACTCCATGCGCTGGTCATAGCTGAAGGTCAGGCCCTGACCTGCAATGCGGTCGTTGTGGACGCGGTTGATGTGCTCAGCGATGTCGGCTGTTCCTGTGACGGTCAAGGCGGGTGAGGAGATGTGCAGCGACCCGTGCGGGGCCCACATCTGCTCGATGAGTGCACGGCGCTGATCGGCGTCGGGCTCAGTCCAGGTGCGCAGGTAGCTCGCGTCGAAGTCGGCACCGGTACGGGTGGTGTCGGTCATGAGTCGTTCCTCTCCTCAGGTTAAGTTGACAATGTCAGCATAACTTGAATGTTGACTGTGTCAACATGTGGGTAGGCTTGGGTCATGAGCCCTCGCGATCCAGGTCCGACGCGCGCCGCCATCCTCGACGCCGCTGCAACGCTGCTCGAGGACAGGGGACCTGAGTCGGTGACGCTGCGCGCCGTTGGTGAGGCTGCCGGCGTGTCCCTGCTCGGCGCCCCTATCGTCACTACGCGGACAAGGCTGCGCTCATGCGTGCCCTGGCGGGACGGACCCTGCGGCAGATCGCAGAGCGGATTCGTCATGGTGCGGAGCGGCACCGGGGAGCGCGACAGCGGCTGCGCGCCGGTTGCTGGGCCTATATCGACTACGCAGTCGAGTGCCCCCACCACTACCAGCTGGTCTTCGGGGACGCCCCGATTGCGGAGCCGGACCCCGGGCTGGAGGAGGCCGCCGACGACGCCATGGCCGCCGTCGGCGAGCTCGTTGCCCAGGCCCAGGGAGCCGGTCTGCTGCGACCCGGCCCCACTCGTGAGATCGCCACCGTCATCTGGGTTCTGCTTCATGGGCTTGCTGCCCTGCAGATCACGGGTCATCTCCATGAGCCCCGGACCATTGACGGCAATGAGCATCTTGCGGATCTGCTGGACCTGGCCCTGGAACAGCTGCGACCCGTGTGATGCGCCTTCGGTGATGTCGGCCGGTAGCGATCTGAGACGTGTCTGGGACGCCCGTCCCCGCACGGCGGCGAGCACGAGCGCCTAACCTGCACCTATGACAACTGATGCAAAGACGCCCAACCAGGCTGTCACGACCCGCACCGAATCCGACTCCATGGGCACCATCGAGGTGGACGCCAACCGCTACTGGGGGGCCCAGACCGAGCGGAGCCTGCACAACTTCGACATCGGCCGCGAGACCTTCGTGTGGGGCCGCCCCATGATCAAGGCCCTGGGGATCCTCAAGAAGTCCGCCGCCCTGGCAAATGCCGAGCTCGGCGAGCTGCCCGCCGACATCGCCGAGCTCATCGCCAAGGCCGGCGACGAGGTCATCGCCGGTGACCTCGACGCCGAGTTCCCGCTCGTGGTCTTCCAGACCGGCTCAGGGCACCCAGTCCAACATGAACTCCAACGAGGTCATCTCCAACCGCGCCATCGAGCCTGGCTGGCGGCGAGCGCGGCTCCAAGACCCCGGTCCACCCCAACGACCACGTCAACCGCGGCCAGTCCTCCAACGACACCTTTCCCCACGGCCATGCACATCGCCGTCGTCAACGAGCCTGGCCGCCATGTACCCGCGCGTCCAGCAGCTGCGCGACACCCTGGACGCCAAGGCCAAGGCCTACGCCGACGTCGTCATGGTGGGCCGCACCCACCTGCAGGACGCCACCCCCATCACCCTGGGGCAGGTCATCAGCGGCTGGGTCGCCCAGATCGACTTCGCCCTCGATGGCATCCGCTACGCCGACTCCCGCGCCCGTGAGCTCGCCATCGGCGGGACCGCCGTCGGCACCGGCCTCAACGCCCACCCGGACTTCGGCGCCCTGTGCGCCAAGAAGATCTCCGAGGAGACCGGCATCGAGTTCACCCAGGCGGACAACCTCTTCGCCGCCCTGGGCGCCCACGACGCCCTGGTCCAGGTCTCCGGCGCCCTGCGAGTCCTGGCCGACGCCCTCATGAAGATCGCCAACGACGTGCGCTGGTACGCCTCCGGCCCCCGCAACGGCATCGGCGAGCTCATCATCCCGGAGAATGAGCCCGGCAGCTCGATCATGCCCGGCAAGGTCAACCCCACCCAGTGCGAGGCCATGACCATGGTGGCCACGAAGGTCTTCGGCAACGACGCCACCGTCGGCTTCGCCGGCTCCCAGGGCAACTTCCAGCTCAACGTCTTCAAGCCGGTCGCGGCCTGGTGCGTCCTGGAGTCCATCCAGCCCTGGGTGACACCTGCGTCTCCTTCGACACCAACTGCGCCTACGGCATCGAGCCCAACACCGAGCGGATCAAAGGCCAACCTGGAGACCAACCTCATGCAGGTCACCGCCCTCAACCGCCACATCGGCTACGACAAGGCCTCCAAGATCGCCAAGAACGCGCACCACAAGGGCCTGTCCCTGCGCGAGTCCGCCCTCGAGCTCGGCTTCGTCACCGCCGAGGAGTTCGACAAGTGGGTCGTGCCCATGGACATGACCCACCCCAGCGCCGCTGAGGACTGAGCCTCAGGACTGTCCCTCAAGCCGACGACGGCGCCGCCCTTCACGCGAGGCCGGCGCCGTCGTCGTGCGAGCCGAGTCTGCAGCCTGACGCGCTCGCCAGTACGCGGATACCGACTCACACAAGCGGCACAGCCGCGTCCTGGGATCGTCCGTGCCTTAAGGTGATGTGCTAGCCACGTACGCAGACACCCGAGCGAGGCGCGCGACTGAGCGTGCCGGAGGGAACCACGATGAACCTGCCACGACGCACCATCCTTGCCGCCCTGCCCGCCACGGCGGGACTCCTGGGCCTGGGAGCCTGCTCCACCGGAGAAGCCACCGCGCAGGCCTCCTCCACGGCCCTCGTCGCAGGCTCCCACCGATGCCAAAGCTCGCCCTGGACCCGCCGCCTGGCGCTACGACGCCGACCACAAGGTCTACTACCAGCTGGGTCTGCGCTACGTGGCCACGCCCCAGGCCTCGGACTACGAGACCCTAGGGCATCTACGTGCCCGGTGCCTACTTCACCGGCAAGGACAACGGAAATGGCACCTACACGGTCACCGTCAACGCCTCGGGCGCCGTCGGCAGCTTCACCGCTGCCACCGCACCCACCGTCCTCCCGGTCAACACCCCGGGGTACTCCGCCCAGAAGCCGCCCACCGAGTACTCCTACGACACCATCAAGGCCTACATGGAGGCCGGCTTCATCTACGTCCACGCCGGTCTGCGCGGCAAGGACCCAACTCCCAGACCCTACTCCGGCAACGCGCCCTGGGGCGTCGCCGACCTCAAGGCCGCCGTGCGCTACCGGCGCTACAACTCCGCCGCCGTACCCGGCGACGCCGCGAAGGTCTACGTCTTCGGGCACAGCGGGGGAGGGGCGCAGAGCGCCGTCGCCGGAGCCTCCGGGGACAGCGAGCTGTTCGCCCCCTACCTGGCCGTCCTGGGGGCCGCCACCACTGACACCAGCGGCAAGGCGCTGTCCGACGCCGTCGCCGGAGCCATGTGCTGGTGCCCGATCACCAGCCTGGACAGCGCCAACGCCGCCTACGAGTGGAACATGGGACAGTCTCGCCTCCTCCGACACCCGGCCGAGGGCACCTGGACGCGGGCCTACTCCCCAGGACCTCGCGGCCGCCTTCCCCACCCTACCTCAACGGGCTGAAGCTCACTGACTCCCAGGGCAAGCCCCTGACCCTGGAGTCCTCCTCCCAGGGCACCCTACCTGTCGGGCTCCTACTACGACCACCTCGTGTCGGTCATCCAGAAGTCCTCAACGACTTCCTGGCGGCTACCACCTTCCCCTACACGCCCTCATCTATCGAGATGGCGGGGATGGAGCCCAGCGGGGGCGGCGGGGCGCCGTCGGGAACCCCGCCCAGCGACGGTGGCGGCACGCCCCCCAAGGGCGGGAAACCCGGAAGCGGCGGTCAGGGCAGCGCGAGTCCACCACCCTACAGGACGGTGGAGGAGTACATCGCTTTCCTCAACTCCTCCTCGCAGTGGGTCACCTACGACGCCTCCAAGAAGACCGCGACGATCACCGGCCTGCAGGGCTTCGTCACCTCCCAGAAGAACGCCTCCAAGGACGTGGGGGCCTTCGACGGCGTGGGCCGCGCCCAGACCGAGAACCTCGTCATGGGCTCGGGGGAGAACAAGCAGCACTTCTCCTCCCTGAGCCGCGAGGTCATCTCCAAGGGGCAGTCCAGGTACTCGGGGCTGTCGGGCTGAACAAGGACTACGGCGTCGCCGGCTACGAGAAGGACCTGGGTGCCAAGGACTCGGTCGGCACCGACATGGTCACGCGCGTGGCGATGTACGACCCCCTGTACTACCTCACCCAGGACTCCAAGGGGCGGGGCAGCTCCACCATCGCCCCCGCCTGGCGCATCCGCACCGGCATCACCCAGGGCGACACGGCCTCCACCGTCGAGGTGAACCTCGCCCTGGCGCTCCAGCAGGCCGGAGCCGGCAACGTCGACTTCGCCACCATCTGGGGGCAGGGGCACACGATGGCCGAGCTGACCGGCACCGGCGAGGAGAACTTCATCGCCTGGGTGACTAAGCAGGCGGCCTCCTGAGTGCAGGACGTTCAGGAGACTGCGCCGGGAATCCCGTGGGAATAACGACGGCGATGGGGCGGTTGAGCCGACCGGTTTCCATCCGTCTCATGAATCGAGTGCCCATGCTGACCGCCGCAATGGTCCTCGCCGTCCTGGCCGCCGCCCTCCACGTCCCTCATCTTCTACATGGAGTCCATCGCCTGGGAGGGGCCCCTGGCCCGCAAGACCTTCGGAGGCACGCCCTGAGGAGGCCAGGCCACACGCCTTCTACGCCTTCAACCAGGGCTTCTACAACCTCTTCCTGGGCCCTCCAGGCGCTGACTCGAGTCGCCCTGGCGGCCCTGGGACACGTGGCGCTCGGCGCCGCCCTCATCCTGGCTGGCACTGGAGCCATGCTGGCGGCCGCCGTGGTCCTGGCCCTGGCCTCGGCGCCCCACCGCGGCGCAGCCGCCAGCAGGGGATCCTCCCGCTGCTGGCGGTCTCCCTGCACCATCGCAGCACTGCTGGGCTAGCTGCCCGCTGCGACCCGGTCGTTCGCCGTTAGTCGCACAGGACGACGTCAACCCCGACTCCCCGCAGCCCTCGAGTGCCTCGGGGTCGATCTGGCTTTGTTGTCAGCAGCGTGTCGAGGTCCTCGATACGCCCGAACCGGTAGGTGTTGGTCTGGGTGATCTTGCTCGGTGCGGTCGGCAGAACGCGTCGGGTGGAGGAGGCCATGATGGCGCGCTTGACCATCGCGTCGTCGGACTCCATGACGGTCAGGCCCTCACGGGTGGACACGGCGCAGGTGGACAGGACCGCGACGTCGGCGCGGAACGCGCGCACCGCCTCGACCGCCCTCAGCGGAGAACAGGGAGAGGGACCCGGATCCACCGGGCCGCCCGCGATGGTCACCGCGGCTCCACGCACGGAGGCCACTGCCGCCCCTGGCTCCCAGCGACAGGCACAGAACCCGGATGTCGCGGCCGGCCAGCTGCTCGGCCACCATCTCGCAGGTGGTCCCTGAGTCGATGATGACCGCCTCCCCGTCCTCGATGAGCTCGGCAGTGGCCTGCGCCAGACGGCGCTTGATCTCCACATCCTGCCCTGCGACGCATGGAGGCCGGTCGGGCGGCTCCCACGGCGCGGTGCACGCAGAGCCCCGCCGTGGACCCGGGTCACCAGGCCCTCGTGCGCCAGCTCGGCCAGGTCCCGGCGGATGGTGATGACCGAGACCCCGGTCAGCCGGGACAGCGCCTGCACACTGTGGACCGTGGTGGGGCTCAGGCGCGCAGTATCGTGCGGCGCCTCGTCGGGGACTGTCGCGCATGCTTCCTCCGCATCGGCGGCAACGAGGCGATCGTTTTGCTGGAGAACGAGCAATGACAATGATCGTATGGTCTTCTACCGTTGGTGTCAACGGATCGGAGTTTCGGAAATCCGTTGATTCAATGCTGAAAAATCGCTGCCGAGAAGAGTGATCGTACGATCATCTCTGGTTGTCGGCAGTGATTCTTCACCGTCAGGAAGGGAATGACCATGCCTCACCTCGACCACGTCGCCATCTGGGTCGCTGACCTCGACAGTGTCCGAGACTTCTACTCCCACTGGTTCGACGGGCACGCCAACGGCCTCTATGAGAACCCGAGGACCGGCCTGCGCACCCACATCCTCCACTTCGCTGAGACCCCGGCGGTCCAGCGGGGGACCCGCCTGGAGATCATGACCCGTCCTGAGCTCGCCGAGCACTGCGAGGCCGCCCAGCTGGGGTGGGCTCACGTCTCCTTCGGCCTGCCCGGGCGTGAGGACGTCGACCGCCTGGCCTCCCACATGTCCGAGGCCGGCGTGCCGGTCATTGACGGACCTCGCCAGACCGGTGACGGATACTACGAGGCCACCGTGCTTGACCCCGAGGGCAACCGTGTCGAGCTCGTCGCCTCCGACTACTCCGACGACGTCGCCCTGCGCCCGGCCTTCCGATCCGGACCTTCTGATCCGGAAGCCCGCCCGGGGTCGCAGCCTGGGCATGCAGTGCGGGAATGGTTCGCGCTGCTGCGGTGTTGAGTGGGAGCAGTTCGTCGATACCTTCGACGTGTCGATGGTGAGCACCTGCGTTTGCTTTCAATCCCTGCACCAATCGCCTTGGGAAAGCCTGCCACCCGGCAGATCGGCAGATGGTGGCTGGTACGGTTGCGATACGCCATCGGGCCGCGCCGCCTAAGGCCATGAGAGGACACCCGGAACCCGCAATGAGCAGCACCATTACCTTCGATGCCGTCACCAAGTCGTACCCGGCCGGGAAGGGCGCCGGAACCGGTTCCCCCGCCGTCGACTCCTTCACCGCCCGTATCGAGGCCGGCACCACCACCGTCCTGCTGGGATCGTCCGGCTGTGGCAAGACGACCCTGCTGCGCATGGTCAACCGCATGGTGGAGCCCTCCAGCGGACGGGTCCTCATCGATGACGAGGACGTCGCCACCCGCGATGCCGTGGCCCTGCGTCGCTCCATCGGCTACGTCATGCAGAACGCGGGCTGCTGCCGCACCGGCGCGTCATCGACAACATCACCCTCGTACCCCGCCTCCAGGGCGCCGACCGCCACGACGCCCGGTGCCGGGCCCTCGAGCTCATGGACATGCTCGACCTCGACCGCGACCTGGCGGGCGCTACCCCACCAGCTCTCCGGCGGCCAGGCCCAGCGGGTCGGGGTGGCCCGGGCACTGGCCGCCGATCCCGAGGTGCTCCTCATGGACGAGCCCCTTCGGCGCTGTCGACCCGCTCGTGCGCCGCGACCTCCAGCGCGAGATGGCCCGCATCCAGGCCGAGCCTGGGGAAGACCATCATCTTCGTCACCCACGACGTCGACGAGGCCCTCGCCCTGGGCGACGAGATCATCCTCCTGCGCGAAGGCGCCCAGGTCGCCCGAGCGGCAGCGGCCCCTCAGCCTGCTGGCCCACCCGGCCGACGACTTCGTCGCCCGCTTCTCGGCCTCGACGACGCCGCCCGCCAGCTTCAGCTCACCGACGTCGCCGAGTCCCGGATCGTCCTGACCGCGCCGGCCGCGCCGTCGGGCGCCTGGCTCGACGAATCCTCCTCGGAGGCGGAGGAGCGGGCATGAGCTGGGTCCTGGGCCAACCTGCCCACCATCGCCGGGCACCTGCTGGCCCACCTGCTCCAGGCGGTTCCCGCGATCGTCGCCTCCTTCGTCCTGGCGATCCCCATCGCCCGGCTGGCCCGCGTGGCCCGGCCGTTGCGAGCCCCTGCTGGTGACCGGCCTCGCCGCTGTACGCCGTCCCCTCCCTGGCCCTGTTCGTCATCCTCCCCATCATCCTGGCCACCGGCATCCGCGACCCGCTCAACGTCATCGTGGCCCTGACCCTCTACGGGCTGGCGCTCCTGGTTCCGGCCACCGCCGACGCACTCGACGCCGTTGACGCCTGCGTCCTGACGCCGCCACCGCCATGGGCATGGGGCGCCTGCGCTGCTTCCTCACCGTCGAGCCTGCCGCTGGCGGGCCCCGCCATCCTCACCGGCCTGCGCGTGGTGACGGTCTCGACGATCTCACTGACCACTGTCGGGGCGGTCCTCGGTGTGCGCAGCCTCGGCTGGCTGTTCACCGACGGCTTCCAGCGCGGCATCACCGCGGAGATCGTCACCGGGCTGGTCGCCACCGCGGCCCTGGCCTCGTCCTGACGGGCTCTGTCCTCGCCTGGGGCGGCTGTGCCTGCCCTGACCTGAAGCGCGCCGGCGACGCTGGGGCAGTCCCTCGCCGGAGCCTGCGCAGCCGCCTCGAACAGTCAGGAGGGCAAGGCGTGAGGTTCGTTCTGGCCGCCCTGGCCTACATCGCCGATCCCTGCTCACTGGAGCGGGGCCATGGGGATCGGGCCCGCTGCTGGTCCAGCATGTCCTCTACTCCCTGGCCGGTGTCCTCATCGCCGCCCCTCATCGGGGTCCCCCGCCGGCTGGTGGGTGGGGCACACCGGACGCGGGCGCACCTGGTGCAGCCGCTCAGCGGCATGGCCCTGCTCCTGCCCACCCTCGGCCCTCATCACGCTGTTCGGCCTCGTTCTCGGGGTCGGCCTGAGCGCCCCCATGATCGCCTTCGTCATCCTGGCCCCTGCCCAGTGTCCCTGGCCGGAGCCATGAGCGGGTGCGGGCGGCCTCAGCCATGGCTGTCGACGGCGCCCGGGCCAGCGGCATGAGCGAGCCTGCAGGTGCTGGGCCGGGTCGAGATCCCGCTGGGAGCGCCGCTGCTCGTCGGCGGGCTGCGCTCGGCCAGCCTCCAGGTCATCTCCACCGCCACACTGGCTGCCTACACCGGCGCCGGCGGGCTCGGCTGACTCGACGTTCCTGGGCCTCAAGACCCAGGACTACGTCATGATGCTCTCCTCGGCGCTCCTGGTCATCTCCCTGGCCCTGGCCTCCGAGGCCATCTTCGCCCTCATCCAATGGGGGGGTCACGCCCCCAGGTGCCCGGCAGCACCGGAAGGAATCAGCATGACTGCACCGTCCAACCCGCGCCCCGGCAAGCAGCTGACGCGACGCGGCCTGCTGGCCGGCGTCGGTGCGACCGCCGGCTTGCTCGCACTGAGCGCCTGCTCCGACACCGACCCCTTCGCCGTCGACCAATCCTCAGGAGGCTACTCCGGCGGCCCGATCATCATCGGCAGCCAGCAGTACTACTCCAACGAGATCATCGCCGAGTCTCTACGCCCAGATGATGGAGAAGACGGGCCTGAGCGTCACCCGCCAGTACCAGATCGGCCAGCGGGAGGTCTACCCTGCCCGAGCTCGAGGCCGGCAAGATCCACGTCATCCCCGAGTACGGCGGCAACCTGCTGGAGTACTACAGCAAGACCTCCGCCTCAGGCAGTCCCAGCGCCACCGCGACCCCCTCCCGTGCCGCCGGCGATACCGCCTCCATCCAGGACACCCCTGCTGAGGACCCTGCTGCACTCGCTGACTGTCCTGAACCCGGCCGAGGCGACGGATCAGGACTCCCTGACCGTCACCAAGGCCACCGCCCAGGCCCACTCCCCTGACCTCCATCGGCGACCTGGCCTCACTGGGGCGGCCCATTACGATCGCCGCGAACTCGGAGTTCACCACCCGCCCCTACGGCCCCAAGGGCCTCAAGGCCGTCTACGGCGTCGACGCCTCCGTCACGCCGGTGGAGGACTCCGGCGGGCCCCTGACCGTCAAGGCCCTCACCGACGGCACCGTCGACGTTGCCGACATCTACTCCTCCGATCCCGCCATCGGGGCCAAGGACCCTCGTCATCCTGTCCGACCCCCAGATGCTCATCCTCCCGCAGAACGTCACCCCGCTGGTCTCCGCCTCACTGCCGGCCATCGCGGCCACCGCCATCAACCGGGTCTCGGCCCTGCTGACTCCCCGACGAGCTGCGCTCCTCAACCAGCGCTCCACCGGCGAGAAGCTCAGCTCCACGACCATCGCCACCGACTGGCTCACCTCCAAGAAGCTGCTCTGAGCGGCGAGAGGACCGCGGTGTCCGGTGTGTCAGTGATGGCGGAGAGCGTGCGGACAGCGGTTGTGATCTCTTGCATACAGTCACTCTCTTTCGGAAAGTGGGTGCGCGTGAGAGAGTTTAGTTGTTCGTTCAACAACCAACGCCTCAGCGAGCTTCTCATGTCCGTCCCTCCATCTCCATCATCGGCGCCGGCAACATCGGATCGGCGGTCGCGGGTCTGGCGGTCAAGGCCGGTGCCAGTACTCAGGTCCTGGTGCGCGACGCCTCCAAGGCCACCGACCTGTCGGGCGTCGACGTCGCCGAGATCGGTTCACCCCTGACCGGTGACATCGTTGTCCTCGCCCTGCCCTACGCCGCCATCGACGAGGTCATCGCCACCTACGGCGCACAGGCATTCGCCGGCAAGGTCGTCGTCGACCCGACCAACCCCCTGGACTTCACCACCTCGACTCTCTCGTCCCGGCCGGTAGCCCCGCGAGCGCCGAGCTCGCAGCAAAGCTCCCGGACGCCCAGGTGGTCAAGGCCTTCAACACCGTCTTCGCCGCCGTTCTGGCGAGCGGCACCATCGGCGCCCGCCCGGCCACTGTCCTGGTCGCCTCCCGACTCCGCAGAGGCCAAGGCGTGCCTGCGCTCCTTCGTCGAGGCCGCCGGACTGGCGTGGGCCGACGCCGGCGAGCTCAAGCGGGCAGAGCGTCTGGAGGCGCTCGGGGCACTGAACATCGCCCTGGGTGTCACGGAGCAGGTCGCTTGGACCGGCGGCCTCGCCGTCGTGTCAGAGTGAGCCCCGAGTGAGCCTCCAGTAAGGCTCCCGGTTCGCAGGTAACCTGTCGCCCATGCCCGTCGTCGGCCACTCACACGCGTGGGAGGCGGACGACGGATCAGCGACCAAGCACACGAGGAGACGACGTGGCCGACACTGAGCAGCCGACCGGCACGCAGCAGGCGGGGGAGATGGCTCCCAACCCCTATAGCCGCAGCTGCCCCTCACGCGGCCTGCTCAAGTCGCTCGGTGACCTGTGGACCGTGCTCGTCGTCGGGGCGCTTCACGAAGCGGGCCGGCCGCAACGATTCAAGGAGATATCGACCCGCGTCGACGGTATCTCCACCAAGATGCTCACCCAGACCCTCAGAGGCCTTGAGCGCGATGGACTCATCGAGCGCCATCAGTACCCTGAGATCCCACCGCGAGTGACCTATGAGCTCACCGACTCAGGCAAGGGGCTGGCGGAGGCGCTGGCTCACGTCGAGGCCTGGGCCACTGAGCACCTCGGCGCTGTCAGCCAGGCCCGGGCGCGCTACGACGCCGAGCACTGAGCATCCGCTGAAACGCTCACCAAGGGCGTTTCGAGCGTGTCTACAGGTGCCGCCAGGTCTCCACGCGCCAGCGCGCGTCCCCGGATGCGGGGCGCCACTGCCCTCGCGGGTCGGAGAGGGCCGGATCGATGGCCCACTCCTGAGTGCTGATCCCCGGCGCGCGCACCAGCGCCGAGTCGGGCAGGCCGCGCTCGCGGGCCCGCTGCGTGGCATCCAGGTCCAAGACGCTGACGACGAGCACATCAGGCAGGCCGTCAGCCAGCGCCTGCTCGTAGACGCTCCCGCCACCGATGACCCACAGGCGGGGAGTCCCTGCAGCATCCCCGTCACGGGGGTCGCGGCCCAGCTCAGCGGCCAGGCCCTGCGCCGCCAGCGAGAGCCCCTCGCGCAGCGAGCCGGCGCGGACCGCCCCCTCGGCCCGCCAGGAGCGGTCACGGGTGAGAACCACATTGCGCCGCCCGGGCAGAGGGCCTCCCAGTGATTCCCAGGTGGTGCGCCCCATGACCAGCCCGCAGCCCATGGTCGTGGCCTTGAAGTGGGCGAAGTCCGCCGGCACGCGCCACAGCATGCCGCCGTCGGCCCCCAGGACGCCGGTGATGTCCTGAGCCCAGATCATCCCCAGGCCGCTCATACCGCGACCGGGGCCTTGATCGTGGGTGGTGCTCGTAGCCCTGGGAGGCGTCGATGTCGTCCATGTCGTAGGAGTCGATGGACTCGGCCCGCTCCAGGCGCAGCGTGGGGAAGGGTGGGCGCTGGGCACCCGGGAGAGCTGGGTGCGGACCTGCTCGACGTGGTTGTCGTAGATGTGGCAGTCCCCGCCGGTCCAGATGAGCTCTCCGGGCTCCAGGTCCGCCTGCTGGGCGAGCATGTGGGCCAGCAGCGCGTAAGAGGCGATGTTGAAGGGCACCCCCAGGAACAGGTCGGCGCTGCGCTGGTAGATCTGCAGGCTCAGGCGGCCGTCGGCCACGTAGCACTGGAAGAAGGCGTGGCAGGGGGCCAGCGCCATGGACCCCAGCTCGGAGACGTTCCAGGCCGACACCAGCATGCGCCGCGAGTCCGGGTCGGTACGCAGCGTGTCGATGAGCCCGGCGATCTGGTCGATCGCGCCCCCGTCCCGGGTGGGCCAGGAGCGCCACTGCGAGCCGTAGACCGGCCCCAGCTCACCGGAGTCATCGGCCCACCTGTCCCAGATCGTGATGCCCTCGCTCCTGGAGCCAGCGCACGTTCGTCTCCCCGCGCAAGAACCACAGCAGCTCACCCTTGACGGCCTTCATGGCCACGAACTTCGTGGTGATACGCGGAAAGCCGCGTTGCAGGTCGTAGCGCAGCTGGCGGGCGAAGAGCGAACGCGTCCCAGTGCCGGTACGGTCGGACTTCGCAGTCCCGTTGGTCAGAACCTCGCCAGGAGGTTCTCGTAGGCGACGTCGACACCCTGGCGGAGGGACGAGCCCCATCCGCGCCAGGGCCGGGTACTGGGCGGCAGGCGGCGAGGGCTCGCTGGCGCTGGCGCTGCCGATACCGCTCACGCTTCGATCACCTCGACGTGGGAGCTGTCGACGTAGTCGCTCAGAGCGAGCCCTAGGGCCCCAGCGCCGCCTGCGCCCCTCGATGACCTGGTTGGCCAGCGCCCGGCCCCCTTCCAGCCGATGGCGGCCCCTGATCCCGAAGGGCAGGAGGCGCCCCAGTGCCAGCGCCCCGCCCTTGGCGGCCGAGCGCTTGGCCACCCGCTTGATGAGGTGGGCGTTGATCGACTTCACCGACGGCAGGGGCATCTGCATGAGCAGCTGAGCCGCCCAGAACATCGAGGACAGGCCCAGCTGGCCCTGAACCGCCTCGGATCCCTCCTTGCCCAGGAGGGCGGAGAGGACCAGGGCCCGACGGCGCTCGGTGTCGACGACGTGGACCCCCTGGATCTCCGCGACAGTCAGAACGTAGGTGACGGCCGAGGCGATGAAGGCGGCGCTCTGGCCGACTGTCAGGGCGGCGGCCGCGCCCGTTCCGATGGCCGGGATGGCCGCGGAGGCTCCGACGGCCCCCGATGACAGCCCCGCGTCCCGCCGGAATCGGGAGCCGGCCATCTCGACGAGCTCGGCGGTGTCGGCCCCGTGGCGGTCCCGGCGCATCCGTGCGACGCGCTCCTCGATGCGGGAGGCCGGGATGGCGATCGCCTTGTCGAGGGCACGTTCCAGCGCTGTGGAGCGCCCGGAGCGGGAGGTGTTCACAGTGTTCTCCTTACCTGAGTGACGCAGGGGCCTCGGGGAGCGCGGCCGGTTCAAGGGCCGGAGTGCTGAGGGCTCAGTCCTCGTTGGGGTCGACGATCGTCGTTGTGTAGGAAGCGCCGTGCTCGATGGTGTGGCCCACGGTGCAGTGACGGTCGACGGCGCCGGCGACCCGCTGGCTGAGCAGCTCGCGCTGCTCGGCGTCGAGCGAGGACAGGTCGGTGACGATCTCGACCTGGAAGGACTCGTAGCGTTCCTCGGCGTCGTTCTTGACGGTCGAGCAGCCCACGGTGGCCTCGAAGTCCTCGCCCAGGGCCTTGGCCAGACGGTGGTCGGCGGACAGGGTGTTGCAGGTGGCCAGGGCGATCTTCATCAGCTCACCGGGGGAGAACTCGCCCGGGCCCATGCCGATGCGGACCTCAGCGCCCGAGGAGTTGCGACCGATGTACTGGCGGGTGCCCGCGCGCTCGGCCCACACGGCGTTAGGGGCGGAGGCGGCTGCGTTAGAAGTGCTCATGGCCTGATCGTGCCATGAAACCGGGCGAGACTCGGCGGTGGAATCGGCGTACAGCCCCGTGCTGCGCCACTGGCGGACAGGGGCGCAGCACGGGAATAACGCCGCTGGGCGACGCAGCGCACAGTCAGTGATCCGTGCGTGATCGGGGCGTGATGAAACGCGAATCAGTGCTCGGCGAGCCAGTCGGCGGCCCGGCGCTCCTCGTCCGCCACGACTCGGCCCACCATGCCCATCGCCTTCTCCTCGATGGTCTTGCCGACCAACGGCACGGTGACCTTGAGGTCGACGTCGACGGTGACGGTGGTGGCCTCACCGGCGGGAGACATGGTGGAGGTGGCGCTGACCTTGACCGGGGCGTTCTTGATCGTCACGTCGTAGCCGCCGGAGCGTGAGCCGTCATCCTTCGGCTCGCCCCAGGACTCGGCCACGGAGAAGGACACCGCCGAGCGCACGAACCTCGAGGCGACCGAGGGCAGCTGGGAGGGCTGGATGCTTCCGGCGATGGTGGCCACGAAGCCCTGGCCTCGCTGGGCGACGTCCACCGAGGCGTTGTCGAGCCCGGCCCGTGAGACCCGTGCCTCCTGGTAGGCGGGGTCGGCGAGCATCTGCGCGGTGCGTGCCGGAGAGGCGGGATAGGTGATGGTGATGGTCTTCCTCATGGTGCGATCCTGTCATGTTTCGCTGGTCCGGGGCATGTTCCGACCCCCGTGGGGACGGAAGCCAAGGCGTGCTCGTGCGGTTGAATGCGGGATCGCTCAGTTCCCGAACATGTGTCCTGCTTGGCAATTAGCCGGCTCAACGAGCCGGTTCCGCTCACTGCCGATAACCTTGAGAGGTGCCTAATCTTCTGCCTAGCGCCCTGAGAGACGCAGTCGACCTCGCCGAGGCCGACCTCGACTGGATCCACCAGCTGGTGGCCGACTGGCAGCTGATTGCGGACCTATCCACCTCGACCTGGTCCTGTGGGTGCGTACCCGTGCGGGGCGCTTCATCGCCGCGGGCCACACCCGCCCCTCGGGGGGAACCACCGTTCACCTCGAGGACGTCGTCGGGCGGCGCATGCCGGCCTCGCGTGAGGCCATGGCCATGGAGTCACTGTCCACCGCCCAGATCCAGGACGCGGCCGAGCCCTACTGGACCGGTACCGCCGCGGTCCAGGAGGAGTACATCCCGGTTGTTCACGCCGGCACGCCGATCGCCGTCGTGACTCGGGAGACCTCGGTGGGCGTTATCCGGGGCGGGCGCATCGTTGAGCGGGAGATGGAGGAGATCGCCGAGGTCCCTGTGCCAGATGACCGCCTCGGGCGAGTTCCCCATCCAGGGCGCCGGCACCACGATCCGCCACGGCACGCCGCGCGTAGTCGACGGCGTCCTGCGCCTGGACGAGGAGGGGCGGATCGTCTACGTCAGCCCCAACGGGCGCTCCTGCTTCCACCGCCTGGGGATTGAGGGCGAGCTGGAGGGGATCCTGCTGGCCGAGGCCGTCACCTCGATCATCCCCGCCCGTACCCCCGTCGATGAGACGCTGGCCGTGGTCCTCTGCGGGCAGGCAGGCCTGGCTCACCGAGGTCGAGGTCGGGGAGTGTTCCCTGTCTGTGCGCTCCATCCCGCTGACGCTCAAGGGCGCCGTTCCGGGGCGGTGCTTCTAGTGCGTGACGTCACCGAGGTGCGTCGGCGTGAGCAGGTCCTGCTCAACAAGGACGCCACCATCCGGGAGGTCCACCACCGGGTCAAGAACAACCTGCAGACCGTCTCGGCGCTGCTGCGTATGCAGGCCCGCCGCGCTCGAACGAGGAGACCCGTCAGGCTCCCGTCCGAGGCCGAGCGCCGGGTGACCACTATCGCCACCGTCCACGACGCCCCTGAGCCACAACGTCAACGAGCACGTGGACTTCGACGAGGTCTTCCTCCATCCTGCGCATGGCTGCGGTCGTGGCCACGCCCACGGGCGAGGTCAGCACCAGCTGGAGGGCTCCTTCGGGGTGGTCGACGCTGACACGGCGCAGGCGCTGGCCACGGTGCTGGCCGAGCTCGTGACCAACGCCGTCGAGCACGGCCTCGATGGCCGCGACGGCCGCGTGACGGTCACGGCCCACCGTGACGAGGACCGGCTCGAGGTCCACGTCATGGACAACGGTGCGGGCCTGGCGCCGGACACCCTCATGACCGGACTGGGAACACGGATCGTCACCACGCTCGTGCGCGGGGAACTGCGCGGGGTCATTGACTGGGAGCCTCTGAGCGGAGGGGGCACCGACGTCGTCATTCATGCCCGCCTTCATCAGCGGGCTGCCAGGGCTGAAGCCTGACCTTTCCTTTTCCCGCTGTAGAGAACCACTGGATCAACAAAACGGTGTTCGCACGATTAACCGTGCGAACACCGCAGTGTCAAGAACTCGATCAGTTTTCAGGAGGACCGGCGGGCCCTGGCCGCCCGGCGCTTGAGAGAACGGCGCTCGTCCTCGCTCATGCCTCCCCAGACGCCGGCGTCCTGGCCGTTCTCCAGTGCCCACTTCAGGCAGGTGTCCACCACCTCGCAGCGGCCGCACACCTCTTTTGCCTTGGCGATCTGGGCAATGGCGGGACCTGTGTTCCCCACGGGGAAGAAGAGCTCCGGGTCAACGGTGAGACATGCGGCTTGGCTGCGCCAGTCCATAAGGGCCCCCTACAAGGTCATCGGTCATGCGGTTGGCGCCGACCCAGCTTGTCACGGAACGGCGGCCGCGTCCGAGAACAACTTTCACACGACGGGGGGCGGTGGGCAAGACCTCGATCATGAGACCTGTGCCGATACCCTGTCGTGATCCTCACAGGATGCTGAGCTGTTGAGATAACACCACTTTCCTTCATTGAGAATGCCTGTTAAACAGGGTATTCAATAGGACGATCATTGTCTTCGGGCCGGGGTAGCACGATCTGAATGGGCAGGCACGTTCCGCGATAGACGAGTGCCCCACGACCGGGCAGCGTCATCGCTCTGGGGTCGGTGACCGTCCGCAAGGAGATGCCGGCCGCCTGATCGGCAGGGCGCATGCCTGGCCACAGCACGACGAGCGCCTCACGCTCACGCATCGTGGAGATCGGGCCGCGGAAGGTCGTGGCGACCTTCTCCGTCGAGGCGGAGGCCAGGACCACCTCGGAGCGCGCCAGCGCGGCCTCCACCTGAGTGGTCGTGGTGATGTCCGCCAGGTCCAGGTCGTCAACGACGAGGGCATCAGAGGCAAGCGCCCGGGCCAGTGCCCGCAGCGCCGTGGAGCGCCCCGAGCCGGGCGGCCCAGTGACCAGGACGCTGGTGTGAGCCGGAAGTGCGACGGGTGCAGCCGCGTCCCCCTCCCACAGCCCAGGTGCCCTCTGGGACGTCCTCCCAGGTGGGCCGGGGCGGCAGTGGTTCGAGGCGTAGCGCGTGGCCGACGTTGCGCTCGCAGGCGGATCCCGGGCAGTCCTCATGGAGCACGATCTGGCAGGCGGTCGTCGTCGCCCCGTCCAGGACGACACCGCGCCCCGGGGCACCGCCGGTGACCACCCCGCGTGGAAGACCAGCGAGAGCGGCCTGTGTGCCGGTGGCCGCACCGAGAACCAGCCTGAGCCCCATGGAGGCGGCCCATCGGGAGGTGGAGGCTGCCAAGGGGGCGGTCAGCAGCAGGGGAGTGCCCGTCGCGGAGGCGGTACGGATGACGGCCTCCAACAGGGCGTTGCCCTGGCCGGGTCCCAGCACCTCATCAATGGTCGGGACGAGAGCGTCGACGTTGTCGAGGCACAATAGGTCCCCGCCGAGGTGTCCGCTGGCGGCGAGTCCCCACAGCCGGGTCAGACGTCGCGGGTCCTCCGTACCGACCACGGTGCCCAGCCCGGGGTGGCTGAGGAGCCCGCGCACGGAGCAGGCCATGTCCGTGGTCTGGCCGGAGGCGATAGTGGTTGTGGGAGCGAAGCCGCACAGGTGCACCCCTCTGCCCGAGCCCAGCGCCGCCGTCGCTGCGGAGGCAACGAGAGTGGAGCGCCCCGACCTCGGGGCCCCGAGGACCAGCAGCGGGCGAGTGACCCGCCACTGCCACACCCCCAGGCTCTGCCGGCGAGGAAGGTCGGTCACGGCCAGGAGAAGACGGTCATCGTCGTGCCCGGACAGTGGAGCGTGGTCGGCAGGGTCGGCCGTGACCAGCGGCTCCTGCTCCTCACGCTCACCCGGTGCCTGGGGGCCTCGGAGCCGAACCAGCTCGAGTGCCCCGGCCGCGCTGATCGAGGTGGGCAGGGCCGGCGCCCAGGGACGCCACGGGGCGGCGTGACCCTCGGCTGCCCGTGAGATGAGGTCGACGATCCCCTGAACCTCACTCGCCGAGCCGCACCAGGGGGCCTGAAGCACCTGACTGCCAGGGTCGGGAGAACCACTGGCCCCGTCGCCGAGACCTTGCCGGTCAGCGGCGCTGTCTTGAGCGCCGCCGGCGCCACTGACCAGGACCCTGCCGGGATGATGACCGAGCCGGGCGGCCCCGTCGTGTCCCAGGACGTCCCGGGAGTCAGCGGCGTCGAGCACCCGCAGGCACACTCGTAAGGAGGTGTTGGCCCGAATCGCCGGGGATATTGCCCCCTGAGGGCGCTGCGTGGCCAGAATGAGGTGGATTCCCAGGCTGCGCCCTTGGGCGGCGATACGCACCAGGGACTCCAGGACCTCTGCGTGCTCGCCGGCCAAGGTGGCGAACTCGTCCACCGCTACCACCAGATCGGGCACGACAACCTGCGGTGGCAGGCAGGACAGGTCCTTGGCGCCGTGTGCGGCCAGGATCCGCTCGCGGCGGCGCACCTCGGCCTCCAAGGAGGACAGGGCGCGCTGGGTGCCGGCGGGATCCAGATCCGTCAGCACCCCGGCCGTGTGCGGCAGGCCGGCCAGAGGGCCGAAGGCGGCGCCGCCCTTGTAGTCGACGAGGACCAGGGTGAGGCGATCCGGCGCTCGGCTCAGCGCCAGCTGCACCAGCCACGAGATGAGCAGCTCGGACTTGCCTGAGCCCGTGGTCCCGGCCAGCAGGGCGTGCGGACCGTCCGCCACCAGGTCGGCACGCACCGGTCCTCGTACTCCCACTCCGAGCACTGCCGACAGCGCCTGCGCGCCCCGGGCCGGCGAGTGCGTCTGATCCTCCCACCGTGCCCGCAGCTCGTGGGCGTCGAGGTCGTCCATGACCGTGCTGAGGGGGACCAGATCGGGAATGCCTTCGGCCTGGGACGAGGACCCGCGTGGTGACCTGATCCGGGAGCGGCTCAGGTGACAAACCGCCCCCCACCAGGTCGGTGAGCACGACGGCGCCCCATCCGGAGCGGGCCGCGTGCTCAGCGCCTGGGGTGGGACCCCGTCATGAGAGCAGGTCACTATCTGCGCGCAGCGAGGGTGCGCCTGCGGGCCCCAGGAGAGGCGGACCCCCAGCCGGTCGCCCGTCTCCTCACGCTCCACACCGCCCCGATAGCCGGCGCGTTCATCCGACGGGGCACCCGGTGGGACATCCAGTATGGTCAACCGGACCTCATCGCGGGCCAGGAGCTGGGCGCACCACCATCTGAGCGCACTGCCCGCGCCCCTGCCCACCAGGGCCAGGCTCTCACCGTCGCAGAGCGACAGGACGCAGCGTCGTCGTCGCCCGGCACTCCATGCGGCCAGGTTCTCCTGACCGGCGGAGGCGGGCGTCGTCGAGCCCTCGGCCTGGGGGCCATGGACGGACTGAGACATGCTGGAGCGCGCGGCGACGGCCAGCAGCATCGTGGCAGGGTCCGGCTCTCCGCGCCTCCAACCCGGTCGGCCGCCCCGGCGGCGCCGGCGAGCGTGCCATCGGCCTCCACCGGCCCGCCCGGTGCGCCCGGCGCGCTGGGTTCTCCGTTGTTGCAAGAAGGGCACCAGGCGCATGATCGTCATCGCGACCATCGGCGCCACCATGACCATGCCCATCGCGCCGCGGCTCCCCGTCCTGAGCGCGATGACCGCCGAGCCGGCCATGACCAGGACACAGACCAGTGAGCCCGCCATCAACCACGCCGTTGACGATCCCGACGTCGTGGGGGCGACTACCACCAGGTCGAAGGGGCGCCTACGCAGCTCGAGCACGCTGTTCCCCATCCGCAGGAGCGTCCCCTCCTTCATCCTCATCTCCCGGCGCACACGCAGCCACAGCCCCAGGTGCCAGTAGCGATAGGAGCCGTTGGCCGATCCGCAGTCCTGCGCCAGGACCCGGCCGCCGTGGAGTCGCAGGCGCAGATGACGGCGGGAGACCAAGGGATCGCTGAGGACCTCGCCGCGGCCCAGGAGGGCGCCGTCCCTGACGGCCATTACCAGGCCCAGGTCGGGACCGTCCAGGACGGCAAGGTGCCACGGGCCGGCCACGGCGGCCAGAGCCGCGTCCGCTGCCGCCTCACCCGTCGAGCGTCGGAGCAACGAGGACGAGGCATCTCCCGGCAGGAACGAGTGGAGGTCCAGAACGTCGGCGGTAGAGCTCATTCGTCCAGAATCGCCGTAGGGGCTCGTTGCGTCATTTTCAGGCAATCCCGGGTGTGGACAACCTCGCCGTTCGGGGATGCTCATGGTCACTGTGGACACTGGCGCAACCCGGTGTGAACCCGCTTGGGAGAAGATGGTCTCATGACTGACACCGATGCGCCCCGCGGCTCCGCTCCCGCCCCGGCTCTCTCCTCGGCACGCTCCGATCAGCGCGGCCCCGTGGATCTGAGCGCCATCCCCACCGCCGCCCGGGAGCGCTGGAGCGAGCTGGTGCGTGACATCGAGGCCGCCCGCGACGCCTACTACAACGCGATCGATGCCGAGAGCCCCCTGTCCGACGCCGACTACGACCTCCTCTACCGTGAGCTGGAGGGGCTGGAGGCGGCCCACCCCCTCCTGGCCCGAGCCGGATCACCGACCCGCTCCGTGGGCGGGCGCGCCGTCACCGACTTCGCCCCCGCCCCGCACCACGAGCGCATGTACTCCCTTCAGGACGTCTTCTCCCTCGACGAGGTCCAGGAGTGGGCCGAGCGCATGGTCGCTGAGACCGGGGTCGGTGACGACGAGCTCGCCATGACCGCCGAGGTCAAGATCGACGGCCCTGGCCGTAGCCCCTGACCCTACGAGGACGGCATCTCACCCGGGCCGCTACCTGGGGACGGCACCACCGGTGAGGACGTCACCGGCAACGTGCGCACCATCGCCCTCGGTCCCCTGGTCCTGGCCGGCGACGCCCACCCCTCCCTGCTCGAGGTGCGCGGCGAGGTCTACTTCCCCACCCAGGACTTCGAGGCCTTCAACGAGGAGCGCCGAACCCTCAACCTGCAGCGGCAGGCCGACGGCGCCCCCCTCCTGCAGGTCTTCGCCAACCCGCGCAACGCGGCTGCCGGCTCGCTGCGCCAGAAGAACCCCGCCGTTACCGCTTCCCGGCCCCTGGCGATGATCGCCCACGGGGTCGGTGCGATCACCCCTGCACCGGGGGAGAGGCTCCCTACCCGCCAGCACGAGTGGTACGAGCTGCTGGCCGGCTGGGGGCTGCCGGTATCCCCCTACAACGCCGTGGTGAGGGGACGCGCCGAGCGCGAGGCCTACATCGAGCGCTACGCCACCCACCGCCACGACCTCATCCACGAGATCGACGGCATCGTCTTCAAGCTCGACGACCACTCCCTTCAGCGCCGCCTGGGGCACACCTCCCGAGTGCCCCGCTGGGCCACCGCCTACAAGTACCCGCCCGAGGAGGTACGCACCCGGTTGCTGGACATCGCCGTCCAGGTCGGGCGCACCGGTCGCGTCACGCCCTTCGGCATGATGGAGCCGGTCCTGGTCGCCGGCTCGACGGTGGCACGCGCCACCCTTCACAACGCCACCGAGGTGGCCCGCAAGGGCGTGCGCATCGGCGACATGGTCATCGTGCGCAAGGCCGGCGACGTCATCCCCGAGATCCTCGGGCCGGTCGCCGACCTGCGTGACGGCAGCGAGAGGGACTTCGTCATGCCGACGCACTGCCCGTCCTGCGGCACCGAGCTGGCGCCGGCCAAGGCCGGCGACGTCGACCTGCGCTGCCCTAATACCCGGTCCTGCCCCGCCCAGCTCACTGAGCGGATCGCTCACATCGGTTCCCGGGGCGCCCTCGACGTCGAAGGGCTGGGAGACGAGGCCGCCGGCGCCCTGACCCGACCCGACGCCGGACGCCGCGAGGCCCTGACCGCGCTCGCGGCGGGGCGGAGCCTGGAGACCGAAGGCGGACGACTCAGCCTCCCGCCCGGCGAGCTCGACTCCCTCCACGTCTCCCAGCGGGTGGAGGCCGTTGAGGAGCTCCTGAGGCAGGCGGGGATCACCGAGCAGACACCGGTGCTCACCGGCGAGGCCGCCCTGTTCGACCTGACCGAGGACGACCTGCGCGAGGTCTTCGTCTGGCGCCCCGTCTCCCGTCGCGGGGTCCCCACCGGGGACTGGCGCCTGAGCCGGTTCTTCTGGACCAAGCAGACCTACGACGCCGACGGACGGGTCAAGAAGGCGACGGTGCCGGGGAAGAACGCCACCGCCATGCTCTCCCAGCTCCGCCAGGCCCGCAGCCGCCCGCTGTGGCGCATCCTGGTGGCCCTGTCGGTGCGCCACGTCGGTCCGACGGCCGCCCGGGCCCTGGCGGCGCGCTTCAGGTCCTTGGAGGCCCTGTGTCAGGCCGATGTCGCCGAGCTGGCCGAGGTCGACGGTGTCGGCCCCACCATTGCCGAGTCCTGGGTCAGGTGGCGTGAGGTCGACTGGCACCGCGAGATCCTCAGCCGCTGGGAGGCCGCCGGGGTCCGTACCTGGGAGGAGGACTCGGAGGAGCAGGAGGAGCCGGCGCGGACCCTGGAGGGCCTGACCGTCGTCGTCACCGGCTCCCTGGAGGGATTCACCCGGGACAGCGCCAAGGAGGCCATCGTCTCGCGCGGCGGCAAGGCATCGGGCAGCGTCTCGAAGAAGACGAGCTTCGTCGTCGTGGGGGACAAGGCGGGCTCCAAGGAGACCAAGGCCCGCGAGCTGGGACTGACGATCCTTGACGAGGAGGGCTTCGTGGCGCTCCTGGAAGGCGGACCCCAGGCGGTCTCCTGAGAACGCATGAAGGGGGCGGGGCACCTCCTTGTCAGGAGGTGCCCCGCCCCGTTCGCGACTCGGCTGTTACTGGCGCTGATACCGGATCAGTAGTGGCTGTGGACCACCGTGTTCGTATCGACCCAGTTGTAGATCCACTGCGCCTCGGGGACCGGCATGTTGACGCAGCCGTGGGAGCCGGAGTACCCGAAGCTGGAGCGCCAGCCCGCGCCGTGGAAGGCGTAGCCGCTGTAGAAGTAGCTCACCCACGGGACGTTCTCGGCGACGTAGGGGGAGCCGTCGGCGTTCTCACCGCGCATGGTCTGGGACTCGTACTGCAGGTAGACCTTGTAGGTGCCGGTCACCGTGGGGGTCTCGGTGGCGCCGTCGACAATGGAGACCGGGCCGTGCACGACGGTCGCCCCCTCGTAGGCGGTCACCGTCTTGTTCGACAGGTTGAGGTCGACCCACTTCTCACCCGGAGCGGCCTGGTAGGGCAGCTTCTCCGCACCATTGGCGATGGTGCGCTCCTTCCACTCCGCCTTGACCGTCGTGGCCTCGAAAGGAGCCGGAGTAGGCCTTGTTGCTGCCCAGGGACTGCGTGATCGCGGTGGTCACCGCGTCGGCGTTGTTGACGGTCTTGCCGTCCTTGGCCTCGGTCGGGGTGGAGACCACCTGGCCGCTGGCATTGACGTTGCGTTCGCCGGTGACGGGCTCGGAGCTGGCCTCCTCAGCCTGTGACTTGACCCACTGGGAGACCTTTGAGGAGTCCACGGCGATGGTCGGGGCGGACTCGGTCGAGTTGGTGATCTTGATCCACGAGGCCTTGTCCGTGTTCTCCGCCGTGTAGGAGTCCTCACCCATGGTGATGGTGACGTCCTGGGAGACCCAGCTGTTGGCCTTGTCAGCGACCTTCTGGGCGTCGGAGTCGGAGACCTTCGGCGCGGCGTCCGTGATCTTCAGGGAGATCGATGACGAGTCCAGGGACGTGGCGGCCTTCTGCGCGGCCTGGGCCAGGGCGTTGGCGTCCAGGGAGGAGCCCTTGGCCGAGCTCGTGGTGGTGAAGGTGGTGCCGTCCTCGCTGAGGATCACGGTGGCGTTGCGTGCCTTGGCGCGGTCCTCGGGGATCAGCGAGGTGGCGTAGCCGCTCACCTTGGTCTTGTCAGTGGTGGAGACCACAGGGACCTCGCTCTTGCCCGGGGAGACCAGGGCGCGGAGCTTCTCGCCGAGCGTGTCACCCCGGGCCATGACGGCGTCAGCGGTGGCCTGGGCGTCCACGGTGGTTCCCAGGTCTGTCAGGGAGGCGCTGGCGGTGACGTCTCCGGAGATGCCGACCTTGGTGTTCTTGGCGCGCTCCTCAATGGTCGCCACGATCTCCTGCCGGCTCTTGCCGGAGACGTCGGTGCCGGCCACGGTGGTCCCCGGGACGGCCCGGCCGTCGTAGTGGGCGGCGTAGGCATAGCCTCCGGCGCCGACGACGCCCAGCAGGAGCAGCGCGGCGGCCGCGACCCCCAGGGGCCAGCGGCGACGACGCCGGGGCTCCTCCCGGGACGACTCCGCCTCGGGGGACGTGACCGCCGGGAAGGAGGAGGGGGCCGGGACGACTGCGGCGGGACGGTCGGTGCCGGCAGTGACCTCGGTGCGCTCGGTGCCCGAAGCATCCCTGAGGGTCGGCTCGCTGCTGAAGACCGGTTCTGAGACCGCTGCCGGGGCGACCGCCTCGATCTCCTCGGTGCTGCTCTGCTCCGCACTCATCACGCTTGCGGCGGTGCCGGCGGAATGCGCATGCGGTGCCGCGGCTCGCGCAGCCGCCTGGAAGACGGACTGACGACGCACGCCTTCGGGCTGCCCATAGGGCGTGCTGAGCACAGTGGTCTCGCTCTGGGAGGCTTCTCCCTGGTGCTGCGCACCAGTGGGGGAAGTATTGCTGCTCATGCATCCTCATCCCTCGGCCACGGGTCCCGTGCGGGGATGCGTGTGGCCGAATCCAGTGGTCCATCCGACCTCCGGTGGTCCAAGGTTCTGGAAGGAGGTCTGATCCAGGGGCTGTTGCTGTCCCGACCTGCGTCAACGCGGCAGTGCCGTCGCCTGCGGGTCGGTCCACACCTGGTGATCACCATGACATCCGTGAAATGAGATGATGTCAATCATCCTTGGGGATGAGGCTGTGTGAGATCGCACGAATCTGGTATCGGTTCAGTTTCGCAGGGCCCCGTGGGCGTGGCGTCCACGTCCCTCCTGCGGGGCAAGAATGGGGCAAGGATGTCGATGAGGGCAGGTCTCTCGCCGTCGAACCCGCCGCGACGTGTTGTCGCCGTGATACGGCCGTAGGCCGGCTCGACCCGGCTAGACTCCACACCATGTCTGCTATTTCCACTGATGAGGTCGCACGTGTCGCGGCACTGGCTCGGGTCGCCCTGAGCGATGAGGAGGTGTCGCGCCTGGCCGGAGAGCTGGACGCGGTCGCCTCCTCCTTCGCCCGGGTCACGAGTGTGGTCACGCCCGACCTGCCGGCGACCTCCCACCCCGTGCCCCTGACCAACGTGCTGCGTGAGGACGTTCCGGCCCCCACGCTCGACGTCGACGAGCTCCTGGCCGGCGCGCCGGCCAGCGAGGACTCCATGTTCCTCGTTCCGCAGATCCTGGGGGAGGACTCCGCCTCATGAGCGCTCACAGCACCAACGCCCTGGCCGACCTCATCAGGAGCAGCGCCGCCGAGCAGGCCGCGGCCCTGGCGGCGGGGGAGGTCTCCTCACGCGAGCTCACCCAGGCCCATCTCGATCGCATCGCCGCTGTCGACGGCGCTGTTGGAGCCTTCCTCAACGTCGATGCCGAGTGCGCCCTGAGCCAGGCCGACGCCGCTGACGCCGCCCGCAAGGAGGGCCAGGCGACCAGCGAGCTGACCGGCGTGCCGGTGGCCGTCAAGGACCTCATCGTCACCCGAGGCCAGGTCACCACCGCCGCCTCACGGATCCTCGAGGGATGGGTACCGCCCTATGACGCCACCCTCGTGCGCAACCTGCGCGCCGCCCGCACCCCGATCCTGGGCAAGACCAATCTCGACGAGTTCGCCATGGGCGGCTCCACCGAGCACTCGGCCTTCGGACGCACCGCCAACCCCTGGGATCTGGGCCGCATCCCGGGAGGATCCTCGGGTGGCTCAGCCGCGGCCGTGGGCGCCTACGAGGCCCCCGTGGCCGTGGGCACCGACACCGGGGGCTCGATCCGCCAGCCCGCGGCCGTCACCGGCACGGTCGGCGTCAAGCCGACCTACGGCACGGTCTCGCGCTTCGGTGTCATCGCCATGGCCTCCTCCCTCGACACACCCGGCCCCATGGCCCGCACGGTGCTGGACACCGCTCTGCTGCACGGCGTCATCGCCTCCCACGACCCGCTGGACTCGACCTCGCTGCCGGACGCCCCGCGCGACATGGCCTCCGTGGTCCGGGCCGCCCAGGAGGGGAGGGACCTGACCGGACTGCGGGTCGGCGTCATCTCCGAGCTTGACGGCGGAGAGGGCTACCACGACGGCGTCGTGGCCTCCTTCCACGCCGCCCTGGAGCTGCTCGAGGCGGCCGGCGCGCAGGTGGAGACCGTCTCCCTGCCGCACCTGGAGTACGCGCTGGACGCCTACTACCTCATCATGCCCGCCGAGGCCTCCTCCAACCTGGCCCGCTACGACGGGATGCGTTACGGCCTGCGGGTCGAACCGACGTCGGGGCCCGTCACCGCCGAGACCGTCATGGCGGCCACCCGCGGAGCAGGCTTCGGCGACGAGGTCAAGCGCCGCATCATCCTGGGCACCCACGTGCTGTCGGCCGGCTACTACGACGCCTACTACGGCTCGGCCCAGAAGGTGCGCACTCGTGCAGCGCGACTTCGCCGCCGCCTGGGACAAGGCGGACATCCTCGTCTCGCCCACCGCCCCGGTGACGGCCTACCGCTTCGGGGAGAAGGACGACCCGCTGGCGATGTACAAGCTGGACGTGACCACGATCCCGGCCAACCTCGCGGGGGTCCCCGGCATGAGCCTGCCCTCGGGGCTGAGTGATGACGGGCTTCCGGTGGGCTTCCAGATCCTGGCGCCGCAGAGGGCCGATGACCGCCTGTACCGCGTGGGTGCCGTCCTGGAGGCCGCGCTGAGGAGACATGGGGGCGCGCTGCTGTCGCGTGCGCCCGAGCTGGAGGAGACACGATGAGTGACACGCTGATGGACTTCGACGAGGCCGTTCGTCGCTACGACCCGGTCCTGGGACTCGAGGTGCACGTCGAGCTGGGGACCGCCACCAAGATGTTCGACGCCGCCCCCAACGTCTTCGGCGCTCAGCCCAACACGATGGTGACCCCCACGTCGGTGGGACTGCCCGGTGCGCTGCCGGTGGTCAATGCCCGCGGTGTGGAGTACGCCATCCGCATCGGCCTGGCCCTGGGCTGTGAGATCGCGCAGTCCCTGCCGCTTCGCCCGGAAGAACTACTTCATCCCGGACCTGGCCAAGGACTTCCAGACCTCCCAGTCCGATGAGCCCATCGCCTACGACGGCGCCCCTGGAGATCGAGATGGAGGACGGCCCTTCTTCACCATCCCGATCGAGCGGGCCCATATGGAGGAGGACGCCGGTAAGAACACCCACATCGGGGGTGCCGACGGCCGCATCGAGGGCGCCAGCCACTCCCTGGTGGACTACAACCGCGCCGGCGTGCCGCTGGTGGAGATCGTCACCCGCCCCATCGAGGGCACCGGTGCCAGGGCGCCTCAGGTCGCCGCCGCCTACGTGCGCACCCTGCGCGACATCTTCCGTGCCCTGGGCGTCTCCGAGGCGCGCATGGAGCGCGGCAACGTGCGCGCTGACGTCAACGTCTCCCTGCGCGAGTCGCCCGACGCGCCGCTGGGCACCCGCACCGAGACCAAGAACGTCAACACCTTCCGTGGGATCGAGCAGGTCGTCCGCTACGAGATCCAGCGTCAGGCCGCGATCCTGGCCGCCGGGGGAGAGGTGCTTCAGGAGACCCGTCACGGCCAGGCCGACGGCACCACCCGCGCCGGTCGCGTCAAGTCCGACGCCGATGACTACCGCTACTTCCCCGAGCCGGACCTGGTTCCGGTGGCGCCCAGCCGCGAATGGGTCGAGGAGATCCGTGCGGGGCTGCCCGAGATGCCCGCGGCCAAGCGTCGTCGCCTCAAGGCCGAGTGGGGCCTGAGCGACACCGAGATGCGCGATGTCGTCAACGCCGGGGCGCTTGAGCTCATCGAGGCCACCGCGGCAGCGGGGATCACCGGCCAGGCCGCCCGCAAGTGGTGGATGGGTGAGCTCTCCCGCAGGGCCAAGGAGCAGGAGACCGCCCTGGAGGACATGGCCGTCACGCCCGAGCAGATCGCCGAGCTGCAAGGGCTGGTGGACTCCGGGCGCCTGACCGACAAGCTCGCCCGCCAGGTTCTCGAAGGGGTCCTGGCCGGCGAAGGTGATCCTGAGGCCGTGGCCGCCGCTCGCGGGCTCGAGGTCGTCTCCGACGACTCCGCGCTGCTGGCCGCCGTGGACGAGGCCCTCGCCGCCAACCCGGACGTGGCGGACAAGATCCGCGGCGGCAAGGTCCAGGCGGCAGGCGCCATCGTCGGAGCCGTCATGAAGGCGACCCGCGGCCAGGCCGACGCCAAGCGCGTACGCGAGCTCGTCATGGAGCGCGTGCAGGGCTGAGGCGGGTCTCGCCGCAGGTCTGCTGAATCCTCTTCTCCTTGCATCGCCCTCCCGTACTGAGGACGGTTCGGGACAATCCGGCCCGTCACCGCTGCATCCAGCCAGTGGTGACGGGCCGGACTGTCCGTTGCCGGCGGTTCCCCTCAGCATCCCCGGCGGCTCGCGTCGGTGATGGAGGGTGTGCGAGCAGGGTGAGATTGCTTGCGAAAGCTGCCCGGAATCTCAGCATCCGGTCATAGTAGGACCGTCATCCGAGTGGCTGGCGGTCGGTGAGAGATAGGCTCGGAGGACTGACCTCAAGTCCCGCCCATCCCACGAGGAGTGCCCATGGTTCAGCCCAGTCCCAGTTACACCGTCGCCCTGTACCTCGAGGTGCCCGCCTCCCAGAAGGCGGTGGCCCGCCTGGTCGACACTGCCACTGCGACTGGTGCCATCGTCACCGGCGTCGACGTGGCCGATTCCGACGGCGACAAGCTCACCGTCAATCTCACGGCGGACACCCGGGACTCCAAGCACCGCAACGAGCTGGCTGCCGTTGGAGGAGATTGACGGCGTCGTCGTCCGCAACGTCGGCGACTCGACCTTCCTGACTCACGTCGGAGGCAAGATCGAGATCGCTAGCAAGTACCCGATTCACAATCGTCGTGATCTGGCCCGTGTCTACACCCCCGGAGTGGCCCGCGTCTGCAAGGCCATCTACGACCACCCCGAGCGCGCCCGGATGCTCACTATCAAGAAGAACACGGTCGCCGTCGTCACCGACGGGACCGCGGTCTTGGGGCTGGGGGACATCGGCCCGTCCGCAGCCATGCCCGTCATGGAGGGCAAGGCCGTTCTGTTCAAGCAGTTCGGCAACGTGGACGCCTGGCCGGTGGCCCTGGACACGAAGGACCCCGAGGAGATCATCTCCATCGTCAAGGCCATCGCCCCGGCCTACGGCGGCATCAACCTGGAGGACATCGCCGCCCCCAAGTGCTTCGACATCGAGGCCCGCCTGCGCGAGGAGCTCGACATCCCGGTCTTCCACGACGACCAGCACGGTACCGCCATCGTGACCCTGGCGGCCCTCATCAACGCTCTGAAGATCGTGGGCAAGAAGATCGAGGACGTGCGCATCGTCCTGTCCGGTGTCGGTGCGGCCGGCAGCGCCATTGCCAAGCTGCTCATGGCGCACGGCGCCACGGACATCGTCGGTTACGGGCGCACCGGAGCTTGTCCGCGGCGAACACCGAGGGGATGAACGAGCACCGCAAGTGGCTGGCTGAGAACACCAACCCGCGTCAGGTGACCGGTTCCCTCAAGGAGGGCCTTAAGGGGGCCGACGTCTTCATCGGCGTCTCGTCGGGCAACCTGCTCGAGCCCGAGGACCTGGAGGTCATGAACGACGGCGCCATCGTCTTCGCCATGGCCAATCCGATCCCGGAGGTCGACCCGATCCGTGCGGCCGACTACGCCGCCGTGGTGGCGACCGGACGCTCGGACTTCCCCAACCAGATCAACAATGTCCTGGCCTTCCCCGGGCTCTTCCGAGGTCTGCTGGACACCGGGATCACCGACATCTCCACCGAGCTGCTGCGGGCCGCGTCGACCGGTATCGCCTCGGTGATCGCCGACGACGAGATCAGCCCCGTGTACATCATCCCCGGCGCCTTCGACACCCGGGTCGCCGCCGCCGTGGCCAAGGCGGTCCGCAAGTTCGCTGAGACGGAGTGAGAACTAGGTTCCAGGTGACGTAGCCAGGGGCGTGAGACACCTTCGGGTGTCTCACGCCCCTGGCCCTACGCAGCACGTGGCCTGAGGTCGCTCATCGGTCACGACGACGGAGACATCAACGCAGCCAGGAGTCCCCGACCAGACGAGACCACCAGGCGCCCAGCCCCAGGGTGTCGCCGGCCCGAGTCAGGGCGAACAGGATGGCAGACAGAGTCAGAACCCAGTGAAGATCGACCAGGGGGGTTGGTCGCGGCGTTCTCGGTACCTCCGGTGCCGATGGGCCACAGGGCCAGATACAACGGCACCATGAGTGCTGAGGCCGCGAATGCGCTCACCTTGAGCCCAATGCCCAGAGTCAGGGCGACGCCCACCCCGAGCATCCCAGCCATGAACAGCCAGTCTCCGACCGGGTTGGCCAGCAGCTCGAAGGCACTCCCGAAGGGGCTGTGAACTGCCACGCCCTTGATGAAGCCCTGGGCGGGCTGGCCTCCGTGGATCCAGGCCATCTGACGAGGGGTGGAGAATCCGAGGCCGAACGTCTTGTCCAGGAAGGTCCACAGGAAGATGAAGCCGACGACGATCCGTAGGACGGCCAGCACGATGCGAGCCGACGGGCTGGTCACGATGTCGGATCCGGAACGAGGGCGCTTGGCGCCACGAGTGGAAGCAGGCACGGGAGGTGCTCCTTGATGATCGCTGGGGTCCGATGCCGGACGCCAGTAGTTGAATCGTAAACTGACTGGCTGATTGTAGTCATACCGGACCGCTCGGTGGACACTGACGAACGGCGGGGTGTTGTTGATGCGCAGCGATGCGTTCAGCGAAGCGGTTGGAATGGCGCGGAAAAGTCGGTGTGTCCTGGATCATGGGCGATCGGTTTGACGTCTGTGGGGTGGACCTGCCTAAAGTACAGCCCGCTGCCAAGCGGCCCGGGCTTCCCCCGAGACCCTCCAGCAGCGAACTCGCTAAGACAGAGCGTCGATCGGTGTGACCGGGAACAATACTTCTGAGGTTGACGTCGAACCGACAAATGTTCTAGAGTAGCGGAGTTGCTCGCCAGAGCGAAGTTGAGCCCAAAGGCTTGATTGAGTTCCGGCTGGGTGTGTTGTTTGAGAACTCGATAGTGTGTCATGTTTTTTATGCCATGGTCCTGGGGGCTGCGCATGATTTCGGTTGTGTGTGGTTTTTGGGGCTTGTTTTGTTTTGGTTTGCCTGGTCCTCATTTCTTTTGTTGTGGGGGTTGGGTTGGGCCTGGTCTGGTTTTCTGGACTGTTGTACTGACGTTGGGTTCTGGCTGGCTGTTTGTGGTTGGTTGGGGCCTGGTTTTGTTGGTTTTGTTTGGAGAGTTTGATCCTGGCTCAGGACGAACGCTGGCGGCGTGCTTAACACATGCAAGTCGAACGGTGAAGGGATCAGCTTGCTGGTCCTGGATGAGTGGCGAACGGGTGAGTAACACGTGAGTAACCTGCCCCCTTCTTCTGGATAACCGCATGAAAGTGTGGCTAATACGGGATATTCTGCGCCTGCTGCATGGTGGGTGTGGGAAAGATGCGCCTTTGGGTGTTTTTGGTGGGGGATGGGCTCGCGGCCTATCAGCTTGTTGGTGGGGTGATGGCCTACCAAGGCGGTGACGGGTAGCCGGCCTGAGAGGGTGGACGGTCACACTGGGACTGAGACACGGCCCAGACTCCTACGGGAGGCAGCAGTGGGGAATATTGCACAATGGGCGCAAGCCTGATGCAGCGACGCCGCGTGAGGGATGGAGGCCTTCGGGTTGTGAACCTCTTTCGCCAGTGAAGCAGGCCTGTCCCTTTTGTGGGTGGGTTGACGGTAGCTGGATAAGAAGCGCCGGCTAACTACGTGCCAGCAGCCGCGGTAATACGTAGGGCGCGAGCGTTGTCCGGAATTATTGGGCGTAAAGAGCTCGTAGGCGGCTGGTCGCGTCTGTCGTGAAATCCTCTGGCTTAACTGGGGGCTTGCGGTGGGTACGGGCCGGCTTGAGTGCGGTAGGGGAGACTGGAACTCCTGGTGTAGCGGTGGAATGCGCAGATATCAGGAAGAACACCGGTGGCGAAGGCGGGTCTCTGGGCCGTTACTGACGCTGAGGAGCGAAAGCGTGGGGAGCGAACAGGATTAGATACCCTGGTAGTCCACGCCGTAAACGTTGGGCACTAGGTGTGGGGGCCTTTTCCGGGTCTTTCCGCGCCGTAGCTAACGCATTAAGTGCCCCGCCTGGGGAGTACGGCCGCAAGGCTAAAACTCAAAAGGAATTGACGGGGGCCCGCACAAGCGGCGGAGCATGCGGATTAATTCGATGCAACGCGAAGAACCTTACCAAGGCTTGACATGTGCCGGTCGGCTCCGGAGACGGGGTTTTCCTCCTTGTGGGGCCGGTTCACAGGTGGTGCATGGTTGTCGTCAGCTCGTGTCGTGAGATGTTGGGTTAAGTCCCGCAACGAGCGCAACCCTTGTCCCGTGTTGCCAGCACGTTGTGGTGGGGACTCGCGGGAGACTGCCGGGGTCAACTCGGAGGAAGGTGGGGATGACGTCAAATCATCATGCCCCTTATGTCTTGGGCTTCACGCATGCTACAATGGCCGGTACAGAGGGCTGCGATACCGTGAGGTGGAGCGAATCCCTTAAAGCCGGTCTCAGTTCGGATCGGTGTCTGCAACTCGACACCGTGAAGTTGGAGTCGCTAGTAATCGCAGATCAGCAACGCTGCGGTGAATACGTTCTCGGGCCTTGTACACACCGCCCGTCACGTCATGAAAGTCGGCAACACCCGAAGCCCGTGGTCCCTACGGGGAGCGGTCGAAGGTGGGGCTGGTGATTGGGACGAAGTCGTAACAAGGTAGCCGTACCGGAAGGTGCGGCTGGATCACCTCCTTTCTAAGGATTGATTTGCGGGGTGGCTTCCTGGTCGTGTGTTGTCTGGACTCGTTGAATGGGTCTGGGCCGGCTGGGGGTCTGCCCTTGCGGAAGGGCCGGGCAGCTGACCGTGTCTCGTGGGCTTTGTGCTCGCGGGTGGTTGGTTTGTCTGGTGCTGGCATGGAGACACGCCCTGTCTGCTGCCCTGCTTGCGTGGTGGTGGGTGGCTGCGTGCCCTCTGGTGTGTGGGGTGGCATGCTGTCGGGGTTCTGGGGCAGTGCGCCCTGGTTGCCTGACCCGTCTGGGGCTCCTGATTTGTTGGGGGTTGTGGGTGGGTGTGGGTGGGTTGGTTGTGAACTGTATAGTGGACGCGAGCATCTTACTGTAAGATTTCTGCGACAGAAATTGTTTCTTGTTTTTGTTCGTGTGTCTTTGTTGTTTGTTTTTTTGAGCGTTCGGTGGATGCCTTGGCATCAGGGGCCGATGAAGGACGTGGTGGCTCTGCGATATTCCTCGGGAGCCGGCTGGCGGGCTGTGATCCGAGGGTTTCCGAATGGGGGACCCGGCACGAGTTATGTCGTGTCACCTGCATCTGAATTGTATAGGGTGTGGGGGGTGACGCGGGGAAGTGAAACATCTCAGTACCCGTAGGAGAAGATATTCCGTGAGTAGTGGCGAGCGAAAGCGGATGATGGTTAAACCGTGTGCGTGTGATACTCGGCAGGGGTTGCGTGTGCGGGGTTGTGGGGCTGTCCTGTCCTCTTCTGCCGGAGAGGGGGCGCGTGTGCTGGCTGGTAGCTGAATCGTCTGGGAAGGCGTGGCGTAGTGGGTGATACCCCCGTAGGCGGAACTGGTTGGTGCGTGTCTGGGACAGTATTGCCCGAGTAGCACGGGGCTCGTGGAATCCTGTGTGAATCTGCCAAGACCACTTGGCTGCCTGAATACCTCCTGATGACCGATAGTGGATAGTACCGTGAGGGAATGGTGAAAAGTACCCCGGGAGGGGAGTGAAATAGTACCTGAAACCGGGCGCTTACAAGCCGTCAGAGCCTTCCGCACCTTTGTGTGGGGGTGGTGGCGTGCCTTTTGAAGAATGAGCCTGCGAGTCAGTGGCGTGTCGCGAGGTTAACCCGTGTGGGGTAGCCGTAGCGAGAGCGAGTCCGAATAGGGCGTTTTGTAGTGGCGCGTTCTGGACCCGAAGCGGGGTGATCTACCCATGGCCAGGTTGAAGCACGTGTAAGAGCGTGTGGAGGACCGAACCCACCTAGGTTGAAAACTGGGGGGATGAGCTGTGGGTAGGGGTGAAAGGCCAATCAAACTCCGTGATAGCTGGTTCTCCCCGAAATGCATTTAGGTGCAGCGTCGCGTGTTGCCCGGCGGAGGTAGAGCTACTGGGTGGCTGATGGGCCCCACAGGGTTACTGACGTCAACCAAACTCCGAATGCCGTCGGGTTGTAGCGTGGCAGTGAGACCGCGGGGGATAAGCTCCGTGGTCGAGAGGGAAACAGCCCAGATCGCCGGCTAAGGCCCCTAAGCGTGTGCTAAGTGGGAAAGGATGTGCGGTCGCGCAGACAACCAGGAGGTTGGCTTAGAAGCAGCCATCCTTGAAAGAGTGCGTAATAGCTCACTGGTCAAGTGATCGTGCGCCGACAATGTAGCGGGGCTCAAGCACACCGCCGAAGCCGCGGACCCATGACAGTGTTCCCTTCATCGTCCGGCTTGCCCGGGTGGTGGCAGGGGTTGTGGGTGGTAGGGGAGCGTCCTGCACCGGGGGAAGCCTGTGGGTGACTGCTGGTGGACGGTGCGGGAGTGAGAATGCAGGCATGAGTAGCGATACTAGGGTGAGAAGCCCTAGCGCCGAATGACCAAGGGTTCCAGGGCCAGGCTAGTCCGCCCTGGGTGAGTCGGGACCTAAGGCGAGGCCGACAGGCGTAGTCGATGGATGACGGGTTGATATTCCCGTACCGGCGAAGCACCGCCCATGCTGACGCGCGGGTGCTAACCCACGCCCAGCCATCATGTTAGCCGCGCTTACTCCTTTCGGGGGGTGGTGTGGTTGTGGTGGTGGGGTCTGGGGATCCTCCGTGCAGGTAGGCAAGCGTGTTAACAGGGGTGACGCACAGTGGTAGCCCGGCGGACCTGATGGCTTGGTCCGTTCAAGCGCGCAGCCCGTCTCCCAGGTAAATCCGGGGGACTGTCTTTGATGACGGGGGTGAGGCGTGATGGTGACCTCACGCTGGTGGGGGATAACAGGGTGATCCTGGGGTGCCGAGAAAAAGCCTCGACGCGATGGTGCCAGCCGCCCGTACCCCTAAACCGACACAGGTGGTCGGGCAGAGTATGCCTAGGCGCACGAGTGAATCATGGTTAGGAACTCGGCAAAAATGCCCCCGTAACTTCGGGAGAAGGGGGGCCTGATCCCTGAAGCCCCTTTGCGGGCTAGGGGGGAGGGTCGCAGAGGCCAGGGGGAAGCGACTGTTTACTAAAAACACAGGTCCGTGCGAAGCCGTAAGGCGATGTATACGGACTGACGCCTGCCCGGTGCTGGAAGGTTAAGAGGAACCATCAACCCCTCTGGGGGTGAAGTGGTGAATTTAAGCCCCAGTAAACGGCGGTGGTAACTATAACCATCCTAAGGTAGCGAAATTCCTTGTCGGGTAAGTTCCGACCTGCACGAATGGCGTAACGACTTCCCCGCTGTCTCAACCATGAGCTCGGCGAAATTGCAGTACGAGTAAAGATGCTCGTTTCGCGCAGAAGGACGGAAAGACCCCGGGACCTTTACTACAGCTTGGTATTGGCGCCCGCTATAGCTTGTGCAGGATAGGTGGGAGACTGTGAAGCCGTTACGCCAGTGGCGGTGGAGTCGTCCTTGAAATACCACTCTGGTTATGGCGTGCGCCTGAACCTGGGCCCGTGATCCGGGTTAGGGACAGTGCCTGGTGGGTAGTTTAACTGGGGCGGTTGCCTCCCTAAAGTGTAACGGAGGCGCTCAAAGGTTCCCCTCAGCCTGGTCGGCAACCAGGTGTTGAGTGCAAGTGCACAAGGGAGCTTGACTGTGAGACCGACGGGTCGAGCAGGTACGAAAGTAGGAACTAGTGATCCGGCGATCCCGTGTGGGTGGGTCGTCGCTCAACGGATAAAAGGTACCCCGGGGATAACAGGCTGATCCTGCCCAAGAGTCCATATCGACGGCATGGTTTGGCACCTCGATGTCGGCTCGTCGCATCCTGGGGCTGGAGCAGGTCCCAAGGGTTGGGCTGTTCGCCCATTAAAGCGGTACGCGAGCTGGGTTTAGAACGTCGTGAGACAGTTCGGTCCCTATCCTCTGCGCGCGCAGGAGACTTGAGAAGGCCTGTCCCTAGTACGAGAGGACCGGGACGGACGAACCTCTGGTGTGCCAGTTGTCCCGCCCGGGGCACGGCTGGTTGGCTACGTTCGGGAAGGGTAACCGCTGAAAGCATCTAAGCGGGAAACCATCTTCAAGATAAGGTCTCCACAAGAAGGACTTGTCCTTTTTGGTAGGCCCCCAGCAGACTACTGGGTTGATAGGCCAGAAGTGGAAGACCGGCAACGGTTTATGAGCTGACTGGTACTAATAGGCCGACACAAACAACAACACCCCAACACGCCAGTGGTTAAACCCTGGCGGGGGTGAGCAACCACAGTAAAGCGAAGCGTCCACTATACGGTCCACACCCAACCCGCACCACCAACCACACACAGTGTGCGTTGACAGGCGGCCCGATAACAGAATCACAAGAACACACCGACGCACTGCCCACGTAGTCGTCTCGGTGGTCACAGCGACAGGGAAACGCCCGGCCCCATCCCGAACCCGGAAGCTAAGCCTGACAGCGCCGATGGTACTGCACCCGCCAGGGTGCGGGAGAGTAGGACACCACCGAGCACAAACCACCGGTCCAGCCCCCGGCTCCGCATGGAGCACCGGGGGCTGAACCCATTGCCGGGACACTGTGGATTAGCCACCCACTAGCAACCACCAGCACACAACACCAACGCACGGCACGGAGCCATGCCCGAACCAGCCGCATCCACACCCGAACTGACATCGAGGCACGAAACGGTGCACCATTGTCTCTGTGACTCATAGCGACCTCCCTGCCACTCCATCGGACAACGGCCACGAACCGAGTCTCGATGCCGATCGGCTTATGCAACAGTCCGACGTCGTGCTGCACCTGGGACGGCTCATGCTCGCTGCCGGTGCCGGCTCCTACCGCATCAAGTCCTCCATGGCCAGAGCCGCTTCGGCTGTTGGGCTCGACCGTCACGAGGCGACCGTGACGATGACCGAGATCGTCACCTCCTCCTACGTCGGCAACCGTTTCCGTACCGAGGCCTGCGAAGTGCGTCGGGTCGGCGTCAACGTCGGTCGCTTAGAGGCACTGCGCCGCATCGTCCACGACCTGCGAGCCCACGAAACCGTCGAGCACCTCGAGGCCAAGCTTCAACAGGTCGAGAAGATGCATGCGCGCTACAACGCCTTCACCAACGCGGCAGCTTCGGGCGTGGCCTGTGCCGGATTCTGCTTCCTCAACAAGGGCGGTTGGGTGGAGTGCTTGACGGTCCTCGTCGCGGCATTCCTCGGACAGTTCATTCGCCGGCAGATGCTGGAGCGCCACTATCAGCACTTTTTCACCTGGCTCGTCTGCGGAGTTGCGGCCTCCGGCACCTACATGGGCATCGTGACAGTCCTGAACGCCACTGGTGCGGTGGCGGGAAACCACCAGGGCGGCATCATCTCGGCGATCCTCTTCCTCATTCCTGGTTTCCCCATGGTCACCGCCATGCTCGACCTGTTCCGACAGGACTTCTCCTCGGCCCTGTCACGCAGCGCCTACGTGCTCATGGTCATGGCTGCGGCCGGCGTCGCCGTGTGGACCGTGACCTTCATCTTCCGCTGGGATGTTGCCGCGGCCAGCGGCAGCACGCTCGACGGTCCTCTCCTCTACGTTCTGCGCTGTTTCTGCTCCTTTATCGCAGCCTACGGATTCGCCATGCTGTTCAACGCAGGCGTGAAGGCCAGCATGCTGGCTGCAGTGGTCGGGGCTCTGGCTAATACCGGCAGACTGCTTCTCATTGACGTCTTCCACGTGCCATGGCAGCTCGCAGTGGGACTGGCCGCAGTCACGATCGGCCTGCTCGCCCAACTCTTCGTCTCCCGCGCCTCCCTGTCCCGGGTGGCTCTGTCCGTTCCCGCCGTCGTCATCATGATCCCCGGAGTCCCCTTCTACCGAGCCATCTCCGCGCTCAACACGCTCTCCGTGGACAAGCTCGGCGTCGACGTCGGCGAGGCGGCCACGAACCTGGCTGAGGTCTTCTTCGTCATCACCGCTATCGGTGTCGGTCTGGCCCTTGGCGCGTATCATCACCGACCATAACTGGCGCCACGACGTTGCCACCTCCGGGCACATCACGCTGCCTCGCACACGTCGAGGCCGTGGAGCAGCCTCTGGAGGACTGACCCTCGGCCTGTGCTCGCCTGTGACTGACTGATGGTGGCCCGCCGCTGACATGCAGCGACGGGCCACCATCAATGATGCGAGACCCGGCGAGCCTGCGGGCGCGGGTCACAGTCCCGCCGAGGACCTGCGCAATGAAGATCTTGACGATCATCGCCACGGGATAGACCATCGCGTACCCCAGCGCCACCCGCGGGTCGGCGCCGGTGCGCTCGTTGGCGAAGGCCAGAATCGCCGGCTGGGTCTGGGCGCCACCGATGAGGCCCGACAGGCGAGTCCCACCCATCTTGACGATCCAGCGCATGGAGACGTAAATCCCCAGTCCCGACGATGGTGGTGACGACGAAACCGGTGACGAAGATCCTCCACCAGTCACCACCGGTGAAGGCATGCGCGATCTCCCCACCGGCCTTCGTACCCGCCTGGGCCAGGAAGACCAGGAGCCCGAACTCCGACAGCACCGCCGTGGCAGTGAAGGGCATGGCGGTCACGAACTTCCCGATGCGGCCAATGCGTCCGAAGATGAGTCCGATCAGCAGTGTTCCGGCAGCCGATCCGATGGAGAAGGTGGCTCCGGTGGGCGTGAGGAACTTCCACTCACCGATGAAGATGCCCAGTGCCATCCCCAGGCCCAGCGCTACCGGGTTGATAGAGGACAGGCCGCGTGAGGAGTCGCCGAAGTACGTAGAAATCTCCTTCATGCGTCCGGTCGGGCCGACGACGCGCACCCGGTCTCCCTGCTGCAGCACCAGATCCGGGGTGCCCACCATATCGACGTCGCCGCGGCGCACCCGCGAGATCGTCGCCCCGAAACGGCTGTCGATATCCAGCTCACCGATGGTGCGGCCGGCCAGCTTCGGGTCCGAGACTGTGATCCGGCGGAAGTCGAGGTACTTGCGGTCCTCGATGAGTGAGTGCGAGGAGCCGTGGCCCACCGCCTTGATCGCCTGGTTGACGGCGTCCTGGGTGCCGACGACGGTGATGAGGTCGTCCTTGTACAGCCGGTCGTTATTCTTAGGCCGGGTGATCGGCCCCTTCTCGCCCCGACGCAGGCGAGAGAAGCGCAGCTGTCCCGAGATCGTCTCAACAATATTGCCCAGGAGCGGGCCGTCCTCGCGCTCCACTCGGATGGTGCGGTTGATGAGCGGGGAGGGAGTGTCCTTGTCGCTGCGACGGTAACGCAGCGCCAGCAGGCAGAAGAACAGCATGCCGATGACACCGTAGAGGTAGGTGACGGCATAGGCCACGGTTGCGTCACCCGGTCCTGCCTTGTCACCGGCCATGGCGGCGGCGTTACCTGCTGCGGCCAGGGCGGGGGGTGTTCGTGACGGCGCCGGCGAAGGCTCCCGCGATCATCGCCGCCTTGAGACCGAGGAGACGTCCCACGCCCACGGCTGCCAGGGTTGCCACGCCCAGAATGCCCAGGAGGATCGCCAGCGGCCCGCCGGCGGTTCGGATGACGTGGAAGAAGTTCGGTCCGGACTGGATGCCGATGGCGAAGGTGAAGATCGCCAGCCCCAGGGTTCCCAGCTCCTTGGGAACCTCAATCGGGGTGGAGGCTGACGCTCCCCACGCCGCCAGCGCGATGCCGCTGAACAGGACGGCCGCTGCGCCCAGGCTCACGCCCTTGATCTTGATGTGCCCGAGCAGCATCCCGGCGCCGACCAGGAGGAATAGGACGAGAACCGCGTTGCCGGCCAGATGGTGGAGGACATTGGCGTGCGCCACCTTCCAGATCAGCAGTGCGGTGCTGCAGACCAGAAGGGCCGCTGCCGGGATGCGTATGCTCCCGCGCCTGGCGCGCCAGAGCAGCATCCCGGAGCCAACCATGAGCAGGACGATGACAACCGGGTTGTCCAACAGGTAGTCCAGGACCATAGCCACGTCGCTAGTGCCGCCTTCCGTGTCGCCGCTGAAGCTGAAAGTGACGCAGCGGACAGTTTGTCAGGAGTAACAGGAGCATTGTGTCATCTCCGTCGGCGTCGGTGACGTACCAAGGTCCGTGATTCCACGGGGGAGCGGACAGGGCCTCTCGCGCGGCGAGCCGCCATGCCGCCAACATGCCACCTGGTCCGTGATTCCACGATGTGAGATCGCCGCCGTCTCATTATGACTCTGCGCAGAGACTGATCTAACGTTCATTACCCGGCAGGTCGCCGGACAGTAGGCACGGAGAAGGAGAGCGAGCGATGACACGCGAAGACGCTCCCGCACGTCAGGACCACCAGGTCATGACAGGCGCCCAGGCTCTGGTGCGCGCGCTGGAGGAGCTAGGCGTCACAGACATCTTCGGGATGCCGGGCGGCGCCATCCTGCCCTTCTACGACCCCCTGCTAGCCTCAACGAAGATCCGCCACGTCCTGGTGCGCCACGAGCAGGGCGCCGGACATGCCGCCGAGGGCTACGCCATGGTCACCGGTCGCCCCGGGGTGTGCGTCGCCACCTCTGGCCCCGGCGCCACCAACCTCATCACACCCATCGGTGACGCCCACATGGACTCCGTGCCCATGCTGGCCATCACCGGGCAGGTCGGAAGCCGCGGAATCGGGACGGACGCCTTCCAGGAGGCCGACATCGTCGGGGCCACGATGCCCTTCGTCAAGCACTCCTTCCTCATCACTCGCGCCGAGGACATCGTCCCGTGCGTGGCTGAGGCCTTCCACATTGCCTCCACCGGACGCCCCGGCCCGGTCCTCATCGACATCTCCAAGGATGCCCAGGAGGGACCCACCGACTTCGTGTGGCCCCCGGCCCGTGACCTTCCCGGCTACCGCCTGCCGGGTAAACCCAATCAGCGGCGCCTGGCCCAGGCCGCCGAGGTGATCTCCGCTGCCGAGCGACCCGTCCTCTACCTGGGCGGTGGCCTGAACCGGGCGCAGGTTCCCACCGAGGATCTGACGGAGCTCATCGAGCTCATTGGAGCGCCCTTCGTCACCACCCTGACCGCCCTGGACGTCATGCCCAGCGAGCACCCGCTCAACCTGGGGATGCCCGGAATGCACGGTACCGTGGCTGCCGTCGGGGCCCTGCAGCGGGCCGACGTCGTCGTCTGCCTGGGAGCCCGCTTCGATGACCGCGTCACCGGCAAGCCGGACACCTTCGCCACCAAGGCCTCGGTGATCCACGTCGACGTCGACCCCGCCGAGATCTCCAAGATCCGCACCGCCGACGTCCCGATCGTCGGGGACCTGGCCGACGTCGTCCCCGCCCTGAGCGCTGAGTTCCGCGACCACGTCGCCGCTGAGGGGCGGGGTGGACATCGCCCCGTGGCGCCGTGAGATCGAGCGCATCCAGGCCACCTACCCCACGGGCTGGACCGACACCGACGACGGACTGCTTCAGCCCCAGGAGGTCATCACCCATCTTGATCGGGCGGCCTCGGAGGACACCATCTGGGTTACAGGCGTGGGACAGCACCAGATGTGGGCGGCGCACTACCTCACCTTCCGCCGTCCGCACACCTGGCTCAACTCGGCCGGCGCCGGCACCATGGGCTATGGCCTGCCCGCCGCCATGGGTGCCAAGGAGGCCTGCCCCGACCGGCCAGTGTGGCTGATCGACGGGGACGGATGTTTCCAGATGACCAACCAGGAGCTGGCCACCTGTACCCTCAACAACATCCCCATCAAGGTCGCCATCATCAACAACTCCTCGCTGGGGATGGTGCGGCAGTGGCAGACGCTGTTCTACGGGCAGCGCTACTCCAACACCGACCTGCATACCGGGGCCGGAACGAAGCGGATTCCCGACTTCGTCAAGATGGCCGAGGCCTACGGGGCCGTTGGGCTGCGGTGTGAGCGCCTGGAGGACCTGGACGACGTCATCGCCCAGGCCAATGCCATCAACGACCGCCCCGTCGTCGTCGACTTCATCGTCTCCGCGGACGCCCAGGTGTGGCCCATGGTCGCGGCCGGGGTGTCCAACGACGAGATCCAGCACGCCCGCGGCATGAGCCCGGTGTGGGAAGAGGAGTGAGCGCCGTGAGCGAGAAGCACACGCTGTCCGTCCTGGTGGAGAACAAGCCCGGCGTCCTGACCCGGGTCTCGGCGCTGTTCACGCGCCGGGGCTTCAACATCCACTCTCTGGCCGTGGGGCCCACCGAGCACGAGGACATCTCGCGCATCACGGTGATCGCCGACGCCGAGGGACTGGCCATGGAGCAGGTCACCAAGCAGCTCAACAAGCTGGTCAACGTCCTCAAGATCGTCGAGCTCGACCCCGACACCTCGGTCGAGCGCGAGCTCTACCTCATCAAGGTGCACGCCGATGACGCCAATCGCACGGCGGTGCTCCAGGTCGTCGACCTGTTCCGCGCCCACGTCGTGGACGTCGCCCCCACGTCGGTGGTCATTGAGACCATCGGCTCAGAATCCAAGGTCAAGGCTCTACTGACGGCTCTCCAGCCGTACGGTGTCAAAGAGATTGTCCAGTCCGGTGCCGTGGCGATCACGCGCGGCCCACGATCCATCACCGATCAACTCAAGGAGAAGTGAGAAGCAATCATGGCAGCTGAGAAGTTCTACGACGACGACGCCGACCTGTCCGTCATCCAGTCCAAGAAGGTCGCCGTCATCGGCTACGGTTCCCAGGGGCACGCTCACGCTCTGAACCTGCGCGACTCCGGTGTGGAGGTTGTTGTCGGCCTGCGCGAGGGCTCGGCCTCTGTGGCTAAGGCTGAGGAGGCGGGCCTGCCCGTCAAGCCGATCGCCGAGGCCGTGGCCTGGGCCGACGTCGTCACCGTCCTGGCCCCCGACCAGGTGCAGGCCACCCTCTACCGCGAGGAGATCGAGCCGAACATCAAGGCCGGCTCCGCCCTCCTGTTCTCCCACGGCTTCAACATCCACTTCGGCTACATCAAGCCGTCGGCGGACATTGACGTCGTCATGGTGGCTCCCAAGGGACCCGGCCACACCGTGCGCCGCGAGTTCGAGTCCGGCCGAGGCGTGCCCGTGCTCGTCTGCGTGGAGCAGGACGCCTCCGGCACAGCCTGGGACCTCGTCCTGTCCTACGCCAAGGCCATCGGCGGTACCCGCGCCGGCGCCATCAAGACCACCTTCCGCGAGGAGACCGAGACCGACCTCTTCGGCGAGCAGTCGGTCCTGTGCGGCGGCGTCTCCAAGCTCATCCAGTACGGCTTCGAGACCCTGGTCGAGGCCGGCTACCAGCCCGAGATGGCCTACTTCGAGGTCTGCCACGAGATGAAGCTCATCGTGGACCTCATCAACGAGGGCGGCATCTCCAAGCAGCGCTGGTCCTGCTCCGACACCGCTGAGTACGGCGACTACGTCTCCGGCCCGCGCGTCATCACCCCTGAGGTCAAGGAGCACATGAAGGAGGTCCTGTCCGACATCCAGGACGGCACCTTCGCCAAGCGCTTCATGGACGACCAGGCCGCCGGCGCTCCGGAGTTCAAGAAGCTCCGGGCCGAGGGTGAGGCGCACCCCATTGAGGCCACCGGCCGCGAGGTGCGTTCCATGTTCGCCTGGCGCGCCGACGTCGACAAGGACTACACCGAGGGCTCCGTGGCCCGCTGAGGACTTGTGATCCGTTGACAACGGGCGGTGCCCCGATGGCCTGACGTCATCGGGGCACCGCCCACGTCGTGCGACGGCACTACTGGGGTGAGGCGAGCCGGCGTCGCTGGAGGCGAACGGTGAGAGCCACCAGGGCCATGACCGCGCCCATGAGGCCCACGAGCAGGGCGGCGCCGCGTCCCGGGCCGATGCCGACGACGGCTCCCACACTGGTGGACAGCGACCGTCCGGGCTCCAGCAGGGGCTGGAGCACATGGTCCACCAGTGCCCCGGAGCACAGGTAGGCCACCAGGTAACCCGTCTGCGTGACCAGGCTGATCGTGCCCCAGGTGCGTGCCTGCCGAGTGTTGTCGACCTGCGTGCGCACCAGGACCTCCGCACCCGCCTGGGACAGGGGCAGGCAGGCGAAGGTGAGGAAGCCGCAGGCGGCCACCCACCAGGCGCCCGGCCCCAGGGGGACCAGCGCCATGGCGGCGCCGGTTCCGGCCAGCCCTGCGGCAAGCAGTGTCGTGGGCTGGGCGCTCTTCCAGGCCGTGACCAGGGCCGCGCCCACGAGCATGCCGGTGGCGGCCATCGTCTCGACCACCCCCATCTCGGCGGTGCTCACGGTGGGCAGGAGAATCGGCTTGATGAGAACCTGGATGACTCCGATGGCGAGGGTCGCCAGCATCATGAGGACCACGAGGGTACGCAGACCGGGGGAGGCAATGATGGTCCTCCAACCCGCCATGACGTCGCGGTCGTCACCGGGCTGGGACACTGCGCGCCGCGAGGCACCTGCTGCCAGAGCCTGGCGCACTGTCATGGTGCACGCCACGGTGACCAGGCAGGTGCTGGCGTCCAGCAGCACGAGACCCCGGGGGCCGACAAGAGGCATGAGGAACCCCGCGGCGGCCGGCGCCAGCAGGTACTTGGCAGCAGAGGCGAGCTGGAGCAGGCCGGAGGAGCGCACGTAGTCCTCCTCGGTCACCAGGTCGGTGATGCTGGCCCGCAGCGCCGGCTCGGTCAGGGCCGCCAGGCAGGAGGAGGTGACGGCTCCTGCGCAGATCCAGCCCAAGGAGGGCCGGGGCGAGGACAGGGCCGTCAGGATGACGCCCAGCCCGAGAATCGAGCCGGCGTCACCGATCATCATCATCAGGCGGCGGTCGTAGCGGTCTGCGAGGACCCCGGCCAGGGGTGCCAGAAGAACAATGGGGGCGAAGGCGCTCATCTGGACGGCTGCCACTGAGGATGCCGTCCCGTAGACGCGCAGCACGACGACGGCCAGGCCGAAGGCGCTCAGGCCCGTTCCCAGCGAGTTGATGAAGGAGCCCAGGACCAGCAGTCCGACGTGCTTCATGGCTCCGCCTTCGTCAGGAAGCCGAGGCTGCCGGGCGCGGCACCCAGGAGGGTCTCACTGGCCCAGATGAGGGTCTCTTGGCGGCGGGCGAGCTCAGCAGGGCTGGGCTTCATGATGTCCTGGTCCAGGAGGATGCCCGAGGCGCTCAGCAGCAGCTCGATGACGTCATGGGGGCGCTCGGTGGTGAAGGCCCCCTCGGCCACCCCCTGGGTGATGACCTCGGCCAGGACCGGGGTGAGGTGCTCGATCATCGCCGTGATGGACAGCAGGTGGAACTCCGCGTTGCCCGGCGCGTGGAACTGGTCGACGAGCTCGGTCTCGGTGTCCACCAGCCTCATCGCGCTCATGATCGCTGCGAGCTTGTCGGCCGCCGGGGCCGATGAGGTGGCGATCTCGCGGGCCTGCTGCTCAACCTGGTGGACGATGCGCAGGACCAGGGCCTTGAGGATCTGCTCCTTGCTGGGGAAGTGGTAGTAGAGCGTCCCCTTGGCGATGCCCACGATCCCCAGGATGTCCTCCATGGTCGTGGGTTGAAAGCCCTTGGTGGTGAACAGGGTATGGGCGGCGTCGAGAATCTCCTCGCGGCGTTGCGCGGCGGGGCGGTGGATGCGCGGCATGGCTCCTCCTTGGTGTGTCGGAAACAGACTAACCGACCGACGGTCGAGACGCGAGTGCGCACTTCCGTCATGCGGACTCTTTGTCTCGCATCCTGATCCTGCCCTAAGGTGGCCCCATGACGCAGACCATCAAGCTGGCAGTAATCCCGGGTGACGGCATCGGTAAGGAGGTCGTCCCCGAAGGGCTCAAGGTCCTCGAGCGAGCGCTGGAGGGAACCGGGGTCACGGTCCGTCCCACCACCTTCGACCTGGGGGCCGAGCGCTGGCACCGCACCGGCCAGACCCTCACCGATGAGGATCTCGAGGCCATCAAGGCCCATGACGCCATTCTGCTGGGAGCCGTCGGCGATCCCTCCGTCCCCTCCGGCGTGCTCGAGCGCGGTCTGCTCCTGCGCCTGCGCTTCGCCCTGGACCACTACGTCAACTGCGTCCCTCGGTGTACTACCCGGGCGTGCCGACGCCGTTGGCCGATCCCGGCGACATCGACTTCGTCGTGGTGCGCGAGGGCACCGAGGGCCTCTACTGCGGTAACGGCGGCGTCGTGCGCCAGGGCACGGCGCACGAGATCGCCACCGAGGTCAGCGTCAACACGGCCTACGGGGTGGAGCGCCTGGTCCGCTACGCCTTCGCCAAGGCCCAGGCCAGGGCGGCCAAGCACCTCACCCTCGTCCACAAGCACAACGTGCTCGTCCACGCCGGCGACCTGTGGCGGCGCACCGTGGAGGCCGTCGGCACCGAGTACCCCGAGGTCGCCGTCGACTACTGCCACGTGGACGCCGCCACCATCTACATGGTGACCGACCCCGGCCGCTTCGACGTCATCGTCACCGACAACCTCTTCGGAGACATCCTCACCGATGAGGCCGGCGCCGTCACCGGCGGCATCGGCCTGTCGGCCTCGGGCAACATCAATCCCGAGAGGGCCTTCCCCTCCATGTTCGAGCCCGTCCACGGCTCGGCCCCGGACATCGCCGGTCAGGGCAAGGCGGACCCGACGGCCACGATCAGCGCGGTGGCCCTCATGCTCGACCACCTCGGGCTGCCCGAGGTCGCGGCGAAGGTCGAGGCCGGAGTCACTGCGGACATGGCCACTCGGCGCGGCGGCGCCCAGCGCTCCACCAGCCAGATCGGTGACGCCATCGCCGAGGCGGTGACGGCCGGGGTCGATACGTCATCGCTTTGAGACCCTACGGCCCTCTTCGTGTCCGGAGCGTGATCGCAGTACGCGAGCGGGCCGTTACATTCCGAGTATGTCGCTACTCGGTCCCCGACGTCGGACAGCCGTCTGCCTCCTGCTCGCCGGTCTCACCGGTCTGTGTGGGTGCGACGTCCTGACCGACGCCCCACTGACCGACTCTGAGATGTCCGCCTTCCTGGCCGAGGCGGACTCACGCGCCACCCGATCGCGGGGACATGCTTTCCAGGCGACCGCGGTGGCGGCAGCGGATCAACGCTCCGCCATCACGGGGGCCCTGTCGCTCTCCCGGATCCGGAGCGACGCCGCTGTGGAGGCCGCGACGCTGGCCACCAGGGCCGCAGCGGTGGCGAGTGACCTGAGTCCGGCCGAGTCCGCCGGCCTTGAGGTTGCGAGGTCGGTGCTCGACCAGGCGATGCAGGGCGACGACGTCGAGGCGATCACGACGGCGCTCACGAACCTTCGTGACGCCGTGGCTGCGGCCGAGTCCGCGGTCTCCTCCCGGCGCTCGTCTCAGGACCGGGCGGCTGCGCCCGGGAGGAGAGCTCGACAGGAGTTCCTGGCAGGGGAGGGACGGCGAGTCCGCAGAGGCGGACCGGCCGGGGGAGGGGGACCGCCCAGGTCGGCACCCCGTCCGATAGCGAGCCATCGGCCCCCAAGACTCCGCTGAACCGGCCCAGGGATCGTCCTCTTGAGGGGAGCAGCCTCAGAGGTCGTGATGAGACGGGGTCATCCGGTGGTGGAGGCAGCCGGCGTCTCAGACCCGGGTGCCGCCTTCGTGGGCCAGCGGGACTGACCCGACAGGCCGTCCACGGCGACGCCGCGAAGGACGGCGTCCCACGCCGCCTCGTCGAAGACCCCCTGCTGACAGACCTGGGTCACTGACACGGCTGCGCCGTCGGCCGACCACACCCGCACGAAGGCCCTCCCCGCGACCCGGGAACCACGGAGGCTGGCGCTGAAGGCGGTGGCGATACCGGCATAGGGTGCTGAGCGGTTCGTCGCCGTGAGCTCCTCTCGACCGGTTTGCCGGTAGTCCGGGTAGGTCCCCGCCAAAGAGGCGGACCAGTGCTCGGACAGGGCGCGATCATCGCCGCCGGAGACGAGCAGCGCCGCTGCGCTGGTCACCTCGGCGCTCACCTGGCATCCGGAGGAGGTCGAGGCGTAGGAGCGCGACCAGGATGCCTCCGGGGTTGACGCCGTCGCGGGCCCGGTAGAGGTGGTGCTCCCGTGCGGGGTGCTCGTGGAGGTCGGGGGCGCGGTGGAGGCGGTGTAGCCGGGAAGGTCCGGGAAGCTGACCGTGAGCGCGGCCGCGGCCGTGGCCTGGGCGGTCGGCAGCGCGGTGGGCATCACCATCCGGGGCGGAGCCGTCGAGGAATGCGGTGCCGCGGAAGGGGAGGCAGCCCTGACACCGACCCGGAGAGCTGATCCAAATCCACCTGTGCACATCCGCTCACCCCAGTCAGGAGGGCGGTGCCGGCCACCACACCCCGGGCGAACCGGGCTCGAGGGCCCGGCCGATGAGCGCTGACCGAGGGGCGATGAACGGAACTCATGGCCGGAACCTATCTCCGAGCCTGCCTGCCGGCCAGCATATGGGAAGGTCGTGTCCGAGTTGTGGCCTCGGCGGTAGGGTGGACCTATGCCCGAGACAGACGCCACCTCAACCGACTTCGCATCCACCTCCTTGGCTCGCGCCGCCGAGGTCCCCGTCCCGCAGGCCGATGCGCTCGCCGGTCGATTCCCCCTGACCGCCAATCCCTCTCCCGTCGCTGACGACGAACGGGAAGCGGTCCTGGCGAGCCTCCACTTCGGTAACGCCTTCACCGACCACATGGCTCACGCCCGTTGGAGGCAGAGCGAGGGGTGGGGCGACTACGGCGTCATTCCCTACGGCAGCCTCAGCCTGTCCCCGGCCGCCGCTGTGCTCCACTACGGCCAGGAGGTCTTCGAGGGCATCAAGGCCTACCGGCACGAGGACGGATCGGTGTGGACCTTCCGCCCCCGCTACAACGCGGCGCGCCTCAACGCCTCCGCCCGGCGCATGGCTCTGCCCGAGCTGGCGGAGGAGGACTTCGTGGCCTCCCTGGTGGATCTGGTGCGCGCCGACGCCGCCTGGGTGCCCTCAGGTGAGGGCGAGTCCCTCTACCTGCGCCCCTTCGCCTTCGCCTCCGAGGCCTTCCTGGGCGTGCGCCCCGCCGCTGTGGTGGACTACTACGTCATCGCCTCTCCCGCCGGCTCCTACTTCCCTCACGGCCTGGAGCCCGTCTCCATCTGGGTGACCACCGAGTACCACCGCGCCGGACGCGGAGGGACCGGGGCGGCCAAGACCGGAGGCAACTACGCCTCCTCCCTGCTTCCCCAGCAGGAGGCCTACGCGCAGGGCTGCGACCAGGTCTGCTTCCTCGACGACGTCTCGCAGAAGAACATCGAGGAGCTCGGCGGCATGAACCTCATGGTCGTCGACGCCGACGGGACCGTGCGCACACCGCGCCTGACCGGGACGATCCTCGAGGGCTGCACCCGCAGCGCCATCATCCGCCTGCTGCGCGACTCCGGGCGGAATGTCATGGAGGAGACCATCAGCCTTCAGGGACTGCTCGCAGACATCGAGTCGGGCCGGGTCAGTGAGGTCTTCGCCTGTGGAACCGCCGCCGTCGTCGTGCCTCTGGGGCATCTCAAGGGCGAGGGCTTCGACGCCCGCATCGAGGGCAGTGAGGTCACCCGGCAGATTCACGACCGGCTCACCGCCATTCAGACCGGCCGCGCCGAGGATCCCTACGGGTGGATGTATCAGCTCGTGCCTCCTCGTTCATAAAACCACCGACGATATTCCTTCTGAACGTCCAGAAAGATATTGTTTATGTGACGTGAAATGGTGACAATGAGATTGCGGCGGTCTCAGTTGCATCTCATTTCATGAGCATTTTGCCCGGAATTCCTAAAACAAGGGGATTCCGGGCAAAACGCTCGAGAAATATGTGGTGCCATTAGCCCATGACTCAGTCCCTCCTACCAGAACCCGAAAGCAGTCCGATTGAAAAGGGCGATGCTGAAGCCGCCTCGTCAGGGGCCGACACGACCTCGGCGCGCGGTGCAGGCAGCGTCCTGCGCCGTCCCGGACGAGGATGGAGGATCGCCCTTCTCAGTGTCCTGGCGATCTTCCTGGTTCTGACCCTGGCCACAGGAGGCCTGGCCCTGTGGGTGCGACACTCCATCGCCTCCGGCATCGAGTTCATCGCCGATCCCTTCGCGGGCATTCCCGCACGGGCCCCGCAGCAGAAGGTGGCCGCGGGCGAGGAACCGGCTGTCAACATCCTGGTCCTGGGGACCGACTCGCGCACCTCCGCCTCCGACCCCTCCCAGTGGAAGGAGGGGGCCCAGCGCACGGACGCGATCATGATCGTTCAGGTCAGCGGAGACCGGAAGACGGTCTCAGTCATGTCGATCCCCCGTGACTCATGGGTGGAGATCCCCGGTCACGGCCAGGGGAAGATCAACGCCGCCTACTCCTACGGGGGGCCCTCGCTGACGATCCACACCGTGGAGAACCTCACCGGCATCCACATCGACCACTTCGCGGTGGCGAACTTCGAGTCCTTCGTCGCCCTGACCGACGAGATCGGTGGGGTGCGCATCAACCTCAAGACGCCCCAGACACTCGCCGGCAAGGAACTCGGCGCAGGGGCCCAGGTACTCGACGGGCAGCAGGCCCTGGCCTACACCCGCGAGCGCTCCTCCCTGCCCAACGGGGACTTCGACCGCGTCAAGCGCCAGCAGACCTGGATGCGCTCCATCGTGAGCAGGGTCCTGACCAACGGCACCATGAGCAGTCCCACGGCTCTGTACTCCTTCCTCAAGACCGCCTCGCGGACAGTCGCCGTGGACGAGTCCTTCACGCTCAACCAGATGCAGTCCCTGGCCCTGGAGACGCGCCACCTCCACAGCAACGACATCGCCTTCATGACCGTGCCGACCGCCGGTACGGGAACCTCCACGGACGGGCAGTCCATCGTCACGCTCGACGCCGACGCGGACACCCCCTTGTTCAATGCCTTCGCCGAGGACCGGGTGAGCGCCTACCTCACCGAGCACCCCGACGCCGTTGAGCTGCTCCCCGCCACGGTGAACTAGAGGTACGGACACGTGGCTCACGGAGCAGCGTCCCCGGGGAGCTCCCCGGGGACGCGAACGAATGCATGGAGACTCATGACTGACACGACTGAAGTAGCCGACGTCGCGGTCATCGGGCTGGGGTACATCGGCCTGCCCACGGCAGCGGTCCTGGCCCGCGCCGGGCTCGACGTCGTCGGGGTGGACCGGATCCGGGAACGTGTCGAGGCCGTCAACCGTGGAGAGCTTCCCTTCCTCGAGGAGGGGCTGGCCACCGTGCTGGCCGAACAGGTCGAGGCCGGCCGCCTGCGCGCCCAGATGGAGACGCCCTCGGCACGGACCTACATCATCGCGGTGCCGACCCCGTCGATGGGCTCGGACCACGCGGCCGATCTGTCCCTGGTGGAGGCCGCTACCAGGCAGATCGCCCCTCGTCTCACAGGGGGAGAGCTCATCGTCCTGGAGTCGACCTGCCCGCCCGGTACCACTCGCGCCCTGGCTGAGGCGATCGGCTCGATGCGCCCGGACCTGTCCACGGACGGCAGTGGCGCACGGCCCCAGGTGCATCTGTCCCTACTGCCCCGAACGCGTGCTGCCCGGGCGCATCATGACGGAGATGGTGACCAACTCCCGGGTCATCGGCGGCCTGACCCCCGAGGCCTCGCACCTGGCCAGAGACCTGTACGCCACCTTCTGCGCCGGCGAGCTGGTCCTGACCGACGCCACCACCGCCGAGATGACCAAACTGACGGAGAACTCCTTCCGTGACCTCAACATCGCCTTCGCCAACGAGCTGGCCCTTGTCTGCGAGCGGGTCGGGGTGGATGTCTGGGAGCTCGTCGACCTGGCCAACCGCCATCCGCGGGTGAGCATTCTGCAGCCGGGCCCCGGCGTGGGCGGCCACTGCATCGCCGTGGACCCCTGGTTCCTGGTGTCCAGCGCTCCGGAGGAGACCCGGCTCATCCGCACGGCCCGCCAGGTCAATGACTCCCGGCCGGCCCACTACGTCGGGCGCATCCTTGAGGCGATGGAGCCCTTCTCCTCGCCGATCGTGGCGGTACTCGGCCCTGACCTTCAAGGCCGATGTCGATGACCTGCGCCAGTCGCCGGCGCTTGCGATCACTGAGCAGGTGGCCGCCGCTGCGCCCCATGCCCGGGTCCTGGTGGCCGAGCCGCACGCCAAGGAGCTCCCGGCGTCTTTGGCGCGGTGGGACAACGTGCGGCTGACCGGGTGGCGGCAGGCCGTCGAACAGGCTGATGTCGTGGCGGTGCTGGTTGGCCACCAGGAGTTCGCCGACCTTGATCCGCACCTGCTCGAGGGGCGCAGCGTCATCGACGCCACGGGGTTCTGGCGCGCCCGAGAGCCCCCAGCTGACGGGTAGAAGGACATGGGCGGCAGGCGTCTGAGACGTCTCATCGGTGCGGCTGTGCGCGGCGTGCACCGGCCCCGACTCAGCGTCATCGTCCGAGCAGCGGGGGCCGGTCCTCACCTGGAAGGGGCCATCCGCTCCGTACTCAACCAGACCTTCAGGGACCTGGAGGTCCTGGTCGTCGTCGGTCCGGGGGCCGATGCGCTGAGCTCCGGTGAGCAGGTGGCCACCGGCCTGTCCGCCAGGGACCGGCGCGTCCGGGTCGTGTCCCTGCGACCCGGACGATCACCGGGGCGCTGGGCCCGGATGGCTGGCTGGATACCGCCCTGAAACGAGCCAGGGAGGCCTGGTCACCGTCGTTGACGGTGGGGACGGACTGGTCGGCGGTGCCTGCCAGTCGATGATTGAGTGCCTGGAGCGGTCGGGCTCCGACGTCGTCGTCGCGCGCTCGCGGTCCTGACACCGGCAACCGGGGCCGGGCCGGGGGCGGGACCTCCCCGCGCGCCTCGTCTCGCGCAGCCGCCGGCTCGGGTGCCCGAGGCGGCTGAGGAGCTGGTGGCCGGCGCGGTCATGGCGCGCCGAAGGCTGTGGGCACCGCCGAGACGGCCTCGAGTGCTCCGCGCCCCCGCCGTGTCACTGCCCGCCAGGGCCCCTCGCGGTGCTTCTGGCCGCGACCCGGATGGACGTCCTGGATGAGGAGGTCTACACCTGGCGCGCAGGCTCTGCGGCCCGTGGCCCTCAGTGCGGACACGGATCCCGTCGGCCTCCCTGGCGGAGGTGGACGCCTTTGGCGCAGCTGGCCGCCGACGCCCCGGAGGCGGTGCGTCGGCGCCTGGTCGCCGGACGCCTGAGTCGGGACCTGGTTCGTCTGGCCGAGGCCGCTCACCGGGAGGGGCCCGACTTCTCCAGCAGGCTGCGCCGCATTGCGAGAAGGGCGCTCGCCGACGCCGACGACCTCGTGTGGGAGGCGGTCGGGCTGCTCGACCGACTCGTGCTGTGGCTCCTCATCCAGGACGAGCCGGCCGGCGCCGTGGAGCTCGAGGAGCTGATCGGCAGACGCTGCGAGGACCTAGGGCCACCTCCCCCTGACCATCGAGGCGGGCACCGTGCGCCCCGAGCCTACTCTCCTGGAAGGGGCCCCGGTGCCCCGCCGACTCACCGAGATCCGGGACGCCGACTTAAGACTGCATGTCGGTGTCGACGCGGTGCGCTGGCTGGGCCCCAGGACCCTGGAGGTACGCGGATGCGCCTGGGTCTGGGGGCTCGACCCAGGCCTGATCGACCGCCCGACCGTCGAGGTGGTCGATGAGACCGGACGAGTTCGAGGCCGCGCCCAGGCTGATCGCTGTGAGGCCCCCCGAGCCGACCTGGAGGCCGGCGACCCGTGGCGCTCCCTACCTCACCTCGGGGATCGTGGTGCGTCTGCAGGTCGAAGCGGGCCGCCCCTCCTGGTTCCGGGTGGTGACCCGCGTTGCCGGGCGAGAGGTGCGGGCATGGATGCCGCAACCGGCCGGCTCCAGCAGGAGGCACCTGGCGCCGCCGGAGACCGGGCAGCATCTGGAGGCGCGCGGTCAGCGGGGGCTGCTCCAGGTCGCCCCGGCGCCGAGCGGGATCCGGGGCGAGGCGCGGCCCGGCGGGGAGATCGACGTCGTGCTCATCTGCGCGCGTCTGGACACTGACGCAACGCTGGAGCTGAGCGGAACGGTGGCGCCGGCCCCGGATGGGCTGGATATCGTCCTGGGCGGCAGGGCCGCCGAGGCTCGGGCGATGACGGTGCCGGCCGTCCCTGGCTCCCTGGCGGCGGCTGGTCGGCGAGCATCGATCTGGCTGATCCCGACGTCGAGCTGGCGACCCTACCCGCTGAGCTGGAGCACCGTATCGCAGGACGAGCCCGGCAACCGGATCGAGGGAGCCTGCCTGGCCGGAGAGGGGATCGACGGTCCGGCCACCGAGGTTCCCATTGCCGCGGCGCCCACTAGCTGCGCGGCGGAACCCGATAGCGACGTCACCGGGGCGGATGCCGGGCGCCCGGCGCGCCGCGCGCGGATCCTCACCCGCACGGACGGCTCCGTGGCCGTCGCTGTCATCCCTCCGCTGACTCCTGGCGAGCGCTCACGACGGGGCCACCGGCTCCTCATCGAGCGCGAGGCGGGCCCCCTGAGACCGGGAGTGTTCCTGGAGTCCTTCGGTGGACGCAGCGCGGGAGACAACCCGGCCGCCATCTGCGAGGACCTGGCGGCCCACGGCGTGGGAGCGCCCCTGTGGTGGTCGGTTGTCGACGGGACGGTTCGCGTGCCGGCGGGCGCGCGCCCCGTCGTCGTCGGATCCCCGCAGTGGGTGGAGGCGCTGCGCACCTCACGTGTCATCGTCACCAACGACCACCTCCCCTCCTGGTTCTCCAAGCGTGAGGGCCAGTACCTGCTCCAGACCTGGCACGGCACTCCGATCAAGAAGCTGTTGCACGACGCGCCGAGAGCCGTCACCCTGAGATACCGGCGACTCATGGACCGCCAGGTTCCCCAGTGGGACCTGCTGCTGGCCCAGAGCCCGCAGGCCGGTCGGCGCCTTCAACAGGCACTGGGATACCGCGGGCCGGTTCGGGTGGGGGAGTACCCCCGCAACGTGAGGCTGCTCGGAGGCGCTGAAGTACGGCGACGGGTGCGCCACGAGCTCGGTATCGCTCCGGGACAGCCCGTCATTCTCTACGCCCCGACCTGGCGCGAGAGCCTGCGGCCCTCGACGGGTGCAGCCGGCTGCGCCGCCGCGCACGGGCCGGGACCTGTGGGGGCGCTGGACGGGCCGCGTCTGGCTGAGCTCCTCGATGCGGTGGTCCTCATGCGCAGCCACCACATGAACCGGGCCGGATGTGTCCCAGGGATGATCGATGTCAGTGGGTACCCGAGTGTCGAGGAACTCATGCTGGCGGCCGACATCCTGGTCTCGGACTACTCGAGCATCTTCTTCGACTTCGCTTTGACCGGGAAACCGGCAGTGGTCTACGCACCCGACCTGGCCTCCTACCGAGATGTCGAAAGGGGCCTGTACGGTGACTGGCCCCTGGGCTCGGGGCTGCCGGTCGCCGCCGACCACGATGAGCTCGCATCCCACCCTGCAGCGGCTCCTCGGCGACATCGACGTCGCTGAGGGGCGCCACTCCCCACTGGAGGTGGAACCCGCGCCGATCCTGGACAACCTCACGTGGATCCGGGGATGGATCGCTCGTTTCCTGAGCTGATAAGCGACCGGAAGGGCGGATGAACATCGCCTCTCAAAAAGAACTGGAAAGAAATAAATGTGACGAGAGGTGAGAGTGAGGGAAAGGTGAGGCGGAACTCTCTGTGATATTCGACGGCGAACGTCGGGTATTTCGGCGGCATATCGGTATCGCATCGATTCTATGACATCTTCGATTTTGGTTCTCGGGGTGGGGAATACTCACGGTGGTTTGTCCGGAGTGTTGTTGAGGACGAGCCTCGAACGTCCAACCAGGAAGTGACCCCATGAAGCGCGTGATTACCTATGGCACATATGACCTGCTCCACTATGGTCATATTGCGTTGCTGAAGCGTGCGCGAGCGCTGGGGGACTTCCTGATGGTGGCGCTGTCCAGTGACGAGTTCAATGCCGGAAAGGGTAAGCAGGCCTACTTCTCCTACGAGGAGCGCAAGGTGATGCTCGAAGCCATCCGGTATGTCGATCTCGTGGTGCCCTGAGCTGACCTGGGGGCAGAAGACCGAGGATATCGCCAAATACGGTATTGATGTCTTCGTCATGGGGGACGACTGGAACGGCGAGTTCGACGACCAGCTCAAGGGGCTGTGTGAGGTCGTCTACCTCCCGCGGACTCCCGAGGTATCAACGACTCGGATCAAGAGTGATATGCGCCTGGGCTGAGTGGTGCGCTGAGCGGCGGCTCGCTGTGCGGGCTGTATCGAGGGGTGGGCGGAGGCCTGGATCGAGGCTCGCTGCATGCCGCGTCAACAGGCGCAGGATTAAATACGCGTAATGTTCATACTGAAATAAGGGCGACCATCATGAGTAAGGATGCTGTTCTCAGAAAAATGGGGCGTGCTGTTTCCGGCCGCCTGCAGCTGCCGGCCACCACCCGGCTGGTGCGCTACGCCGCCGCCAGGAGTACGAGGACGGTAACCCTGGCTGAGGCAAAGCGTCTGTATGAAAAAGCTCTCTGAGAGCGGCCACGACACGGCCAGCCGGCTGCGGCTGGGAGTCATCGCTGAGCGTCAGGAACGGTTCGAGGCGGCCTTGAGGACCCTACACCGAGGTGGCCGACCGCGACCCCTCCTGCGGAGAGGCCTTCACCGTGCCGGCTGCCTCCTCAGCGTCAGGACGATCCGGAGGGGCCTCCGTCTTCTTCTCGCGGGCCCTCTCCTCGGGGGTGCGGGACCGGCGCTACTCGGAGAATCTGCTCGCCTGCCTGCCCGCGAGCACCCCGCAGTGGCAGCGCCTGGAGGTTCTGCTCTCCGGACTGCCGGAGCACGAGAACGACGCCGCCCTGGCTGCGCAAGCTCCTTCAGGCTCAGCTTCACCTGGGGCTCAACGGGCCGGCCAGGTGCACCCTGGACGCCCTGGCCGACATCGATGAGCTCAGCGCGCAGGAGCTCTTCGAGCAGGGGGTCATCGCCCACCGTGAGGGTGATCGGGCTCCGCCGCCACCAGCTTCGCCGCCGCCTGCAAGGCCGCCGGAGGAAAGGCCTGCAGCAGGGACCGGCCCAGTTCGCGTGCTCCCGGGGAGACTGGAGGCTGGCGGCCGAGCTCTTCGAGATCTACCCGGGCGAGGGATGACGAGGGTGGAGCGGGCCTACGAGCTGGCCTACTGCCTGGACCGTCTGCGCGAGCACGAGCGGGCACAAGGACAGTACGCCCTGGCCGCCTCACTGGACACCGGCAACGGGAACACTCTTTACAAGCTGGGACTCGCCTCGGAACGTGTCGGCGACCTCGCCACCGCGGAGCGCTCGTACCAGGAGGCCCTGCGGACGCTCAAGAAGCCCGCACGCAGCTGGTGGAACTATCGCCGTGGGGTCTGCCTGGCGAGGCTGGGACGCCACGACGAGGCGCTGGCCTCCTTCTGGGCCTACCTGGGACCGGCCCCGCGCGGGCTGGCATCGGTGTCCAAGCAGCTGGCCAGCACGGGCTTCCTCGACCTGGTCCGCGCGAAGAGCACACCTCCGCCTCGGCAGCGGCCGGAGGATCTGGTCGAGTCCACCATCGGCGACGTCATGCTCGGCCTTCACGAGGCTCTCAGCTCCCACGGCGCTCCGGGCGGTGATCCCGGCAGCGGCACGGAGGTCCCGCCCGGCCGCAGCGCAGACTGCCGCTCAGTCCATCCGGCATGTCCTCCCGCTGGTTCTCAAGGGGGACCGGAATCACCGCCTGGTCCTGGCCCAGCTGGCCCAGGACGCCGGGCAGGTGGAGCTCGCCTGCGAGATCCTCGAGCAGGCCGAGGAGTTCGGCTGCAAGGACGGGCTGGACCCACGGGCCTATGGACGCACCGCGACAGCCGCCCGCAACATCCGCTACGCCGAGGCCCTGGAGGTCCTTCCCGTCAGCCCCCACCTGGTGCTGTGGGAGTCCAACCACGGCGCCTCGATCGGCTGCCACCCCCTGGCCATCTTCCGCTGGATGGTGGACCGGCCGGAGTACTCCCACCTGTTGCACGTGTGGGCCGTCAATGACCTGGGCGCCATCCCCGCGGATCTGCTGGGGCGTCGCAACGTCGTCTTCGTCCCCCTGCACAGCACCGAGTACATGCAGTACCTCGCCACCGCCGGGTACCTCGTCAACAACGTCTCCTTCGCTCCCTACTTCGTGCGCCGCCGCGAGCAGCGCTACCTCAACACCTGGCACGGCACCCCCTTCAAGACCCTGGGACGGTCCATGCGGGGAGGTCTGCTCGACTACGAGAACCTGCAGCGCAACTTCCAGCTGAGCACCACGCTCATGGCGCCCAATGAGCTCACCCGATGGGCGCTGGTGGAGGACCATGATCTGCTCGACGTCTACCGGGGCCGCACCATCGTCGCCGGCTCCCCCCGACTGGACACCTCGCTGACGATGAGCGCCCAGGAGCGCACGGCGCTGCGAGGTCGCCTGGGACTCGCTGAGGACGATGAGCGCCGTCTGGTCCTGTTCGCCCCCCACCTGGCGCGGCGGGGTCAGCAAGCGAGAGCTGGACCGCGAGGCCCTGGTCGCCGACCTGACCGCCATGGCCTCCCGTGACGACGTGCTCGTGGTCTACCGCGCCCACCGTCTGTCCGAGAAGCTGCTGGCCGGCGTCGATCTGCCGGTGAGCGTCGTCCCCAAGGACATCGACACCAATGAGCTGCTGGCCGCCGTCGACGTCCTGGTGACCGACTACTCCTCTATCCTCTTCGACTTCCTGCCCCAGAAGCGCCCCATCGTGCTCTACATGCACGACATCGAGGAGTACCGGGCCGAACGGGGCCTGTACCTTGATCCCTGGGGAGGTCCCCGGGCTGGCCTGTTATGACCGCGCTGAGCTGGCCTCAGCCATCGGGCGTGCCCTGGCCGGAGAGGGGTCGCGCCCCAGAAGGCCCTCGACCGGTACTCGCCCCTACGAGGACGGACAGGCCTCGTCACGCCTGGCCCGAGCCTCTTCGACGACGACCTCGACCACGGACGGCAAGCGATCATCAGGGACCACGCCCTCGAGCCCGCGTCTGGCGACGGTTCCCGCAGACGCCGTACCCTCCTGTTTCACGCCTCCATGATCCCCAACGGGATCGCCTCCGCCCTCCTGGCTCTCCTGGAGGCGCTCGATCCGAACCTCTACTCGGTCAACCTCATTGTCGAGCCCTCTGTCCTGCGCAACAACGAGGACCGTCAGGAGATCTTCCGACGCCCTGCCCCGCCACGTCCATGTCATCTGCAAGCCCGGGGCCGCCCTGGCGGATCCACGAACGGGCCTGCGTCAACGACTTCGCCCGGCACCCCGAGGCCTTCACCTCGCAGAGCTTCTGGGACTGCTACTGGGCCTACTACGAGCGCGAGACGCGCCGCATCCTGGGCGACTTCGTGCCCGACGCCGCCATCGAGTACGACGGCTACGCCGAGACCTGGGTCTCGCTCATCGCTACCTGGGGTCGCCGCGGATCGCGCACCTCCTGCTACCAGCACAACCAGATGGACAACGAGTACCGGGACAAGTACCCGGGCCTCAAGCGCGTCTTCACCCTCTACAGCGCTGTCGACGCCGTCGTCGCCGTCAGCCCGGGACTGGCCCGCCACAACCGCAGCGGGCTGGCCGGCCTGGGTATCGACCTCACCCAGCACCAGCTCTCGGCCCGCAACCTCCTGAACGTCGAGCGGGTCCGCCGCGGGGCGCAGGCACCGGCCCCGGAGGCCTTCACCACCCTGAAGAACGAGCACGACGTCGTCCTTGCCACCATGGGGCGGATGTCGATGGAGAAGAACCAGGCGGCTCTCATCGAGGCGCTCGCCCTTCTGCGTAAGCAGGACGGCACCGAGGGCGGCGGCGCTCAGGGACTGAACGTCGGCCTGGCGATCGTCGGCTCCGGGGTGCTCGAGGCGACGCTGCGGGCCAGGATCGACTCCCTGGGCCTGTCCGGGCACGTCGCGCTGCTGGGACAGATGGACAACCCGTTCCCGGTCCTGGGCGGAGCCGACCTGTTCGTCCTGCCCTCCCTGCACGAGGGGACAGCCGGTCACCCTGCTGGAGGCGATGACGCTGGGAACCGGGGTCGTGGCCTCGACCTTCCGGGCAACCGGGAGCTGATCGACCTCGGATACGGGGTTCTGAGCGGCACCTCGCCCCAGGACATCGCCCAGGCGATCCGCTCGGCACTGGCCGATCCCCGCCTCGCCCACGGAGCCTTCGACGTCACCGAGCACAACGCGCGCTCACTGCGGGACACCCTGGAGGCAGTGCTCGGCCCCTGAGGCACCCACCAGCAGCCCCAGGGGAAGACGGCTTTCAAGAGGCGGCGGCGCAAGCGGGCGGCTCGTGAGGGAAGCCCGCATGACGGGCCCCACGGGTCACAGCCCACAGCGGCTCGCCAGGGGGCGGTCTGCGCCCGATGCCGGCCGGCAAGCCCTCGGCGGAGCTGGAGGAGATCCCTCCAGCAGGTCCTCCAAGGGCTGTCCCGCGGGAGGAGTCCGGAGCAGCGCCCCGTGTCGCCGTAGCCCTGGACCGCCCTCAGCCCCACCTGAGTAACTGGCTCGGGCGGCGCTGGAGCGCGCGAGCCTGATCGTCTGCTCAATGCGGGACGAGCAGGACGAGCAGGACGGGTGCCCGAGGCGGAACCAGTGGAGTACTCCGGTCTCATCGGTTTGGCCCGAGTGGTTGGCTTCACGAACCAGGTCGACCTGCACCAGGCCCTGGCTCACTCACGGCCGGTTCGACGTCCTCGTGGACGCACTCACCCACAGCCCGGGCATGCGCGCCACGTCCGCCCAGCTGTTCATCGGTATTGTCCGCGACGGCGGGTACTACGTCGCCATCGATGGTGCGGCGCTGGGCGAGAGCCCCAACACCGCTGGGCTTTCATCACCCGGGCCTCGCGCAGCCTCGCCGGTCTGCACGGAGCCGCGGGGGGAGCTGAGTGGGGACGAACGGTCCTACGGTGAGCAGGTGGCTGCACTGACCGTCCTCGACGGCGGTGTCGTGCTGCGTAAACGAGGAGACGGATTCGTCAGGCTCCGATACGCCGAGACCCCGCCGATCCTGTCCGCCCGCTACGGCGAGTCCTGGGGGCGGTCACTGGAGACCTCCCGCCCGGGTCACCCTGCTGGAGGTCATTAAGCGTCACCAACAACCCGGGATCTGTGCGCCAAGAGGCTTTCCGCGCGAGAACCGCATCCCTCGAGACCTCCGTCCTGGAGTACCGGGACGTGTCGTCGCCCCCGCCAGGTGCTTGTCAAGGATCATCTCCTGCTGCCCAACACCTTCGCCCGGCCACGACCAAGCGGCTGGTCAACACGGCGCTGAAGGAACTCAACCACTACTACGCCGCGCCCACGGTCGATACGCAGTCGGCTCCCCAGACGTGAAGGAACCTTCTTCTACCTGGACATCGAGTACAACCGGCACTTCGGCCACTTCATGACCGAGGTCGTTCCCAGGCTCTACGCCTGGGAGCTGGCGCGGGCGACGCACCCCGACATCCGGATCCTCACCAACAGCAGGGCCGACCGCGGCCGTCCCCCTGCCTACCAGCGCATCCTCCTGGAGGCTTTACGGCATCGACGACGACCTGGTCGAGGTCATCACCTCCCCGGTGAAGGTCGACACCCTCGTGTGCGCCATGCCCCTCATGCAGAACGGGCGATTCGCCGACCCGGCTCTGGCCTCGACCTGCCACCGGCTGCGTGACGGCCTGCTGGAGCGATCAACCCCCAACGACAAGCCCCAGCGCAGGCTCTTCATCTCCCGCAAACCCGACATGTGGCGCGAGTGCCTCAACGGCAGTCAGGTCGAGGAGTGCTTCGCCCGCAGGGGCTTCACCATCATCCGGCCCGAGGGCCATTCCATCGTGGAGCAGGCCCGCATGTTCTACGAGGCCGACGTCGTGGCCGGGTACATCGGCTCGGCCCTGCACAACATCATGTTCGCGCGCCGCCCGATCGACGTCATCGGCTTCATCAACCAGTCCTACCTGGCCACCAACGAGTACCTCATCTGCTCGGCCCTCGGCCACCGCCTGCACCTGTTCTACGGTGATGAGATCACCGATGGCAGGGGAAAGGACTGCGAGGCCGGGACCTGGGAGTCACCAACCGGGACTACGTCTTCAACATCGAGCGCGACGGCGACCAGCTCGACGAGCTGCTCTGACTCCTGGAGGAGACATGGGGGAGTCATGAGCTCGCCGGAGACCCTGCACTCGCCTCGGACGGCCCCGAGCTGCGGCGAGGCTCTGTGGCACCTGCGTCACTCAGGGGCTGTCGGGCTGCGTGAGCACCTGCGCCGTCGTCGGGCCACCGCCCTGGGCCCGCCCCCCGCCGATGGGCCTCCAAGAGACGGGGCGGACGCCACCGGACTGGGCCGCCGCCCACACCCCAGGAGACCGGGCCCCTGTCACGACGCGACCGTCGGGGTGATCGCCGACGAGTTCACGGCGCTCGCCCTGGGCTACGAGTGGCGCTCAGGGTGCCCTGACCCCCACCGGTTGGCGCGAGCAGGTCGAGCAGACCCCCATCGACCTGCTTTTCGTGGAGTCCGCCTCGGCACGGCAACGACGACGCCTGGCGCTTCCAGGTCATCGGCTCTCAGGACCCCTGGGCCACCTGAGGGACATGGTCACCGTGCTGCGGGACCGAGGAGTGCCGACGGTCTTCTGGAACAAGGAGGATCCCGCCCACTACGACGAGGCCATCGAGACCGCACGCCTCTTCGACTGGGTCTTCACCACCGATGAGGCGATGGTGGAGCACTACCGGCGCGACCTGGGACATGACCGCATCGGGATCCTGCCCTTCGCCGCCCAGCCCGCGATCCACAACCCGATCCGCCTGCTGGACGAGGCGGGGCGTCCTGCGCCCCTGAGGGATGTCGCCTCGCCGGCACCTATTTCGCTCACAGTACCCCTGAGCGGCGCGAGCAGATGGAGATCGTCTGGGCGGCGCCCACGACGTCGCGGCACGCCTGCCCCGCGGGCTGGACATCTTCTCCCGGTACCTCGGCGGTGACGACACCTACCAGTTCCCAGCCTCCCTGGGACTCGCACGTGCGCGGCAGCCTCACTCTACACCCAGATGCTCAGCGCTCACCGCGCCTACGCCGTCTTCCTCAACGTCAGCTCCGTGGTGGACAGCCTCCATGCTGCCGCGTCGCGTCATCGAGGTCCTGGCCTGTGCACTCCGTGGTGAGCACCCCGACGCCGGCCATCGACCGCCTGCTGCCCGCAGGCGCCCTGGCCAAGGTCACCGACCGCGCCCAGGCAGGGGCACACCGTGCGCGCGCTCGTGACCAACCCGGTCCTCGGGGAGTACATGACCTACCTGCGCAACGGGGAGATCTGGAGCCGGCACACCTCACAGCCACCGCGTGGAGACCGTGCTGCGAGCCGTCGGCATGGGGGAGCGGGCCAGCGCCGCCCCACCATCGCACCGCTGGTGTCCACCATCCGGCCTCGAGCAGATCGACCACGTCCTGAGACCCTGGCTGGTCAGCAGCAGGTGACGATGACGCCGGTCATCCTCACCCACGGTTTCACCGCCCCGGCCGCCAGCAGGGCCCGGGCCCGCGAGACTGGGCCTGGAGATCGACTGGGTCACCGCCGAGACCAGCACCCCTGGGGGCTGCTACAACCCTCATGCCTCGCGGGTCGAGGCCGACCACATCGCCAAGATGGACGACGACGACCTCTACGGCGATCACTACCTCTTCGAGTCCCTCGCGGCGGCCGACTACGCTCGTGCCGAGGTCGTGGGCAAGCACGCCCACTACCCGCACCCTGACGGGCCCGGATCTGACGGTGCTGCGCTTCGCCGACTGGGAGCACCGCCATACGACTTTCGTCTCCGGGCCGACCCTGGTGGCCTCGAGCGGACCTGGCGCGAGGTGACTTTTTCCCGAGACGACCACCGGTGAGGACACCGGTTTCCTCAGTGACTGCGCACGTGCCGGGGCCTGTATCTATTCGGCCTCCTGATTCGGGTTCGTCCAACGGAGAGGGACGACTTTCGATCACACCTGGGACATCTCCAACGCGGAGGTGCTGGCTACGTCCACCATTAGTCATTGGGGACCGCCCTCACGAAATGGAGATGCCCACCATCGAATGCCCGCAGCACCGAGACCTTTGCACGTCATCATCATCGGTTCCGCAGATGGGCAGGACACTCGACTCTTCTGGCCAGGACTCGCCCGAAGGCGGGATCGTCCCCATCGGCTGCCCCTGATCCCGCGGGGGCTGGACCAGGTCCCTGCGCCCTCCGGCCGCAGGGACCCGGGTCCTGCCTCCAGGCAGGGAGACCGCTGAGCCGGGCTATCTCACCCTCAGTGGCCCAGCACGGCACTCGGGCGAGGCGGTCGTCCTCACCCCGGACCGTGACCATCCGCCCCTGACGGTACCCGCGACGAGCGGCTGCAGTGGCGCTTCAAGCACGGCAGCTGCACCGCTGACCTGACCGTCGAGCCTCACATCTTCCCGACACCGTCAGCGGAGCGGTGCTCACCATCCCCGCCACGGCCTGCAGGGCTGGGCGAACCGGGGCCCTCCACGGCTGGGGATGACGCCGTCGCGCTGCGCAGACCCACGACCGATGACGAGAACACTGCCCCTGAGCGGGCCCATCGCCCACATCATGGCCACCGGCAACCGGGTGGGTCTCCACGACGGCCCGGCCGTCATCCGCCACGCCCCCAGCCTCCCCGGCCCCTGGGAGAGGATCGACCACTACCGCCACCTGCTGGGCACGGTGCTGCCGGCGTGGCTGCAGGCAGGAAGCCCCCACCGGCCTGTCCACCAGACATCATCCACCGCCTCATCCAGGTCATCACCGACGCCGACCGCGGACTGTGCTCGGCGGGACTCACGGCCGCCGAGCGCGCCGAGGTGGCCCAGCCTTCGCGCGCCGTCACCGGCGTGACGTCTCCCCGCCTCCCAGATCGAGGCGTACTGCTCCCACGCCGCTGGCCGTGGGCCGTCGCACTGCCCTGGTCGCCATGGTTGCCGGACCCATGCCCTGCCCCTGATCCTCGCCCTCGGCGACGCAGGTTCCGCAGCGACCAGAAGGCCACCCACTTTGCACGCCGCGACATGCCCCAGGAGCAGTGGAAGGTCGATGGCTCCTCGGGCCCAGCCGACCAGCGCCAAGACGAGTCGATCACCGCTACTGACGACGTCGTGCTCCACGAGCGCAGTATCGTCATGGCTGCCCAGGGCGAGATCACCGCCGTCATCGACGGCCAGGAGCCCAGGCTCCCCTACCGGGCAACCCCTAGGCCACCTGAGACGCCTCCGGGGCGAGGCCGCCCGGAGGGGCCTCATCCGGGCTGCGCCGGCGCCTGGCCCGGCTCCTGAGTCCCCACCGCCACGCAGGAGACCCAGACGCCCGACGGCACGTCACCGGCCCGAGGAGGCATCCTCCGCGGGGTCCTCCACGGCCTCCGTGGCCTCCTCCTCAGCGCCCACGCCGTACACCGCCCTCATCCCCTCCGACTGGCTCCCGCACCTGGCTCCACATGGACCGCCACGACAGCGCTCGGCGACAACGCCGAGCCGCTGTACCGCTACGCCCGCACCCATGCACCCAGCGTCCGGCAATACTTTCGTCATCGAACGCAGCAGCCCGACTGGGAGCGCCTGCACAGGACGGCTGGTCCTGCTGGACCCGACCGGCCCCGGATTCGACGCCGCCTGAGCGGCGCCGAGACCATCCTCCTGTCCGATCATCGGCGACCCGCTCATCGCGGGCCGCTCACCGGCAGCGGGCGTCGGCCCCGACCAGCGCCTCGTCTTCCTCCAGCACGGCTGACCATGCGCGACATGTGGCGCTGGTTCAACGGCGCCCGCATGGACGTCGTCGTCGTGCCACGCCGCCGAGCAGGCCGGGCTGACGGCCGACCACACCTACACCCTCACCGACCGAGAGGTCTGGCGCACCGGCTTCCCCGCCACGACCACCTCCACAGCCTGCTGGGACGCGAGCGCGACAGCATCCTGCTGCGCCCCCACCTGGGACCCCGAGGTCTCACGGCCCTGGAGAGCGACCCGACGCCGTCGGACTCCTCAGCGCCTCTACCGGCCCTGGCTCGAGCCTGGCCGTGGCCTCGACCCAGGCCGGCCACCGCACCGTCCTGTCCGCCCACCCCAGGGCTGGTGCTGCACGCACCCGAGTGGTTCAGGGCCCTGGGCGTGCCCGCAGTCACCGGTCGCGAGGCTGCCCGAGACCCCTGGCCCGCTCCTGGGCGGTGGTCTCGGACCGCCCATCCGTCCTCGACGAGGGCATGATCGCCGGCTGCGTCGGTATCGTCTGGGACCCCGCGCACGGCCGGACACGGACCGCCACCGCGCCCGTCACGAGGCCATCGGAGCCATCGGCGCCGACACCAGCGCGCAGGTGCATCAGGCGGTGGGGACGTCGCCGCCGGACGAGTCACCGCCCCTGAGGACTTCCTCCTGCTCGACGCCGGAGCCTGCGCCTCGCCTGACCGCGCTAGCTCCGACGCGACGTGATCTGATGCGGGCCTGCCGGCGAGGGCCCCGCCGATGCGCCGCCGCCCGCCCCCGGTCAGCCTCGTCATCCCTGGGTCTCACGGGTGGCCTCTACCTGCCCTGGGCTTCCAGAGCCTCGCTCGACGCCCAGGACCACCCGCACCACCGTCTCCAGGTCGTACCTGACCCGGACGGGGCCTGCGACGACTCACCGCGGCCTGCTGAGCCCGGGCGCGGCGAACCGACCCGACGTCGAGATCATCGAGACGGACAACGGCGGACAGTGGACGCGCGAAACCTCGGGATGGAGCGGGCCAGCCAGTGGATCGGCTTCCCCGATCCCTGACGACTGGCTCGCCCCGACTTCCTCACCCGGCTCCTGGCCGCCAGGCGCCGCGGCGACGTCCTCCTGGCCGGCCGCACCTCATCCACCAGGACGGTTGATGATCCCCACCCCTCGACCTCCGCTTCCAGGGCGGGACTGCCGGGTCGACGCCGCCCGGCAGCCGCAGCTCATCCAGCTCTCCGTCCACGAGTGCTCTCATCTGGCCGACCTGGCGCTCGCGGCCCGGTTCCCGAGGACCGTGAGGCCTCACCTCGAGGACGCCCTCTCACCTGGGGCGCATCCGCAGCCGCTGGGGCTGGATCGCCCATGCGCCCGGAGGCCGTCTCACCATGACAAGCGGGTCGCAGGCGACCCGCGGTTCAGACCGCCTGGTCGCGGCCGGGCCGCTATGTCGCTCAGATGCGCACGCGCTACCACGCCCTTCTCGATGCCGCAGGTGGGGCGCCCTGGGCCCAGCAGACGATCCTGTACGACCTCGGGCTGGTACTTCGGGGTCGTCGACGCCGGCCGGATGCCCATCGAGCCACCCGGACTCGGGGCCAGGCGCACGCGGCCGAGATGCGTGAGCTGGCGCAGCGCCTCGACTCGAGCAGATCCTCCGCAGCCCCTGGGGAACCTCGGTCCCGGGACCGGGCCCGCCTCCTGCTGTGGGAAAGGCCGCCCGAGGTGGCGGTGGTGCGCGACGGCGAGGCCATCGAGCTGTGCACCGTCGAGCCTGCCGGCCGGCAGGCGGAGCCCCTCACTACGCCGGCACCGACGTCGGCTGGGTCCTCACCGAGCTGAGGCGGCGCAGCGCTACTCCGGTGCAGACGTCCCTCGCATCCCCTGTGGCCCCGCCGACCCCGGCTGGCTGAGCGCGCGCCCGCCGGGATGGGCGCCTTCGCAGGCTGCTGCGGCGTCGTCGCTGAAGCGGGTCGATCCTCGCCGGCCCGACGCCGGTCCTGCCTGCACGAGGGTGCGACTCACAGCGCCGGGGCGAGGCTGACGCGGGTGCCAGGGCGACTCTCCAGCCTGTCGGCGACCCACGAGTACAGCGAGGGCGGCGTAGTGGAAGGGCGGCCCCCAGCGGTGCGCGTCGCTCGGCCACCACGAGCTGTCGGGCACCTGCAGAATCCGCAGGTCGGTCTCCTGGCAGACGAGGCTCGATGTAGCGGGTCATGACCCAGTTGGCCTCCATGGCCGTCTGCCCCCAGCCTCGGGACGGTGGACAGCCGAGGTGGTCCGCGCTCGCCCAGGGAACGTTGATGAGGATCGTCCGCCTCACAGGTCGAGCCGCTCCAGGAGGGCGTGGAAACGCAGCAGGGCGGGCCGCCACAGGTGCAGGTGCTCGGCCGTCCCCGCCTCGAGGAACCTGGCGGGAAGCCCTCGTAGAGGCCGGCCGTCAGCGCCTCGGTCGAACGCGTCAGGAAGGTCCCGGGGAGGTCTCCAGGACGCCGAGGCGCTCATCGGTCAGGTCCCCGCCAGCAGGAGGTCGGTGTAGGAGGCGACGGCCGTCAGCTGCGCCTCCAGGTTGCCCACCATGTCAGACAGGAAGGACCGACGGGCGAAGGACGACCTGAGCAGGGACAGATCGACGTCGCCCACGTCAGCCGGGCACCCCGCACTGATGAGGGACTGGCGGGCGATGTAACGCTCCACGCCCAGCCCGCCGCTCCATCTCACCGGCCACGTCCCTGGCCACGCAAGAGCCGTAGACCGTGATTCGTCCTGCTGTCTTCGTGCTTTCCTCACTGCGCATGGTCATACTCCTCGAGCGTGTCGGTAGGGCAGGGTGCGGCTCTCCGAGCGTTGGATCCGCACTCCCGCCGGTTTCCACTCTCCCGGCACTCGGCCAGGATCGTGGCGGCCTTGTCCGGCTTGTTCTTGGCGATGTTCCAGGACCACCACCGGTAGTCGTGGGCGATCTGGGGTCCCGGACCGTCACCGATGAGCTCGCCATCCATGAGCCACAGAGCCCGGGTACACATCTCCTCGATGACCCACGCGGCATGGTTGACGATGAACACGTCCTGGCGGCGCGCTGCAGCTCGGTCATCTTGATCTCGCTGCGCTCCTTGAACGCGGCGTCGCCGGTGGACAGGGCCTCGTCGATGAGAAGAATGTCCGGGTTCGCCGCGGCGGCGATCGCGAACCGCAGACGTGAGGCCATCCCCGAGGAATAGGTCTTCATCGGGCGGTAGATGGCCTTCCTGATCCCGGCCAGCTCATGACCTCCGGGATGATCGCCTCGATCTGCTGGGAGTCAGCCCGCGTGGCCAGGGCAGCCCAGGCGCACATTGCGCCTGCCGGACAGGTCCGGGACGAGGGCCGCGTTGACGCCCAGGAGCACCGGGGTGGAACGGGCGCTCACTGTTCCCGGAGGTCGACGTCTCCAAGCCGCCCATGACGCGCAGCAGCGTGACTTCCCCGCGCCGTTGCGCCCCAGGATCCCTGATCGACCCCCGGCGCGAGCCACGAAGAGATGTTCTTGAGGGCCTCGACCTCACTTTCGGCCCTGTGCCCAGTCATCCCCTGCGACGATCTTCTGCGCCACGGAGGCGGCGCGCAGATCCTCGGCGTCCGTGGAGGGCGCCCGGTAGCTCACCCGATCTCGTCGACGACGACGGTGGCGGTGCTGATGCCGGCCTCGTGACCCTCGGCCGCGGTCATGACAGCGGCGGCGAGTCGCCGTCCGACGTCATCGTGACGATGGGAGGAGGAGGTCACCTCCCTGGCCCGGTCCGCCTGGAGGGCCGCCGAATCCTTCCCTGCTCCGGTCTCAGCGCTCGACACCGTAGGCCTCCTTCTCCCCAGAAGAACACGAAGGACACGGCGGTCAGCCCCAGCGACCAGGCACTGAGGATGAGCCATCGCGCGGCTGCGGAACGCGCTGGTACAGGATCACGTCCCGGTACATCGATGATGATGAGGTAACCGGGATTGAGGTCCATGGCCCGCAGCATCACCGGGTGATGATGAACCGTTCGTAGAGAAGAAGACTCCCTGAGGCGTAGAACCAGAACTGAGTCAGGAAGGGCCAGATGTTGCGCATGTCCGGGATCGTCGTCGTGATACGGGAGGCCGCCAGCGTCAGTCCCAGGCTCAGGAGCACCTGAAGCGCCAGGACCGGGACGATGAGGACCCAGTGCCAGCTCGGCCAGGCGTGAGGAGGAAGGACCACCACGAGGACGAGGAGCGCGATCATCGGCGGGACCAGGCCGATCGCGCTGCGAATCGTGTACGACGCGCAGGCGGCCCGAGGGAAGGAGAAGCCTCGAATGAGGTTCCCTGCCGGTGACGATCACCTGGCTGCCACTCGGTGACCGCCCGCGCAGCGGCGGGAAGAACGTGACGCCGATGATGAGGCAGCTGATGAAGTTGTCAATACTGGCGGCTCGTCTGCAGAAGCAGACCAAAGACCAGGAAGTAGACGATCGCGTCGAGCATCGGCTTGGCGATGGAGCCAGGCGTTGCCCAGGAAGGTGCCCTGCTGAGAGCCCAGGGCCTGGCCCGCATCGGCCCAGATGAAGCGCCGGCGCTGCCAGAGCTGGCGGATGAAGCCACCAGGCGGCGGGCGCCGCCCACCGCAGAGCTCGCTGAGCTCGACGACGCTGACACTGACCTCCGAGCTGCCGCCCCAGAACGGCTGCCCATCGGACCACGGGGCCCAGGACGCCCTGCCCACCAGCCCTTGTAGATCCCGGCCTGACGGACTGCGCTGCCGCCCAGGTGGGGCAGCGGCTGATGCGTGCTGAGGGCGTCGAGGGAGAGGGCTCTCCAGCCGCCATATCAGTGCAGCACTCGGCTGAGTGCCTCCACGTCGCCGGGCCGGAAGGACCGATTTCGTCGCTGCGGCGGTGAGCGCTGCTGAGCGCGGGAGGTCGGAGACCACCACCGGCCGACCCCAGCGCCATCGCCGTCATCGGCTTGAGCGGTGTCACCAGCCGGCATACCGGCGTATCCAGCCCGGCACGCAGAAGACGTCCAGGCCTGGTCACCAGTCCAGGGCCGTGGCGCGTCCACCGTCCGGGAAGGCGACGCACACCGAGGCCTCCAGCCCCAGCTCTCCGGCCAGGGCCACCAGCTCGCCGGCTGACCCGTCACCCACGACGGCGCACCGCACGTCGACCCCTCGAGCGCGAGCAGAGCGCCACGGCCTGCAGGAGCACGCTCGAAGCCCTCGTAGCCCACCAGGAGGAGACGCTGCCCACCCACAGGCCGCGTCGGGGGCAGTCCCAGCTGCTGGCGGGCATTCGTGGCGAGTACCTGGTGGCCTCAGGACATCCTGCTCCACGGCGTTGGGGACGACCGTGATCCGGCTGGGCTCGACACCCCGGGCCGCGAGGTCCTCGGCCTGGACCCGAGAGAGGACGACGACGGCGTCGGCCCGCCGGGCCATCTCGGCCTCCTTGGCCTGCAGCAGCGCGGAAGCGCCTCGGAGCTCAGTGCCCGGCCTGCTGACTCACCGGCCTGGAGGCCACCCAGGTGCACTCCAGCACCCTCGCATCCTCGTAGACCCAGGGCAGGCCAGAGGAGCGCCACCGCCTGGGGTGACCAGGGCGTTGACGTAGTTGGTGGTCGTGCAGCACGTGGGGGCGGAACGCCCACCTCCCGCGCCAGCAGACGGCTCATCTGAGCCAACCGGGCCATCGGGGCGGCCTGCGTCGCGCGGCAGAAGCCGCCGGTAGGTGACTCGCGTCGACGACGTCGGTGGCCTGAGCCGAGGGCCCGCTGATGATGACGGGGTAGCTGATGCGGGTCACCGCCCGCACGTCGATGCCGGCGTCGGACTGCGCCTGCAGTGAGCGCGTGCGAGCGCACGGTGGCGCGGACCGGGTGTGGGGCAGTGAGCTGGTCAGCAGGTGAAGGACTCGCAGCGGTCTCGCCGGGGCCAGGAGCGGTCCAGCCCGGTGAGGGGGACAAGCGGGGCAGGTGGAAGCCCGGGCTCATCACTGGCGAGCTGGGAACGCAGACGGGCCCGCAGCGCCCCGGAGCCGGGCAGCTGCCTCCAGCGTGCTGAGCGCGGCGCTCAGGTGTCCCTGACCACAGGTCCCGCGCGCGCACCGCGGGGCCCAGCCCTCGGCGTCAGAGATGCCTGCGCTCGGCGGAACCGAGGTGGATCGCCATCTCGGCGAGGCGAGCCTGCGGCCGAGGGCCGATCGCGCACCGCCCGGCTCAGCGCGTCACTAGCCGAGTCCGGTCGGTCGGCGATGAACGCCGACAGTGCCCGGCGCAGCTCGTGCTCGCTCGCGCCGATGCCGAGTGCCCGAGCGCTGTGCGCGCCAGGGCTCAGAGAGCCGACGCGCCCTGCAGGGCCAGGAGCACCGGGTCCTCGACCATCTGCCCGGGTGGCGGAGGTGCCCAGCAGTGCGAGGTTGCTCAGGATCTGGAGGTCAGCCATCGGGCCACCCTGCCCTCAGGAGGGACTCGTAGCGGTCGGTCATGGCCTCGGCGTCGGCGTGGTCCGCCAGCCAGCGCCGTCCGCCCGTCACGTCCAGACGGCTGCGGTCGGCAGCCAGGGCGCTCCACAGGGAGGCCAGGGCCTGCGGGTCCTGCGGGGCGGTGACGTCACCGCAGCCGGCGTCCTCCACGATGCGCCGGGCCTCCGTCCACCGAGAGCGCACACGTGCACCCGGCGGACATGATCTCGTAGAGCTTGGAGGGGACCGTCACGGACATGGCCGGCCAGTCCTGCAGGCTCACCAGCGCCGTATCGGCCCAGGCGTAGTGCTGATCCACCTGCCCAGGGCACAGGGGGAGGATCTCCACAGGGGCGAAGCGAGCCCAGGGCCAGGCCGCCACCTCCTGGAGCGTGCGCCGTCGCCGACGATCCGCAGTACCACCGTGTCGTTGCGCTGAGCGATATGCGCGGCCCTCACCGCAAAAGCCCAGTCCCCTGAGCGCGCCCCACGGTTCCGGCAGGTGCAGCGTGCAGGGTGCCGTCCGATGCGGCGTCGGTCGGCACCCGTGCGGCCTGTCTGCACCGCGGCGCCGGTGTTGCGCACCGTCACCACGCGGCGTACCCCGCGCGAGCGCAGGACCTGGGCAAAGGAGTCCGTCGTCGTCACCACGGCCGCGGGCCTCCCGCCCCAGGCGGGTGCGATGAGGGGTGGCAGGAGGCTGCGCGTCCGTGGTCGACGATGTGAGCCGGCGGGCCTGGTGGGCCCATGCCAGGCCGATGGGCAGGCGGCCGGCTCGACCACTGCGCGGCTGACAGGAGCAGATCCGGCCAGGCGTCGCGCAGCTCCACCACGACCGGACGGTGCAGGACCCCTGCTGACGGCGAGCGCGGCCGGGAGGGTGGGGGCTCGGTACTGAGCCGAGGATGACGTCCGGACGGTTACCCCCGGAAGCGCGCCACCCCCAGGCGCACGGAGTCGGCCGCCGCGACCATCTGATCGGTCCTCGTCCGCACACCCTGCTGCTGTAGGGCGGAAGATCGCGGTGCACCATCGCTCCGGTGACGTCCTCGCCCTGATCGAAACCGGCCACGTGGGCCGTGCCGCCTGGCAGGAGACGACCGCCGGGTAGTGGGCCGGAGCCAGCACCGCCAGCCTCGTGGCCCCGTGAGATCAGCGCCTCGGCCAGCCGGTTCCAGCGGCGTTGGGGGCGCTGACCTCGGTGCCCAGTAGTGGGTGAGCAGAAGGATGCGATGTCCTCACCCTCGCCCTTCGAAGGGTGGGGAAGGGGTTAGCTCCGATGATGGAGGGCATCTTCAGGAGAGGATCAGACTCGCTGCCATGGCGACCTGGGGCATCCAGAGCCGGTTGTTGGTCAGGAGGCTGCTGGCCGCCAGGGCGGAGCACGACGCCGCCGCCAGGGTCACCAGGAGGGCCGAGGCCCAGTGCGGCCATCCGGCGCAGACCAGGCGCTGGTAGACGCAGCCGGTGCGGCGCGTCACCAGCACTGGCCCGCCTCAGCCGCATCCACAGGGTGTAGCCGGTATCCGCCAGAGCACGAGGACGGGGCGAGCTGCCTCCATCGGCCACGCCCCGGGACAGGCAGGCTCGTCACGGCGAAGGCCCAGGCGCCGCCCAGGCGTAGGAGCCGGAGTCACCCAGGAACACCCTGGCGCGAGGGGTGTTGAATGGCAGGAAGCCGAGGCAGGCTCCGGCCACCGAGACCATGACGAGCCCCAGCCCGGCGACCGGGGCGACGGCCGCCACCTGGACGTACCACAGGGAGGTCAGCAGGCGGCCGCAGGCCAGACCATTGGCGCCGTCCATGAAGTTCGTGGCGTTGACCAGCGCGGCGGTGCCCACGCAGATCGCCGGGGTCCACCACAGGAGATCTCGAAGGCGCTGTGCGCCATCAGACCGAGCCCTGCGCCCCAGGACGAGCTGGAGAACCAGACGGGTCCTGACGGACACCGAGAACAGGTCCTCGATCAGTCCCGAGCAGCGCGAAGGCGAGCACGGTCGCCAGCCCCATGAGCGCGACGTCGACCCCGGTCATCGCGCGAACAGCGCCTTTGCAGGTGCACCGCAGCGAGGACCGCTGTCCAGGTGGCCAGTGAGGCGGCCAGGACGATGGCGAGTCCACCACCGCGGGGGACAGGCATCCGGTGCAGGATCTCGTCCCCGGGGACGCCGACGACGCGGGCTCTCCTCAGAAGCGGGACTCACGGCCGCGGTCAAGGAGGCGCAGACGGCTGCTGTCAGGCGAGCCCGCTCAGGAGCAGGGTGGCTCGCGAGGCTGCTCCAGGGTCCGCCGGGCGTGAGCTCGCCATCTCAGGCGGAGCCGCCACCGATCCGCCACCGCGATGGCGGACCCTGCCAGGCCCGCGGTCCACGGAAGGAGATGACCTGCGTGGCGAGGTCGAGGAAGCAGGAACCGACTGCGAACCCGGCCCCGGCCACGATGATGAAGCGGCATGACCTCGCGTCGAGGCCCACGGCCAGTAATGCCATGTCACGCACCAGGCGGTCACCTGAATGAGAACCGCGGCCGCGATCCCCTATCAGAGCAGACGCGGATAAAGAATTGATGCGTTGATAAGAGCGTCCTGATAAGGGTCGCCAGGAAGAGCCACAGCCTGAGGAGGGCGATGTCTCGGCTCACTGCCGAGAAATCAGACGGGAGGCCGGGCACTGAAGTGGCCACGGAGGGACAGTGGAGGAGGTGCGGGAGGGGGCGGCAGGGTCGGCAGGAACTACTGCGATCACTGGTGACCTCCGGTCTTCTGGGACGGGTAAAGGCCTGCGTGCGGCCTTCTTTACTCGCTTATAACGGTAGTTGTCGACCCAGTAGGAAAAGCGGTAGTCGTCACAGATTGGCTCGTCTGCAATCAGACCGTGATGTTCAGGGCTTATCGTGACGGCGCCGAAACCGCTCGTAATCGTTGCTATATCGCGGAATACTGGGGTTCTGTCACATGATGGCTCAGCTTGTGGTGTCCTGGGCCGAGGGGTGGGCGGCAGTTTCGCGCATTCATTGGGTTACGCGATAGTGGGTGACGGCCGACATAGTTGAAAGCCTGCTTCAGAGGGGTAACAAAGGATTCTTGGGGGTGTCTCGTGCCTAGACTTAGTGGCGAGCGCGTTCAACCGCCATACGCGCAACTGAACGACAATACCATCGATTCTGTGTGATTCATATAAAGATCGATGGGTTCAACCCGCGAGGACAATCCCTATGAAACGCATCATCACCTACGGCCCTTCGGACCTGCTCCACTACGGGCACATCGAGCTGCTGCGCCGGGCCAAGGCCATGGTGACTATCTCATTGTTGCGCCGTCGACCGATGAGTTCAGCGCCTCCAAGGGGAAGCGCGCCTACTTCACCTATGCGAGCAGCAAGGCGATGCTTGAGGCCGTCCGCTATGTCGACATGGTCGTTCCCGAGCAGACCTGGGGGCAGAAGAGTCGGGACGTCGACGAGTACGGAATCGATGTGTCTCGTCATCGGCGATGACTGGATCGGCACCCTCGACGAGCAGCCGAGGGGTCTGCTGCGAGATCGCCACCTCCCGCGGACCCCGGAGATCGGCTCCTTCGATCGGGCGCGACCGTGCGGCGAGGGGACAGGAGGAGGCCCGGGAGAGCTCGTGCGGTGAGCGCCCTCAGGCGTGGCGATTGTGACCGGGGCTGAAGTAGACGTCGTCGAGCGTGGCCGTCTGCAGAGAGCGCTGACGCAGAATGTCGATGATCTGACCGTAGACGGAAGTGACGGTGGGGAAGTTCGCGTGACCGATGACGATGTGCTGGGCGAGCAGCCACTTCTGCGCCTCACCGAGAAGGACCTCCGGCGTGAGCTGTCCTGAGTCTCCGAAGGAGCCGTACCACATGGTCGTGGTCGTGTAGCCGATCTCGGCGCAGACCGAGTCGGTGAGGAGCTGCGGCCGCCGTAGGGGCCGGATGAAGGGCGCCTGTGACACCGTAGGTGTGCAGCAGCAGGTTCTCGCACTGGGTGAGCTCGTCGATGATCCCGCCTCCGACAGCGTTGCCAGGTCAGGGTGAGTCCAGGTGTGGTTCGCCAGCTGAATCTGCCCGGATTCCACCAGGGGCCTCATCTTTTCCCGGTTGTCGGTCCAGCTCGGATAGCAGCCGGTGACGAAGAAGGTCAGGCGGACTCCGGAGTCCTTGGCGAAGTCCAGGTAGGCGTCCACGACTAGAGGAGTCGACGCCGTCGTCGATGGTGATGCACACGACGTTGCCGACGTCCCTCCGGCAGGCCGGTGATGAGCGAGTCGCAGGCGTGGGTGCGGGAAGTGGCGGTGGGCCGTCCTGAAGGTGGAGCGGCTGAGGGAGGCCGGTGAGGCGTGGGGAGGGGATGGAGGCCAGGGGTGAGCCCTGCGTCGGGGATGAGGCCGGTGAGGTTGAATGGGCCGCCGGCCGTGCGGTGCCGGTAAGCCTGAGGCAGCCTGCGGTTCCGGCGGCCAGGGCGAGGAAGTCGCGGCGTTGTACGGGAGGGACTTTTCGAAGGGTGGTTGTCGAGGGTCATCGAGCACCCTGCTCCGCCGGCAGGGGCGTCGCAGTGAGCGCGCTGCTTACTTTGTCGAGGGCGCAGGGAGAGGCTGAGCCATCACTGTCCGCAGCAGCCTGCGCTGCCAGGGTGGCAGCGTCGTTTGCCGCCTGCGGAGGGGGAGAGGGCGGATGATCCGCCATCAGTGGGGTGGCTGACGGTTTGAACCCGCGACCTCCTGGACCACAACCAGGCGCTCTGCCGACTGAGCTACAGCCACCATGTACGGTATCACCGCAACGAGTCGGTACTCGTATCCGCTCCTCTCCCCGCACACCAAACTGGAGTCGGTGCACTCACGTCACGTTCGAGGGGTGCGCGATGACACCGAGACACCGTCGTCCCGCTCACCGGGTGGGCGTGTTGAGGATCCGCTCAGCCGCGTCCTTGCACCTCCTGAGAGCTCGGGCCTCCCCGGCGGGGAACAGGACCTCGCGGTAGTAGCGCAGCTCGTCGATGGACTCCAGGATGTCCGCCAGCGCACGGTGGCCGCCGGCCTCTTCGGTGCGTGGAAGAAGGTCCTGCGGGTACCAGCGCTGGCCAGCTCCTTGAGGGAGGAGACGTCCACGATCCGGTAGTGGAGGTGCTCGATGAGCTCGGGCATGTCGCGGGCCAGGAACGCCTTGTCCGTGCCCACGGAGTTACCCGCGAGCTGGGCGGTGCGGGCTCGGGAACCAGGGAGGTCACGTAGTCCAGGACCCTGGTGCGGGCGGTTCCATGGTCACCCTGTCCTCCAGGGCGGCCAGGAGGCCTGAGGAGGTGTGCATGGTGCGCACGTAGTCGTCCATCTGCTCCAGCGCGGTGGCGGGAGGCTTGATGAGCACATCGATTCCCTCCGCCAGGGGCTTGAGCTCATAGTCGGTGACGACGACGGCGACCTCGATGAGCGCGTCGGCGCTCTGGTCCAGCCCCGTCATCTCACAGTCGATCCACACCAGCGGGTCAGAGGTAGTCATCTGCTTTGCTCACGGGAACCACTGTAGTCACCTCGGCGAGCTTCAGAACCGAGGACCCTCCCATGGGGTGGTGAGATTCGAGGCGCGATGGGTGACCGTGTCCTGGCGTAGCGGTCCGGCGGCGCAAAGATCGCGATAAGGTCTCTGCGAAGTCTGACCGCCCTTGAGCAACACGGAGCACCATGTCCCAAGCCCCGACCCCCGTCACCTCGGAAGCCTCTACATCATGGAGACCCGGATCGGTGCGGGTGCCCAGGAGAGGTCTGGCGCGGTCGGCGCACCGACGCCCGGGAGACCTTTGGCCTTCAAGGTTCTGCGTGCGGAGCTAGTGGAGAACCTCGACGTCGGAGCGCTTCATCAGCGAGCGCTCCACTCTGCTGCGGGTGCAGCCCTATGTCGTCGCCATTCGTGACGTCGTCATCGAGGGCTCCACCTTCGCGATCGTCACGGACTACGTCAACGGCGGCGACCTGCGAGATCTGCTGAGGTCTCACGGCAGTCTGCCACCTGCGCAGGTGGCGTCCCGAGACGCGTATCGCTCAGGGACCGTCCGCGGTTCATCGCGCCGGCGTGATCCACCGGGACATCAAACCCGCCAATGTCCTGCTCAGCTCCCGTCCCAGCCGGGGCGGCGACCCGGCTGAGACGGTCGTCGTCGGTGTCGCCCCGGGAGGGAGGTGCCCGAGACCGTTGTGCCCCGACTGGCGGACTCGGGGTGGCGCGCATCTGCGACACCTTCTCCGCCTCCCCACCTCACCGGGGCCATCGGTCACACTGCTGCACATGGCGCCGGAGATCCTGTCGCTGCAGGCCCCGACCTCCGCCGCCGACATCTACTCACTGGGCATCATGCTCACGAGATGGCGTGCGGGACGACGCCGTTCGTGGGGAGCCCGCCCAGCTGCTGAGCCAGCACGCCCGACGCGATGCGGGCCGGCCCCTGGGAGTGCCTCGACCCGCTGTGGGAGCTCATCGCCGCGATGATCTCCAAGCAGCCCGACATGCGTCCTTCCATTGAGGAGGTCGCCCAGCGCCTGGACGTCATGCAGTCCGCTCTGGCTGGTCTGCCCGCAGCGCCGCGACTGGCCTCGCCCCCGCAGTCGACGGCCCTCGCTCGTTCCCTCACGACTGGGACGCCGTTCCTGCTGCCGAGCCCGCTGGCGCCGCCGGCGACGCTGCCGAGTCCTCGGCGACCTCGGCCACGATGGCCTTCGCCCCGGATGCGCCGGACCCTGGTGGGCGGGCAGCAGCACGTCCCCGGCCCCGGACAGGCTCCGCTCAGCCTGGGAACGGCAGGGACCGCGGGCTTTCGCCGGTCCTGCGATGTCGGCCAGCCCCGGTATCTCCAGTCCCTCCGCGCCCGCCTTCACAGTCAGCCGGGCTCGCTGCACCCGCAGGCTGCGACGGGGGACCGCAGGCCGGCGCGTCGGCGGTGGTGGCGCCGTCGGTGGGTGGCTGTGGCCGCCGTGGTCACCGTCCTGGCAGTGGTGGGGGAGCGCGACCTGGTGGTACTTCTTCCGGAGCGCAGATCGACAAACTCGGTGCGGCGGCGCGCCCGCCGGCAACGGTGTCCGGGAGGAGCTGCGCTACGCAGAGGCCTCCGAGCCCGTCGCGTCCGCAGACGGAACCACGATCGCCTTCCAACGCGATGGCAAGAAGCACCGTGGATCTCACGAAGAGCACGACGACGCCGGTGTGGAGCGGTGAGTGCTTCAAGGTCCGCCCCTGGGTCGGTGGCTCGATGCTCTGCACCCAGACCAGTGACGAGTCCACGGTGATCGGGGCTGCGGGCCAGACCTCCAAGGTGCCTTTCTCCAAGGGGTCCTTCTATATCGGCGCGACATCTGACCCTCGGCATCGTGTCCGACAAGGGGAGTCCTCCGACGGCGGCTCCATGAAGGCCTACGACGCATCCGGGCAGGAGAAGTGGACCGCTTCGGGCAGTACGAGGCAGGCCGGGTCGACAACGGTTTCATCCTCACCCTACGAGAACAAGTCGCGACAGTTCCAGGTGCTGTCCGGCCAAGAACGGTGAGGTGCTCGTCTCGAGCCCGGCAAGCAGCAGGGCTCGACTTCGATGAGGACACTGATTCCCGGTGGGTTCAATATCGTGTCCGGGCCGGAGGCCTTCTCGAGAGTGACGTCCTCGGGTGCCACGATCTACAAGGCCAACGGCAGCGAGGCGGCAAATCCGTCTCAGGCAAGTTCTCGGAGAAGCACTGGTGGGCTGCGTCAGCGCCCCTGGATGCCCTGTCACTGAAGGACGCCTACTCCTCCTGGCCAAGGCACCGTCCTCGACCACCCCGGTCATCGGCCCCAGCGGCACGGTCGACGTCGCCATTGATACGAGCGCCTGCACGGCCAAGGTCGGCAGCAAGAAGCCTCGCGCTGCCTGAGTTCTCGCAGCGCGAGGGCTGCCACATCAGGCCCATCGGGCTACCCAGTGACGGACAGGTGCTGGTCGAGGTCGGAAGGCAGAGCATCTGGGACAGTGAACTGCAACCTCGTCGTCGCCGTGTCGCCCGATACGGGCAAGGTCGGTTGAAGACCCCCTGCGCCTATGGCGGTACGGTCCTCCCGCCATAGGGCCAGAGCGACGCCCGTCTTCTGGTCGCCCCATGGCGCCTCCTATCTACTTCGACCTGGTGGTCTCGCCCGCATCACCAGCAAGTAGGAGCACCCGCGATACACGGCCGATGCAGTGCCGGTGCCGACCAGATCTGTGGTCGGCACCCCGGCGCCCATGTCGGGAGAGACTTGGAAGGATCAGCGACGCCCGCGGCGGGCCAGGGCGACGTAGCACACCACTCATGCATGCCAGGCCGATGGCTGAGAGCATGCCGTAGTCCGTCAGCCACTCGCCCGGTCTCGTGCTTCCACAGCGCGTCGTCACGGTTGGGCAGGATGGCGAGCATCTCCAACGTGGAGGGAGGCCATGGCGTAACCCCACCGCGACGGCATGAACCAGGCGAGCTGCTCGAAGACCGCCCGCCCCGCGATCGGAATGATGCCGCCGGACAGGACCAGCTGGGCCATGATGGAGACCACCAGGACCGGCATGACCTGTTCGGAGGAGGAGACCATCGCGAGACGGCCAGCCCCAGGAGCCCTGGAGACGAAGGCGACGGCCCAGCAGCAGAAGGCCAGCTCAGCCCCGGCCACCCTCCAGGATGACGGCATCTGAGGGGCCCCTTTGTTGAGGGCCAGGCGATGCCCAGCATCAGTGCGGTCTGAATGGTGGTGATGAGCGCCAGGATGGTCGCCTTGAGAACAGGTAGGCGCCGGATCTCAGACCGACGGCCTTCTCACGCAGGAAGACGTCCCGCTCCCCGATGAGGTCACGGATGGTCGCCGACATCCCGGAGAAGGCCGCCCCGGTGATGAGAATGACCAACAGCTGCAGGGCCTGGCTGGAGTACTTGATGACCTGGGGGGTGGGGTTCTCCGGCGTCGGGGAGTGGGCCTGCGTAGTGGGGACCGCGAAGCCGTCGCTGCCCCTCAATCGCCTTGGTCAGCAGTCCCATGATGATGGGAGCAGCAGCATGAAGGCGAGGTAGGACGGTCCGCCGCCACGATCCGCAGCTGGCGCCGCACGAGGGTCGAGACCCGCCTGAGCACGGACTGCTGCTTGGGCGGCTTCTCTGCGTCGCCGGTCCCGCGGCCGCTGCGGGAGCCCCTCCGCGCCGAGTCGAGGCACCGTGGCCTCCATGTACTGACGCAGCCCGCGTGTGGTTGCGGATGAGGGCGTAGACATCGGCGTAGCCGTCCACGGCGGGCGGGTCGGGCAGGGTGCCCTTCGGCGTGTTGAGCAGCAGGCGGCCCTGAGAGGCGATCTCGTTGAGCCTCTGGCGGGAAGTAGGGGAGTACCTGCGGGGAGCCGTAGTAGACGGGCTTTGCCTCCCGCAGCCAGGATGAGGACCTTGTCCGCGCGGTCGATGTGGTTCTCGTTGTGGTGACGACGACGACCGTGCGGCGGTGTCACCGGGACGCGTCCCGTGAGCCAGGGACGCCAGCAGGTCCATGACGTCACGGTCCAGCTGGGGTCCAGGCCGAGGTGGGCCTGTCGAGGAACAGGAGGCTGAGGGCGTGTCAGCAGCTCGATGGCGGTGGAGACCGCTTGCGCTGGCTCTCCGGAGAGCTTTCTTGACCCGCTTGTCCACGTGCGCGGTCAGGTCAAGATCCTCCAGGACCCGGCGATGCGTTGGCGCTGCTCGGCCTTGACACGTCCTTGGCGAAGCGCAGCTCAGCGGCGTACTCGAGGGTCTTGCGTGACAGTGAGGGCCGAGTGGATGACGTCGCCTGGGGGACCACGCCGATCTTGTTGCGCATGACCGGGTAGTGCTCGTACACGTCCAGCCCGTTGAAGCTAATTTTGGCCCTCCTGGGCCTTCTGCTCGCCGGTGAGGGCCTTGAGCAGCGTCGACTTCCCGGCTCCCGACGGGCCGACGACGGCCAGCAGCTCGTTGCCCGGCATGGGAGAAGGAGATGCCGTCGAGCAGCGTCATGCTGCCGTTGTTGACCCGGAAGGTCAGGTCCTTACCCACTCAGCTCGCCGTCGGCTCCGCTGGCGACCCGACCCGCACAGACCGTCCGGGCTCAGGGCGATGAAGGTCGATCCCAGACCTATCAGCACGGGCTGGGTGACCTGACCCTGTGACATGCGCTGCCCGGCGACGTAGAGACCGTTGGTGATCCCAGGTCGGTGACGACCATGCCGTTGGGGAGACGTCGATACGGGCGTGGTGCTTGGAGATGAGCGGGTCATCCAGGACCAGGGTGTTGTCGGGCGCGCGCCTGATGGTGCCTGGAGGAGGTGATGCGGAAGGACTTGAGCGTGGCGTGAGGTGGGAAGGCTCCCGAACCCGCTGAGCTCGATGAGGGAGGCGCCTGGCGGCTCGGGGTGCCACGTAGGTGGCCGCAGAGGATGCCGATGCCAGTCGGCCTGGGGCATGGGCGCGACTGCGCCGAGAGGGCCGCGGCCGGGGGCGACCCTGCCGGGCGCTGGAGGGGGCGGCTTGCAGGTGCGGAGGCCGCGCTCGGCTGCGATGGGATGAAGGGCGCTCGGCGCGGATGGCGCGGGCCGGCCCATCTGCTGGGGCTGGTTGGAGGCACCGGCCTGAGGCAGGCTGCCGGAGACGACCGGAGTGAGCTCCCAGCGCCGGTCCGGAGGCGTCGCCCAGCTGGATTCGAGTGCCCTGAGTCACGAGCGCCTCGTGCGTCACGGCCCCGCTGACGAGCATGCTGTTACGGCCCCTGGCACTCACCGCCCACCCGGTCGGGGTGGGGGTCACCTGGAGGTGGGTGCGAGACGAGGGGTGGACGATCTGAACGTCGCTGTCCGGTGAGCGTCCCACGGTGAAAGGAGCGGTGAAGGTGTGGGCCCAGTGATGACTGGGCGGAGAGGAGCGCACGATGAGTGCGGGAGGGCAAGGCGAGTCCTTCCGGAGGGTGGGATGGGGCTGCGGCCACGATACTGGTGTTTCGTCGTCGTCGCTAAGAGTGAGGACTCCCCGGCGTGAGGTTGGATACACGCGGATGACGCCGTCGGGGCAGGTGCGGGCCCTCCCCGGTGTTGATCGAATCGGTCACAGGGTTGTTGCAGTGCAATCACGGTCGTATTGCGGTGAGGGTGCTCAGCAGCGTGAGATGTCAACGTCGCGGCTGCGCAGAACCGTTCGCTCGTTCAGATCGATGCGTTCTCGCCGCGGCGACGTGATCTTCTCGAGATCGCCTTCTGGTGCTGACGACCGCCTCGGGACGTCCCCCTCGTCGGGGGCGGGGCCGCCGGGTTGATGGCGTAGGCTGGTGAGGCGCTTCGCGCACGCCTCCGTAGCTCAATGGATAGAGCATCGGCCTTCTAATCCGCAGGTTGCCGGTTCGAGTCCGGCCGGGGGCACTGGCGGTCGAGACCGAGAAGGTTGATATTCCGCGGACTATCGACCGTTCGGGTCGCCGACTCGCCGGGGCTGTGACGATGGTGTCGCCTCATCGCCCCGTTAACGCACCGCTGTGGAGGACGCGGTCGGCGGCTGCGTTCCCGGCCCGCCTGAGAGTGTCATCCGCCTTCTCGAGGGGGACTCGGCGCGCGCTCGCGGTGGTCACAGCGGAGTGACAGGAGATTCTCACTGAGCTTGCGACACATGTGGTGTGAACTGTCGAGATCAATCGTCGACTCTGCTGCGCTGTGCTCATAGTGTTGGCACATGCCCGCTCCTGTCCCCTCGCGCCACTCCAAGGACGACACGCCCGTCTCCGCCCTGAGTCGCGCTCAGCTCCTCGATGTCCTGTCCGACCTGGTCCGGGACCTCGAGCGCCTCGACCTGGCCCTGAGTGCCGACGGCATCGAGGCTGCGCGCACGTTGCGCGACGGTCTCATCGGACAGGTCCGTGACCAGGCTCGTCCCCGCCTCCAGGATGCTGATGTTCCTCCATCGTGGTGGTTGGGGATCCACGGGGCCGGGAAGTCCACACCGTCAACCCGTGCTCGGCCAGGAGGTCTCAGTCTGCCGGAGTACTCCGGCCCACCACTCGAACCCCGGTCCTGGTGGCCAATCCTGAGGATATGGACTCGCTGTCCGAGCACCCTCTGACCCAGGTCTGCCGCCAGGAGGTCTCCGCTGCCATTCCGGCCGGCCTGGCCCTGATCGATGCCTCGGACCTGACCTGTGCACGAGGCCAACTGGGCTCTGGCCGGCAGGCTGCTGGAGGCCGCCGACCTGTGGCTCTTCGTCACCACCGCGGCGCGTTACGGCGACCAGACGCCGTGGACGACGCTGGAGGAGGCCGCGCGCCGCGAGACCCCCATCGGCGTGGTTCTCAACCGCGTACTGGCGAAGATCCCTGCCCGAGGTGCGCGATCTCACCACCTGTCTGCAGGGGCTAGCTGCCGGAGGCGCCCTTCTTCGTCGTCCGGACGCCGGGCCGCACGAGGGGCTCCTGTCGGGATGACGGCGTCAGCGAGCTGCGTGACTGGCTGCAGCTCGCCGGGCGTCACCGCAGCTGGTCTCGTGCGGCGTACCGGCAGAGGGGTGTGGAGCACTCTGCGCGCCGACCTGGAGCGCCTGGCCGACGACGTCGACGCCCAGGACGCGGTGGCCCGGGAGCTGGAGAGGACGTGCCAGGAGCTGAGGGAGACCGCCATTGAGGCGTTGAGCGCCGACATCAGGGCCGGTTCAGCAGGCCAGGGCGCCACCGCCACCCGGTGGATCACCCTGGCCTCCTCCGGAGGCCCCCTGGCCTCGCTGGCCCAGGGGGGCAGGCTGCGCAGAGGATTCCTGGGGCGGGCGGACAAGGCCCGGGCCGAGGGGCTCTCCCAGCTGGCCAACGATGCCCGCGAGGCCCTGGCCAACCAGCTCCAGGCCGCCATGATCGCCTTGAGCGCCGAGGCTCGTAGGGCCTGGGCCGAGGCGGGGGCCGAGGAGCATGCCCGCAGGCTCCTGGGGCAGGGTGATGACGCAGCCGCGACCATTGAGGCCTGGGTCGGCTACCTGGAGGCCAATATCGAGAGCCCGCAGGACATCCGTAGACTGAGCCCCGGTAGTGTCATCGACCTCCTCATCTCCGCGGCAGCCGGTGTTGACGGGGCTGTTGCAGCCGCCAGACGCCTGGGACTGGAGGAGCAGACCGCTCAGGCCAGTGCTCTTCTGGTGGAAGCGGTCACCGAGGCGCTGACCGCCACAGTCCCGAGGGGCGGCCACCCGCTCGCCCCCGCCCCTGGGTTCGCCGCTGCGCTGCGTCTGCGCTCGGGCGAGCTCAAGCCCTTCACCCGTCCCGGAGCCACAGCATGAGCCATTCCGAATCCGTCCCTTCCACCTCCTCGGCGCACACAGGGTTCGAGGTGCTCGACGCCGAGCACCTCGATGCCCGTCTCAGTGCGGTTCGGGAGGCGCTGCGCCTGTGCCCCACGGAGGTCCCGGCCTCCTGTCATCCCCCTGCTCCAAGGCGCTTGATGCCGTGGCCCAGCGTCCGGCGCTGGGAGTGGATCACACCGTCGTAGCGCTCTTCGGGGCACCGGTTCGCAAGTCGTCGCCGTTCAACGCCTGACCCAGCTGAACTTCGCAGATGTCGGCGCGCGTCGCCCCACGACGTCGCGGGCCGCCGCCCGCTCCTGGGGCGACGACGCCGGCCTGCTCCTGGACTCCTCGGGGTCTCTCGAACGGCGAATCCGAGGACCTGATCCTCGACGGTGAGGACCAGGGCCCATGTCCGGTCTGGTCTGCTCGACGTCCCTGACTCACGACTCGGTGACGACGGAGCATTCCTCGCAGGTGGATCGCCCTCGTTCCGCTGGCAGACATCCTCGTGTGGGTGGTCGATCCTCAGAAGTACGCCGACGCGGCCCCTGCACGACGGCTACCTGCGCGGACTCGGGCGCCCGCCAGGAGGACATGCTCGTCCTGGTCAACCAGGTGGACACCCTCCCGGAGAGCGGCTTAGCGAGTCTGCTCGACGACGTCGGCTCTCTTCTCAAGGACGACGGGCTCAGTCAGGTTCAGGTGCTCCCGGTCTCGGCCGTGCGCGGCGATAACCTCGATGTCGTGCGCAGCATGCTGCGCCAGCGCGTCGCCCGGGAGTCCAACGCGGCACGCACGGCCTCGGCCGAGCTCGACGCGATCACCCGTCGTCTGCGTCCCACGGTGGCTCGCAACAAGGTGGAGCTCGATGCCGAGCTCACCGAGGAGACCACCAAGGTGCTGCTGCAGGCTTCCGGCGCCCAGGCGGTGGAGGACTCGGTGAGGGCCGGGCTGTCCAGGGTGCTTCCCAGGGCCCTGGCCCGTCCCGAACCACCCTCGCGCACCGCAGTGTCCTCGGCCCACTCCACCTGGGTCCACCGCACTGCAGGCTGCCGCCCACGTGGGCCTGGGAGTCTGAGGCCTCCGTCGCCTCCCCGGAGACCTTAGCGGGGCAGACCGCCGAGGCGGTCGGTTCAGTGGCGCTGCCGGGGCACCGCCAGCCGCTGATCGACCTGCTGTGGTGGGGAGGCCTGCTCATGGTGCTCGGCGGGGTGTCGTGGCTGACCGCCTCCGTGGTGCGAGAGGGGCCTCGAGGTCCTGCACCGCAGCATTGAGATCGCCCCGGTCTGCCTCATCGCCGTCGGTCTCATGGCGCTGCTGGTCGCCACGGTGCGCCGGCGCAGCAGAGCGCGCCGTGAGGCGCAGCGCTATGGACAACGGGTGCGTGACCGCCTGGAGTCCGTGGTTGAGCGGGGACTGAGCCGGCCGGCCGGCAAGATTCTGGACAAGCACCGGGTGCTGCAATCGGCTCTGGGGCTCTAACCCCGTCTGTGCAAGGCCGCCGTGTGGCCACAGCCCTGAGTCTTCCCTTCGGTGAGACAGAGGTGGGGACTGAGCACGGGGCCGGCTGGGCACCTGAGGGACGGGCCGAGCACCGTTGTGGTGAAGAGGCGGCAGAGGGCCGCCCGCCCACAACCAAGGAGCCCCTCATGACTCGTCAGCTCGACCTCACCGTCCAGGGCGTCGTCGGAACCAATCCGGTCCTGTCCCGTGTCGGGGACAATGCCCGTCCCTACTGCCGTTTCCGCGTCGCCGTCACCCCCACCTACCGCACTGAGCAGGGCTGGAACAATGCCGAGACGATCTGGTTCACCGCCAAGGCGTGGGGCCAGCTCGCCGCCAATCTGAGCCATTCCCTGCGCAAAGGGGACGCAGTCCTGCTCACCGGACGGTTCTCCCAGGAGTCCTGGGAGAACAACGGCAGGAAGCATCGAGACCAACGTCATCACGCTTCAGGCCGCCGGTCATGACCTGACCAGAGGGGAGTCCTGCTTCGCGCGTCAGAGCTGCGGAGTCGGCGCCGTCGGCCTCCTCGGGGGCGGGAACCGGTGATGCCGAGCTCGAGCCCGGTAGCGAGGAGCGCGTCCCGTCGGATCACTGGGAGGTTGAGGCGGCGGCCTCGGATGCCTCGGCTTCACCGGCCCCGGGGTCCGCAGTTGCCCAAGAGTCCGCAGAGTCCACCGAGCTCACTGAGTCCACCGGGCTTGGGTCGTCCAGCTGACGCACGCGCAGAGCCCCTGAGTCCTTCGTCATCGATCCGGCCTGTGCGCACACTGAGGATCAGTCCGGGGAGTCGTGGCCCGTCTATGAGCTCGCCGATGATCTCGTCGAGCAGGCCCTCGGGGTCAGTTGATGTCGGAGTGCGCGCGCAGAAGGTAGTCCAGGTCTGCGGGATGGGCGACCTCGAGGACCTCGATGAGGATGCGGGTCACCAGGTCGGCGGTCTCGTCCGCGTCCGACAGCAGCCTGGCGAAGACGTGATGGCTCCTGCCAGCCGATCGCCCCCAGGATCTCTGCGCCTCGGTGGGGCCCAGCAGCACCCGTCCCTGCGCATCGAGCTCGGGTAGCGAGACCTCGATGCCGTCGGAGCGTCCGACGAGGACCACGCCCGGGAGGTCCGGGGAGGGGACCGGGGTAGTGATGAGGGACAGTCTCGCCAGCAGCTGAGACCAGCGCCCCTGGGGAACCAGCTCTCGGGCTTGACCCGATGGGGAGCGGGCAGTCAGCAGCAGGGTGCCGCCGGAGGGGTCAATGGCGGCCCTCGACGGATTCTCCCGGCTGCGCGGCGGCCTGCACACCTCGTCGAGGAACCGGGCCAGCGACGAGGTGAAGCCCGCCCAGGAACCCAGGTCGACGCGATCCTCGAAGGCGCGTGTCAGCGCGGGCGATAGGGAGGTCTCACTCATGCTGCCAAGCCTAGGGTGCGTTGCCGGTCAGTGGTTGGAGCTTGGGGCTGTCGAGGTCTGGGATCACAGGAGGATCACGCCGCGTCCCGGCAATCACAAGCCACATCGACGCTGGGCGTGTCACGGCGGAAAAATGGCGTGTCGGCGCATACGGTGGCCACAACGCCATGAACCCGAGTGCCGTGCTCGGGGCGCAGCAGGGGAGCAACGAGCAGATGATCCGCTTCAACCACGTCTCGAAGGTCTATGACCGGGGGATGCGTCCGGCGCTCGACGACGTCGACATCAAGATCAATCGTGACGAGTTCGTGTTCCTTGTCGGCGCCTCGGGATCGGGCAAGTCGACCTTCCTGAGGCTGGTCATCCGGGAGGAGCGCCCCACCAAGGGACGCATCCACGTCCTGGGACGTGACCTGTCGAAGATCTCCTCGTGGAAGGTGCCCCAGCTGCGGCAGGAGATCGGCTTCGTCTTCCAGGACTTCCGGCTCCTGGAGAACAAGACCGTCCTGGAGAACGTGGCGCTGGCCTCCCAGGTCATCGGTAAGCCGCGCCACTACATCCTCTCCGCTGTGCCCGAGGCCCTCGATCTGGTGGGGCTGGCCGGCAAGGAGAGGCGTCTGCCGCACGAGCTCTCCGGGGGTGAGCAGCAGCGCGTGGCGATCGCCCGTGCCATGGTCAACCGGCCCAAGCTCCTCCTGGCCGATGAGCCCACTGGGAACCTGGACCCCTCGACGTCGGTCGGGATCATGCGTCTGCTCGACCGCATCAACCGGCAGGGGACCACGGTCGTCATGGCGACTCACGACGACGAGATCGTCGACCAGATGCGTAAACGCGTCATCGAGCTCAAGGGCGGCGAGGTCGTGCGCGACCAGGACCGCGGCGTCTACGGCTCGGACCGCTGAAGGAGAAGAACTGTGAGACTGCGTTTCGTCCTGTCGGAGACCGCCAAGGGCATGTACCGGAACCTGGCGATGACGGTGTCCGTGATTCTCGTTGCCTTCGTGTCGCTGCTCTTCGTCGGGGCCTCGTCGCTGCTGCAGAGCCAGATCTCGACCATGAAGGGCGACTGGTACGACAAGGTCGAGGTCTCGGTCTACATGTGCCCCCAAGTCCTCGGCATCCTCCAACTGCGCCAACGGCGAGGCCACCGCCGCTCAGATCAGCGAGGTCGAGAACCTCATCACCAGCGGCGCCCCTCCGGCTACGTCAAGTCCTACCAGATGGAGACCAAGGCCCAGGCCTCATCAGAACTTCATGAAGGCCTACGCCAAGTCCGCCGTCGGGAGGAACGCGACGGAGGACATGATCCCGTGTCCTTCCGCATCAAGCTCAAGGACGCCGAGAACTACAAGCTGGTGGCTGAGCAGTTTGAGGGGCACAGCGGCGTGGAGCGGGTGGTCGACCAGCGCTCCACCCTCGAGCCGCTCTTCCTCGTGATGAACCGGGCCTCCTGGATCACGGGAGGGCTGGCGACCATCATGGCGGTGGCCGCGGTGCTGCTCATCTCGACGACCATCAGGTTGTCGGCCATGTCGCGCTCCCGACAGACCGGGATCATGCGTCTGGTGGGGGCCTCGAACCTCTTCATCCAGCTGCCCTTCATCCTCGAAGGGGTCATCGCCGCCCTCACCGGGGCGATTCTCGCCGTGGCCACGCTGTGGCTGGGAGTCCGCTACGTCGTGGAGGGGTGGCTCGCCTCATCCATCTCCTTCACGAGCGCCTTCATCAGCACCAGGGATGTCCTCTTCCTGTCGCCCTGGCTGATCCTGGCCGCCATCGCCCCTGGCCGCGGTCTCCTCCGCCCTATCGCTGTCCAAGTACACGAGGATCTGATCTCACATGCTGTCTCGTCTGTTCCTGCGCCGCTCACGCCGGCGTGCCGCAGTCTGCGCCCCTGGCGGCCGCCAGCCTCGTCTTCTTCTACTCCGGGGACATCTCCTGGCCGATGAGCGAGACGACGCCGTTGCCAAGCAGAACGAGGCGCAGCGCAAGCAGCAGCAGGTGATGTCCTCGCTGGAGGGGGTCAGCGCCGATCTGGGACAGGCATACATCTCGCTTCAGAACGCTCAGGCCTCCTTGAGCACCGCGGAGACCCAGCTGACCACCGCTGAGACGAATCTGGCTGCCAAGGAGAGGGAGCAGCAGATCGCCAGTGACCGCCTGACCACGGCGCAGAACAGCCTGGAGACGGTCAAGAAGGAGTCCGAGGCGTCCAAGAAGACGGCCGAGGAGACCTCCGACTCGGTAGCGGAGATCGTGGTGTCCACCTATCAGGGGGACAACTCGGTGACCTCATGGAGCTACGTCCTCGCCTCTCAGGACGTCGAGGAGCTCAGCCAGCGCGCCTCCGCGGTTGAGATCGGCTCGGGGGTCCAGGAAGCAGTACTGTCCGCCGCCGAGGTCGAGCGTGCTCAGAACGCCAACCGTGAGGCCAGGCAGAATGCTGCCACCACGCGAGTCAGCACGCTCAAGACCGAGGCCGACACCGCCGAGGCGAACGCCAAGGCCGCCCGGGACGCGGCCAAGACCAAGCGGGACGAGGTCGCCAAGCTGGCTGCCCAGAAGAAGTCGGCCGCCGAGGCGCTGGAGAGCCGTAAGAGCGATCTGCAGTCCCAGCTCAACCAGGCCAACGCCGATGCTGCGGCAGCGGCCGCACGAGTCGCCCAGATTGACGCCGCCAACCGGGCCGCGGCCAGCGCCGGAACGATGCCCTCTGTCCCCGCCAGCTCGATCGGCGCCGACTCCCTGGGAAGCGGGTACATCGGACACCCGATCACCGGCCCGCTCGAGGTGACCTCGCCCTTCGGGTACCGCGTCCACCCGGTCACCGGTGTTGCCACAGGGCACCAGGGGGTCGACTTCGCCGCGAGTGAGGGAACTCCCCAGTACGCGGCGGTCTCCGGAGTGGCCACCTACTGGGACTCCGAGTCCTGCGGCATCGGCATTGACATCAACGGCGGCATCATTGACGGGCACTCCTACGTCATCACCCTGTGCCACCTCTCCTCGCGCAGCATCGCCGACGGCCAGCAGGTCAAGCGCGGCGACGTCGTCGGTGCGACCGGCTCAACCGGCTACGCCACCGGGGCGCACGTCCACTTCCAGGTGGCCCAGGACGGGGCGTACATCGACCCGATGTCCCTGCCCGGCTTCTAGTCGGGTCGTTCTTGACGGGGCCCGTAGACTCCTGTCCCTGCGCGTCGTCGTGTCGCGCCACGATGCCCCGGTCGGGCTCGGCCCGCTCGGAGGGGACTCCGGGCCGTGCTGACATGGGAGCGCCAGCCATCCCGTACTCGTGAAAGGACAGGCCGATGACCCCTGCCTCCAAGTCCGCTCGGGCGCCCAAGCCAACGGCCGGGCAGAAGGCGAAGGCCGCCTCCGACGCCCACAAGACGGTGGCCCGTAACCGCAAGGCGACCCACGACTACTTCATCGAGGACCGCTACGAGGCGGGGCTGGTCCTCACGGGTACCGAGGTCAAGGCGCTGCGCATGGGGCGGGCCTCGCTGACCGAGGCCTGGATCGAGATCGACCGCCATGGCGAGGCCTGGCTCCAGGGGGCGCATATCCCCGAGTACCTGCAGGGGACGTGGAACAACCACTCCCCGCGTCGCAAGCGCAAGCTGCTCCTGCACCGCAGCGAGTTGGAGCGCCTTGCGACCAGGGTCCAGGCCAAGGGCTACACGGTGGTCCCGCTGGAGCTGTACTTCATCGGGGGACGCGCCAAGCTGGAGATCGCCCTGGCTCGGGGTAAGCAGGACTGGGACAAGCGCCAGGCGCTGCGTGAGGCGCAGGACAAGCGGGAGGCGGCCCGGGCCATGGCAGCCGCCAACCGGCGTCGGGGCTGAGGCAGGAGGGAGCAGCGCTCCTTGAGCGTCTCTACCTGCTGACCGGCCGCGTGAGGTACGGAGCAGTAGCCCTCAGTGCTCTCGTCTCCTGGTTCTGCTAGAGTGGTCTGGCTCTGTTGAGAGCGCGTTCCTGGTCTCCAGCGGGAGCCCGGTGACACTTCCATAGGGGATGATCGGTTTCGACGACGGTCGTAGGTTCAGGAGAAGCGGGTCGAGGATGCGCAGTCATCTCGTCAACGCTCTGCGCGAACCAATAGGTGCCGATAACACTCGCACCGACTTCGCCCTCGCCGCCTGAGCGAGCCTCGAAGTCCGTCAGCCCGGGGAGCGCTTCCGCCCCGGTTCCTGGCGTCATCTAGAAGCCACTGCTGAGAGCCCGTGTCGGTAGGGCTCTCGGGACTTTTCATCGACTGAGCCCGTCGGCGTCCTTGCTCGCGTGAGACGCCGGGGCCGAGAAAAACGCTAGCGAGCTGCACCCGGAGAAGTCCTGTTGTGCGGCCGTCGGACGGGGGTTCGATTCCCCCCATCTCCACCAGCACATGAGTTTCCAGCGAAGAATGCCTGTCGTGCCCGGTAGCGATACCAGGCGAGTACAGCGTTCGGGAATGAAGCACGGAGCCCCCACCACCCATTGCGGGTGGTGGGGGCTCCGTTGTGTTGCGTCGGGAAAGCGCCGCAGGGGTCCTTTGTTGTTCGTCTTAGGTGAGGACGGCTAGGAGTGGGGCGTAGTGGTCGGTGATGGCTTTGCGGTAGGCGGGGGTGTCTCCGGCGTGGGCGGCTTGGAGCATGGCTCGGTGGGCTTTGGCGGTGCTGGTGAGGTCTTCGAGCTTGGGGCGTCCAGGAGGGGGACGGTGAGGGTGGATGGCCCAGAAGGCTTCGGTGAGGTGGAGGTAGAGGTGGTTGTCGAGGGGTTGGAGTAGGCGGGTGTGGAAGCAGCGGTCCTGGTCGGTGAAGAGCTTGCCTTGGTGAGGCGAGGTGCTCGATGTTGTCGACGAGGGTGTCGAGTTCGGGGTCGTGGCGGTTGTGCCAGGCGTGGGTGACGGGTTCGGCCAGGGGCGTTGTCGAGGGTGATGCGTACTTCGACGATGTCGCGTAGTCCGCGGTGGTCGTCTCCGGGGCTGAGGAGGCCTTTGAAGATGAGGGACTCGACCATGGGGCGCATGGAGACCTGGCCGACGAACATTCCGTGTCCGTGGCGTACTTCGACAATGTCCAGGGCGACGAGGGTGCGGACGGCCTCGCGCACGGAGGAGCGGGATACTCCCAGGTCGGTGCACAGCTGGGACTCCGTGGGCAACGCGTCACCAGGATGCAGGCCCTTGGTGAGAATGTAGTTCTTGATCTCGGCCATCGCCGTGGATGACTGAGTCATCGGGGTGGTGGTGAGGCCGGACATGACACCGCGGGATATCTGCATGACCCCATTGTCCGACTTTGGTTCATTTACGCTGGTGAATGTCGAATCGGCCTCACCCGTACGATCTCGAGGCTCCGGGCGGATGCCGCACTGAGGGCGGGCGTCATCGAGGGACCCATCGTTGGCCGGATGGCGGCGGGTACCGGTAACGCAGGCAAGTGACTGATTGTGAGTGAGTTGCCGCCACAGCGCTCACAGTGCAACAGTTACGGCATGTCCCGCACGCATGAGGAGCTCCCCGCCCGTCCTGCCTACGACAGTGCCACCGCCGCTCTGCTCGAGCGCATCGAGCCGCTCGGCGTCTTCGGGACCATGACGGTGCAGAAGATCCCGAGCTGGCGCCTACCGGCTGACGAGGTCCGGGCGAGTTTCCTGCTCAAGCACCCCGACATCGACCTGGAGGACGTTGACGTCCTTCGCCAGGACGAGACGACGCTTCCCGCCGCGGTTGCACGAAGCGCCCAGGGTGCCTGCGTGGGCCGCCCCGGCCCCCTGTTCCTCTCCCTGCACGGGGGAGGGCTGGTGATGGGGTGCCGTTTCAACGGTCTGTCGACCGTTGTCCCGTGGCTGCGGCGGTACGGGGGCGTTATCGTCAGCCCCGAGTACCGTCTGGCACCCCGAGGATCCGGCACCGGCCGGCGTCGAGGACTGCTACACCACGCTGTGCTGGGCGGTCGAGCACGCTGAGGAGCTCGGTGCCGATCCGGAGCGCGTCATCGTCGTCGGGCCGAGTGCCGGGGGCGGGCTGAGCGCCGGCACGCTTCTCATGGCGCGAGACAGGCGAGGGCCGGCCGTTCTCGGCGGGCTGCTGGACTACCCCATGCTGGATGACCGTACCGGCATGCCGCACTGGCAGGGCTCGGTCTCGGCGCGTCAGTACCCGGACGACGGCACCTGGCCGACGGCGTACAACAACATCGCCTGGGACGCGGCGCTGGGGGAGCGGCGTGGCACGGACTCGGTCACCCCCTACGAGGCCCCCGCCCGTGCCGCGTGGTTGGGCGGGCTGCCGCCGCTGTTCATCTCGGTGGCCTCCGCCGAGGTCTTCCGGGACGAGGACGTCGCCTTCGCCTCCAGGGTGTGGCGCGATGGCGGAGATGCCGAGCTGCACGTCTACTCCCGGGGGCACTCACGCCATGGAGTTCGTCAACGCGCGATGGCTCGCGCAGGGGCTGACGGCGGCACGCGACCTGTGGATGGACAGGCTGCTTCGTCCGGAGGACCCGCGCCTCAATGTCGTGGCCGTGGCACAGGCCGGCACCTATCCGGCTCTGACGGAGGAGTTCTCTGCTGGGTTGTCTTAGGTGAGGACGGCTAGGAGTGGGGCGTAGTGGTCGGTGATGGCTTTGCGGTAGGCGGGGGTGTCTCCGGCGTGGGCGGCTTGGAGCATGGCTCGGTGGGCTTTGGCGGTGCTGGTGAGGTCTTCGAGCTTGGGGGCGTCCAGGAGGGGGACGGTGAGGGTGTGGATGGCCCAGAAGGCTTCGGTGAGGTGGAGGTAGAGGTGGTTGTCGAGGGGTTGGAGTAGGCGGGTGTGGAAGCAGCGGTCCTGGTCGGTGAAGAGCTTGCCTTGTGAGGCGAGGTGCTCGATGTTGTCGACGAGGGTGTCGAGTTCGGGGTCGTGGCGGTTGTGCCAGGCGTGGGTGACGGGTTCGGCCAGGGCGTTGTCGAGGGTGATGCGTACTTCGACGATGTCGCGTAGTCCGCGGTGGTCGTCTCCGGGGTTGAGGAGGCCTTTGAAGATGAGGACTCGACCATGGGGCGCATGGAGACCTGGCCGACGAACATTCCGTGTCCGTGGCGTACTTCGACGATGTCCAGGGCGACGAGGGTGCGGACGGCCTCGCGCACGGAGGAGCGGGATACTCCCAGGTCGGTGCACAGCTGGGACTCCGTGGGCAACGCGTCACCCATCTGCAGACCGGAGCGCAGGATGTAGTTCTTGATCTCCGCCATCGTGGCCTCCGCCTGGGTGGTGGGCGACGCCATCAGCGTGGAGTAGGGGCCGTGAGGGATGATCGGCTCATCAACTGCGGACGTGAGGTTCATCTCTTTTCCTGCGGTGGTGCGTGCTTGCGGTGCGGAGGCTCTGTTCATGGTGCTGCTCTTCTTGGTGTCGGCCACGGTTCTTGCTCTGTCAATCATTGTTGGTCACTACGATGTGATTCCGCTCGTCGAACGACTCGCCCCAGCGGTGGGACGGCAGTTCGCGAACGCCTTGCCTGCGAGGTCGTGAGTGGTCTGGACGCCCTGACTTCTGCTACAGTCATCCTACCAACGTCAGACATAAGACGTCAGACATCAGGAGAGAATCAATGGCGATCACGACTCCGGCCGGCTCCAGCCGCCGGGACTTCATCAGGCTGACCGGCACCCTCGGAATGGCTGCTGGCCTGGCTGTCAGCCTTGCGGCCTGCGGCGGTAAGGGCAAGACCGCGGGTGGCGCAAAGGCCAGTGGTATGGCGACCGATCAGGAAGTCACTCACAAGGACGGTGTCATCACCGCCGGTATTTCCTACGAGCTGGGCACCAACGGCTACGACCCGATGACGACGTCGTCGGCTCTGACGGTCGCTGCCAACTGGCACACCCTGGAGGGGCTCACCGAGCTCCACCCGGCCACCCGCGAGGTGTACGCGGCTCTGGCTGCGGAGATGCCCAAGAAGGTGGACGACACCACCTATGAGGTCGCGCTGCGTAAGGACGCGAAGTTCTCCGACGGCTCGGCCGTGACTGCCGACGACGTCGTCTTCTCCTTCACGCGCGTGCTCGACCCGGCCAACAAGTCGCTGTACTCGCAGTTCCTTCCCTTCATCGACAAGGTGGAGGCCAAGGACGCGGGCACGGTGACCATCAAGCTCAAGTACGCCTTCTCCCTGGTGGCCGAGCGTCTGAGCGTCGTCAAGATCGTCCCCAAGGCGGTTGTTGAGGCGGACGCCAAGAAGTTCGACATGAACCCCGTCGGAAGCGGTCCGTACAAGATGACCGACAACGGCGCCGCCAGCCAGAAGCTCGTCTTCGAGCGCAACGACAAGTACAACGGTCCTCGCCCGGCGCTGGCCAAGTCCATGACCTGGCAGGTCCTGCCTGACGACACCACTCGCACCAACGCGATGACCTCTGGTTCCGTGCAGGCCATCGACGCCGTCCCGGCGTCCAACCTCAAGACGCTCAAGGATCCGGTCAAGGTGGCGGCGCAGCAGGGCTTCGGACTGCTCTTCGCCATGTTCAACAACACCACCTTCTCCAACGTCAAGGCGCGTCAGGCGGTGCTCTACGCGCTGGACTACGCCAAGATCTGCGACACCGGCATGGCCGGCCTGGCGACGCCGGCTACCTGCTTCGTCCAGGACGGGCACCCGGCGTACAAGAAGGCCAAGACGGTCTACTCCAAGGACGCGGCCAAGGCCAAGTCGCTCCTGTCGGAGGCCGGCATCACGACCATCAACCTGCTGTGCACGGACCACGGCTGGTTCTCCGCCGTCAGGCCCATCATCCGTGAGAACCTCGAGGCCTTGGGGGTGACGGTCAAGTACGACGAGAAGAAGTCCGCGGACGCCTACTCCTTCATCGACTCCGGGCAGGGGGCGTGGGACGTGCTCATCGCTCCTGGGGACCCCTCGGTCTTCGGCAATGACGCGGACCTGCTCATGCGCTGGTGGTACAGCGGTGACGTGTGGACCGAGACTCGGATGCACTGGAAGGGTTCGGAGAGCCAGGTCGCGGTCCAGAAGCTGCTCGATGAGGCGGTCAAGCTGGAGGGTGACAAGCAGGTCGCCAAGTGGCAGGAGATCTTCGACAAGCTCTCTGAGGACGTTCCGCTCTACCCGATCTTCCACCGCAAGGCTCCGACGGCCTACGACTCGACGACGTTGGAGAACTTCCAGCCGATCGCACTGACCGGCCTGTCCTTCGTGGGGACGGGTTCGACCAAGTCCTGAGACTCGCGTGCGGGCGGTGCGGCAGTCGCTGGAGGTTGCTGCACCGCCCGTGTCGTGCTCGGGGTGTCAGTGTGTCCAAGGCGAAAGCAACGGACTTGCAATCTGACGTCAGACGTCAGACAATCGGAGTGGCGGCTGGCTCTGCGGCTGCCACGTGACCCAGCCGCCCTCAAAAGGCGGCAGGACGCTAACGCAAAGGAGCATTTCAGTGTCCAACCTCATCCGCCTGATCGGACGGCGCTGGTCGCGCTGCCGGTCATGGTGCTGGGCGTGACGCTGCTCGTCTTCATCGTCATGTCGTTCTCCTCGGCAGACCCGGCGCGCCTTGCGCTGGGTGAGTCGGCCACGCCAGACGCCCTCGAGCAGTACCGAGCCGCCCACCATCTCAACGACCCTCTTCTCAAGCGGTTCTGGGAGTACCTCCTGGGCCTCATCCACGGCGACCTCGGCACCTCCTTCACCGGAGCCAAGATCTCCGACATGGTGGCTGCGGCCTTCCCGATCACGCTCCAGCTGACCTTCATCGGAATCTTCGTGGCCGTCATCCTGGCCACGATCCTGGGAATCATCGCGGCCCTCTACCGCGACAAGTGGCAGGACCAGGTCATCCGCGTCATCTCCATCGCCTGCCTGGCCACCCCGTCCTTCTGGCTCGCCCTGCTGCTCATCCAGTGGTTCTCCGACATTCCGGGCGGAACGGGGGCCTTCCCCGCGCTGGTATCCGAGTGGGTTCCCTTCAGCGAGGATCCCGGAACGTACCTCAACCAGATCTTCCTGCCGGCACTGGCCATCGCAGTTCCCAACACCGGCTCACTCACCCGCGTGGTGCGTACTGCCATGGTCGAGGAGCTCGACCGCGACTACGTGCGCACCGCCATCGGCGGCGGTGTTCCCAAGAACGTCGTCGTGGCCCGCAACGTGCTGCGCAACGCGCTCATCACTCCGCTGACCGTGCTGGGCCTACGCATCGGCTACGCCATGGGAGGTGCCGTCGTCATCGAGATGATCTTCAACATCAAGGGGATGGGACAGCTCATCTTCCAGGGCATCACCCGTAACGACGTGAACATCGTCCAGGGCGTCTCCATCACGGTGGCACTGGCCTTCATCATCATCAACATCGTCGTTGACATGCTCTACGTCCTCGTCAACCCACGAATCAGGAGCATCTGATGCTGCACCGCTCCACACTGGATAAGGCCTCGCGGCCCGGGCTGCGCTTCCAGGGCTGGAAGGCGCTGCCCGTCGGCTCCAAGATCGCCATCATCGTGCTGGGCCTCATCGCCCTGATCGCCATCCTGGCTCCCGTCGTCGCCCCCTACTCTCCCGGTGCCACCGGGCTGGCGGAGACCAAGACGACCTCCTACATCGAGGGCGTCGGTGAGGTGACCTCCTCCGACCCTGTCGTCGCCCCCTCCGCGTCCCACCTGTTCGGGACGGACGGCACCGGTCGTGACATCTTCTCCCGTGCCGTCTACGGCGCCAGGGTCTCACTGGTCGTGGGCCTGACGGCCACCGGCCTGGCCCTCGTGGTGGCCTCGGTCCTCGGGGCCGTCGCCGCCACGTCGCGCAAGTGGATCGCTGAGACCCTCATGCGCGTGCTCGACGTCGTCATGTCCTTCCCGGGCATCGCTCTGGCGGCCGTTCTCGTCTCGGCGATGTCGACCCGCCTGCCGATGCTGCCGGTCATCATCGTCTCCATCGGCATCCTCTACATCCCCCAGCTCACTCGCGTGGTGCGCGCCAACATCATCTCCCAGTTCGGGGAGGACTATGTGGCCGCCTCCAAGGTGATGGGGGGCGCCGGTGCCGTGGATCCTGCTCAAGCACGTGGCCCGCAACTGCATCGCCCCGATCATGGTCTTCGCAACCGTCCTGGTGGCCGACGCGATCGTCTTCGAGGCCTCGCTGTCCTTCATCGGTGCGGGCATCAAGTCCGTCAACACCCCGACCTGGGGCAACATGCTCTCCGAGGGCAAGGAGCTGCTCCTGTCGGGCCACTGGTGGCCGACCTTCTTCCCCGGCCTGCTCATCCTCATCACCACCTGTGCCTCAACGTCCTGTCCGAGGGACTGACCGACGCGATGGCCTCGCCGCGCATCAAGGCCAAGCCCGATGTTCAGGCCGATGAGGAGGCCATGGAGGCTCAGGAGACCCTGAACGCCTGGGACGACGCCGCTGAGGCGGTGGTCGCCAACGCCTCCATCGCCGACGGGGACGACGCCACGAATGGGCTCAGCTCCCTGACCGGCGTCGCCGCCCCGGCAACCGAGGATGTTCCTCTGTCCGAGCGGCTCAGCTCCCTGCGAGTGGCCGAGCTCGCCCGGCGAGACCGCCTGGTCTACGAGGACACCGGCGAGGACCCGGTTCTGGAGGTCAAGAACCTCTCGATCGCCTTCCCCGAGCAGCACGGTGAGGTCAACATCGTCGATGGCGTGTCCTTCTCAGTGCGTCCGGGTGAGACCATGGGCCTGGTCGGGGGAGTCCGGCTGCGGTAAGTCCATCAGCTCGATGGCCGTCATGGGGCTGCTGCCTCCCTCGGCCCGGATCTCCGGAGAGATCCTCTTCAAGGGACGCAACATCCTTGAGATGACGCCGGCCGAGCACAACGCGCTGCGTGGTCATGAGATGAGCATGGTCTACCAGGACGCTCTGTCCTCACTGAACCCCTCCATGCTCATCCGCACTCAGATGGCACAGCTCAGCGCGCGCGGAGGCACCCGCAGTGCCGAGGAGCTGCTCGAGCTGGTGGGACTCGACCCCAAGCGCACGCTGCGCAGCTACCCCCACGAGCTCTCCGGCGGTCAGCGTCAGCGCGTCCTCATCGCCATGGCGCTGACTCGAGACCCCTCCCTGGTCCTGGCCGACGAGCCGACGACCGCGCTGGATGTGACCGTTCAGAAGCAGGTCATCGACCTGCTCAACGAGCTGCGTGAGAAGCTCGGCTTCGCGATGGTCTTCGTCTCGCACGACCTGGCCCTCGTGGCCAAGCTGGCGCACCGGATCACCGTGATGTATGCGGGTCAGGTGGTTGAGCAGGCGCCCACCAGCGAGCTGCTGGCCAACCCGGTTCACGAGTACACACGGGGCCTTCTCGGCGCGGTGCTCTCCATCGAGTCCGGCTCCAAGCGACTCCACCAGGTGCGAGGGGTCGTCCCCTCACCCAGCGAGTTCGTCAAGGGCGACCGGTTCGCCCCGCGATCGTCCCACCCGACGGTCGGACTTGAGACCCGTCCGGTGCTCAAGCCCGTGCCGGGCACGACGGAGCACAGCTACGCCATCACCCCCGAGCTCGAGGCTCTGCTCGCGAAGGAGAAGCACTGATGTCCCCCAACACGTCTGCATCGTCCTCATGGAGCGAGGACCAGCCGGTCGTCGAGCTCAAGAACGTCAACGTCATCCACAAGTCCCGCACCGGTGGCCTGTTCAACCCGGACACGGTTCACGCGGTCAACGACGTCTCGCTGAGCGTCAAGCGCGGAGAGACGCTGGGACTCGTGGGGGAGTCGGGTTGCGGCAAGTCCACCACGGCCCGAGTCATGGTGGGTCTGCAGCCGGTCACCTCCGGTGAGGTCATCTTCAAGGGTCGTCCGTTGGGGCGCTCGGCCTCGGACCGTCGCGATCTGGGACGCAGCATCTCGGTGGTCTTCCAGGACCCGGCCACGGCCCTCAACCCGCGCATGATCGTGCACGACGCGCTCATCGACCCGCTCAACGTCCACGGAATCGGGTCGCCCAAGGAGCGTGAGGCCAAGGTGCGCGACCTGCTCCACCTGGTCGGGCTGCCCCCCAGCGCACTCAACGTGCTGCCTCGGCAGATCTCCGGTGGTCAGCGCCAGCGCGTCGCCATCGCCCGAGCGCTCGCCCTGGACCCCGACATCATCGTGGCCGACGAGCCCACCTCCGCCCTGGACGTCTCGGTGCGCGCCCAGGTGCTCAACCTCCTCCAGGACCTCAAGGCCTCCTTGGGACTGGGGCTGGTGTTCATCAGTCACGACATCAACACGGTGCGCTACGTCTCGGACCGGATCGCCGTCATGTACTTCGGCAAGATCCTCGAGCTCAACACCACTGAGGAGATCTTCAACAACCCTCAGGAGGAGTACACGCGCACTCTGCTGTCGGCAGTGCCCTCGCTGCTCGATGTCTGAGCAGCCGGCTCCGGCCGCTGCCGGCGCCAGCACCTCCAGGTGAGGGGCGGACCCACTCGGGTCCGCCCCTCACCTGTCTATCGGTTCCGTTTAAGAGGGGGATTGTTATCTATACCGATGCTGCTAGAGGTGGGGAGCTGGTGTGGTGATTGCGAGAGATTGCTCTTCCGATCTCGTATGAAATCTGAGTGTGTGAGCATTGACTTCCGGGTCACATGCCGTGTAGATTACTTTTATCAGTTCAGAGAGGAGCTGATAGCGGCAGGCACAGCCGTCAACAAAGGTGTTGAATGTAAAGGGGGGGTCTCCTATGTATGTCACAGCGCCATGGCGTGTGACCACGACGGCACGTCGCCAGTCCGTCGTGCGTGAGGGTCGGGGCCCGTCCTTGATTCGCCTCTGACCAGCTGGTGAGAAGCCAGGGGTCGCGTCAGGGGTGAGTGAGGCGCAGTAAGCGCTCCTCCGGTGCCGCCTCATCGCTGCAAAGCATGAGGTGATGAGAAAGTCGAGACGCGCGTGAGTCGCTGAAGCCGAGCGCGTCCGCGATCAGACGCATTCTTGATGAGGCCGGCCCATGATGTTGGGTGCGGAATTCCAGGGATTGCGATCCACATAGTGACTGATGGGTACTTCTATGCCCATTTTACGAAACAGGTGACAAGTGACTGAGTCAGTCCGTGCCGCATTGCGGCTTGATGAAGAAAATCCTCGACTCTGAGACAGGAAGCATCTCCTGTGAGTTCCGGTCGAGGTCCGACGGTAACCTCTTCGCGCTGCGAGGCGGCGACGGGGCCGGTCTTGAACTGCGCATTGTCGGATCGTCACTCGTGTACGAGGCGACGGTTCCAGGCAGGTGGAGCAAGCTGGAGGCCGAGGACGTGCGCTCGCTCGACGACGGGCGCTGGCACAGCGCCGTCGTCACCGTCAGCGCTGCCGGTACCCGCCTCTACCTCGACGGATACCAGGTCTTCTGCGGTACCACCACGGCCTTCCTCAAGGACCTGACCCGGTCTGAGTCAGGCCGTCGTGGGGCAGGGGGACAGTCCTGAGGTCACAGCCTTCACGGTGCACCCCCGGGTCCTGACGGCCAGAGAGGTCCTCGCCCTGTCCAAGCGAGCCGAGCCCCTGGTCGAGGTCGCCGCCAACCGTCTGAGCCCTCACGACGTCGCCCGCTTCGCCGACGTGCGGCACGGCTCCTTCTGGCTGCGCTTCCGGGTGCGGGGACGGATGCAGCAAGGAGCCCTCCTCGCCGCCGGCGGACACGGGCGCGAGCAGCTCACCGTGTCCGTGGGACCCGAGGGGATCAGCTACACGGCCGTGAGCACCACGGGGGAGTCCAGGGAGGTCAAGGCCACAGGCGCCTGGAGCGATGGTGGCTGGCACGAGGTCGTGGTCGCCGTGGGGCACGGCGCGGTCGACCTCTACGTCGACGGCTTCCGTGAGACGCACGCTCCTGGCGAGTTCTTCCTCGCAGGCGTCGAGGGGCTCGATGAGATCGTCGTCGGCCAGGACTGCGAGGGGGTGCGTCTGTCCGGAGAGGTCCAGCGAGCGGGGCTCTACGACTACGCGCTCAGCGACGCGCAGATCAAGCGCTTGTCCGAGGTGGAGCCGATCGAGACCGACGCCCTGTTCGACCGCGGCTACTGCGGCTCGGCCTCCTACCGGATCCCCTCTCTGCTGACACTGTCCTCCGGCACCATCCTGGCCGGGGCCGACCAGCGGGTCTCCAACGTCAACGACTCTCCCAACGACATCAACTTCGTCGTGCGCCGCTCCCTGGATGGGGGACGGAGCTGGGAACCGGCGAGCACCGTCATCGACTGCCCGGGAAGCGGGGAGGACGCCTCGTCAGTCATCGACTCCTGCATGGTCCAGGATCCGGGTACCGGACGGGTCTACGTCCTCATCGACCACTTCCCGGGAGGGATCGGACAGCCCAACTGCTGGGCCTCCACCGGATTCGACGAGCACGGCAGGCGGCTGCTCAGAGACCTCGACGACGGACGCTACGTCGTCGAGCCCGATGGCGCGGTCACAACGATCGAGGGCCAGGCCACCGAGTTCCGAGTGCTGGATGACGGCACGGTGCTGCGTGACGGCAACCCGGCGGGCAACATCGAGCTGGCGCCCGGAGCGGACCCGGCCGAGACCCTCCTGGCCATCCCCACCAGCTACCTGCAGATCGCCTACTCCGACGACGACGGCCTCACCTGGAGCCGGCCTCGGGACCTCAACCCTGAGCTGAAGCAGCCGTGGATGAGGTTCCTGGGAACCTGCCCGGGTAACGGCATCGCCCTGAGGAACGGCCCTCACGCCGGACGCCTCATCGTTCCCCTCTACTTCAACAACGACCAGAACTGGCTGGCGATGTGCGCGACGGTCGCCTACTCCGACGACCACGGCGAGACCTGGCAGCTCGGTCACGGCCCCAATGAAGGGCGGCAGACCCCCCAAGGGGAGCTCGACCCGCAGACCTTCGTTGACGAGACCTGGTCACTGCACGAGGCCGCTGTGGTTGAACGGCAAGACGGCGTGCTCGTGCTGTTCATGCGCAACCAGCACCCCCGTGGGCGTGTCGCCGTCAGCGAGTCCCACGACGCGGGGCAGACCTGGGGGCCGATCCGCTTCGATGAGGCGCTTCCCGAGATCTGGTGCCAGCCCAATGCGATCAGTCTGCCCTCGCCCGAGGGGGGAGGACCGCATCGTCTTCGCCAACGCCTCGCTCATGCTCCCGTTTCGAGGCTGCGGAGTCATTCGGCTCAGCCTCGACGGTGGACGCACCTGGAAGCACTCGCGGACCTTCAACCCCGGGCACTACGTCTACCAGTGCATGTGCGTCCTGCCCGACGGCAGGATCGGGATCCTCTGGGAGAACGAGTGCCAGGGCCTGTACTTCTCACGCCTGCCCCTGAGCTGGTTCTCCGACGGCCTCGAGACCGTCGATCCTCGTCAGGCCGAGTCGCAGGACGTGCGGTCATGACGATGAATCACCCGTCATCCACACCTCACTTCACCACCCATCCGTCATCCACCGTTCAAAGGAGAACTGTCATGACTCCCTCCACCCCCGTCTCGTCCCACTCGGCCTCCGCACTCAGCCGTCGCGGCTTCATGGTCCTGGGCGGCATCGGCATGTGCGGCGCGCTGGCCGCATGCGGCGGCAAGGACTCCGCCGAGGACGAGGGGACCGGGCCCCTGCGCGGCACGGTCACCATGTGGTCCTCCTTCACCCAGGGGCCCCGTGCGGACTGGATGAAGAAGATGGCCGAGGAGTTCCACACGAAGAACCCCGACGTCACCGTCAAGATCGAGCAGTTCTCCTGGTCCGAGTTCAAGACGAAGTGGACCACTGGACTGACCGCAGGCCAGGTGCCTGATATCTCCACCGCACTGCCCAACGACGTCGTGGAGATGATTAACTCCGAGGCCCTGGTGCCACTGGACAAGGTCATCGACTCCATTGGTCGGGACCGGTTCCCCAAGCAGGCGCTGGCCGAGGGGGCAGTCGGACGGAAAGTCCTACTCCGTGCCCATCTACTCCCACGCCCAGGTGATGTGGTACCGCAAGGACGTGCTGAGCTCCAAGGGGCTGTCCGTTCCCACGACCTGGGAGGAGTTGGCCAAGGCCGCCAAGGCCATCGGAAAGTCCGACAGCCTCTACGGACTCTCCGTGCCTCTGGGGACGGGGGACATGCTGGGCGCCCGCTACCTCAACTTCTATGTGCGTTCCGCCGGCCAGAGGCTGCTCAAGGACGACGGGACGGCCAACCTCACCTCCGAGGCCGCCCTGGGCGGCATCAAGTACTGGACCGACCTGTACAAGTCGGTCTCCCCGGAGGGATCGCTGGACTATGCGGTCCTCGACCAGGCGACGCTCTTCTACCAGGGCAAGACCGCCTTCGACTTCAACTCCGGCTTCCACATCTCCGGAGTGGCCAAGGACAGCCCCAACCTGGTCGACTCCATTGCTGCGGCGCCGCTTCCCCGTATGAAGGCCTCCGACCCGGCGAACTACCCGGCCGAGGTGTCCAACGTGCCCCTGGTGGTGTGGGAGGCCTCCAAGGTCAAGCGGGAGGCCAAGGCCTTCCTGGAGTTCCTGTTCACCAAGGACAAGTACATCGAGTTCCTGCACTCGGTCCCCGGCGGCATGCTGCCGGTCCTCAACGACATCGCCAAGGACCCGAGCTACACGAACAACGAGACGATCACGAAGTACTCCGACTCCATCAAGGTGATTCAGGACCAGGTGGGTGTCGGCACCGCTATCGGCATGGAGAAGGGCCCGCTCGTCCAGGCAGGAGTCCTCACCAGTCAGGGGCTGATCGAGAAGATGTACCACTCGATCATCATCGACAAGACCGATGTCGAGGCCGCTGCCAAGGACTGCGAGAAGAAGCTCAACGAGGGCCTTCAAGGCCGCCGGAGCCAGCATCAAGTGACTCGGCGACGCGGTGGGAGAGGAGTCTCCCCACCGCCCAGTCCGAAAGGTGAGCTCATGACTCGAATGAAGCGAATGAACTGGACGGGCGTCGTCTTCGTGGCGCCATCCATACTCATTGTTCTTGCCCTGCTGATCTACCCGGTGTTCTCAAGCATCTGGTACTCCTTCACCGACAAGCACCTCTTGCGCCACAGCTATCACGTGGTGGGTCTGTCCAACTACACCGACCTCCTGGCATCCTCCAGCTTCTGGAACGCTTTCGGGGTGTCGATCAAGTGGACCGCGGCGTCGATCATCGGCCAGCTCGCTGTGGGCCTGGTTCTGGCTCTGGCGCTGGACCGGGTGCCCCGGGGGTCAGGAGTGTTCCGGACGCTCCTCATCGTGCCCTGGGCCTTCCCGGCGATCATCACCGCCTTCGCCTGGAAGTGGATCCTCAACGACGTCTACGGGTTCCTGCCCAATCTTGCGACCACTCTCGGTCTCACTGATAAGAACATGGCGTTGCTGGGCAACCCCTCGACGACCTTCTGGGTGGCGTTGCTCATCAACATCTGGTTCGGTGCTCCAATGTTCATGGTGAATATCCTCTCCGCCCTGAAGACCATCCCTCAGGAGCAGTACGAGGCGGCCATGGTCGATGGTGCCTCTGGGCTGCAGAGGTTCAGGTTCATCACGCTGACCCATATTCGAGAGGTCATCGGCCTGCTGGTCATCCTGCGCACGATCTGGGTCTTCAACAACTTCGACATGCTCTTCCTCCTGACGGGTGGAGGTCCGGGGGAGAGGACGACGACGTTACCGATCTTCGCCTACCAGGAGGGCTGGAATCTGCGGCAGCTCGGGGTTGCCTCCACCGTGACGATTCTGCTGCTTCTCTTCCTCCTGGCGCTGGCCTTCGGTGCCTTCAAGATGCTCAACCGCTGGGAAAAGGAAAGGGGCTGAATCATGCGACGTGCTGGTCGTGGCCCGTGGGGCACCGTGTGCGTGTATCTCATTCTCATTGTGGCCGCTTTCGTTGCGGTATTCCCGCTCGTATGGGTGGTCTCCTCATCGTTCAAGACCTCCCATGAGCTCGCGCAGAATCCGTTGCAGCTGTTCTCGAGCTCGCCGACCCTCGAGCACTACCGCAAGGTGGTCGAGGAGATCGGGTTCCTGACGAACCTGAAGAACTCACTGCTGATCGCGGGCTGCTCGACGGTCATTGCGGTCCTGGTCTCGTTGCTGGGTGCCTACGGAATCGTGAGATTCTTCCCCCGTGTCGGCAAGCAGCTGACCAAGCTCCTCATCGGCACCTACATGTTCCCGCCGATTCTGCTCGCCATCCCGTACACCATCACGATGGTGAAGCTCGGCCTCATGAACAGCTATTTCGGACTCATCATCGCCTACCTGTCGTTCTCGATCCCCTACGCGATCTGGATGCTCATTGGTTTCTTCCAGACGGTCCCCATCGGGGTGGAGGAGGCGGCAGCCGTGGATGGGGCCAGTCGGTTCCGGGTGTTCTGGCAGATCTCGGTCCCGATCATCCTTCCGGGGATCGTGGCCACCGCCGTCTACACCTTCATCAACACCTTCAACGAGTTCCTCTACGCGCTCCTGTTCATCACCGAGTCGGACAGGATGCCCGTCGCAGTCGGCCTCTACTCTCTCCAGGGGTCGGAGGTTCTTGACTGGGGAGCCATGATGGCTGCTTCCGTGATCGTGATCGTCCCATCGGTCGTCTTCTTCATGGTCATTCAGAAGCACATCTCCGGAGGGCTCTCGGAGGGCTCCGTCAAGTAGCGCCTCCGGGGCGGTCCCCGGTCCGCCTCCTGCCGCTCCGGTGCCTGTGACGTGAGTGATCGCATGCTCACAGGCACCGGGGTGGCGCCAACCGGGAGCATCTGCAACAATACCTCGTGACGTCAGATGTCAGACGTCCGATATCCTTTCAATGAAGAGAGTCACCACAATGGACAACCGTTTCACCGGCGTCATCCCGCCGGTCGTCACCCCCCTTCACCGCCGCGGGCGAGGTTGACTTCGACAGCCTGGACAAGGTCGTCGAGCACCTCATCGCCGGTGGTGTCAACGGCCTGTTCGCCCTGGGGTCCTCCGGAGAGGTCGCTTACCTCACCGACGCCCAGCGCGACGCCGTCATCGAGCGGGTCGTCAAGACTGCGGCAGGACGCGTCCCGGTGCTCGCCGGTGCCATCGACACCACCGCCCACCGGGTCATTGACCAGGCTCGTCGGGCAGCCGCCCTGGGCGCCGAGGCGATCGTGGCCACCTGCCCGTTCTACGCGCTCAACGACGCCGAGGAGATCAAGGCTCACTTCCGCGCCATCGCCGAGGCCATCGACGTCCCCGTCTTCGCCTACGACGTCCCCGTGCGCCTCGGCGGCGCCAAGCTCGGTTGCGACCTGCTCGTCGAGCTGGGCAAGGAGGGCGTCCTGGCCGGTGTCAAGGACTCCTCCGGCAACGACGTCGCCTTCCGCAGGCTGGTGGCCGCCAACGAGGCCGCGGGCCACCCCCTGGCCCTTCTGACCGGCCACGAGTGCGTTGTCGACGGCATGCTGCTGCTGGGTGCCGACGGTCTCGTCCCCGGATACGGCAACGTGGACCCGGTCCGCTACGCCGAGATGTGGAAGGCCTCCCGCGAGGGGGCGTGGGACGAGGTGCGCCGCCTCCAGGACGAGGTCTGCGCCGGCTTCGAGATCGTCTTCGTGCCCCAGGGCCGCTCGGCCGACGCGACCGGCATCGGCGCCTTCAAGACCGCCATGGAGGCTATCGGGATCATCGCCACCAACGAGATGGCCTTCCCCGTCAAGGCGCTCGAGGGCGAGACCAAGGAGCGGGTCCTGGAGATCGTCAAGGCCCAGGGCCTCATCTGACGTCCCGGCGGCTGCATGGCCGGTGGTCGCGGCACCGACCGATCCGGACATGCAGCCGCCGTGGCAGCGGCGAGGCCCCGAGCCTTGCTCCAGGCGGCCTCCTGCGGCCGCCCCTCATTCATTTCTCACCCCGGTGCGCCAGCGCCCAGCATCCCGTCGGAGAGCGTCATGAGTCAGGATGTCCTCCCATCCACCCCCTTGCCCCATCACCATCGTCGTCCGGTCGCGCCCCGCTCGTCGTCGGACTCGACCTGGGCGGCACCAAGATGGCCGCCGCACTGGTCGACTCCGGCGGAACCCTGCAAGGACCGGTGAGCTCCTGCCCGACCCCGGCTCACGAGGGCCCCACCGCCATGCTCAACGCCATCAGCGGCCTGATCGCGACGGTCGTCGAGACCGGAACGCACCAGGAACCCGGCAAGGCCGCGGCGATCACGGCGGTCGGGATCGGCACCGCCGGCGTCGTCGACGTCGAGCGAGGGACCATCCTGTCGGCCACCGACGCCATCACCGGATGGGCCGGCACGCAGGTCGCCGCCGGCGTTCGCGAGCGGCTCGCCGCCCAGGGGCTGGGTGAGCTGCCGATCCACGTCGAGAACGACGTCGACGCCTACGCCGCCGGAGAGGCCTGGCTCGGTGCCGGCACCGGGGCCGAGGTCGTCCTCATGGTGGCGGTGGGCACCGGGGTCGGCGGCGCCCTCGTCCTCGATGGGCGAACCCGCAGGGGCGCCCATCACGTGGCCGGCGAGATCGGCCACGTCCCCGTCCCCGGGGCCCAGGGCGAACCCTGCACCTGCGGCAGGACGGGGCACCTGGAGGGCGTCACCGCCGGGCCCCAGATCCACCGCCGCTACCTGGCCAAGGGCGGAGACCCCGACGTTCCCGACGCCCGCGGGGTCGAGGAGCGCGCCGCTGCCGGGGACGACATCGCCGCGGAGGTCTACCGCGACTCGGCCGCCTGCCTGGGCAGAGCCCTGGCAGGACTGGTCACCGTGATCGACCCCGACGTCGTCGTCGTCTCCGGCGGCCTGGCCCGCGCCGGTGACCTGTGGTGGGAGCCCCTGCGGCAGACCTTCGCCGCAGAGATCATCGACCCCCTGGCCCCCATCAAGATCCTTCCCGCCACCCTGGGGACCACTGCGCCGATCGTCGGCGCGGCTCGCGGTGCCCTCGCCCTGGCCACCAGCAACGACAACCACCGCCCCTAGCCTCAGGCTCGGGCGCCATCAGACAGGACACACCTATGACCGAGCAGTCATCTTCACAGCCGTCAACGCAGGCGCAGGGCGCCACGGCGGGGGGCCACCCCGTCCTGGAACGCCTCAGGGGAGGGCTCATCGCCTCCGCCCAGGCCTACCCGGGCGAGCCCATGCGCGACCCCCGCACCATGGACCAGGTGGCCCAGGCCTGCGTCGCCGGCGGCGCCGTCGGTATTCGTGCACAAGGACTGGCGGACCTGGCCCTCATCTGCCAGCACGTCGACGTCCCCGTCATCGGCCTGTGGAAGGACGGGCACGACGGCGTCTTCATCACCCCGACCCTCACCCACGCCATCGCCGTGGCCGCCACCGGAAGCCAGATCGTGGCACTGGACGGCACCCGGCGCCCCCGTCCCGACGGGCTGAGCCTGACCCAGACCGTCGAGGGGCTGCGGGCGGCCCGTCCCGAGGTCCTCATCATGGCCGACTGCGGCTCCCTGGATGATGCCAAGGCCGCACAGGACGCGGGAGTGGACATTCTGGGGACCACCCTGGCCGGCTACACCGGGGAGCGTCCCAAGACCGACGGGCCCGACCTCGAGCTCGTCGACCAGGTCGCCGGCATCGCGGAGATCCCGCTGGTGGTGGAGGGCAGGGTCCACACGCCCGCGCAGGCGGCCGCCGCCATGGAGCACGGCGCTTTCGCCGTCGTCGTCGGAACCGCCATCACCCACCCGACGACCATCACCTCGTGGTTCGCCAGTGCGCTGCCCGGCGCCCTGTGGAAGGAATGAGCGGAAGGGCGCAAGGAAACGGCGCCGTTCCGCGACTCGCTCCGCGTGTGACGGATGTGACTGTTGTGGTGTAAATGTGCGAATTGTTACTCGCTACCCAGCGCGACACTCCGGTCTGACCTGACAAACCCAAGGTTTTATGCGTAGCGTTGCCAGAAGTGGCACCACACAAGGGTGTCCGTCCACGATCGAGAGGGAAGACATGTCCGTCAACCGCACCGAGCTCATCGCCGCCATCGCCGAGAAGGCCGGCCTGACCAAGACCGACGCCGACGCCTTCCTGGGAGCCTTCCAGGATGTCCTCGTTGAGAACGTCGCCAAGGGTGAGGCCGTGAAGATCACCGGCCTCATGGGTATCGAGCGCGTCGAGCGTGCCGCACGCACTGGCCGCAACCCCCGCACCGGTGAGGAGATTCAGATCCCCGCCGGCTACGGTGTCAAGGTCACCGTCGGCTCCTCGCTGAAGAAGGCTGTCGCCGAGTGATACGTGGGGCCGCGCCCCTGATGTCCTGATTCCGGCCCGTTGCCGCCCAGTCGAGGCGTGGCAACGGGCCGAATCGTGTTCTCCTGCGGTGCCCTCCTCATCGGGCTGATGAAGTTCAGGGCGGTTCTCCGGGAGGATGTCGGGATCAGTGATCTCCTCCCTGCGGCCGAGGGCTGAATAGGATAAGGCTTTTACAGTGGAAACATGTCTGCTTCCACATTCGCGGTGAGCTCGCCCGACGGCACAGACGCGGTTGGCGCACTGGCCGGGGCCTCGCCCGCTCCTGCCTCCGTTCCAGCACTTCAGATGAGGGGGGCTGGTCAAGGCCTTCGATCGCAAAGTCGCGGTGGATCGGTTGAGCCTCGACATTCCCGTATCCAGCTTCTACGGCATCGTCGGCCCCAACGGAGCGGGCAAGACGACCAGCCTGTCGATGGCCACCGGCCTGCTGCGACCCGACGCCGGTCAGGTACTCGTTCATGGCGTCGACGTGTGGACGCAGCCTCAGCGGGCCAAGACCCTCCTGGGGGTCCTGCCCGACGGGCTGCGCACCTTCGACCGTCTCAACGGTCTTGAGCTCGTCACCTACTCCGGACTCCTGCGCGGGCTCGAGCGCGACGTCGTCGTGCCCCGGGCGACTGAGCTGGTCAAGGTACTGGGGCTGTGGGATGCCGGAACCACCCTGGTCGCCGACTACTCGGCGGGTATGCGCAAGAAGATCCACCTGGCCTGCGCCATGGTTCACTCGCCCTCCATCCTGGTCCTGGATGAGCCCTTCGAGGCCGTCGACCCGATCTCCGCCCAGACGATCCAGGCGATCCTGCGGGACTACGCCGCCGCCGGCGGCACCGTGGTCATCTCCAGCCACGTCATGGCCACGGTGCAGCGCCTGTGCGACCACGTGGCCATCATCAATGCCGGCAGGGTCGTCGCCGCAGGCACGACGGAGCAGGTCGCCGCCGGTGCTGACCTCGAGCAGCGCTTCACCGAGCTGGTGGGGGGGCCACGTGCGAACGGAGGGGCTGTCATGGTTGCGACCCTCGTCAAGCTGAAGTGGCGCCTGACCCTCAACGCGCTGACCAAGAACGTCTGGGCCATCATCGGGACCGTGTTCGGGGCCCTCTACGGTATCGGGGCGCTCGTCATGGTGCTGGCCGGCGCCGTCGGACTGGGGCTCAAGGCCGCCCCTGACGTCATCGGGCTGGTTCTCGGGGCTCTCGGGGCGCTACTGGTGGCCGGTTGGGCCGTGGTGCCAATACTCGTCACCGGGGTCGACTCCACCCTGGATCCCCGCGCCATGGCGGCCTGGGCCGCTCCGTCCAGAGGGCTGGCGCTCGGCCTGGTGGCCGCCGGCGCCCTGGGGATCCCCGGTTGCATCACGGCTGCCGTCTGCCTCATCCCGGTTCTCACCTGGCTGCTGGCGGGCCAGCTCGCGGCGGCGCTCCTGGCGCTGCTGTGCGCTCCGGCCGCCCTGGCCGCCTGTGTCCTGCTGTCCCGGATCATCGTGACGGCCGCAGGCATCTCCTCCTCGCGCCGGGGGCGTGAGACGACGGCGATCATCGCCTTTGTCGTCTTCTTGGTGGTGACGCAGGCACCGAATCTCATCGCCCGGATCCTCGGGGACGATCTCACCGGTTTTCTTCAGCAGCTCCGGACCCTGGCCAAGGTCATGGGGCTGAGCCCCTTCGGGTGGGCCTTCGCGGCTCCTGGCCTCATGTCCGCCGGTTCCGTGCCGGCGGCCCTGGCGCTGGCGGTCGGAGCGTGGATCCTCCCCGTGATCCTGCTGCCCCTGTGGCAGCGCGTGGTGGGCAAGGTGATGACCTCTCCGGGGGCGTCGCACACCCGGACGCGGGCCTACGCAGCCGATAGCGCGGGCTCCGACGCACGGAATCAGGGCCTGCCCGACGTGCTGCCGTGGGCCCGCAGGCTCGCCGCCGCTCTGCCCGCGCCCGCCGCCGCAGTGGCGGCCCGCAGCCTGCGCTACTGGCGCACCGATCCCAGGTACCTGGTTCAGTTCCTGTCCGCCCTGCTCCTTCCCGTTGTGATCGTTCTGGGTCCTGCTCTCAACTCCAGTCGGTTCTCCGTCAGCGTCAACGGCCGGCCGGTGGACACCAGCTTCGCCCTCGGGCACGCGCCGGCTCCGCTGCTGTTCATGGCACCCGCCCTGGCCGTCTTCATGGGATGGGTGATCCACGATGACCTCGGCCTGGACTCCACCGCCCTGTGGAGTCATATCAGCGCCGGGATCCGCGGGGCCCACGACCGTCTGGGGCGAGTGGTCGGGGCGGCCGTGTGGCAGGTTCCCGCGCTGGTCGTCATCGATCTGCTCATGGTCGCGTGGACAGGACGATGGGAGGCGCTGCCCGCCGTCACCGGCGCCTGTCTGGCTCTCTACGGCTGTGCGCTGGCCTGGTCCTGCCTCGCCAGCGTCCTGCTGCCCTACGAGACACTCGCCCCCGGGGACAGTCCCATGCGCTCGCGGACCTCGGGGACGGCCTTCCTGGCCGCGCTCATTCAGATGGCGGCGATCCTGCTTCTGCTGGCCGTGTGCTCCCCGGTCCTGGGGGTGGCGGTCTACGGCGTCGTCCAAGGCGCGCCGGTGTGGGGTTGGGTGGCGCTCGTCGCGGGGGTCGTGTGGTGCGGTCTGCTGCTGTGGGGCGGAGTCGTCTTCGGTGGGCGGGTGCTGGATCAACGAGGACCTCAGGTTCTCGCCACGATCCGCACCTGGCCGGGACACTCCCAGCCGGTGTGATCGCCCTGGTCACACCGCAACGGAGTGATTGATTCTGATGACTCGGGGTAGGATTGCTTTAAAGTCGCTCACTCGGTGAGTGGCTCTCAGAGATCCGTACACCCCAAACCACCAGTTGTTATGTCAGAGAGGACATCACCGTGCAGCTTGTCATTCTGGATTCCGCGCAGGCGATCGCGCAGCGGGCGGCCGACGAGATCGAGGCGCTGCTCAAGGACAAACCAGCAGCCGTGCTGGGGACCGCCACAGGCTCCTCACCCCTGCCCCTGTACGACGAGCTCACCGCTCGCTGCGCCGCCGGACGCCTCAGCTTCGCCGAGGTCACTGGATTCATGCTTGACGAGTACGTCGGCCTGCCCGCAGGCCACCCGGAGCGCTACGCCACCTTCATGGAGACCAACCTGCGCTCCCGCGTCGACATGCGTCCCGGCGCCCTCCACGGCCCGGACGCGCTGAGCGAGGACCTCGAGGCCGCCTGCCGGGACTACGAGGCGCAGATGGCTGCGGCCGGATACTGCGACCTGCAGATCCTCGGCATCGGCTCCGACGGGCACATCGGGTTCAACGAGCCCGGCGGCGCCCTCGACTCTCTCGCACACACCTGGGCGAGCTCCACGAGCAGACCCGCCGGGACAACGCCCGCTTCTTCGGCGGCGACGTCGAGGCGGTGCCCACCCAGTGCATCACCCAGGGGCTGGCCACCATCATGGAGGCCCGCAAGCTGGTCCTCATCGCCACCGGCGAGGGCAAGGCCGAGGCCATCGCCCAGCTCGTCGAAGGGGAGGTCAGCACCCAGTGGCCGGCGACCGTCATGCAGCGTCACGACGACGCCCTCGTGCTGGTCGATCCCGCTGCCGCCAGCCGGCTCACCTCGACGCACTGACGACGGCGCCGGGCTCTCCTCAAGGGAGAGCCTGCCCACAGGGGCGGGGCGGGCGACTGCCGGTGCGCACTGTCCGACCTACACTGGGCGGCATGACAGACGTCCTCGCCAGTGCCGATCCCGGATCGCCCGGAGCCCCGACAGACCCGGCCGCCGAGCCCACCCAGGGCGTCGGTACGGCTGTCCTGGAGCGCGAGGAGCTCCAGTCGACCGACGACGGCGACGCCGACCGCTTCGCCCACTACGTCCGCAAGGACAAGATCGCCGCGGCCGCTGTCACCGGGCGTCCCGTTGTCGCCCTGTGCGGCAAGGTGTGGACGCCCGGGCGCGACCCGTCGAAGTACCCGGTGTGCCCCACCTGCAAGTCCATCTACGAGGAGATGCGCAACGGGGAGGGCTCCGGCGACGGCAAGGGGCCTCGCTTCCCCCGCTTCCCGTTCGGGCGAGGCGGTCGGTGAACGCCGCCCGCGGCGGCCAGGCGACCCATCCCACCCCGACGCGAGCCTCGACGTCGGCGGCCCAGAACCTCTCCCCGGCCTACCCGCGCCGCGCCGCCTGGGGGACAGCAGGTTCACTGCGCGCCTGGCAGGCCGCTGCGCTCGGGCAGTACCTGGAGACGATGCCCCAGGACTTCCTGGCGGTGGCCACCCCCGGGGCGGGTAAGACGACCTTCGCGCTGCGAGTGGCCACCGAGCTGCTCAGCTCCGGAGACGTCCACAAGGTGACGATCGTCTGCCCCACTGAGCACCTCAAGTACCAGTGGGCCGAGGCCGCCGCCCGTGTCGGCATCCATATCGACCCCTCCTACTCCAACTCCCAAGGGGCACTCGGCTCGCGCTTCGACGGCGTCGCCCTGACCTACGCCCAGGTGGCCGCCAACGCCAACCTGCACCGCGCCCGCACCGACCAGGCCCGCACCCTGGTCATCCTCGACGAGATCCACCACGGGGGAGACGCCCTGAGCTGGGGAGACGCGATCCGGGAGGCCTTCACCCCGGCACGGAGGCGACTGGCCCTGACCGGAACGACCCTTCCGCTCCGACACCTCCCCGATCCCCTTCGTGCGCTACAAGGAGGACGCCTCCGGGGCGAAGCGCTCCCAGGCGGACTACTCCTACGGCTACTCCGACGCCCTGCGCGACGGAGTCGTGCGCCCCGGTGATGTTCATGTCCTACTCGGGGCAGATGCGGTGGCGCACCAAGGCCGGCGACGAGGTCGCGGCGCGCCTGGGCGAGCCCCTCACCAAGGACCTGGAGTCCCAGGCCTGGCGCACCGCGCTCGACCCGGCGGGGGAGTGGATCCCCGCGGTCCTGGCCGCCGCCGACCAGCGCCTGACCGAGGTGCGCCGCCAGGTCCCCGACGCCGGAGCCCTCGTCATCGCCTCCGACCAGGCCAAGGCCCGCGCCTACGCCAAGCAGCTGCGCGCCATCACCGGCGAGGCCCCCACCGTGGTCCTCTCCGACGACAACGGCGCCTCCAGCCGCATCGAGGCCTTCTCCGCCTCGACCGACCGCTGGCTGGTGGCCGTGCGCATGGTCTCCGAGGGAGTGGACGTGCCCCGCCTGGCCGTGGGTGTCTACGCCACCTCCACCTCCACCCCGCTCTTCTTCGCCCAGGCCGTGGGGCGCTTCGTGCGCTCGCGGGCCAGGGGGGAGACCGCCTCGGTGTTCCTCCCCCTCGGTCACGCCGCTGCTGGCCCTGGCCGGGGAGATGGAGGTGGCCCGTGACCACGTCCTGAGCCGCCCCGACTCTGCGGCGCAGGAGGACGCCCTGTTCAGCCCCGAGGACCGGCTCCTCGCTGAGGCCAACAAGACTGAGAACGCCTCGGCCGAGCTGCTGCCGGGCTTCGAGGCCATGGACAGCCAGGCCGAGTTCGACCGCGTGCTCTTCGACGGCGGCGAGTTCGGCACCGGCGCCATGGTGGGCAGCATCGAGGAGCAGGAGTACCTGGGGCTGCCCGGTCTGCTGGAGCCCGAGCAGGTGACCGCCCTGCTGCGCCAGCGCCAGGACAAGCAGATCGCCTCCCAGAAGAAGCAGGCCGCCGCTGAGGCGCAGAGGCGCAAGAACTCAGGCGTCGACGACGCCCGGCGCCGAGCAGCGGCCCGTAAGGAGCTCTCCCAGCTGGTGGCCGCCTGGGCCCGCCGCTCGAGCCAGCCCCACGGCGTCGTCCACAACGAGCTCAGGCGCGTGTGCGGGGGGCCGGAGGTCGCGGCCGCCTCCACCGAGGAGATCGAGAAGCGCATCCAGACCCTGCGGCGCTGGTTCGTCGGCAAGCGCTGACAACGCTGATAAGGCTGACTGTGTTGTCTCATGGCTTCTGAGAGTTTCGGATGTCATGACATCTCAAGACGCCGGTGGGGTGCGTCTGTCGGATGGGAGAGCTGCTGCTTCGGTCTGCTGGAGGGGCTCCCTCGGTCACTGTGGTGGCTTACGGCGTCGTCTGGATGCACTGCACGAGGGGTGGGTGTTACTGGACGAGGGTGGGGTGCACTTTGGGTGGGTGGGGCCTTCGTGCAGTACGCACAACCCTTGGCCAGTGGATCCCGACCCTCGTGGAGCAGGCCTGCTCAAGGCGGAGCCGGCGTCGGGTCATAGCCTCCCGGCCCTCTGCGCAGGCGGCGGTCAGGAGTCGGTGGGGCGGACCTGTGACGGAGGCGCCGGGCTGTGCCGTACGAACCCCGGACTCGTTCCTGTGCGGCCTGGTGTCCACGGTGCTGACATTAACGGGCCCGGCGTCAATGTTCCCAGCGGGGATCGTTGGAATTCTGCGGTTCTTTTTCGTTGTGCGGCGCCGGTGCGCCTGTGATGTCAGCACCATGGACACCGACCCCCCGTCATGTCTCGCCCCTAAGCCGCCCTCGCTTTCTGGGCCACCAGCCTGCCCCGGGTTCCCGGCCGAGCGAGTGTCTCAGAAGTCATGACACTCACATGTCTCAGAAGTGAGGAGACAGCACAGCTGATAAGGCTGACGACACAACACAGACAACGCTGACAAGGAGCGCCGGCCAGGGGCGGAATGCGCCCCTGGCCGCCGGTCAGCGTCGGGTGGCGCCTCGTCCGTCGAGGTCGACGTGACGGGTCGGCAGCGCCGACTCACCGTCGCTCAGACGCCAGGCGTCGTAGGGGAGCTCGGCGCGCGACGCCCGGTGCCGCTCCGCCGCGGCGCTCAAGGCCTCCTTGCCGCGGTGCTCCTCGATAATCCGACCCTCATCGACCAGGAGCACCTGAAGCGGCCGGGCACCGGCCTGGCTCAACGCCGACATCCCCTCGTCCTGCGAGCTGGAGGCGACCACCAGCTCCTCGACGGCCGTTCCCTCGGAGCTGAGGATGCGGCCGGCCCACTTGCGGCCACCCACGGTGGACTTGCCGCCCGAGGAGAACTTGGCGACCTCCTCCATGGTGCCGTCGGCGCCCTCGCGCTCCACCAGCTTGTAGACGAGCGCCGCAGTCGGGCGCCCTGAGCCCGTGACGAGCTTGGTGCCCACACCGTAGGAGTCCACGGGGGCCGCCCCCAGTGCTGCGATGGCGTGCTCGTCGAGGTCGTTGGTGACGGTGATCCTCGTCGAGGTCGCCCCCAGGGCGTCGAGCTGGGCGCGCACCTTGAAGGCCTCGGCCACCAGGTCGCCGGAGTCCAGGCGCACCGCCCCGAGCTCACCGCCGGCGGCGCGGGCCGCCTTGACCGCCCGCTCCACGCCGGTGGCGATGTCATAGGTGTCCACCAGGATCGTGGTGCTCGGTCCGAGGCTGGCCACCTGCGCCGCAAAGGCCTCCTCCTCGGTGTCGTGCAGGAGGGTGAAGGAGTGAGCTGAGGTCCCCACGGTGGGAATGCCGTAGAGGAGCCCCGCTTCCAGGTTGCTCGTCCCCACGAAACCGCCGACGACCGAGGCCCTGGCCGCGGCGACGGCCGCCTGCTCGTGAGCCCGGCGCGCCCCGAAGTCCACGCAGGGACGCCCGTGGGCGGCGATGGTCATGCGGGAGGCGGCTGCGGCGACGGCGCAGTCGTAGTTGTAGATCGACAGGGCCAGGGTCTCCAGGATGCAGGCCTCGGCGAAGGTGCCCTCTACGGTCAGCAGCGGAGAACCGGCGAAGTAGCACTCGCCCTCGGCGTAGCCGCGGATCGTCCCGGAGAAGCGGTAGTCGCGCAGGAAGTCCAGGGTCTCGTCGTTGACGACCCCGGTGCGGTGCAGGAAGTCGATCTGCGCGGGGGTGAACGTGAAGGCCTCGATAGCGTCCAACAGCCGACCAGTGCCCGCCACCACACCGAAGCGGCGTGACCCGGGGAGTCTGCGGCCGAAGAGCTCGAAGACGCTGCGCCGTGAGGCGGCCCCCGATGCCAGTGCACCTTGCAGCATCGTGAGCTCGTACATGTCGGTCAGCAAGGAGGTTGAGGCCGTGGACACGTCCATGGAGGCGGCGGTGGAATCGGCAGAGGGCGCGTAGCTGTTCACGGGAACAACCTATCGCGGCTCACCGCTACCCTGGTGGTATGAGCACCTCGTTGCCCGTTGCGGAACCGGAGATCCTGGAGGAGTCGCGCGTCCGTGCCCAGCGCCTGTGGTGCACCGTGGTTCACGACGACCCGGTCAACACGATGAGCTATGTGACCTGGGTGTTCCACTCCTACTTCGGTTTCTCGCTGCCAGTGGCCGAGGCGCTGATGATGCAGGTGCACACCACCGGCCGCGCCGTGGTCTCCCGGGGAGCCCGCGAGCGCATGGAGGTCGATGTCACGGCGATGCACGGATACGGCCTGCGCGCCACCATCGAGCCCATGGGTGACGACGCCGGTGCGGACGACTCTCCAGGAGGTCGCTGATGCGAGCCTTTCGCCGCGTCCCCGAGGGGCTGGCCTGCGGCCTTGACGACTGGGAGCGCGAGCTCCTGGCCAGACTGGCCATGGAGGTGAGGGCCCTTCTCCAAGCGGATGCTCCCCACGGGGCCGGCCAGTCCGAGACCTCCTCGCCGTCGCACCCCGACCCGGAGCGCCCGGGGGAGAGCGAGCGGGATCGTGAGGTCCTGGAGGCCCTGGACTTCGATCTCGATCCGCCGACCAACCACGTTCACCCCGGCCGTCCGAGCACGGACCCCGTTATCGCCGTCCTGCTCCCGCAGGCCTCGGAGGATCCCATCACCTCGATGGAGGTCAGCAGTCTGACTCGTGCGCGCCTGCGGGGTGACAAGGTCGACCGCCTGGCGCGTATGGCCGCCGAGCTGCGGGCGCCGTCGGGCCCTGAGGGAACGGTGCTCGTGGCCCCGGGCCAGGAGTCCGACTGGCTGGGGGCGAGCAATGACATCCGGCTCGTGCTGGCCCAGCGTCTGGGTATCGAGTCGGCTCAGGACGCCGAGTCCGTTCACGCAGCCGCCTTCGAGGAGGCCCCCGAGGAGGAGACCTCTCGCGAGCAGTGGTACCGGGGGACGGCGCTCGTCTACGACATGGTCACCTGGTGGCAGGAATCACTGGTATCCGCGCTGTTCGGGGGCACAGGGCCCGCATAGTCTCGCGGTGTGAATGATGCTCCGATCGGGATGTTCGACTCTGGGGTCGGTGGCCTCACCGTCGCCCGTTCTGTCCTCGACCAGCTGCCCCATGAGCAGGTGCTCTACATCGGGGACACCGCCAACAGTCCCTACGGTCCCCGGGACATCGCCGAGGTCCGGTCGCTGGCTCTGGGCATCATGGACGAGCTCGTGGACCGCGGGGTCAAGCTGCTCGTCATCGCCTGCAACACCGCCTCGGCGGCCGTCCTGCACGATGCGCGCGAGCGCTACACCCTGGGGCGGGGAGTCCCGGTCATCGAGGTCATCCACCCGGCGGCACGTACCGCGGCCCGAGTGACCCGCAACGGCAAGGTGGGGCTGATCGCCACCCGCGGGACGGTCGACTCGCGCGCCTACGACGACGCCCTCCAGGCCGTTCCCGGCGTCGAGCTCGTCTCACAGGCGTGCCCGCGTTTCGTCGAGCTGGCCGAGCGGGGGGTGACCACCGGCCCCGAGGTGCTCGACGTCGCCGAGGAGTACCTGGCCCCCATCAAGGCCGCCGGCGTGGACACCCTCATCCTCGGCTGCACCCACTACCCGCTGCTGGTGGGGCCGATCTCCTACGTCATGGGGCGGGACGTGACCCTGGTGACCTCCTCGGACGAGACCGCCAAGGATGTCTACCGGGCACTGGCCGGCAAGAACCTTCTGCGCGGGCCGGAGGCCCCCGAACCGCGCCATGACTTCGCCTCCACCGGCGACCCGGAGGCCTTCTCCGTCCTGGCCCGGCGCTTCCTGGGCCCCGAGGTCACTGCTGTTGAGCATGTCGCCTTCGCCCCTGAGGGCTGCCGGCGCCCCTGCCGGGCCGGCCCACCCTTCCTCACCTCCCACCTCCCACCAAGGATCTGCATGAGACTCACGATTATTGGCTGCTCCGGCTCCATGTCGGGCCCCCAGTCCTCGGCCTCCTCCTACCTGGTGCAGGCCGACGGAGTCGACGCCGACGGCGCGGTGCGCACCTACTCGATCGTGCTGGACCTCGGGCCCGGGGTCGATGGGGCAGCTGCTGCGCCACCTCGATCCCGCCGAGCTCGACGCCATTGCGATCTCCCACTGCCACGCCGATCACATGGTGGATCTGGTGGGCATGCACGTCTACCGGCGCTGGCTGCCCACCGGGGCGCTCGGGCCGGTGGCCTGCCTGGGGCCCTCGGAGCTGCTGGAGCGCCTCCAGGGGGTCGACGGCGTCCCGCCCAGTGAGCGCTACGCCACGGAGTTCGGCTTCGTCACCGCCGTGCCCGGCAGGTCCTACAGCGTGGGCCCCCTGGTGATCTCCCCCTTCGAGGCGCTCCACCCCGTGGAGGCCTACGGCTACCGGATCGAGGGCCCCAGCGAGGAGGATCCCTCCCGTCGGGTCAGCCTGGCCTTCACCGGGGACACCGACACCTGCCAGACGATGAGCGACATGGCTCAGGGCGTGGACCTCCTCCTGGCCGAGGCGGCCTTCGTCGAGGGCCGCGACACCGTGGGCGGCATGCACATGACGGGGCGTCGCGCCGGCGAGCTCGCCGCCCAGGCCGGTGCGGGGCACCTGGTCCTCACCCACATCCAGCCCTGGACGGATCCGGCCGTGCCCCTCAAGGAGGCCGCAGCCGTCTACTCCGGCCCGTTGGAGGCGGCGACGGCGGACGCCGTCTGGGAGCTGTGAGCGCTGACGGGCACGATCGCCCCGCCCCGCGCAGAACGGTCTCCTTCACCCCGGCTCTTCCCGACGGGGCGGACTGCCCCTGGACCCGGGGAAGACGGACGCGCTGGTGGCTGGTGGTTCCCGCCGACCTGGCGGCGGCGGCCCTCGTGGCCCTGTTCGGTGCCGCCTCCACCCGCAGCCTGGGGCAGGTTCCCGCCTCCCTGTGGCAGGCGGGTGCGGCCCTCCTCGTCGCCTGGGGCGTGACCTGGCTCGTGCGACGCTCCCGCCCCGATCACCTGGAGATGGCGCTGCCCGAGGGGCTCATCGTCGTGGGGGTCAGCTGGGTGGTCTGGACCGCGTTGCGTCAGGCGGCATCCGCATTCGACAACGTGTCCGCCATGGCCTCCTGGGCGGTGATGACCGGGGCCTTCCTCCTGGTGTTCCTGGGCGGATGGAGATGGCTCTACGGCTACGTGCGCGCCCACGACTCCCTGACCCCCAAGCCCGTGGCGCGGCGCCTCGCCGAGCAGGAGGGGGAGGACAGCTAGCCCGGCCGGAGGCGGCCCGACTCGTTCCGGTATCAGGTCGCTGTCTTTACGCAATGACAACCCGGTCATTCGTACCTTGGCGCCATGCAGCACTGCGCCAACCGACGTCGACCGCATCGGTGGGTCGGCGTCGTGATCGCCGTCTGCCTCATTCTGGGAGGAACGGTGGGCGGATCGGTCGTCTACCTTCACAGGCACGAGGGGCGGGCTCCGCGCGGAACCATCCTCATGGGCCAGGATGTGACCGGAATGGACCGGTCGACCCTGACCGCGCTCGTGCTTCAGCGGGCCGCGTCGGCGTCACTGACGCTGACCGTCGACGGAACCCCCACCACGGTTCCGCTCACCCAGATCGCCCAGGTCGATGCCCGAGCCACCGTGGAGGCCGCCGTGTCCGGGGCGGGGTCACTGGTGACCCACCTGCACGGCGTCGTGGGGACACGGCAGGTGGAGGTGCGGTACGTGGTCGACAAGGAGGCTCGCGCCGCGCTGGTGTCGCAGCTGAGCAGCACGCTGCGCGACCACGTCGTCGAGCCGGCCGTGACCTGGAATGAGGGCAGCGGCGGCTTCGCCGCCTCATCGGGACGAGCCGGCGACGCCATCGACCCCGCTGATCTTGATGCGGCGCTCGACGTCGCCGCACGCGAGCTGGCGAGGAACCATACCGCGCCGGTGTCGATCCGCCGGACCGAGCCCACGGTGAGCGCCCAGGAGGCGAGCTCGGTCGCACAATCGGCAACGGCACTGCTGGACGCCGAGCTCCAGGTGACGGTCGACGGCGCAGCGCACGCCGCCTCCAAGGCTCAGAAGGCCTCATGGATCGACTTCCCCGTCAAGGAGGGCCGCATCGTGCCGACGGTCTCCCAGGAGAGGTCAGGGTCCTGGGTGACCTCACTGAGCACGCCGGAGGAGCGCACACCGGTCAACGCCATCAACGACGTCGACTCAGCCGGCACGGTGCTCCAGCTCGCCCGCCCGGGCAAGGCTGGAAGGAAGGCCGGCAACATCGAGCCGGCCACGACGGCGCTCGTCCAGGGACTCGGCCAGGGCCGGAGCGTCAGCCAGCAGATCAGCTGGAACGAGGTGCCCCACTCCAGCGAGAACCGGGTGGTGCCCAACGGGCCGGAGCGCTTTCGCCTACCAGGCCAAGGCGGGGGAGAAGTGGGTCGATGTCAACCTCACCGACTCAACGCTGACCGCCTACGAGGGGCAGAAAGTCGTCTACGGGCCGATCCTCATCAACCACGGCGGTGTCGGGCACGAGACCGTCACCGGCACCTACAAGATCTACCTGCGCTACCAGGCGCAGGACATGGGCTGCACTCCCCGAGTGGCCCTACTGCGAACGAGGGGTCCCGTGGGTGAGCTACTGGCACGACAGCTACGCCCTCCACGGTGCCCCCTGGGTCAAGGAGTTCGGTATCGGGACGGATGAGTCCTCGCACGGCTGCATCAACATCCCGGTGCCGGACGCTCAGGCGATCTGGCAGTGGTCCGAGATCGGTACCACCGTGGTGACGCACTACTGACGTCCCCTTGCTGACGGCGCTCTCGCGGGCTCAGTCGGCTGGGCTCAGCCGGCCAGGACCTCGGCCAGGACCGGTGCCAGGGCGCGGAATGCCTGTCCCCGGTGGGAGATGGCGTGCTTCTCCTCAGGTGTCATCTGGGCGGTGGTGCGGCCCCGACCGCCCGGCTCATCCTCCTGGACGGGCACGAAGATCGGGTCGTAGCCGAAGCCCCCCTCGCCCTGAGGAGCGTGGACCAGGCGCCCCTCCATGGAGCGCTCGATGGTGGTGACCTGCTCCGCCTGCCCGCCGGAGGCCGGCTGGACCAGGACCGCCGCGCAGGTGAAGCGGGCGCCGCGGTGCGGGTCGGCGACGTCGCCCAGCTGGTCCAGGAGCAGCTGAAGGTTCGCGGTGTCGTCCCCGTGCCGGCCGCTCCAGCGCGCCGAGAAGATCCCCGGCGCCCCACCCAGGACGTCGACGCACAGGCCCGAGTCATCGGCGACCGCGGGCAGGCCCGTGGCCCGGGCCAGGGCACGGGCCTTGAGCAGGGCGTTGTCGGCGAAGGACAGGCCGTCCTCCACCGGCTCAGGCGCCTGGAGGGAGGCGGCCGAGATGACGGATTCGGGCACCAGCCCGGGCACGAGCGGCGTCAGGATCTGTCGCAGCTCGGCCAGCTTGCCGGCGTTGTGGGTGGCCAGGACGAGGCGGGCTCCGGCGGGCACCTGGACCCGGCCTGTGAGCGAGGCGGCGCCGTCGGCGTTGGACGAGGCACTCACGGCTCAGACCTGCGTGGACTGGGCCGAGGAGTCCGCCGAGGACACGGTGAAGGGCTCACCGCTGGGGCCGGCCAGGGCCTGGCGCTGGAGCGCCGCCAGACGGCTGTTGCCGGTGGCGGCCAGGTCGAGCAGCTCTCCGAGCTCGGAGCGGTCGAAGGGGGCGTGCTCGGCGGTGCCCTGAACCTCGATGAAGCGCCCGTCCCCGGTCTGGACGACGTTCATGTCGGTCTGGGCGCGCACGTCCTCCTCATAGGGCAGGTCGAGGCAGGGGAACGCCGTCGATGATCCCCACCGAGATGGCCGACAGGGAGTCGGAGAGTACCGGCTTGCCGGGACGGGCCTTGATGAGGCCGCGCTGCGTGCCCCAGGCGACGGCGTCGGCCAGGGCCACGTAGGCGCCGGTGATCGCCGCGGTGCGGGTGCCGCCGTCGGCCTGCAGCACGTCACAGTCCAGGGCGATCGTGTTCTCACCCAGTGCGGCGACGTCGATGATGCCGCGCAGGCTGCGGCCGATGAGGCGAGAGATCTCGTGGGTGCGGCCACCGACCTTGCCCCGCACGGACTCCCGGCCGGAGCGCTCCGAGCCGGCCCGGGGGAGCATGGCGTACTCGGCGGTCACCCAGCCCTCGCCACTGCCCTTGCGCCAGCGTGGGACGCCCTCGGTGAAGGAGGCGGCGCACAGGACCCGGGTGCGTCCGAAGGTCACCAGGACCGATCCCTCGGCGTGGTCGAGCCAGTGGCGGGTCATGGTCACGGGGCGCAGCTCGTCGACGGCGCGGCCGTCCTTGCGGGTGAAGGGGGCAGTTGTCATGGGCTCAGGCTACCCGGCGGCCATCCGGTATCGGGGCGGCTCAGCGCCGCGGGATGCTTCATGCCTGTAGTCCGGGGCGGTGGTCAGGCGGTAGCGTTCGTCGCGATGCCTGCTTCCGGCCGGGAGCTGACGGAGACACTGAGGAGAACACCTATGACCTATGTCAACATCACCGCACTGACCTTCCCCGAGGGCGCCCAGGCCGAGATCGAGAAGCGCTTCGCCGCCCGGAAGCGAGGCGTTGACGCCTCGCAGGGCTTTCAGGGCTTCGAGCTGCTGCGCCCGCTGGTCGGGGAGGACCGCTACTTCGTGGTGACGCGGTGGGACAGGCGCGAGGACTACGAGCGCTGGAGTGCGGCGCGGCCCGCCGGTGGGCACGAGGACGACAAGCGCCGGGGCATGAGCGTGGAGGTCCTCGGTTTCGAGGTCGTCCAGCACGAGGAGTGACTCAGGACGCCGCCGGGCGTGAGCGCGGTGATCGGCCAGGGAGCCGATCACCGCGCTCACGCCCGGCGCCTCCTCCCGGGCCGGGGGGCGGAAATCAACTCTTCGGGTGATTGCCTGGTCGGACGGGGCCCCTAGCCGCCTTGAGGCGGCTAGGGTAGGGGTGCGTATCCGTCGTACCGATCAGGAGAAGGAGACGAGTCACGTGGGAGTCGATGCCGGACGAGTTCGTCAGATGAGCGAGCAGCTGCGCAGCACCGGGATGCTCGTCATTCCGGAGTCCCCGATGCGTCTCTGGGGGAGCCTTCTGGGCTGCGTCGGCTTCACCGCGCTGGGGGTCGTGGTCATTCTGATCGCGAATCAGTCGAGCTCCCCGCTCCTCTACATGCTCGCTGGTATCGCCTGCATCGGTTTCTTCGGCGTCATCGGTATCCCCGGCATGATGAGGAAGATCATCCTCCGCAGTCGACTGGTGGTGACGCCTGAGGGGCTGCGCCTGGAACGGCGCAACATCGTCAATGAGTCCGCACGCTGGTCGGATATCGCCGAGTTCTTCGGGCAGGAGGTCACTCCCGACGGTACACGAGGACAGCTGGTGATCGGCTACATCCTGACGCCGCTGGGGCAGCAGATGCGCCGCCAGGACGCGACCACCGCCCAGCTGAGCCAGCAGATCAATGAGGTGGCCGACCGTGGGATGGGCAAGGAGGAGCGCGTATACCTCCCCGGCACCTTGGAGGGGAGTAAGGAGGACCTGCTGGCCCTGCTTCAACAGGCACACCAGCTCTACGGCGCACCGGGGCGCGTCTAGTCCCTTCGTCCACTACGCACTGTGCCTGCGGCCCGGCGGGTGTGGGGCGGCTCAGGGAGCCGGGGATGGGGCCGTGACGAAGACCGACTCCGGCACCCCGCACCGGGAGTAGACGAGCTGGCAGGAGTGGCAGGGGCCGAAGGCCTTGGTCGGGGTCTGGATCTTCACCCGGGTGACGGTTTCGGGCAGGCGCTCGACGCCGAACTCGGCGGCGCTCTGCTCAAGCATCTTGTAGGCGGCATCGACCTGGTAGGACCACTGCGCGAAGGAGCCGCCGCCGCGGATGGCGTGGTCGAGCCAGGCCTCGTACCAGGAGATGAAGCTCGGGGCCACGCGGGTGAAAGCCGTCGTCGCAGGCCCGTGAGTCCAGCCAGACGCTGCCGTCGTAGGGGCTCATGCGCCACTCGGCGCCGCAACCGGCGTCGGCCAGGTGGATGCCTCCGTCATCGGCCGGGTAGACGTCCAGCCCGTAGCCGGGGCCGGCGCCCGAGCCCGCGATGGTGCTGAGGAACCAGCGCAGGTCCTCCGGCAGCGAGAGTCCCGCAGGAAGGTTCGGCGGCCCCAGCCTCATGCCGTGGTGGCGGCTGCCGAGCCAGCCGGCTTCGCTGCCGGGATCGTAGGAGGTCGCGGCGATGAGGTTGAGGGTGTGCTGGAGCCCGTCCCTGGTCAGGGGCGGGGCGGGCTCCAGGGGCGTGAGCACCGACCACTCCCGGAGCATGCGGTGGCCACCGGGCTCGGGCGGGATCGCGTCCAGGACGCTGCGTCCCGCGGGCCAGTCGGCGCCGGCGAGCTTGAGCTCGGTGATCGAGTGGGGGCCGATGGCCGCGTAGCAGCCCAGTGCCACCGCCTCATCGGAGCGAGTGGCGGGAATCAAGGGGACTGGCGAGTACTCGGTCGGTCAGGGCGCGGGGGCCACCCAGCCGCTGGCGGTAGGCCTCCACCTCCTCAATCGGCATGTTCATGCTGCGGTCGAGATGCCCGGTGGCCACCCGGTAGCGTCTGCCTCCCACCGTGGCCTCGAACTGCTCGACGTCGGGATTGTCAGAATCAATGAGGTCCGGGCGGCCGATTCCGGTCAGCAGGACGGGGCCGAAGGCGCAGGCCCAGTTGCAGCCGGCAGTGACCACCGACGCCAGCTGGCTGGAGCCGTAGCCGCTGGCCGTGACCAGGACCGGTCTGCTCCCGAAGGCGCCTCCACTGATCTGAAGGAAGAGGAACGCGCCGTATGGCTCGTGGTCCTGAATCTCGTCAATGAAGCACTCGATGGTGGGCAGGCCCTCGCCCAACCGGACCGTCTGGGCATCGTCGATGGTCTCGGTCGTGGCGCCGCGGAAGTGTCTGGCGATCGTCTGCGCCAGCACGACGTCGAATGCGGGGGTGCCCTGAATCGAAGGAGTTCTCTGTCATCGATGCCTCGGAACAGGTCGGTGGAAGCGGCAGGTGTCGGAGCATGCGAAGAAAACGATCCCGCTCGTCAGAGCACGCAGGCTCTGGCGGCCTCGGGGACTGAAAATCTGTGCGCGAGAAGGGACTCGAACCCTCACGCCCGAAGGCACCAGGACCTAAACCTGGGGCGTCTACCAATTCCGCCACTCGCGCTGTGCGGCGCCTACTCTACCGACCCAAGTCCCGGATAGCAGAATGCGGCGACCGCTGCTGTGCTCATATCAGTCCACTCAGTCCACGCCCAGTGCGGCGCGCAGCCGCTTGACGTGACCGGTGGCTCGCACGTTGTACTGGGCCAGCGCCACGGTCCCGTCGGGGCCACCACCACGGTCGAGCGGATGACGCCGGTGTAGACCTTGCCGTAGTTCTTCTTCTCGCCCCACACGCCCCAGGCCTCCATGACGGCGTGGTCGGCGTCTGACAGCAGGGGGAAGGTCAGGTCGTGGCGGTCGGAGAACTTGGCCTGCGCGCTCTCCGGGTCGGGGGAGATGCCGACGACGGCATAGCCGGCCGCCTCGAGTGCTTCCAAGGAGTCCCTGAAGTCGCACGCCTCCTTGGTGCATCCCGGAGTGCAGGCCTTGGGGTAGAAGTAGACGATGACGCCCTTGTCCGTGCTGGCGCAAAGGTCGCCAAGGGTCACAGTGCGGCCGTTCTGATCGGGCAGGGCGAACTCTGGGGCTCGGTCACCGGCGGCGAGCTGGGTCATGGGTCCTCCTCGGGCTCCTGGGCGGATGCGTTTATCCTCGCATCGCCTCCGGTGCCTGCGGCAGTGAATTCGAGGACTTACTTTCGTGATCTGGCAGACGTTCGGGACGTCAGTCGCACGGAATCCCCGACCTGGCTGCGGGTGGGACCTCGGAGTCAGGCGGCCTGGGCGAGCACTCGCCGTGAGGCCTGCTGCGCCGCCTCCAGGCGCTCCAGCGCCCGCTCGAGGCGGGAGGGGGAGGCGGTTGCCCCCAGCGAGGCAAGCTCCGCGCGAGCGGCGAAGAGCTCCCTGATAGCGGCCTCGTCGGCCAGGGCGTCAGTAGCTGCCGGCCCGGTGGCCGGAGTCGTCATGGTGGTCATGGTGTGGATGTTGCGTGTCATACGTATCTCCTCATCTTCCTTCAACGTCGTCGGCCCGAAGGGGCCTGGGGTCGCAGCACGTGCTGAAGCAGGGACGTACCTGCCGAGCCGGCGTGCGCGGGTCAAGACTCCTGGCGCAGCGGCCGGTTGCGCCGCTGCAGACAGTGGTCACGAGGGCGTGGGAACCGATGAGACGGTGGCGTCCTGAGAACTTCTCAGTGCGGAGGCGGTTGTCTTCAACCTCCGTGGCGCGCCTGCTGATGTGCCTTCGGGGATCATCCCGGGCGAAGCGCGTGCCCTTCGTGGTACACCGCCAGGGACTTGAACCCTGAACCCGCTGATTAAGAGTCAGCTGCTCTGCCAATTGAGCTAGCGGTGCTCGGTCAGTTGTGACCAGCTCTTCCGGCCCTCGAGGGCTGGAAGACTCGTACACCGCCAGGGACTTGAACCCTGAACCCGCTGATTAAGAGTCAGCTGCTCTGCCAATTGAGCTAGCGGTGCTTTCACCACAGCGATGTCATTTGACGTGGCTCGCTGGGCGACGGAGGAATACTTTACGGATGGAGGAGGGCTTCGTCCAGTCAGGATCCGTGAAACCAGGCGATTGTGCGGCAAGTCTCAAGAGGTGGGGGTAGGGGTCGCGTTGCCACTGCGTGCTGCCCGGTGTCCCCATTCAGTGCGACGAACGGCCCTCGCGGCCTTGCCTGCGACGGCGCACGTCGGCGGCACGGGCGCGGTCGCGCTTCGACATCGCTCCGGTCGAGGAGGACCCCTCGACGGCGCTGCCTTCGATGCGCCAGCGCCGGTCCGCCCGCTGCGGCGATGGCCGCTCCGCCCGGCGGAGGTGCGCTTGGCGTCGTCGTCCTGCTCGATGCGGCCGGTGCGCGACCACTGGTGGTACTGCTTCAGCGTGGCCGCCTGCTCCTCGGTGAGACGGTGCCACAGGGGCAGGTCGAGCTTCTTGCGGTCGCGCACCCGGGTGCCGAGGGTCCAGCCCGCCAGCATGACCAGCGCGACCACCATGCCGCCCCACATGCTGCTGCGGCCCGCGCGGGCGCCGGTGAGTATCGAGACGGTTCCTCCCAGCAGGCCCGCGGCAAGAATGGTCACGACGACGATGGCGGCCATGGATGCCCAGTAGCGCTGCGCGGCGGTGATGCGCGGCCCTGCGGGTTTGAGAGTCACCTCGGCATTGTGACACCCTCGCACGCGCGGGCTGGGCAGCGTGCGGGTGTCGAAAGGTTGCGGAACGGAGACCCGCTGGTCGCCCCAACCGGTAGGTAGTCATGTTCGCTGGTGCGGGCGCGGTTCAGCGTCACATGTCGGTGGCTCTCGCCGCGGTGCTGCGCGCGGTAGCGTGGGCCGCATGAGCGACCCGATCGTGACGCTGGCGACCTGCGCCGACTCCCTGACCTTGATGACGATGACCGTGGCCTGCCCGATGCCTTACGTGCGCGCGGCATTGAGCCGCGGGTTGCCGTATGGGACGACCCCGACGTCGACTGGAGCCAGTCCGGCACGGTCGTGCTGCGCAGCGTGCGCGACTACGCCACCAAGGGCAACTACTCCCGGTTCCTCCAGTGGGCCCGGTCAGTGCCCAGGCTCGCCAACCATCCCGACGTCGTCACCTGGAACTCGGACAAGCACTACCTCACCCGGCTCAGCGAGTGGGGGGTCCCCATGATCCCGACGATGTGGCTGGAGCCCGAGGCCGGATACTCCAAGCACCAGGTTCACACCCGCTTCCCGGCCCATGGTGACTTCGTCGTCAAGCCGGCCGTTTCCTCGGGTGGGCGCGGCACCGGGCGATACACCGCCACCGATGCCGCCTCCCGGTCCGCGGCGATCAACGACGCCATGCACCACCTGCGTCGCGGGCGCACCGTCATGGTCCAGCGCTACCTCGAGGAGGTCGACCGTAAGGGCGAGGTCTCCCTGGTCTACTTCAACGGCGTGCTGTCCCATGCGGTGGAGAAGGCCCCGATGCTCCACCCCCTCCTTCAAGTCCACCGACGAGATCCACGAGGAGATCGTCACGGCGCGCGAGCCCAGTGAGCAGGAGTGGCTCTGGGGTGAGCGCGTGCGCAAGGCCATCCACACGCTGATCAAGGAGGTCTCCGGCCGCGACATCCAGCTCCTGTTCAACCGTGTCGACGTCGTCGGGGACGGTCAGGGCGGTTTCTACCTCATGGAGGTCTCGCTGATCGACGCGGGCCTCTACCTCGGGGCGGCACCGGAGGCACTGGACAACTTCGCCGACGCCATCGCTCAGCGCATCTTCTGGTGACCTCGCGGGCGCGGGCGTCCCGAGGTGCCCCGGGTGTGGTAGATAGGTGCCATGCGCACGCTGCTCAACATCATCTGGGTCGTCTTCGGCGGGTTCTGGCTCTTCCTCAGCTACCTCTTCTTCGGACTGATCGCCTGCCTGTTCATCGTCACGATTCCCGCGGGCGTCGCCTCCTTCCGTATCGCCGCCTACGTCCTGTGGCCCTTCGGGCGTGAGGTGGTTCCGGCCCCCGGGGCCGGCGCCATGAGCGGGATCAGCAACATCATCTGGTTCCTCGTCGCCGGGCTCTGGCTGGCCATCGGCCACCTCACCACCGCCGCCGCGCAGGCCATCACCATCATCGGGATCCCGCTGGCCGTGGCCAACATCAAGCTCATCCCCGTCACCTGCTTCCCCTTCGGCAAGCAGATCATCGAGACCCGCTAAGGCCCCTCGGGCGCCGGACCGCCAGCGGCTCACAGACTGACGCGGCGGTTGACTCCCCAGTAGCCCACGTAGCAGACCACGAGGAAGACGGCGGTGATCGCCAGGCCGGCGCGCTGCTCGGGGTCGAAGACGATGAGCAGGCACGAGGCCATAGACAGCCCCAGCGCCGCGATCGAGACCCACGGATACCCGGGAGCCCGGTAGGCCAGGTCCTCAAGGCTGCGGCCCTCAGCGAGCCAGCGCCGTCGGAAGGACAGGTGGCACGCGGCAATCACCACCCAGACCAGGACGACGGCGAGACCGGAGACTGACACAAGGACCAGATAGACCGTGGAGGCCGCATAGGGTCGAGGTCAGCAGCGAGGCCAGCCCGCCGACCATGGACAGGCCCATCGCCAGGGCAGGCACCCCGAAGCGATTAGTGCGCGCCAGGACCTTGGGCAGAGTGCCCTCGTTGGCCAGCGACCACAGCATGCGGGTCGAGGCGTAGAGCCCCGAGTTCGCCGCCGACAGGATCGCGGCCAGAATGACGATATTCATGAGGACGCCGGCGTAGGGCACGCCGATTCTGGACAGGACCGTCACGAAGGGACTCTCCTCGACTCCGGCCTTCTCCCACGGGATCAGCGCTGCGATGACGATGATTGAGCCGATGAAGAAGATGGCCAGGCGGGCCAGGGTCGCCCGGATCGCGCGCGGAACAGTGGTGCCCGGATCCTCGACCTCCCCGGCGGTGATGCCGATGAGCTCGGTGCCGGAGAAGGCGAAGTTGACGGCCAGGATCGTGGTGAACACCGCTCCGAAGCCGTTGGGGAAGAGACCGTCCCGGTACAGGTTGGTCAGCCCCAGGAACGAGCGGTGCCCCTCGTAGGGCAGGAGCCCGACGATTGCGGCCGTGCCCAGAGCGATGAACACGATGATGGCCACCACCTTGATCCCGGACAGCACAGTCTCCGCCTCGGCGAAGACCCGGACCGAGACCATGTTGAGTACAAGGACCAGGACGATGAAGGCGGCCGCCCACACCCATACCGGAACGCCCGGGAACCACCCGTACATGATGATCGCCGCGCCGGTGAACTCACTTCCCAGGGCGACCGTCCACGTGAGCCAGTACAGGACGGCAGTGACGAAACCCGTGGCCGGCCCTAGGTACTGGCGGGCGTAGACATGGAAGGCGCCGGTGAAGGGCATCGCAACGCTCAGCTCTCCCAGGCACAGCATGACCAGGTAGACGATGACGGCACCGATGGAGTAGGCCAGCACGGTCCCCAAGGGGCCGGCCTGGTGGATCGTGTTGCCGGTCGAGAGAAACAGTCCCGTGCCGATGACCCCGCCGAAGCTAATCATCATGAGGTGACGTCGGTTCATGCGGCGTTCCAGCGCGGTGACACGCCCCTGGCTGTCATGGTCTCCCCGGATCCTCAGGGGCCATCGTGCCGGGGCCGAGGGGGAGGGGCGGGTGAGGTATCCGATGCGGTGGCGGGCTCGCGGTGATGTGCAACCGGGTCCATGCCTGAGACGCTACCGGTGCCGTCTCGAGCCATTCGATACCGTGTCGCAATGCGAACGCTCTCGGTATCCGCCACGTCCTTCGGGCGAGAGCCGGTCCGGTTGTCTGATCTGCTGGCCCGAGGTCCGGTCGTCCTCGACGGGGCGATGGGGACCGAGCTCGACGCCCGCGGGGTCGACACCCGCAACGCGCTGTGGTCGGCGCGTGCGCTCACCATGGCGCCCGACGTCGTGCGCGAGGTGCACTCCGACTACCTGGATGCGGGGGCTCGCGTCATCACCACCAACACCTACCAGGCCACGCTCCCGGCGCTGGTCCGCTCCGGGGAGGATGCCGCCGGAGCAAGGCGGGTCATCGCAGCCGGCGCCCGCCTGGCCAAGGAGGCGGCCCGCCAGTTCGGCAAGGAGCACCCCGAGGAGCCGGTGCTCGTCGCCGGAGGGCTCGGGCCGTATGGGGCCTATCTGGCTGATGGCAGCGAGTACACCGGTGCCTACGGCATCGACATCCTTGAGGACCCCGGTTTCCAGGAGGTTCACCTGCCTCGCATCGAGGTGCTGGTGGGGGAGGGGATCGACCTGTTCGCCCTGGAGACGCTTCCGCGTCTGGATGAGGCGCAGGCGCTCGCCTCCATGGTCAAGGACCTCGCCCCTCAGGCCCAGTGCTGGGTCTCCTTCCAGGTGCGCCCCGACGGCGCCACTCTTGCTGACGGCACGCCGCTGGCTGAGGCGGCGGCCTGGGCGGCGCAGGAGGAGATAGTCGTCGCGGTCGGCATCAACTGCGTGGCCCCGGGCGTCGTCGCCCGCGCGCTTCCGGTACTGCGTGCGGCTACCGGCAAGCCGCTGGTGGCCTACCCCAATGCGGGCGATCTCTACGACCCGGCGACCAAGACCTGGCAGTCCACAGGTGACGGGGCTGGAATCCCGGAGCTGGCGACGTCGTGGATCGACGCCGGGGCCCGGCTCGTCGGCGGCTGCTGTCGCACCCGGCCGGCCCAGATCTGCCAGCTCGCCCGCGCGGTCTGCCCGTAACCGAGAGTCCTTCGACCTCGCCGCTCCGGTGAATCATCCCGGTAACCGACTCGCCCGCCATTGCTCTAGTGCTAGAGTAGCGGCATGTCCTCCGACGCCGACATCGTTCTCCTCTCGCTCCTTGCCGAGCAGCCGCGCCATGGCTACGACCTCGATCGGGTCATCGAGCAGCGCGGCTACCGCCAGTGGACCTCCTTGGCCTTCTCCTCCGTCTACTACCTCCTCAAGCGCCTGTCGGAGCGGGGGCTCCTCGAGCCCGACGAGGGATCTCAGGGACGGCGCACCGTCTTCCGCGTCACCGAGGCCGGGCGCCGCGAGCTGAGACAGGCCGCCGGTGAACGTGTCCTCGCCCCGGCTCCGCCTTCCGCCGGTGTGCTCCCGGCGCTCAACGCCTATAGCCGGCTCGACGATCCTGCGCTCGCGACCCTCCTCGTGCGTCGTGCCGAGGCCCTCCTCGGCAGGCTCGATGAGCTGCGCGCCCTGCGTGCCCAGGTCGATGAGGAGCACGCCCTGGCCATCTTCGACTACGAGATCCTGCGCCAGGAAGCGGATCTCGCCTGGACCCGATCCCTTCTGAAGAAAGCAGGCAGTGATGAGGACTGACATCAAGAAGGACCGCAAGGACCTGTACCTGCCGGGGCGAGCCGACTTCACCGAGGTGGACGTACCGGCCATGACCTACCTGGCCATCGACGGCCACGGCGATCCCAACACCTCACCGGCCTACGCCACCGCGATCCAGGCGCTCTACGCGGGCGCGTACGCGATCCGCGCCGTGCTGAAGAAACGAACCGGCGACGACTTCGTCGTCGGCCCCCTGGAGGGTCTGTGGACGAGTGCCGACAACGCGGCCTTCGTCGCCGGTGACAAGGGGGAGTGGGACTGGACCATGATGATCCCCCTGCCCGAGGCGGTCTCCTCGCAGGACATCGCCGAGGGGCTGGCGCAGGCGGCGCGCAAGAAGCCCGGCCTTCCCGTCTCCGCACTCAAGGAGCTCTCCCTGAGCGAGGGCAGGTCGCTGCAGATCCTCCACGTGGGCACCTACGACGACGAGGCCCCCACTCTGGCGCGTCTGCACGACGAGATCATGCCGGGCCTCGGCCTCACCTGGAACGGGACCCCACCACGAGATCTACCTCAGCGACCCCAGGCGCGTGGCACCGGAGAGGATGAAAACCGTCCTGCGCCAGCCGGTCAGGCCCGTCGCGGACGCCAGCGAAGCGGGCTAACCCTGCTGCGGGCCCACGGACAGCAGGTGGACGACCGCGCGCCCCTCCCGGTCGCACTCGGCCAGATCCACCAGGGCCGTCAGACGCCAGTCGTGATCGCCGTCGGGGTCCTCCAGGACCTGCGTGGCCAGCCACACCTGCCTGCCAGAGGTCTCCAGGGCCTCGCGCAGGCGCTCACTGACCCCGGCGGCCGCCAGGGCCGTCTCATCGGGGGCCTCGTCGAGCGGCGCCAGCGAGATCGCCCGAGCCGAGGTGTCGGTGCCGATCCAGTCGTACTCGTCCCAGTAGCGGCCCAGCACCTCATCCCAGCGGTCCTCACCCCAGCCGGAGGAGGCGTCCAGGCGCCCCAGGGCCTCGACGTCGTCGCGTGCCATGAGCTCCACGCGCCGGAACATCTCCCGGCGCACCGCCACCCGGAAGGCGTGACGGTTGCGAGTGAAGGCCACCGTCCCGTCCTCGTCCGCGCCGAAGGCCCGCTCCACCCCGGATGAGTCGTCCGCGCGGGACGGTCGCCCTCCAGCAGGCCGGCGGCCTCGCCGGCCTTGCCCGCCTGGGCCTGACCGAGCGCCTCCCACTCATCGAGCAGGGAGGAGTCGACGGCGCGCACGAGCGCCCCCAGCCAGTCGATGAGCTCGACCACCTCAGGAGTGCGGTGCTCCTCGGGCACGACCTGGCGCAGCGCCCGGTAGGCGTCGGTCAGGTAGCGCAGCACCACGCCCTCGCTGCGGCCCAGCTCGTAGCGGGAGATGAGGTCGGAGAAGGTCATCGCGTTCTCCACCATCTCGCGCACCACCGACTTGGGCGCCAGCTCGTACTCGGCGATCCACGGGTTGGCCTGCTTGTACATCTCCAGGGCGGGGGAGAGCAGCTCGACCAGCGGCTGGGGCCAGGTGACCTCCTCCAGGGCGGCCATGCGCTCCTCGTAGTCCATGCCCTCGGCCTTCATCGCGGCGATCGCCTCGCCGCGGGCGGCGCGCTGCTGGGCGTAGAGCAGCGGGCGCGGATCGTCCAGGGTGGCCTCGACGACGCTGACGACGTCGACCGTGTGCTCCGGGGCCTCCACGTTCAGCAGGTCCATGGCCGCCAGGGCGAAGGGCGCCAGGGGCTGGTTGAGGGCGAAGTCGGCCGGCAGGTCCACCGCCAGGCGCAACCGGGGGCGCCCATCGGCGGCGGCTTGGGCGCTGGAGACATGCGTGAGGACCCCCGCCGTGCGCAGGGACAGGTAGATCTCCAGGGCGCGGCGAACGTGGCGGCGCCGCTGGGCCTCGGGCTCGTGGACGCGCTCCAGCAGCTCCGCCATCGCCGCCACCGGGTCGCCGGCGCGCTCCATGAGGTTGAGCACCATGGTGGTGGTGACCTGGAACTGGCTGGTCAGTGTCTCCGGGGCCGCGTCGCGCAGCCGCTCGAAGGTCTTGTCCGTCCAGTTGACGCGCCCCTCAGGGGCCTTCTTGCGCACGATCTTGCGGCGCTTGCGCTCGTCGTCGCCGGCCTTGGCCAGCGCCTTGGCATTCTCGATGACGTGCTCGGGGGCCTGGACGGAGACGTAGCCGCGGGTGTCGAAGCCTGCGCGCCCCGCCCGCCCGGCGATCTGGTGGAACTCGCGAGCGGTGAGGTGACGCTCCTTGGAGCCGTCGAACTTCACCAGGGAGGTCATGACCACCGAGCGGATCGGCACGTTGATCCCCACCCCGAGCGTGTCCGTGCCGCAGATGACGGACAGCAGGCCCTCGCGGGCCAGGCGCTCCACCAGCCGCCGGTAGCGCGGCAGCATGCCCGCATGGTGCACGCCGATCCCGGCGCGCAGCAGCCGCGAGAGCGTCGCCCCGAAACCGCCCCCGAAGCGGAAATCGCCGAGCGCCTTCACGATCTCGGCCTTACGCGACTTGGACGCCAGATCCACGCTCAGCAGGGAGGTCGCCCGCTCCACCGCCTCCTTCTGGGAGAAGTGGACGACATAGACCGGCGCCTTGTCCTGCCCCACGAGGCGCTGAAGCAGCTCACCGATCGGCTCGACGACGTACTCCATCTCCAACGGAACCGGCCGCACGGCGTCGTCGACGACGGCGACCTCTCGGCCCGTGCGCTCGCGCAGGTCCCGCACGAAGAAGGAGACGTCGCCCAGCGTGGCCGACAGCAGCACCATCTGCGCCTGGGGCAGCTCCAGGAGGGGCACCTGCCAGGCCCAGCCGCGCTGCGGGTCGGCGTAGTAGTGGAACTCGTCCATGATGACGCAGTCCACGTCCATGTCCTCGCCCTCGCGCAGGGACTGGTTGGCCAGGATCTCCGCGGTGCAGCAGATGATCGGGGCGGCGGCGTTGATGGAGGTGTCCCCGGTGACCATGCCGACGTTATCGGCCCCGAACAGGCGCACCAGCTCGAAGAACTTCTCACTGACCAGGGCCTTGAGGGGGGCCGTGTAGTAGGAGCGGCCCCCGCGGGCCAGGGAGGCGGTGTGGGCTGCCAGCGCGATCATCGACTTGCCCGAACCCGTCGGGGTGGCGGCGATGACGTGGCGGCCCTCAAGGATCTCCGACAGCGCCTCATCCTGGTGCGGGTAGAGGGGCCGGCCGGTCGTCTCCGCCCAGCTCGAGAAGGCCAGGTAGACCTCCTCAGGCTCGGGGACGCGCTCGGGATCGTCAGCCGGAATGAGGGCGTCGAGCATCGCGTTGAGGGCCGGAGCAGTCTGGGAGGTCACGGCGTTATCGTCTCATGGGGCTGGATTACGAACGATCCGGGGAGGAGGGCGGGAATCCGATGCTGGGGAGCCGCGCCTGCATCCTGAGGAACGACCGCACTATGTTCCGGGCGGCGATTCATGAGAGCATGCGGGCCGTCCCCACCTGTCGCGACACCGTGAAAGGCTGAATCTCCCATGGATGCCCTCGCCGCTCAGCTCGAGGCCGTCTCGGACTGGATCACGCTCCACATCACCATGTGGGTGCTCGTCGGTACCGGGATCCTGCTGACCGTCCGCACCGGCTTCGTGCAGCTCCGCCGCCTGCCGGACATGTTCCGCCAGGTGGCCGGGTCGCGTTCCGGGGCTCAAAGGAGGCATCTCCTCCTTCCAGGCCTTCACGATCTCCCTGGCCGCCCGCGTGGGCATCGGCAATGTCTTCGGCGTGGCCGCCGCCCTCATTCTGGGCGGCCCCGGTGCGATCTTCTGGATGTGGGTGGTCGCCCTGGTCGGGATGGCCACCGCCTTCTTCGAGGCGACCCTGGCCCAGATGTTCAAGGTCCGCCACACCGACGGCTCCTTCCGCGGCGGGCCCGCCTACTACATGGCGCGCGGGATGCGCAGCCGCCCCCTGGGTGTCGCCTTCGCGGGACTGACGATCTTCACCTGCGGCTTCTCCATCATCATGGTCCAGTCCAACGCCGTCGCCGGGGTCATCGGCCCTGACTCCCCGCTGCACCTGCCCCCGAGCGCCGCCGCCGCGGTGCTGGTGGACTTTCCGCCCTGGTCATCCTGGGCGGAGTGCGCCGGGTCGCCCGCGTCACCGAGTGGATGGCGCCCATCATGGCCCTGGTCTACGTCGTCATGGCCGTTGTCATCGTCGCCCTCCACATCACCCAGCTCCCAGGACTTGTGGTCACGATCATCTCCTCGGCCTTCGGTCCGGTGCCCTTCGCCGGAGGGGTGACCGGCGGCATCATCGCCGCCCTGACCAACGGGACCCGCCGCGGCCTGTTCTCCAATGAGGCCGGACAGGGTACCGCCCCCTTCGCCGCCGCCACCGCCACCGTGGCCCACCCCGTCCAGCAGGGGCTCATTCAGTCCCTCGGCGTGTTCGTCGACACCATCATCGTGTGCACCGCGACCGCGTTCATCATCCTGGTCTCCGGCGTCTACAGCCCCGCCCTCGTCCAGGCCGGCACGCTGACCCCCAAGGCCGCGGGCACCTTGACCTCCGACGCCGTCGCCGCCACCCTCGGCAGCTGGACGGCCGTCCCCATGGCCATCGTCATCTTCGTCCTGGCCTTCTCCTCCATCATCGCCGCGGCCACCTACTCCGAGGTCTCCATGACCTTCATCTCCGAGCGGCCCGAGTGGCGCTGGCTGCCCCGGCTCGTCTCGGTGGTCTCCACCGGGCTGGGGGCGCTCGCCTCTCTGACCGTCGTGTGGAACACCGTCGACATCACCATGGCCATCATGACCCTGACCAACCTGGTCGCCTCATCTGGCTCGCCCGCTGGGGAGTGGGGGCACTCAGGGACTGGGACGCCCAGCGCGCGGCGGGACGAGTCACGCCCCTGTTCAGCGGTGTGGGCAACCCCTACCTGCCCGGCGACCTCCCCGGTGACGTCTGGACCGGCGAGAGGACCCACCTGGACGAGGCGGGCGGCACCGCCGACGACGGCGTTCCCGCAGCCACCCCGGCCAGCAGCCAGCCCGCCGCCTCGACAGGAGCCGACGCATGAACCTCACCAGTATCGAGAACCTGCTCAACTCCGTCGACGACTTCTTCTACACCTATCTTCTTACCGCCCTGCTCATCCTGGCCGGCATCTACCTGACCGCACGTAGCCGTCTGGTCCAGCTGCGCCACTTCGGCACCATGGTCAACTCGCTGTCCGGGTCCCGATCGGGTGCGCAGGGCGGTATCTCCTCCTTCCAGGCCTTCGCCGTGGGGCTGGCCGCGCGCGTCGGCATCGGCAACATCGCCGGAGTCGCCCTGGCCATCGTGGCAGGCGGCCCCGGTGCCCTGCTCTGGATGTGGGTCGTCGCCCTCATCGGCATGGCCACCAGCTTCGTGGAGTCCACGCTCGCCCAGATCTTCAAGGAGCGCGGCCGGGACTTCACCTTCCGCGGGGGCCCGGCCTACTACATCAAGAACGGGCTGGGATCGGCCCTGTGGGGCAAGATCTTCGCCGCCATCTGCATCGTCTCAGTCGGCGTGACGGTGGTCATGGTGCAGACGAACTCACTGGCCCAGGTCATCACCGCCACCGTCCCCAGCGTCTCGGCCTGGATGGTGGGGGTCTTCCTCGTCCTGCTGACCGCTCCCGTGGTCCTGGGAGGGGTCCGGCTCGTGGCCCGCGTCGCGGAGTGGCTGGCCCCCATCATGGCGCTCGCCTACGTGCTCATGGCCGTGGTGGTCATCATCCTCAATATCGGCAGGCTCCCGGAGGTCCTGGGGAGCGTCTTCGAAGGGGCATTCGGTCTCAACCAGGCCCTGTTCGGCACCGCCGGAGGCATCCTCGCGGCGCTGCTCAACGGCGTGCGCCGCGGGCTGTTCTCCAACGAGGCCGGGCTCGGAACCGTCCCCAATGCCGCCGGCACCGCGACCGTCGCCCACCCCGTGCGCCAGGCCTGATCCAGTCCTTCGGCGTCTTCGTCGACACGATCCTCGTGTGCACGGCCACCGGCCTGCTCATCCTGCTGACCACCAAGACCTACCACCCCGGCGACGACTCCCTGGTCGGAGCGATCCTCACCCAGCAGGCCGTTGCCGAGCACCTGGGTGCCTGGACCACCTGGCCCATGGTGGTGCTCATCTTCGTCCTGGTCTTCTCCACGGTGCTGGGCTGCTACTCCTACGCGCAGGTCAACGTCAACTTCCTGGGCGGAGAGCGCCGGTCCGAGCAGATCTTCGGGATCGTCCTGACCGCTGCCGCCTTCGGCGGCACCGTCCTGACCCTGCCCGTCGTCTGGGCCCTGTCCGACATCGCCCTGGGGCTCCTGGGCGTGCTCAACCTCGTCGTCATCATCCGGCTGGCCCCCTGGGTCATCGGAGCCCTGCGGGACTTCGAGTCCCAGCGCGCCCGGGGCATCACCGAGCCCGCCTTCGTGGGCCACGGCAACTCCCTCCTGCCCGGTGATGTGGTCCCCGGCATCTGGGAGCCCGACGACGTGGCGAAGCGGGGCTGATTCTCATGGCACCTCTGGGGCGCATCTCATGGATGGGCCAGGTCGATGCCGTCCTGGCCTCCGTCTCCGACATGCTCTACTCCTGGGGCCTCATGTGGCTCCTCATCGGGGCGGGCATCTTCTTCACCGTCAGGACCCGGGGCGTCCAGGTGCGGCACACCGACGCGATCGCTGCCTCAGTGATCGGCTCCCGCGACGGCAGCCACGGCGGCATCACCTCCTTCCAGGCCTTCGCCGTCGGACTGGCCTGCCGGGTGGGGACCGGCAATATCGTCGGGGTCGCACTGGCACTCATCCTGGGCGGGCCCGGAGCCGTGCTGTGGATGTGGCTCGTGGCGATCCTGGGTACCGCCACCGCTTTCAGCGAGGCCACGCTCGCCCAGCTGTTCAAGGTGCGTCGCCCCGACGGCACCTTCCGCGGCGGTCCTGCCTACTACATCTCGCGAGGACTGGGGCTGCCGATCCTGGGCGGGGTGTTCGCCGTCGTCTTCCTCATCGCCAACGGCCTGGTCATGCCCATGGTGCAGGCCAACGCCATCACCGCCTCCCTGCAGGGGGCCGGAGGGCTCTCACCGAGCCTGGGAGCCGTCCTCGTCGTGGCCCTGACCGCGCCGGTCCTCCTGGGGGGCCTGCGCGCCATGGCCCGCGTGGCGGAGTACCTGGCCCCGCTCATGGCGCTGGCCTACCTGGTGCTGGTTCTCGCCATCCTCCTGACCCACCCCGTCCAGGCCTTCGAGGCGGTGCGCTCCATCATCGAGGGCGCCTTCGGCCTGCGCCAGGGGCTGGGCGGCCTGGCCGGCGGAGTGACCGCCGCGCTGCTCAACGGTGTGCGCCGCGGCCTGTTCTCCAATGAGGCGGGACTCGGAGGGGCAGCCTGCGCCGCGGGCTCGGCCACCGTGAGCCACCCCGTCCAGCAGGGATTCATCCAGGCCTTCGGGGTCGTGGTGGACACCCTGTTCGTCTGCACGGCGACGGCGCTGGCGATCCTGGTCGCCGGTGCGGACGTCCTCCAGCCCGGGGCGAGCGCCAAGGAGAGTGCGGGAACCCTGACCCAGGACGCCATCGCCCACCTCGTGGGGGAGTGGAGCCGCTGGCCCATGGCGCTGCTCGTCGTCGTCCTGGCCTACACCACCATCATCGGGGCCTTCTCCTACGCCCAGGTCTGCCTCGACTACCTCACCGACCGTCCCTGGGTCGCGCGTGCGCTGCAGATCGGCGCCGTCATCTGCGCCGGCATCGGCAGCGTGCAGCAGCTGACCACCGTGTGGACCCTGGCGGACGTGCTCCTGGGGCTGGGCGCCATCATCAACCTCGTGGCGCTAGTGCTCCTGAGCCGATGGGTCGTCGGAGCGCTCAGGGACTGGGAGGCCAGACGGGGCACGTCAACGGCGGAGGGTGACAAGTCGGTCTTCCGCAGGGACTCCGAGTACCTTCCGGCGCCTCTGCCGGAAGGCGCCTGGGAGGGGCAGGCGACCGGTAGATGAGCGGTGTCGCGCACAACGCACCACGTCGCCTCGCGCACGTGCGGCAGCGATGCCGCAGGGCCGTCACCGAATCGAAACACTGTATCCGTAGCCTTCGCGAATACGGTGCCCTCCCTCCCGAAGGAGGGGGACGTGGGCAGGACGTGTATCCCGGTACGGACCGCTCCCGTGCTGGTTCGCGCGCCCGACGCCCACCGCGCCCGCGCCGTCGTCCCACCCCTACGGAGGATCTCACGTGCAACCGGTTCTGGCTTCCCGTGACCAGTGCGGCATCCAGCGCAGACAACAGCTGGACCGCATCCCTTGGAGCGCTTCTTCAACGATGGCGCCAAGATCCTCGATGATGCCGCCGGGTACCTGTTCCTCTACCTGCTCGCCTGGCTGCTCGTGCTGGGGGGCCTGTACTTCACTGTGCGGACCGGATTCGTGCAGCTGCGGCTCTTCCCCTACATGGTGCGGGCCATCACCTCCTCCCGTGACAGCAAGGAGGGCGGGATCTCCTCCTTCCAGGCCTTCGCCGTCGGGCTGGCCTCCCGCGTGGGCACCGGCAACATCGTGGGTGTGGCCATCGCCATCACCATGGGCGGCCCCGGCGCCGTGTTCTGGATGTGGATCGTGGCGCTGGTGGGCATGGCCACCGGATTCATCGAGGCCACCCTCGCCCAGCTCTACAAGGTCACCCACCCCGACGGCACCTTCCGCGGCGGCCCCGGCCTACTACATCCAGCGCGGCCTGGGGTCCAAGCCCGCCGCCAAGCTCTTCGCCGTCGTCATCACCTTCGTCTTCGGCTTCGCCTACGAGGCCACCCAGGCCAACACGATCGCCGCCACGTTGGAGAGCACTTTCCACGTCGAGCCGTGGATGACCGCCGTTGCTCTGGTCGTCATCACCACGCCGATCATCTTCAAGGGCATCAAGTCGGTCGCCGCCGTCTCGGAGTGGCTCGTGCCGATCATGACGGTGGTCTACGCCCTCATCGCCGTGGCCATCCTGGTGCTGCACGCCAGCGCGATCCCGGGAGCGATCCTCTCCATCTTCGAGGGCGCCTTCGGAGTCGACCAGGCCTTCGCCGGGACCGCCGGGGGATTCACCGCCGCACTTCTCAACGGCACCCGCCGAGGCCTGTTCTCCAACGAGGCCGGTGAGGGATCGGTCCCCAACATCGCGGCCACCGCCACCGTCCCCCACCCTGTCCAGCAGGGATTCGTGCAGTCCCTGGGCGTCTTCGTCGACACGATCGTGGTCTGCACTGTCACCGCCCTCATCGTCCTGCTCTCCGGGGTCTACGACCCGGTGGCCGCCCAATCCGCCCCAGAGGTTGCCAATGGCGCCGCCAACACCCTGACCTCGGCATCGGTCACCAACGTCCTCGGTGGCTGGGCGCAGTACCTCATGGCCGTCATCATCTTCGTCTTCGCCTACTCCTCGCTCCTGGGCAACTACACCTACGCCCAGGTCAACATGGACTACCTCCAGGGCAAGCAGCACAAGCACTACGCCCTGCGGGCCATGATTATCGTGGCCACCGCCGTCGGCTCCCTGTCCACCCTCACCTTCGTGTGGAGCCTGTCCGACCTCGTCATGGGGGCGATGACCGTCATCAACATGGTCTCCATCCTCGCCCTGGGGGGCTGGGCCTTCGGGGCCCTGCGCGACTGGGAGGCCCAGCGTCGCGCCGTCGAGGCCGGTGAGAAGGACGAGATCCGCTTCATCGCCACCGGCAACCCCTACCTGCCCGGTAAGCTCCCCGGAGACATCTGGGCCGTTGACGGCGCCGCCCACGCCGCCATCACGGAGCGTCGCGCCGCGCTCGAAGAGGCTTCGGGCAGCTGATCCCAACAGCGCTAGGCTGAGGCCCATGAAGATCGCGCGCTTCTCCACCGGCGACGAGCCCCTCTACGGCATCGTCCAGGGCCTGCCCGAGCACGAGACCGTCTCGGGCGAGTCCGAGGGGCACCTCCTGGTCCTCAAGGGAGACCCCCTCTACTCCCTGCCCGAGGCCACCGGGGAGGTCGTCGAGCTGCGTGAGGCCCGGCTCCTGTCACCGGTCATCCCGCGCTCCAAGGTCGTGGGGATCGGGAAGAACTACGGGGGCCACATCGCCGAGATGGGGGAGGACGAGCCGCCGCGCGATCCGGTGGTCTTCCTCAAGCCCAACACTTCGGTCATCGGACCGGACGCTCCCATCGTCCTGCCCGCCTGGAGCGAGGAGGTCCACTACGAGGCCGAGCTCGCCGTCGTCATCAAGACCCTCGCCAAGGACGTCCCCGTGGAGCACGCCGACGACGTCATCCTGGGGTACACGGTCGCCAACGACGTCTCGGCCCGCGACCGCCAGCGCGCCGAGCCGCAGTGGGTGCGGGCCAAGGCCTTCGACACCTCCTGCCCCCTGGGGCCGTGGATCGAGGTTCCCGAGCCCGGCCGCGAGCCGCTCTTCTCACCCGGAGACGCGGTGGTGCGCGCCCGGGTCGACGGCCGCCTCGTCCAGGAGGGGCGCACCGCTGACATGATCCGCTCGATTCCCGAGCTGGTCGCCTACGTATCGACGATCTTCACTCTTCTTCCCGGCGACGTCATTCTCACCGGCACACCGGCGGGAGTCGGCGAGATCCGAGCCGGTCAGCGCGTCGAGGTCGAGGTCGAGGGCATCGGCTCCTTCTCCAACCCGGTGGTTCGTCGCTGAGGCGACGCGGCCAGCCCCGCGGAGCTTAAGTCCTCGTCCCGACGACGATGGGCGGGACTCCCGGGGCGTGCCCTGAGAATCCCGCCCATTGGCGAGTGCTGGTGTTGCCCCTCGGCTGTTGCTTCTCGGCCATGGGGAGCCGAGGCAGGCGATCAGGTGTCCTTGGGTGAGCTGCCTGAGCCCTTCTGGTCACTCTTCTTGTCGTCGCTCTTGGAGTCCTTGCCCGCGCCATCGCCGGATGCGCCCTCATCCATGTCGGCCGGGCCCGGGTCGGTGACGGTCGTGTCCTTCATGAGATCGTCAAGAACGGCGGTGGAGTACTTGTCCTTGGGGCAGATGAGAGTTGCGGTGAGCATGGTCGGCCTCTTGATGGTCGAGAATGCTCTGATGAACTCAGTGGCTTGGTATTCCTTGCCGTCCTTGCCGGTGTAGGTCCAGTCCAGCCTCTTGGTCTCAATGGCGTTTCCAGAGGCGTCTTTGACGGAGGTCGAATCATCCTGTGCGGGTTTGAAGCTCACATGGGTGACACCCTGAGAGAACTTCTGCTGCTCGCTCGCCGCGTGGGTTTCTGTGTCCTCGCGGTCAGTGGAGAGCTGTCCGTTGAGGAGGTTCTGCATCGTCACGAACTGGCAGCCGTCGTCGCTGACCAGCTCATTGACTCCTCCGGTATCGCGCTTCGTGTTGGTCCAGCCCGGTGCTGACACGATGATGTGCCAGCCGGCTGCTCCTCCATTGACCTCCGTGCCCTCTGTGCTGGAGGAGTCGGAGGGCTTGTCCGAGGACTGCGACGAGCTCTTGCCTGATGAGGTGCTGGAGCGTGCGGGGCCGGACTCGTCCTGACACGCAGCGAGAACCGGGACCGCCAGGGCGAGGCTGAGGCCGGCGACAAGGGGAAGTCTGAGAACCGATCGGCGGCGGCTGGTGGAATGTGCCGCGGGATGTGGGGACGGGGACATGAGGCCTCCAAGGAACGATGAGTCGGGAGCCTTCCCGAACGGACTGGGGATGTCATCACCTCTGCTGGGAGCCGCGAGAACTTCCTGGCGGCGACATCATGATCTCATGGGTGCCACGTTAATTCGTCTGAGTGCGCAGAGCGATGGGGTAAGTTCCCCATCCCTCGGAGTCGAGGTCGAGTACTCCAGGTGAGGGACTTCCTCATAGCGTCCCCGTGTCCGATGATGAATTCGGGCAACACATGATCCTCAGACCATGTTGACGCACGAAAAGGAAGTCGTGGCTATGAGGACAGTGCCTGCTCGGCATATTGCCGCAGGGGCCTCAGTGCTGGTCATGACCGCTGGAGCGTTCACGGTGCCGGCGACGGCGGCCGGTGTGGCCGGGCCCCGCCCGAGGGGGTTCCCGATCAGTACACCTAGGTGGCGTCAGAGGGGACTATCCTGGCCCCATCATGCCTGAACTCAGTGATCACTCATCCGCTGTCCGTCCTGAGCCCCCCACCGTCTCCGGTATCCCGGAGCAGGGCTCATCGTCCGTGCGCGTACGTTTCTGCCCCTCACCCACGGGAACCCCTCACGTGGGCATGGTGCGCACCTGCCTGTTCAACTGGGCTTACGCCCGCCACACCGGCGGCACCTTCGTCTTCAGGATCGAGGACACCGACGCCGCCCGTGACTCCGAGGAGTCCTTCGACGCCATCCTGGACTCCCTGACCTGGTTGGGCCTGGACTGGGATGAGGGAGTGGGTAAGGGGGGCCCTCATGAGCCCTACCGTCAGTCCCAGCGCATGGACCTGTACAAGGAGGTGGCCGCCGAGCTGCTGGCAGCGGGCTACCTGTACGAGTCCTTCTCCACCCCTGAGGAGATCGAGGAGCGCCACCGTGAGCGTGGTGAGGACCCCAAGCTCGGTTACGACGGCTTCGACCGCGATCTGACCCAGGATCAGAAGGACGCCTTCCGCGCTGAGGGCGCCTGCCCGTCCTGCGGATGCGGATGCCGGATGAGGACATCACCTTCACCGACCTGGTCCGCGGCCCCATCACCTTCAAGGCCGGCAGCGTGCCGGACTACGTCGTCGTGCGCGCGGGCGGTGAGCCCCTCTACACGCTGGTCAACCCCGTTGACGACGCCGCGATGGGCATCACCCACGTTCTGCGCGGTGAGGACCTGCTGTCCTCCACCCCGCGGCAGGTGGTCCTCTACCGGGCCCTCATGGACATCGGTCGGGCTCAGGTCATTCCCGAGTTCGGGCACCTGCCCTACGTCATGGGGGAGGGCAACCGGAAGCTGTCCAAGCGGGACCCCCAGTCCAATCTCCTCATCCATCGCTACCGCGGCATGATCCCCGAGGGCCTCCTCAACTACCTGGCCCTCCTGGGGTGGTCACTGAGCGCGGACCGTGACGTCTTCTCGGCCGCAGAGATGATTGAGGCCTTCGACGTCCATGACGTCAACCCCAACCCGGCCCGCTTCGACCCCAAGAAGTGCGAGGCCATCAACGCCGAGCAGGTGCGTGCACTGGCAGAGACCGACTTCCGGGACCGGCTGGTGCCCTACCTCGCCGACGCCTACCCCGACCCGACCGGTGAGGCCGCTCAGGTGCCACTGGTCTCAGCGGAGGCTTTTGACAAGCTCACGGCGCGCGAGCAGGAGATCCTCAACGCGGCGGCCCCCCTCATTCAGACGCGGATCCAGCTGCTGCGCGAGAGCCGCGACATGCTCGGCTTCCTCTTCGTGTCCGACGACGATCTCGTCGTCGACGACAAGGCCCTGGCCAAGCTCAAGGCGTCGGCCGGAGACGTGCTGGATGCGGGCATCAGCGCCCTGGAGGGGCTCGGCCCTGAGCAGTGGGACAAGGACCATCTGGAGGAGGCCCTCAAGACCGCCATCGTCGAGGGGCGGGGCATGCCCGACGGCGAGGGGATCAAACCGCGTCTGGCCTACGGCCCGTTGCGTGTCGCGGTGACCGGGCGACAGGTCTCTCCGCCCCTGTTCGAGTCCATGGAGATCCTTGGAAGCAGCTCCACTCTGGCCAGGCTGAAGGCTCTTCGGGCCCGGCTCGGGTGAGGTGACTGCACGATGAACTGAGCCGGTGGGGCCGGGACGCGGCGTTGAGTGCGCGCGTCCCGGCCCCACCGGCCAGTGAGTGCAGAGCTGAGTACAGGACCGCACCGGCCGTCCCGCTCTTCTGCGGGCCGTGCTGGCCGATTACATGGCTCCGGCGTCGATGCCCTGGAGCCGGATGCCTCCCAGAATCGTGTGCCACTGATCCAGCCCGATGAGGGAGCCCTGGGGGCACAGCAGCATGACCTCGAGCGCGAACCCCTTCTCTCCCACTCGCCTGTCGAAGCGATATCCATCCATGGGCGTATTGGGTGCGTCCGAGAAGTTGACGGTCACGGAGAAGGTCTCCTCATAGCCCGGCAAGGTCCCGCTGTCGTCCCGGACGGCGTCCACCTGTTTGGACCCTGTGTCGTCTGATATCCGGAAAAGATCGTCTGCTGACTCTTGAGAGCCGCCTTGGACTGAATGTCGTCCCCGACTCCTCGGAGGCTGTAGTACCTCTCCTCGGCGGTTGTAGAAATATAGCCGAAGCAGGCGGGGTTGGCGTTAACCGTGTATCCGTCAATAGTTCCGTTAGGGCCGGCCGAGTCCTTCTTGATGCGTTCGTCGTCATGCGTCCAGACCGACGAGTCCTCATTGGAGACCGTGACACTCGGTGCCGTCCATGTCGTTGCTGAAGGGGAGGGCGTCGACGCCGAGGCGGTCGGGCTCGGTGACTTGGACGGTGCGGGCGAGCTGGATTCGCTGGCCTCGGCACTGGCCTCGGCGGAGGCATCGGCTGGCTCGACCTTCAGCTGTCCCTTGTGGGCGGGGCCGCAGGCGCTCAGCGCCAGACTGGCTGCGAGGCACATCCCCAGGGCGAGGCGACGAGCTCTGGAGGGGGTGCGGGCGAGGAACATCTGGCGATGGTGCGGTGCTGGATGAGGCAATGCGGCTCTCCTGGTGGTGAGGAAGGAGGAAGGGAGGTGCTGTGGATCGGTGCTGGAACTCATCTAATCCATGGCCCCAGCATCGAGTCCCGCCACTCGTGTCGAGGACAGGAACTGATGCCATGCATCGGTGGAGGCGAGCGCGTCCGGTATGGCTTCGACGGGAGTCGACCCTGAGGTCACCACGAAAGAAGTGTGGTTGGGCATCGTCTGCCGTACCTTGACGGAGGAGATTGTGTTGTCTCCACCCCTTTTTCTTTTGCTGTTGATCGACTGATCTGTGTTGGAGAAAATGATGGCTGGGTATCCTCCTGTGTGGAAGTTGTAGGCCTGGCTGATTTTTGTCGACGTCGCGACCGGTTCTTTGAGTATGTCGTACTGCCGGTGCCACGTGCCGGTCTTGTTGTTGGAGATCGTGACGTTCGGGGCCGTCCGGGTTGTCGCGGAAGGTGTTGCCGACGGTATCGGGGGCGGTGTCGTGGACGGCGCTGGTGAGTCCGAGGGGTCGGTCCTGGTGAAGACGCCGGTGGGCTCGGTGCTCAGCTGTCCCTTCGTGTGCGGGGTCGCAGGCGCCCAGTGGGAGGGCTGCGATCGGGGTCAGTCCAAGGGTGAGGAGGTGAGTGCTGCAGGGGCCGTGACCTGAGGCGGTGACGGTGCCGCAGACGGGTGGGCATGTTGCCTCCCAGGAGGGTGGGGTGAGCAGGAACTAGACGGGAGTGTAGGGGATGCCTCTGGAGGTCCGCTTGGTTGTGAGCGCTCAGGAGGGGCTGCGGTGCCGGTTGCAAAAGTTCTGTGAGGCTGCGAGTGCGAGGATGGAGGGGAAGACCTCGAGACGTCCGTTGTGTGTCGGTCTTCACCTCCCTGGCGATTTGATGGGGTGGGGGTGGGCGTGTAGATTACTGCCCGCTGCCTCGGACGTGATCCGTTCCGAGGTCAAGCCCTTTGGGGTATGGTGTAATTGGCAACACGACTGATTCTGGTTCAGTTATTCTAGGTTCGAGTCCTGGTACCCCAGCGGATCTGATGATCTGTGGCCCCCATCGTTTAGTGGCCTAGGACACCGCCCTCTCACGGCGGCGGCGCCGGTTCGAATCCGGCTGGGGTACGAGGGTCCGGTTGCCGATTTCGGTGCTCGGACTGTCATATGCCCCCATCGTTTAGTGGCCTAGGACACCGCCCTCTCACGGCGGCGGCGCCGGTTCGAATCCGGCTGGGGGTACGGATCAAGCAGTCCGATGAGGTCTGCTGGTTCACAACTCCATAGCATGCCCCCATCGTTTAGTGGCCTAGGACACCGCCCTCTCACGGCGGCGGCGCCGGTTCGAATCCGGCTGGGGGTACGAGGAACAGGCGCCCGCTCCACCACACGGTGAAGCGGGCGCCTCGTGTTTTCCCCATCTGTTCGCCCCATGCTGCCGCGGTGAACCGCGCTCATGCGGGTGAGGGTTCCTCAGTCGTCCATTAGGCGGAGGCCAGCAGGTCGCTGCCCGTCGTGACGGTGAGCCCTCGCTCCAGCAGCGAGCGCAGGCCTCCTTCCAGGGCGGAGAACAGGTCCTCGGAGGGCTGCGTGCGCCCGTCGTGGCACAGCACCACCGATCCGGCGCCGGCAACGTCCTTGACTGCGGCGGCGGCCGCCGCCGTTGGCGTGTGAACGCTCCACAGCAGCAGGTCCATCCTCTTGAGCGAGGCAACCATCATGGCAGGTGCGTCAACCCGGCCGTAGGGAGGCCGCCACAGGTGCGGAGACGGGGCGCCTGCCGCCACGATCGCCTCGCACGTGCGGTCCACCGAGTCGCTCAGCTCGGAGAAGCTCACGCCGTAGACATCCGTGTGCACCCAGTTATGGACCCCGACCTCGTGTCCTTCGGCGACCTGTCGTGCGATCAGCTCAGGGTGGGCCTGCACCGCGGAGCCCAGCACGAAGAAGGTGGCCCTGCACGCGCAACCTCGCCAGCATGTCGAGCACCCGTGGAGTCCAACGGGGATCCGGCCCGTCGTCGAAGGTCAACGCCAGCTTTCCGGACTTCCCGTCGGTCTGGAAGACCACTCGCGTACCGAGCGCGCTGCCGGGGCCCGCCGGGCGAGGGGCGGTTCTGGCCGTGGGGGAGAGGTGGGTGTCCCGCCAGTGAGTGGCTCCTGCGCCGCCGCCCGCGCCGAGCACGCCCGCCGTCGTCGCCAGGGCGGCTCTTCCCAGGAGGCCTCGCCGGCTCTCACGAGGAGCGGGACTCGGCTGTGACTCGGTTGACGAAGAGGGCTCGGTGTCCCTGGCTCCGTCATCCGGCAGGCTCGTGGTCGTCACCGGCATATCGTAGAGCGAACCCGGCAAGCCCCTGAACTCGCCGTCGGAACGTTGCAGAACCACGACGGCGTCGAACTGGCTCGCGCCCTATCAATCGATATCCGAGACATCCTCGGTAGGATGCCCGCGTGACGAACTTTCCCGCGCTGAAGACCCCCGGCCCCCTCGCTGATGGCGCCATGCGCATCACTCCCCTGGGAGGCCTGGGCGAGGTCGGCCGCAACATGACCGTCTTCGAGCTGGACGGCAAGCTGCTCATCGTTGACTGCGGTGTGCTCTTCCCCGAGGAGGACCAGCCGGGCGTCGACCTCATCCTTCCCGACTTCTCCTCCATCGAGCACCGCATCGACGACGTCGTCGCCCTGGTCCTGACTCACGGGCACGAAGACCACATCGGGGGCGTGCCCTACCTGCTGCGCCTGCGTGACGACATCCCCCTGGTAGGAAGCGAGCTCACGCTGGCCTTCGTGGAGGCCAAGCTCAAGGAGCACCGTATCCGCCCGGTGCTGCGCCAGGTCATCGAGCACGAGGAGGTCTCCTACGGCCCCTTCGACCTGGAGTTCGTGGCCGTCAACCACTCCATCCCCGACGCCATGGCCGTCATGATCCGTACCGATGCCGGCAACGTGCTGGCCACCGGCGACTTCAAGATGGACTCCCTGCCCATCGACGGGCGCATCACGGACCTGCGCTCCTTCGCCCGTTTCGGTGAGGAGGGCGTGGACCTGTTCTGCGTGGACTCCACCAACGCCGAGGTCCCGGGCATGGTGGGCCATGAGGGCGAGATCGGCCAGGTCCTGGACAACGTCTTCGCCGACTCCGACGGGCAGATCGTCGTGGCCTCCTTCGCCAGCCACGTCCACCGCGTCCAGCAGGTCCTCGACGCCGCCGCCCTGCACGACAGGCGGGTCGCCCTCGTGGGGCGCTCCATGGTGCGCAACATGGGGATCGCCGCCGAGCGCGGCTACCTCAAGGTCCCCGCCGGCGTCCTCATCGATGCCCGGGACATCACCTCGCTGCCCCCGCACGAGAGAGTCCTCATGGTCACCGGCTCTCAGGGAGAGCCCATGGCGGCCCTGTCCCGGATGGCCCACTCCGAGCACCGCAGCGTCACCATCGAGCCCGGGGACACCGTCATCTTCGCCTCCTCCCTCATCCCCGGCAACGAGAACTCCGTCTTCCGGGTCATCAACCAGCTCATGAGGCTGGGGGCACGCGTGGTCCACCAGGGCAACGCCAAGGTCCACGTCTCCGGGCACGCCTCCTCCGAGGAGCTGCTCCACGTCTACAACATTGTCCAGCCCCGCAACGTCATGCCCATTCACGGTGAGATTCGTCACCTGGTGGCCAATGGTGGGCTCGCCGTCAAGACGGGAATCGCCCCGGAACGGGTCATGCTGTGCGAGGACGGTGTGGCCGTCGACCTGGAGGGGGGGAGTGGCCCGTATCGCCGGCCAGGTGCCCTGCGGCTACATCTATGTCGACGGCTCCTCGGTGGGGGAGATCGACGAGGCCGAGCTCAAGGACCGACGCATCCTTGCGGAGGAGGGCTTCGTCTCGGTCTACGCCGTGGTGGAGACCACGACCGGCACGATCCTGGCCGGCCCCCACATCCAGGCACGGGGCGTGGCGGAGGACGACTCGGTCTTCGAGGAGATCCTTCCCGATGTGACCGAGGCCCTGTCGGCTGCGCTGGAGACCGGGAAGGCGGACGCCTACTCCCTCCAGCAGGTCATGCGCCGCACCCTGGGGCGCTGGATCGGGCGCCGCCTCAGGCGCCGTCCCATGATCGTCCCGGTCGTCATCGAGGCATAGCGGGAGGGCGCTTACTGCATGACTCTCTTCCGGCCCGCGTGCTTCATATCCACCGGATCCATCCTCATTGACATCCCCCTCCACGTCAGCAGCGTGCCGACGCCGGGAGGGGCGATCACCGGGGCGTCGTCGGGTCCGGTGGTCGGTGGCGGGTACACCGTGGTCTCGGCCGCAGCCCGGCAGGGCGTTCCCACGGCCCTGGCCGCCACCCTGGGAACCGGCCCCAACTCCGCGCGGGTGCGTGAGTCGATGCGGCTGGACCGGGTGGAGCTGCTCGTCGAGGAGCTCGTCGGGGACATCGGCACCTGCACCACGCTCATCGAGCCCTCCGGCCGACGCACCTTCATCACCACCGCGGGCGTTGAGGGCGAGCCTCAGCGTGAGGATCTCGAAAGCATCGACCTGAGGGCCGGGGACTGGGTCTACGCCACGGGTTACGACCTGGCCCACTACACGAGCCGCGGCATCCTGACCGACTGGCTCCTGTCGATCCCCGACGGCGTCGGGCTGGTGATCGACCTCGGCCCGGTCCAGCCCGACATCCCCGACCAGGTGCTCCTTCCGCTGCTGAGGAGGGCAACGATACTGACCGGGAACGACCTGGAGATGGGGCGCCTCGAGGAGCGACTGGGCGGCACCGGTGCCATCCGGCAGGCCTGCCCTGAAGCACTGATCGTCCACCGTACCGGCGTGAACGGCTGTGTTCTCCACCCGGTGGGCGGCGAGCCGATCGAGGTACCCGGTTTCGTGCGTGAGGTCGTGGACACGACGGGAGCGGGAGACACGCATACCGGTGTCCTGGTCGCCGGCCTCCTGGGCGGGCTCGACGTCGTCGAGGCGGCCAGGCGAGCCAACGCGGCCGCCGCCCACGCCGTCGCCCGCAGCGGCCCGGCCCAGGCACCGCTGTGCGAGGAGATCGATGAGTTCCTCCGCGCCGACGACGAGAGGCCCTGACGGGGGTCCGGGGCGCGCCTGCCTCTGCCCTCAGGGGGACGAGCCCCCGCACCGGGCCGCGGCACCGAGAAGGTGACGTGTCTCCGGCCGGGGCGGGCGGCGTGGCAAGGTCAATGACACCGAGAATCCGATAGTTTCTAGGGCATCATGGCCAATCGTCGCACCACGAGAACAGCTGCGCCTTCACCGGGAACCGGCAGAGGACGTAATCGAGGCGGTTCCGCTCCAGGAACCGCTCCCTTCTCCGCGCCCGGAACCGGGCCCTCGGGCGGACGCTACCGCCGTACCGGCTGGGCCTTCCTCATCCTGGCCCTCGCAGCGGTGCTGGCACTGCGCGAGTGGTTCGGGATCTCCGGTGCCGCAGGCGATCTCCTGCACCACATCGCCGCGGGCCCCGTCGGCGTCCTGGGTGTCTTCGTGCCCCCGCTCCTGGCGGCGCTGGGCATCGCCATGCTGCGGGTCCACAGCCTGGGGGCGGTGCACGCGCGGGTCTCCGTGGGCTGCCTGGGGCTGCTGACGGCTCTGACCGGAATGATCCAGGTCGGCAGCGGCAACCCGGTCCTCAAGAACAACCTCGGCGGGCTGGAAGCAGCTGGGGGGCTGCTGGGATGGCTGGTGGGCTACCCCCTGGCGGCACTGTTCTCCTCCGTGGGGGCCTTCATCCTGTTCCTCCTCCTGACCGCGTTCTCCGCCCTGGTCATGTCCGGCAAGACCGTTGCCGAGATCCGCGAGCTGCTGGAGCAGTACCGGGCCGCGGACGGTGACGGCGCCGCCCAGGGCGCCGATGGATCGGGCGACTCCCTGGCCCGGCGCCTGCTGGGGCGGGTCCGCGGAGGCTCTGAGCGGGCCGGCGCCTCGGGCGCGGACCCGGATCAGACAGCGCTCCTGGACTCCTACGACGGCGACGAGCCCTTCCGCTCCGCCCTGGAGGTTGAGGAGTCGACCTCACGTAAACGGGGCAGTGGCCGGCGTAAGCGCTCGGCCGACCGGCAGGCCCAGCAGACGACGATCACCGAGCTCTTCGAGCCGGGCGGCGATCACGGCGCTCACTCCGGGAGCGAGGACTTCGTCATCCCGGACGTGGGCGAGGAGACCGACGTCATCGCCTCCCCGGCGTCCTCGGCCGCCTCCGCCACCCGAAGCAGGCCCGCCGGCCCGGCAGGTGGCTCCGTGGCCTCCGGGCCGGCCGCAGGGGGGCAGCGCAAGCCCTCATCGGCCAAGCGCAGCACACCGCAGCCGACCCCGCAGTCGCCCTCCGGTTTCGACGCCGTCACCGAGGAGACCCCCGAGGTTCCGCTCGAGGAGCCCGACCTCGCCGACCAGATCGCCATGAGCGACATGGCTCTGCCCGACGGCTCGACCTACACCCTGCCCGATGACGCGCTGCTCGGTCCCGGGCCGGGTCACTCCACCCGCACCCCCGCCAACGACGCCATTGTGGAGTCCCTGCAGAACGTCTTCGCCGAGTTCAACGTGGACGCCACGGTCACCGGCTACACGCGCGGCCCCCAGGTCACCCGCTACGAGGTCCACCGGGGCCGGGGGGTCAACGTCTCCCGGATCACGGGGCTGGAGAAGAACATCGCCTACGCGGTGGCCTCCGACGAGATCCGCCTGCTCACCCCCATTCCGGGTAAGAGCGCCATCGGCATCGAGATTCCCCAACAGCGACCGGGAGATGGTCAAGCTCGGCGACGTCCTGCGCTCCCAGGCCGCGCGCAAGCAGGCGCACCCGCTGGTGGTCGGGCTGGGCAAGAACGTCGAGGGCGACTACGTCGTCACCAACCTGGCCAAGACCCCGCACCTGCTGGTGGCCGGGCAGACCGGTTCGGGTAAGTCCTCCTTCGTCAACTCGATGATTACCTCGATCATGATGCGTGCCACCCCGAGGAGGTGCGCATGGTGCTGGTGGACCCCAAGCGGGTGGAGCTGACCATCTACGAGGGCATCCCCCACCTCATCACCCCGATCATCACCTCCCCGAAGAAGGCGGCCGAGGCCCTGGAGTGGGTGGTGCGCGAGATGGACGCCCGCTACGACGACCTGGCCTCCTTCGGCTTCAAGCACATCGACGACTTCAACAAGGCGGTGCGCGCAGGCGAGGTCCAGCCCCTGCCGGGATCCCAGCGAGAGCTGAGCCCCTACCCCTACCTCCTGGTCGTCGTCGACGAGCTCGCCGACCTCATGATGACCGCCCCCAAGGACGTGGAGGCCTCCATCCAGCGCATCACCCAGCTGGCCCGCGCCGCCGGGATCCACCTGGTGCTGGCCACCCAGCGGCCCGTCGCCCAGGTGGTCACCGGCCTCATCAAGTCCAACGTCCCCTCGCGCCTGGCCTTCGCCACGGCCTCGCAGCTGGACTCCCGGGTCATCCTCGACCAGAACGGGGCCGAGACGCTCACCGGCCAGGGTGACGCCCTCTACCTGGGGCCGGGCGCCTCCACGCCAGTGCGTATCCAGGGCTCGTGGGTCACCGAGTCCGAGATCCGCTCCGTCGTCGAGCACGTCAAGTCTCAGCTGACGCCCGAGTACCGCGAGGACGTCGTCGTCCCGGAGGTCAAGAAGCAGATTGACGAGGAGATCGGCGACGACATGGACCTGCTCCTGCAGGCCGCCGAGCTCATCATCTCCAGTCAGTTCGGCTCCACCTCCATGCTCCAGCGCAAGCTGCGCGTCGGCTTCGCCAAGGCCGGACGCCTCATGGACCTGCTCGAGTCCCGTGAGGTCGTCGGCCCCTCGGAGGGTCCAAGGCCCGCGACGTCCTCGTCCAGCCCGAGCAGCTCGAGGAGACCCTGGCCTGGATCAAGGGCGAGGGCGGTGCGCCGGGAAGCGCGGAGAGTCCCGAGGCCCCTGACGCCTCTCAGAGCGAGCCCGACTCCGAGGCCCCCTCGGCTCCTGCCGCGAACGAGCCCCGTACCGCGGTCATGCCGTCGAACCGCTACAGCACGGACCCCTTGGAGGTCGCCTCCAGCCTGCCGGAGTCGGAGTCCTGGGACGACACCTCCGCCGAGGAGGATTCCGAGGACGCCTGGTCGCTCACAGGCCGCGGCTCATCGTGGTGATGGGGAGGCCGACGTCGCGCCCTGCGGGGCCGGGTGGGCTCCGGCTCGTTTGATGACCTCTTCTCGACTGGGAATCGTCGGAGCCGGTCCGGCGGGCTTGGGCGGTGTGGTGGCCATGGTCGAGGCGTCCTTGACCCTGAGAGGTCAGCAGGCTCCAGCGCCGGTCGATCTGCTCTGTGCTCAGCCCCAGGCCGGCAGGCTGCTCGCCGTTGTGAAGCGCCGCCAGGTCCCTGATCTTGTAGCCGCCGGCGAGATCCATGGTGAACGGGTGCCAGTTCAGCTTGTCCACGCTCACTGAGCCGTCGGCGTGGGACGTGACGTCGGCCCAGACGAGCTGACCGACGTCGGACAGTGGGGCGCAGCACTCCTCGTCCTGGTTGGAGATGTAGTTGCCTGCCGAGTACGACACCCACATCCCCTTGCCCCCGACTCCTCCGGAGAGCTTCTCGGCGGGCTGAGGCACATGGGGGTGGGCGCCGAAGAGGATGTCGACCTGCCCGGTGTCGGCCAGGGACTGGGCGTAGGAGACCTGCTTGTCGTTGGGCGTGGTCTCGTACTCCTCGCCGAGCTGGGAATGGACGACGACGAGGTCGGCGCCCGCCGCACGGGCCGACTTCGCCGCCTTCGTGATGGCGCCGACGTCGTTGAGCGACACGGAGTATCCGGTGGGATCCTCCAGGCCGTTGAGGTCCATGGTCGTGGAGATCTGGGCGACGGTCACGGTGCGCCCGCCCCGCTCCAGCTCGTAGAGCGCGAAGGGCACCGAGGCGTCCTGCTGGCTCCGGTAGGTGCCCGCGTGGCCCAGCCCGTGAGCGTCCAGGGCGTCCAAGGTGGCCACGATGCCGGCCTCCCCCCGATCCGCAGCGTGGTTGGAGGCGGTCGCGCAGCCGTCCCAGCCGGATCTCGCCAAGGCGGCCACGACCTCGGCAGAGGTGCCGAAGGCGGGGTAGCCCGAGTAGACCCCGTCCGGAGCGACAGGCACCTCCATCCCGCACAGGGCCAGATCCAGGCCCTCGACCCAGGGGGTCTCAGCGGCAATGTTGGCGGTGATGTCCCCTGAGCCTGCCGGAGTGGACTCCATCACCGGCATATGCATGAGAACATCCCCGGCGTAACCCACGGTGAAGTGCACGTCCTGCGAGGTGCTGGCGCCGGCGGAGGCGGACGGAGATGGCGAGCGAGCCGGTACAGCCTGATCGGAGCTCGTCGAGCAGCCGCTCACCGCGACCGATGCGGTAAGAACGACGGCGGTCAGCAGGCCCGGTCCTCGTGACCTGCGGGCAAGACGGGCGGAACCCGGTGAAGACGATGGTGGAAGAGTGGAGGGGTACATGATGATGAACGTAAGAAGTGAACCTTAAGAGTGCGTGCGCGGTTCGTGCTCGTTCCAGTGGTGCGGGGAGGCTCCCGGATGTCGGTGTGAACCGTGGGCGAGAACGGATCCTATGCCGCGTGTCGTCTGCGATGGGCCATGGTGCGTACGGTGCAGCCGCTCGGATACGAGGCCGTTGACAAGACGGATCGAGGTTTCTGTGTCGGTGGGAGGCCGTCCGCGACTAGGCTGGACCTGATGAACGCCCCGACCGCCCCGGATGGCGCCGCGCAGTCAGAGCAGGCGCCGCTGCTCAACATCGCCAATGTTCTGACGGTGCTGCGCCTGCTGCTCGTGCCCGTCTTCATCTGGCTCGCCCTGCTGCCCGGGGACCGGGCCAGGCTCGCCGCAGTCGTGGTCTTCGTCGTCGCGGCCTTCACGGACCGCCTGGACGGCCAGCTGGCGCGCTCGTGGGGGTCTGGTGACCTCCTTCGGCAAGATCGCCGACCCGATCGCGGACAAGGCGCTGACCCTGTCCGCCTTCGTCCTGCTGAGCGTCAACCAACGACTGTGGTGGTGGGTCACCATCCTCATCGTCGTGCGCGAGCTCGGCATCACGGTCATGCGCTTCTTCATGCTGCGCCGCGCCGTCATGGCGGCCTCGCGCGGCGGCAAGATCAAGACGACGCTGCAGATGGTGGGACTGGTCGGGCTGCTCACGCCGTGGTCCATGCTCATGCTGCCCGCGGGGCCGGCCGCGTTCCTGACCAAGGCGGCCTATGTCATTGTGGCTGCGGCGCTCGTTGTCACGGTGGTGACCGGCCTGGACTACGTCCGCCAGGCGATGCTGCTGAGCCGTGAGAACGGAGGGAGCGGCCAGTGACCGCCCCGGGGTGGAAGCCGTGGTGATCGAGGGTGCGGCCGGCACTGAGGACCGCATCCGCGCGGCGAGGGCTCTCCTGCGGGCCGCCGCGCATCGCGGAGTGACCCTGGCGATCGCCGAGTCCTTGACGGGTGGGCAGGTCGCCTCCAGCCTGGTGGAGGTTCCCGGCGCCTCCCGTGTGCTCGTGGGGGCGGTCGTGGCCTACGCCACCCGGATCAAGGCGCAGGTCCTCGGGGTCGATGCCACGCGCCTGGAGCGGACCGGGCCGGTGGACCGCGATGTCGCCCTGCAGATGGCGCACGGAGTGCGCCGGCTCCTCGGGGCCGATCTGGGACTGGCGACCACCGGGGTGGCCGGGCCGGGGCCGGCTGACGGCCATCCGGCCGGAACGGTCCATGTCGCCGTCGCCGCTCCATGGGGGCAGAGGCACCGCGAGCTGCACCTGAGCGGTGATCGCCCGCAGATCCGGCGCGCCACCGTGATGGAGGTATGTGAGCTGGCCATCGGTTTCCTGCGGAAAGACGAGTGTGGGCCGCAGCCCTGATTGCCTCACATCGACGACTGACCAACTACAGACCGCAGACTAAGACGTATTTCAGATTTCTCTCAGGAATGCCGGTAGAGTGGTTGTCAACGTCACCGGAGCCGGAGAACTGGCCCCAGGTGGCGGGAATGAATCCACGACGTGAATGGTTGTGCTAGACGATGAACAACACGACTCACCCCCGCACCACTCGCCCGATCAACAACCGGATGCCGATGCGCCAGGGACCCGGGGCAGGGTACGGTGTGTCCGTGGACACCCCGAAGCACGAGAATGTCGTCCTGCGCCGCGAGATCGGAGAAGTCCTGCGCGGCGTCCGACAGCACCAGGGACGCACGCTGCGCGAGGTCTCCTCGCAGGCCCGTGTCTCCCTGGGGTACCTCTCCGAGGTCGAGCGTGGCCAGAAGGAGGCCTCCTCCGAGCTGCTCGCCTCCATCTGCCAGGCGCTTGACGCCCCCCTGTCCATGGTGCTGCGTGAGGTCTCCGACCGCATCGCCCTGACCGAAGGTGTCATGATTCCGGACACGGTTCCCGATGAGCTCGTACGTCAGCAGGGAGTCGCCCTGCGGTGACCATCCGCTGACGCTCTGCGTGCGCTGCTCCTGCGGCGCGCAGGTCGTTACCAGTGAGCCGACCTTCCCGGCGGTGGGGCCACAATGAGTGGACTCGCCGCCGGGTTGCCTGTTGACAAAGGGGGAGTGGTGAAGCACTCGGAGTTCTGGAACGCCGTCGAAGCGGTCTTCGGTCCGGCCTACGGTCGCTCCCTGGCCCAGGATCTGGTTCTTCCGGGGCTGGGGGTGACCTGCGTGCAGGCGCTCGACGACGGGGTGGCGCCGGAGCGGGTCTGGGGTCTTCTGTGCGAGGAGACCGAGCGCTCGGATGCCGAGCGGTGGATCTTCCGCTCGGATCCGCGTCGCTGAGCCCAGGTGACGAGAGCGGGTGCTGGGGGCAGGTTTGGAGCCGCCGACACGCGCATGACGATGATGTCATGATCGAACAGGTGTTCGGGTACTGTTCTCCACGAACGACGACGATGCCCCCTGAGTCCACAGGGCTGATGAGGGGCGGAGATAGATGTCAGTGGTCAGGCATACCGTCGTTGGTGAGCCCCGGAGAGGGGACCTCGCCGAAGTTGACCAGCCATGCCCGCCGCGGCTGCGCGCCGCCCTGAGAACCGAGGTAGAACAATGCCTGCTGCCAGCCAGACCCAGGACCGCTCCAAGGCCCTGGCCACAGCCCTCGCCCAGATCGACAAGAGCTTCGGTAAGGGATCCGTCATGCGCCTGGGGGACGAGTCCCGTCCTCCGGTCTCCGTCATCCCGACGGGGTCGGTCGCCCTCGACGTGGCTCTGGGAGTCGGAGGGCTCCCGAGGGGACGCATCGTCGAGGTCTACGGGCCGGAGTCCTCCGGAAAGACCACCGTCGCCCTGCACGCCGTGGCCAGCGCGCAGAGGGCCGGCGGGAACGCGGCCTTCATCGACGCCGAGCACGCCCTCGACCCGGTCTATGCCAAGGCCCTGGGCGTCGACATCGACAACCTCCTGGTCTCACAGCCGGACACCGGGGAGCAGGCCCTGGAGATCACCGACATGCTGGTGCGCTCAGGCGGCCTGGACATCATCGTCATCGACTCCGTGGCGGCCCTGGTCCCCAAGGCCGAGATCGAGGGGGAGATGGGGGACTCCCACGTCGGTCTCCAGGCCCGCCTCATGAGCCAGGCGCTGCGCAAGATCACCGGTGCGCTGTCCTCCACCGGCACCACCGCCATCTTCATCAACCAGCTGCGTGAGAAGATCGGTGTGTTCTTCGGCAACCCGGAGACCACCACCGGTGGGAAGGCCCTGAAGTTCTACGCCTCCGTGCGCCTGGACGTGCGCCGCATCGGCGGCCTCAGGACGGGGACCAGCCCGTGGGCAACCGCACCCGGGTCAAGGTCGTCAAGAACAAGATGGCGCCGCCCTTCAAGCAGGCCGAGTTCGACATCCTCTACGGCCAGGGCATCTCCCGTGAGGGCAGCCTGCTGGACCTGGGCGTGGACAACGGCGTGGTGCGCAAGTCGGGGCCTGGTTCACCTACGGGGAGGACCAGCTCGGTCAGGGCAAGGAGAATGCCCGCAACTTCCTCAAGGACAACCCGCAGCTGGCCGCCGAGATCGAGGAGAAGATCCTCGCCGCCCTGGGCATCGGTGAGCCCGGCCGCAAGGCCCGGGAGGCCGAGGAGCTCGCTGCTGCCGAGGCCGCCGTGGCTGCGGCCGCCGTCCCGGCGGAGAGCGCTGACACCGCCGCCACGAGCGCGGTCAAGAGTGCCCGAGGGCGTGGGAAGAAGACCGCCGCCACTGCTAAGACCTCCAAGAGCGTGAAGGCTCCCAAGGAGGCGTCGGCGGATGAGGCGGACACCATCTTCGGTGAGGAGGCCGGCGGGTTCTGATGCCCTGGCTCATCCCTGACGCCCATACGCAGGCGGTCGAGGCAGCGCGGGAGATCGTCCTGCGCCGCCTGGACCGCAGCGCGGCTCCTCGCGCCGCCCTGGCCGAGCTCCTCGAGCGCAAGGAGGTGGACCCCCGTGTAGCCTCCGAGGTCCTCGACCGTCTGGAGGCCGCCGGAGTCATTGACGACACCGCCTATGCGGCCCGCCTGGCGCGCACCCGCTTCGCGGAGAAGGGGGCGGCCAGGAGAGCCATCGCTGAGGAGCTGCGACGCAAGGGGCTGGGTGAGTCGGACGTCGCCGAGGCCCTCGAGCAGATCAGCTCCGAGGACGAGGACTCAGCGGCGCTGGCGCTGGCCCGCAAGAAGCTCTCCGCCACCAGTCACCTGCCCTGGGAGGTGCGCCGGCGTCGCACTGCAGCCGTGCTGGGGCGCAAGGGCTACAGCCGGGACGTGACCATGCGGGCCATCACTGCTGCTCACGCCGAGGAATCGGAATGAGGACGGGACTGCTTGTGGGGCGTCAAGAGCCTGAGGCCTGCTTGCCGGCCGACTAGGCTTGGTTCATGACCCAGGTGATTGCGGCCACTGGCGGCTCCGACGCTCCGATCGACCTCCACGCGCTGGCGGCGTCAGCGGGAATAGCTGCCGAGCACGTCATTCCCTATGGCCGTGATGTGGCCAAGATCGACCTGCGGGCACTGGAATCCAGCCAGCACGTGAGCGGCGGTGGTGCGAGTAGCCCTCACTACGTCGTCGTCACTGCGATCACGCCGACGCCTTTCGGGGAGGGCAAGACCACCACGGCCATCGGACTGGCCCAGGGGCTCACCCGCCTGGGCCAGCAGGCCGTCCTGACTCTGCGCCAGTCGGCCATGGGCCCCACCTTCGGCATCAAGGGCGGAGCCGGAGGCTCCGGAGGCGCCCGCATCCTGCCTGCCGAGCGGATGAACCTGCACCTGACCGGCGACTTCCACGCCATCACCGCCGCCCACAACCTCCTGTCGGCGATGATCGACAACCACCTGCACCACGGCAATGAGCTCGACATTGACGAGCGCACCATCACCTGGCCCCGGGTGCTGGACGTCAACGACCGCGCCCTGCGCCATATCGTCACCGGCCTGGGGGCCAGGATCGACGGCGTCACCCGGCAGGCATCCTTCGACATCACCCCGGCCAGCGAGCTCATGGTCATCATGTCGCTGGCCACGGACCTGGCCGACCTGCGCAGGCGCCTGGGGCGCATCGTCATCGGCCGAAGCCGTGGCGGGGAGTGGATCAGTGCCGAGGACCTCAAGGCAGCCGGGGCCATGTGCGCCGTCCTGCGCGACGCGCTCGAGCCCAATCTCCTGCGCACCGGCGAGGGCACCCCCGTCCTGGTCCACACCGGGCCCTTCGGCAACATCGCCACCGGATGCTCCTCGGTCATCGCCGACCGCGTCGCCGCGGCAGGAGCCCGCGACGGCGGCTACATCCTCACCGAGGCCGGCTTCGGATCCGACATGGGCCTGGAACGCTTCGTGGACCTCAAGTGCGCCGTCTCCGGGATGCACCCGAGCGTCGCCGTCGTCGTGGTCACCATCAGGGCGCTCAAGGCCCACAGCGGACGCCACCGCCTCGTCAGCGGCAAGGACCTGCCCGAGGACATGCTCCAGGAGAACATCGATGACGTGCGCGACGGCGCCGCCAACCTGCTCAAGCACCTGCAGATCGTGCGGGGCTTCGGCATCACCCCGGTCGTGGCCGTCAACGTCTTCCCCACCGACCACGACGCCGAGATCGAGGAGGTGACGCGTATCGCCGGCGACGCCGGAGCTCGGGTCGCGGTCTGCCACCCCGTCACCAGGGGAGGCGAGGGCTGCCTCGACCTGGCCGGAGCCGTCGTCGAGGCCTGCCAGGAGGCAGGAGAGCCGGCCTGCAGCCGACCCGCCTACGAGCCGCAGGACGACCTGCGCACCAAGATCTCCAAGCTCGCCGACCTCTACGGCGCCGACGGCGTGGACTACACCCCCGCCGCGAGCAGACTGCTGGAGGCCTACGAGCAGGCAGGCTTCAGCCACCTGCCCGTCATCGTCGCCAAGACCCCGCTGTCCCTGTCCGCCGAGCCCGGCCGCAAGGGCGTGCCCACCGGGTGGCGCCTGCCGGTGCGCGAGGTGCGCCTGGCCGCGGGGGCCGGCTACGTCTACGCGATCTGCGGCAGCCTGTCGACCATGCCGGGGCTGCCGAGCCGGCCCGCAGCCGAGCGCATCGACGTCGACCTCGACACCGGGCAGATCGTGGGGCTGCGCTGACGAGCACGGGCCGGGTCCGCGCACTGCCGGACCCGGCCCGTGGCTGGTCACGAGCAACCAGTCCGTCAGCTCTTCTGGTGCTTGGACGTCTTGAACAGGAGGTTGACCTGCTCGTTGTACGTCGTCAGCGTTGAGGCCGGCACCCGGTTGGCCCACAGGTCGTCCGTCGCCGGCTTCATGATGGCGCCCACGTCCGCCCCGAAGTAGGTCAGTGGGAAGAAGAACGTGGACTTGTCCTCCAGGTGCTGGGTGAAGGGCTTGGTGGGAAGCCCCGTTGCCTCGAAGACCTTGACGGCCTTCTTCGTGGAGGAGGCGATCGCCGGGAAGACGATTCCGTGAGAGGCCACGATGTCCTGCGCCTCGGCGGTTCCCAGGAAGGCCACCCACTTGGAGGCGTTGTCGATATTGGCCGACTGCTTGGAGATCGAGTCGCCCAGCCCGTTGAACAGGGAGACCGACTTGCCGTTGGGGCCCACGGGGTTCGCCGCGATCCCGACCTTGACGTCGAGCTTGGCGTAGGTGCCGAACATCCACGAGCCGTTGAAGCACATGGCGATCTTGCCGCTGCCCAGCTGGACATCGGTGCTGGTCGTGGAGGAGAAGGCGCCGCGCGGAGGCATGTATCCCTTGTCCACCAGGCCGAAGTACCAGTCCATCGTGTCCTGGAAGACCTTCTCGTCGTAGCGGTAGTGGTCGCCCCAGGTCTCCTTGTTCGTGTAGAACCAGTCGCCGGCCGAGCCGGTGAAGGGGCTCCACTGAGTCTGGCCGTCCCCGGTACCGGCGTCCTGGATACCCAGGCCGTAGACGGCCACTCGGTTCTTATCGAAACCGGGCTCGTCTCCGCGCACGCCGTTCTTGTCCACGGTCAGGTGGGCGATGACCTTCTCGAAGGTTCCGCCGTCTTCGGGGTTCCAGGACCAGTCGGCCAGGTCTGCCTCGGACAGGCCGGCCTGGGCGAGCATGTCCCGGTTGTAGAAGACCGCCACGGTGTCCCAGTCCTTGGGGCAGCCGTACTGATGGCCGTCCTCACCCCTCCACAGGTCGATGAGGCCCTCCTGGAAGGCGGACTCATCGACGCCCGCCCAGGCGGCCTGCTTCTCCAGTGGAACCAGGACCTCCAGGTCCACGAACTGGGCGAACTTGGAGATGTGGTCGGTGAAGGCGTCCGGACCTGTCCCGGCGATGAAGCCGGCCGTCAGCTTGGTCCAGTAGTCGCCCCAGGCGATCTGGGTGATGTTGACCTTGATGCCGGTCTTGGCCTCGAAGGCCTTGGCGCATGCCTCATAGGCGGGCAGCTGGCTGGCGTCCCACATCCAGTACTCGACGGCGCCGGCTCCCGACTTCCTGGAACCGCCGGAGCAGGCGGCCAGGGTCAGTGCGGCCGCTCCCGAGGCCAAGCCGCACAGGAGGCCTCGGCGCGACAGTGAGGAGCGAAGAGGGCTGATCGGTTGAGTCGTCATCTGGTGCCTCACTTGATTCCGGTAAAGCCGATGGAGTTGACGATGCGCCGGGCGAAGGCCATGAACAGCAGGAGCATCGGGAGGGCGGCCACGAGCGTGGCGGCCATGAGCCCGGCCCAGTCGGGACCGGTCTGAGGGGCCTGGGAGCGGAAGACGGCCAGAGCCACCGTGAGTACCCGCGAGGAGTCCGTGTAGGAGACCAGCAGGGGCCAGAAGTAGTCGTTCCAGGCCGTGATGTAGGTCAGGATCGCCAGCGTCGAGATCGGGGCCTTGGCCATGGGCAGGATGAGGGTGAAGAACACCCGGACCTTGGATGCTCCGTCGAGCAGTGCGGCCTCCTCCAGCTCGCGCGGGACATTCATGAAGAATTGCTTAAGGAAGAACACCGCGAAAGGCGTCATGAACATGGTCGGCAGCGCCACCCCGAGGAAGGTGTCGATGAGGTGGAGCTGCTTGACCAGCACGAAGTTGGGCAGGAGCGTGAAGATCGAGGGGACCATGAGGGCGCCCAGGAACACGGCGAAGACCGTGTCGCGTCCCCTCCAGCGCAGGCGGGAGAAGGAGTAGGCGGCCATCGCCGAGAAGAACACCTGCCCCACGGTGACCAGTGTGGAGATGATGACCGAGTTGCGCAGGTAGAGCCAGAAGTTGATGGCTGCGCCGCTGCCGCCGTCGGCCAGCGCCTCCTCGGTGGACTGCATGCCGAAGACGCGGGCGAAGCCGCGCAGGTTGATGTCCACCGGCAGCAGGCTGGTGGGGTGGGCGGTGATGCCCGCGTTGGAGGACAGCGCCGTGCGCAGGACCCAGTAGAAGGGCAGAAGCGTGAACAGCATGATGAGGATCATCGCTGCCCAGGCCAGTGCCTTGCCGACGGTGAGCCGGCGACCCGGGGCCATGGAGGACGCCGCAGCGGCCGCCTTGGGGGACTGCGCGGAGGAAACGGATGCGGTTGTCGTGGTCATGGCTGGTCCTCCTTCAGTCCAGGTCCGTCTCGCCGGCACGGGTCATGCGGTACTGCAGGATCGTGATCGCCGCCAGGACGAGCAACAGCCCCACCGCCATGGCGGAGGCGTATCCGAACTGGAAGCGTCCGAAGGCCATGTCGTAGATGTAGTACTGCAGCACACGGGTGGCGTTGACCGGGCCGCCCTGGGTGGCCACCGAGACGGTGTCGAAGACCTGGAAGGAACCGATCATCGTCATGATGAGCACCAGAGCCAGGATGGGACGCAACAGCGGGACGGTGATCCGCCAGAACATCCGCCACTCGCTGGCGCCGTCCATCTTGCCCGCCTCATAGACCGTGTTCGGGATCGACTGCAGACCCGCGAAGATGAGCAGGGCCGTGTAGCCCACGTGCCGCCACACGTTGATGATGGCGATGGTGGGGATGGCCATCGACGAGGAGAAGAAGTCGACGGCTGAGCCCGTCAGGGACTCCAGGAGCTGGTTGGTGATGCCCAGCGTGTTGTCCAGGATCCACAGCCACAGCATGGCGGCGACCACGTTGGAGACGAGGTAGGGCGTCAGCACGATGGATCGCACGAAGGTGGACTGGGTCAGGCGCTGCATGAGGACGGCGATGAGGAGTGCCAGGATCGTCTGCAGACCGATGTTGATGACCACGTACTCCACGGTGACGACGACGGCGTTCCAGAAGGTGTCGTCCTGGACCATGCGCTTGTAGTTGTCCAGGCCGGTGAACTCCTCGGGGGTCAGGAGGTTGTACTCGGTGAAGGACAGCCAGATGCCTCGGATGAGGGGCCAGATGTAGAAGGCGACGAGGCCGATCGTCGCCGGGAGGATGAAGGTGAGGCCGAGCTTTGAGGTCGGAGCGTGGCTTGCGTTGCCGACGCGATGGTCGTGCGACCGGGGTCGAGGTTGACATCGGGTCTCCAAATCGACGGTGATGAGGGAAAACGGGTCGAAGACGGATGGGTGGGGTAGGGACGGGTGGAGGAAGGCAGGACGGACCGGCGACTCGGAGGGTCGCCGAGTCCTCAGTCGACGGCGCTTACGCGCAGCAGGACGAGGTGGTCGGGGTGCAGCACCGGCAGTGCCAGCCCCTGTGGTGGTCAGGTAGGAGCCCGGCAGGGTGACGCCCTGGGCCATCCAGCCCGCCGCCAGACGCAGCTCGGGGTAGGCCGGCGCAGCCAGGCGTACGTGATAGCGGCGCGAAGGGTCCAGGCCGGGCAGTGGGCGCGGCGCCGTGGGCCAGGCCAGGAGCTGGCCCAGCGAGGCGATCTCGAACAGGGCGTCGGAGCCGTCAGAGGCGACGACCCCCTCAATGCGCAGCACGTCGTCGTCGGGCAGGTCCGCATGGACCGTTACCCCCGAGTGCAGCAGGCCGCGCAGCTCCTTGTGCAGCGCGATGATGGAGGCCAGGCGCTCGCGGATGGCGTCATCGGCCTCGGTGAGGTCCCACTCCACACCCATATGGCCCCACAGGGCGGTACCGGCCCGGAAGTCGAGATCGAGGTCGCGCAAGGTGGTGTGGGCCCGTCCCGAGCCGACGTGGGTTCCCACCATCTCGGGAGGAAGCAGCAGCGTGGTGCCGCGCTGGATGTTCTGGCGGTCATGGGCATCGATGCAGTCCGAGGCCCACACCCGCTGAGTGCGCTCCATGATCCCCAGGTCGATGCGGCCGCCGCCGCCGGCGCAGGACTCGATCTCCAGGGAGGGGAAGCGCTCATGGAGCGCGTCCAGGAGGCGGTAGACGGCCAGGGTCTGGTCGTGGACGGCGGCCGCCCCCTGGTGCCCCGCGGTGGGGTCGGAGACCTCATGCCCCGTGGCCAGCAGAGGGGAGTTGTGGTCCCACTTGAGGTAGGCGATGCCAAGGCGCTCCACGAGGGTGGAGATGGCATCGAACAAGTAGTCCCAGGCGCCGGGGGCGGACAGGTCCAGGACCCGCTGGTGGCGGTGCTCGGGCGCTCCACCGGCGCCGTCGGACAGGATCCACTCCGGGTGGGTGCGGGCCAGCTCGGAGTCGACGTTGACCATCTCCGGCTCGAACCACAGGCCGAACTCCATGCCCAGGGCGTGGACGTGCTCCACGAGTGGCTCCAGGCCGTTCGGCCAGGCCTCGGGGGAGACCTGCCAGTCGCCCAGTCCTGAGGTGTCGTTGCGGCGGGATCCGAACCAGCCGTCGTCCAGGACGTAACGCTCGATACCGACCTGGGCGGCGGCGTCGGCCAGGGCCTTGAGCTTGTCCAGGTCGTGGTCGAAGTAGACGGCCTCCCAGGTGTTGAGCAGCACCGGGCGGGGGCGGGTGGGGTGGGACGGGCGCGAGCGCAGCCAGGCGTGGCTGCGCTGGGCCAGGGCGTCCAGGCCCTCGCCCCAGGAGAAGACCGTCCACGGAGAGGTGTAGGTCTGCCCCGGGGCCAGCGAGACCTCGCCCGGCAGGAGCAGCTCTCCGGCTCCCAGGAGCTTGCGGCCCGAGGCCGGGTTCATCGCCAGGTGGCGGACGTTGCCGGACCATGCCGCGTGAACGCCGTGGACGCGCCCGCTGCGCCATCCGAAGCCGGTGGGGCCGGCTGCCAGCCAGGTGACGGCGTCGTGCCCCGGGCGTCCCTCCCAGGACTCGCGCAGGCGAGTGCCCGGGGTGAAGGGGGTGCGCACGAGCCGACGCTCCTGGACATGGTGTCCGGTGGTGTCCAGCAGCTCGTCGGCGCTGTCGGGCAGCGGCAGTACCGGCGTGAGCTCGCCGACGACGAGGTCGGCTCCCTGCTCACCGTCGGACTCGGGGCGGTCATTGCGTACCCAGGCGCGTAGACGTACCAGGCCGCAGGCCTCCAGGCGCAGCTCAGTGCCCAGGGTCAGCGCGTGGGCGGTGTCGGTTCCGCTGGAGCGCACAACGAGGGCGGTCCCGGCCGGGGTGTCCTCGGAGCCCTCCTCGTGGGTGAAGGCGGTGGGGTGGGGCGAGAAGGCCGAGCCGTCGGTGCGTGAGAGCGCCACAGCGGGACGTGAGTTCCAGCCCAGGTGGGCCAGGGGCAGGATCGGCAGGTCGTTGGTGATCCAGGCGGTGTTGGTGCCCAAGGACGTCTGCGCGGCCAGGGCCACGTCGGACAGGTCGTCACCGCTGACGTCACCCAGGTCAGGGCCCCAGTGGCGCACCACCGGGAAACGGTCGTCGGGCAGGTCGAGGACCACGGAGGTGTCGGCGCATCGCAGATGGAGGGTCATCATCGTCCTTCCAGGGGAGGGGGGAGGAACCGGGAGCGATTCCTTGTAAGATGAAAATAATTGACAATGCTAGATTTTGCAAGGGTTTGCTCTACAGTGTCGGTACGACGTGGACGGCGGTGAACGTCGTCCCAGGTCACAGGCCGTGCGGCCCCAGTGGCAGCTGACGACGATGGGAGTGGAGTCGACGATGGGCGGTGGACGCAGCCTCGGCGCCAGGGCGCTGCTCGCCCTGATCTCCGTCGGCCCCATGAGTCGCGGCGACCTCGCCGAGCGCCTAGGGCTGTCCGCGGCGACGACGACACGCACGGTGCGTCCCCTCATCGAGGCGGGGCTCATCGAGGAGCAGCCGCCGGTGGAGGTGGCCGGGCCGGGACGACCCACCCGCCTGCTGGCCGTCGTCCCGAGCAGTGCCACCGTTGCAGGCATCAAGCTCACAGATGACCGCCTCTACGCCGTCCTGACCGACCCTCTGGGCGAGGTCCTCATCAGTGACTCTCGGCCGTTGACCGACACCGATGCCGGCTCCGTGACCGCCCTCATCGCCTCGGTGGTGGCGCAGCTGGCCGAGCGCAGCGGGCGGCGGCCCGACGCCATCGGAATCTCCCTGGGGGCGGCCGTCGTCGGGAGACGGACTGTGGTGGTGGCCAGCTTCCTGGGGTGGCGCAACGTACCTCTGGCCGCCATGGTCACCGAGGCCACCGGGCTGCCCTGCGTCGCGGCCAATGACGTGCGCGCCTTCGCCTATGCCGAGGCGTGGTTCGGGGCCGGTCGCGGGAAGGACCCCTTCGCCATGGTCACTCTCGGCGCCGGGATCGGCTGCGGGGTCGTGGTGGCCGGTGAGGTCGTCTCCGGTGCGCAGGGGGCGGCCGGCAGCGTCGGGCACCTGCCGGTGGATCCCTCGGGACCCCCCTGCGAGATCGGGCACCCCGGGTGCGCTCGAGCCCTCGCCTCGACCCCCGGGATCCTGCGGGCGGCCGCCGAGCGCCTGGGGTGTGAGGTCGGCGAACTGAGCCTCGATCTGCTCCTGAGTCCCGACATGCGTCGCCACAACGGCGTCGACGACGTCCTACGGCGCGCGGTGCTGGCGATCGGAAGGGTCGTAGGGACTCTCATCGCCTACGTCGATCCCGAGCTCGTCGTCGTCTCCGGGGAGGGGGTCGCCGTGGTGGAGACCTACCGCGAGATCTTTGATGAGGAGGTGGGCGACCTGCGGCACTGGGCGGCGGCGCCCGTGCCCGTCCTGCTGCGTCCCTTCGAGTTCGACGAGTGGGCGCGAGGGGCGGCCGCTCTGGCCCTGGATCAGTGGACGGTGGTCGCAGGCGGCCGGTGAAGGCGGCTCTTGGCCGGGCACGGCACTGTGACAGGAACCATGTATAGGAAATAGGTCCTAGCGAGATCCTGGAATAAGGGTGCCCTTAGATTGTGCCCATGAGTCGTCGCACCACCATTGCCCTGTCGACCGCCGGCCTCCTGGCCGCCGGAGCCGCCCTCGCACTGGCCGTACGTCCGGCCCGCCACGACGTCCCCGACGTCGCCGCCGGCACGGGCAGCCGCCGTCCGCCCCGCGTCGTCATCGCCGGTGGCGGCTACGTCGGCTTCTGCGTCGCCCGGGCCCTGCGCGCCCAGCTCAACCTCGACCAGGTCGAGATCGCCATCATCGACTCGCGCGCCTACATGACCTACCAGCCCTTCCTGCCGGAGGTCGCGGCCGGCTCCATCCAGCCGCGCCACGTCGTCGCCCCCCACCGCCGTAACCTCGACGGCGTCACCATCATCACCGGCGCCGTCACCGCCATCGACCACGCGGGCCGCACCGTCACCGTGCGTCCCCCGACCCCCCAGTCCACGCACGAGCGGGTCGAGCCCTACACCCTGACCTACGACCACCTCGTCATCGCCCTGGGCGCCGAGGCCCGCACCCTGCCGATCCCCGGCCTGGCGGAGCAGGCCATGGGCTTCAAGCAGGTCGAGGAGGCCACCGCCCTGCGCAACCGGGTCCTCACCCGCATCGAGGACGCCGCCTCCACCTGGGACACCGAGCGCCGCAGGCGCCTGCTCACCTTCGTCTTCGTCGGAGGAGGCTTCGCGGGCGTCGAGGCCATCGCCGAGCTCGAGGACATGGCACGCGCGACCGTGCGCACCATCCCTTCCATCGAGCAGCGCGACGTCCGCTTCGTCCTCGTCGAGGGCTCGCGCCGCATCCCTGCCCGAGCTCACCGAGGAGCTCTCCGGCTACGGGCTCCAGCAGCTGCGCGAGCGCGGCATCGACGTGCGGCTCAACACCTTCCTCAACTCCTGCGTCGACGGCCACGTCGTCCTGTCCGACGGCACCGAGTTCGACGCCGACACCATCGTGTGGACCGCCGGCGTCAAGGCCGCCCCGGTGCTGCAGACCGCCTCCGATCTGCCCATCGACGCCCGCGGCCGTGTCACCGCGCTGCCCACCCTCCAGGTGGCGCGCGACGGCGCGCCGGTCGAGGGAGCCTGGGCCGCCGGCGACTGCGCCGCCGTCCCGGACCTGACCTCCGAGGACCCCGAGGCCACCTGCGCCCCCACCGCCCAGCACGCGGTGCGTCAGGCCAAGCTGCTGGCTGACAACCTCGTGGCCGTCCTCGCCGCCGGGGACGAGAACGGTGTGCCTTTGAAGTCCTACGCGCACGCGAACCTGGGTACCGTGGCCTCCCTGGGCATCGGCAAGGGCGTCGCCCGCATCATGGGCCGGGACCTGCGCGGCTTCACCGCCTGGACCGCTCACCGCGGCTACCACGTCTACGCGATGCCGACCCTCAACCGGAAGGTGCGCATCATGATGGACTGGCTGGCCGCCGTCGTCTTCCGTCGCGACCTGGCCTCCTTCGGCTCCATCGCCGAGCCCGGCGCGGCCTTCGCCACGGCGGCCCGTCACGACGCCGACCTCGCCGCCCGCCGCAAGGCCGCCGACAGCGGGTCCTGAGCGCTCAGCCGTCGACGACGGCGTCGAACTTGTCTGCGTAGTCCTGGGCGCTGAGCAGATCCTCCCTCAGCGCTGACCGTCACCGTGAACAGCCAGCCGGCGCCGTAGGGGTCCTCGTTGATGGTGCCCGGCTCGTCGACGACCGCCTCGTTGACGGCGACGACGGTGCCGCTCACGGGCGAGACGAGGTCCGAGACGGACTTGGTCGATTCGAGCTCGCCGCAGGGCTCGCCCGCCTCGACCTGGGCGCCGACCTCGGGCAGGTCGACGAAGACGACCTCACCGAGGGCGTCGGCGGCGACGGTAGTGATGCCCACGCGTGCGGGCTCACCGTCCTCCAGCCACTCGTGGTCGATGCTGTAGCGCAGGTGAGCGCGCACGCCCTGGGCCATGATGGGGTCCTTCCTGTCGGGTGGTGGTGGGTGGTGCGGGACGCCTTATCGGGTCCGCTTGTAGAAGGGGGAGTCGACGACCGTGACCTCCAGCGGCCTGCCGCGCACGTCGGCGACGAGCGCCGTGCCCACGGGCCAGGCGGGGGCGTCCTCACGCCAGGGACGCAGGAGTGCCAGGGCCACGGGGTGACCCAGGGTGGGTGACAGCAGGCCGGAGGTCACCGTACCGAGCCCCTCGCCGTCGTCGCCCAGCACCGGCGCACCGGCCCGGGCCGCACGCCGACCCTCAGCGGTCAGAGCGACCAGCACCGAGGTTCCCTCGGCGCCCTCCTGCTCGGCCCGGGCGGCCAGGGCGTCACGTCCGACGAAAGCACCCTTGTTGAGCCGCACCACCGCGCCCAGGCCGGCGTCGTAGGGCGTCATCCCCTCGTGGAGCTCGTGCCCGTACAAGGGCATCCCGGCCTCCAGTCGCAGGGAGTCGCGCGCCGCCAGCCCGCAGGGGGTCAGCGCCGGCACCAGCTCGCCGTCGATGACGGTGGGCTCCAGGGCCGCCGCGGCACTGGTGATGACCGTCCACAGGTCCACGGCGTCCTCCGCGCCGCAGAACAGCTCGAAGCCGTCCTCACCCGTGTAGCCGGTACGGGCCAGCAGCACCGAGTGCCCCGCCGCCGTCGCCCTGACGGCCGCGTAGAAGCGCAGGCGCTCCAAGAGCGTGGGACCGCACAGCACGTCCGGTCCGCAGTCTTCCTCCTCCGAGCCCTCAAGGGGCCTGAGGGCGTCGGGCATGGCGGCACCGGACTCGACGACGCCGACGAGCACCTCCTGCGCCCGCGGCCCCTGGACGGCGATGAGGCAGGTGCGCAGAGAGATGTCCTCGACCGTGCAGTCGAAGCCCGCGCAACGGGCGACCAGCTCGGCGGCGACGCGCTCGCGGTTGCCGGCGTTGGGAACCACGAGGTACTCCTCGTCGCCCACGTGGTAGACGATGAGGTCATCGATGACCCCGCCGGAGGGCGAGACGATCATCGTGTAGCGGGCGCGCCCCACCGCCACGGCCGACAGGGCCCCCCACGAGCGCGTGGTCCAGGGCGGTGCCCCGCCTCGGGGCCGGCGACCTTGACCCTCACCCATGTGGGACAGGTCGAAGATCCCCGCGCTGCGGCGCACCGCGTGGTGCTCGGCCAGGTCAGAGGTGTAGCGCAACGGCATCTCCCAGCCGCCGAAGTCGGTGAAGGACGCGCCCAGGGCCGTGTGCACGCGGTGCAGGGGCGTGGTGCGCAGGACGGCTGCACCGGTCTCGGTGTGCTTGCTCATCGCTGTCTCCTCGTCAGACGTGGTCTCGGCTCAGGCCTCGTGCGCCTCGAAGGCATCGGGTGGCGGGCAGGTGCACATCAGGTGGCGGTCGCCCCACGCGTTGTCCACCCGCGAGACCGGGGGGAAGTACTTGTCCGTCTCCATGCCCGCCAGCGGGAAGGCCGCGGTGGCGCGCGAGTAGGGCCGCTGCCACGGCTCGGCCGTGACGGCCGCCAGCGTGTGCGGCGAGCGGCGCAGAACCGAGTCCTCCAGCGCCACGGCCCCCGAGGCGACCTCGTCGATCTCGGCACGGATCGAGCGCATGGCCGCGATGAAGCGGTCCAGCTCGGCCAGGGGCTCGGACTCGGTGGGCTCGACCATGAGCGTGCCGGCCACGGGGAAGGAGAGGGTCGGCGCGTGGAACCCGTAGTCGATGAGCCTCTTGGCCACGTCCTCGGCGGTCACGCCGGTGGCGGCGGTGAGCGCACGCAGGTCGAGGACGCACTCGTGCGCCACGTGCCCGCGGTGGGTGTACAGGGTGGGGAAGACGTCGGCGAGCGCCTGCGAGAGGTAGCTCGCGTGGGCCAGCGCCGTGAGGGTGACCCGGCGCAGATCGGCGTCGGTGAGCGTGGCCAGGTACGTCCAGGCCAGCGGCATGACCCCCGCCGAGCCGAAGCGGGCCCCCATGGCCGCAGCCCCGCCGAAGCCCCGGTCATGGTCCTCGTCCGTCGGGACGGCCGATCCGCCGGGGCCGGCCGGAAGGTAGGGGGCCAGGTGCTCCTTGACGACGACGGGGCCCACGCCCGGACCGCCGCCGCCGTGAGGGATGGCGAAGGTCTTGTGCAGGTTGAGGTGGGACACATCGCCACCGAGGTCACCCGGGCGCAGCAGCCCCGTGAGGGCGTTGAGGTTGGCGCCGTCGATGTAGACCTGGCCGCCGGCGTCGTGGACGAGGGCGGTGACCTCAGTGACCTGCGGCTCGAAGACGCCGTGGGTGGACGGGTACGTGAGCATGATGGCCGCGACGCGCTGACCGTACTCGGCCAGGAGCTCGCGCAGGTGGTCGACGTCGATGGAGCCGTCCTCGGCGGTGGCGACCACCGTGACGCTGAAGCCGGCGCCGGCGGCCGAGGCGGCGTTCGTGCCGTGGGCGCTGGCGGGTACCAGGACGAGGTCGCGTTGCTGCTGCCCGGTGGCCCGGAGGTAGCCGCGCACCGCCAGCAGGCCGGCGAGCTCGCCCTGGGCGCCGGAGGCAGGCTGCAGGCTGCACCGGTCGTAGCCGGTCAGCCGCGCCAGCCGGTCGGCGAGACCGTCCAGCAGCAGGCGCCAGCCGCGCGTCTGGGTCGCGGGGGCGTAGGGGTGGATGCCGGCGAGCCCTGGGCTGAGCCACACGGCCGACTGCGCGGCCGCGTTGAGCTTGAGGGTGCACGAGCCCAGCGGGATCATCGTCCGGTCGAGGGCGAGGTCGCGGTCCGCCAGCCGCCGGATGTAGCGCACGAGGGCGGTCTCGCTGCGGTGGCTGTGGAAGCTCGGGTGGGTCAGGAAGGTGCTCGTGCGCGCCAGCGAGGTGGGCAGGGGGAACCGGGAGGCGCCGTCGGTGCCCGGGGCGGGATCCTGCGTGGCGCGGTGGTTGGAGTCGGCGAGCGCCCGCAGGACCGTGGTGACGTCGTCATCGGTGGTGGTCTCGTTGACGCTCACGCCCACGTGGTCGGCATCGAGCAGGCGCAGGTTGTAGCCCAGCGCCTCAGCGCGCTCGATGGTCCGGCGGGCGGCGCCGGGCAGGCGCACGCTCACCGTGTCGAAGAACTCCTCGTGCTCGAGGGCGAGCCCGAGCGCGCAGGCGCCGACGGCCAGGTGCTCGGCCCGGCGGTGCACGTGCTCGGCGATGGACACCAGGCCCTCGGGACCGTGGTAGACCGCGTAGAAGGCCGCGACGACCGCCAGCAGGGCCTGCGCGGTGCAGATATTCGAGGTGGCCTTCTCCCGGCGAATGTGCTGCTCGCGGGTCTGCAGGGCCAGGCGGTAGGCCTCACGGCCCTCGGTGTCCCGGGAGACGCCGACGACGCGTCCCGGCAGCCGGCGCCGCAGCGCCTCGGTGACGGACATGAAGCCCGGGTGGGGGCCTCCGAAGAACAGAGGCACCCCCAGGCGCTGCGCGGTACCGACGGCGATGTCCGCGCCGACGGCGCCCGGCTCGGTCAGCAGCGTCAGGGCCAGCGGGTCGGCATCGACTGCCACCAGGCCGCCGCGGGCATGGATGGCCGCGACGGCACCGGCGAGGTCCTGGACGAGTCCGCGGCTGGTGGTGTGGGCGAGGACCGCCCCGGTCAGGGGAGCGCCGTCTTCGGTGATCGTGGAGATGCAGACGACCTCGACGTCGATGCCCAGGGCCTCGGCCCGGGCCGAGGCCACCTCGATGAGCTGGGGGTGCAGGCCGGAGTCGAGGAGCACGGGAGCGCCGGGGCCGCGGTGCGCGCGCGTCATGAGCAGGACGGCCTCGGCCACGGCCGTGGCCTCGTCCAGCAGGGAGGTGCAGGCCACCGGCAGGCCGGTGAGATCGGCCACGACGGTCTGGAACAGCAGCTGGGCCTCCAGGCGCCCCTGGCTGATCTCCGCCTGGTAGGGGGTGTAGGCGGTGGTCCAAGCGGGGTTGGACAGGACGTCGCGCACGATGACGGCGGGGGTGACGGTGGGGTGGTAACCACGCCCGATCATCTCGGTGTGCGGGTCGTTGAGAGCGGCCAGGGACCTGAGTACGCCGACGGCCTCGTCCTCGCTCAGCCCGCCGACGACGGCATCGGGTCGCTCGGGCTGCTGCGGGGGGTCGAGGACGGGCAGGGTGGCGGGGACCACCCGGACGGCCAGGTCCTCCAGGCTCCGAGCACCGATGCGGGTCAGGACCGTGTCCAGGTCCGCTCCCGTCGTGCCCAGGTGCCGGTCCAGGAAGCGCGCGGGTGTGTGGGGCGCCGTCATAACCCTCCCTCTCGTCGTGTGGTGCGTCACATCCTAGTGAAGGAGTTCGCATCCGCGCAGCAGAATGGAAGCGGCGCTCCGTGAGGCCCAGGTCGAGGACCATCAGCCGTGCATCTGGTCACGACGCTGCGCCAGGGCTGGGGCGGGGCCCCGCCGCCACCTACACTGCTCGGCGATGACCACGCTGACCACCTCCGCCCCCGTTCTCGACGCCCGAGGCGGCCTGCCGCGCACCTACCACGTGCGCACGCTCGGCTGCCAGATGAACGTCCACGACTCCGAGCACATGGCGGGACTGCTGGAGAGAGCCGGATACCTGCGCGTCGAGGACGTGCCCGAGGCCGCCGCCCGCGCCACCGACGCCGGTGACGGCGGGGCCGACGTCGTCATCATCAACACCTGCTCGGTGCGTGAGAACGCCGCCACCCGGCTCTTCGGCAACCTGGGCCAGCTCGCCGCCGTCAAGCGCGAGCGCCCCGGCATGCAGATCGCCGTGGCCGGGTGCCTGGCCCAGCAGATGGGGGAGGGGATCGTCGAGCGAGCCCCCTGGGTCGACGTCGTCTTCGGCACCCACAACCTCGATGTTCTTCCCGCCCTGCTTGAGCGCGCCCGGCACAACTCCGCGGCCGCCGTCGAGCTCGAGGAGTCCCTCAAGGTCTTCCCTCCACCCCTGCCCACCCGCCGCGAGTCCTCCCTACGCCGCCTGGGTCTCCATTGCCGTGGGCTGCAACAACACCTGCACCTTCTGCATCGTGCCCTCCCTGCGCGGCAAGCAGCGCGACCGCCGCCCCGGCGACGTCCTGGCCGAGGTCGAGGCCGTCGCCGCGCAGGGCGCCATCGAGGTGACCCTCCTGGGTCAGAACGTCAACTCCTACGGGGTCGGCTTCGGGGACCGCGGCGCCTTCGCCAAGCTGCTGCGAGCGACCGGTGCAGTCGAGGGCATCGAGCGCGTGCGCTTCACCAGCCCCCACCCCGCCGCCTTCACCGACGACGTCATCGAGGCCATGGCCACCACCGAGGCCGTCATGCCCAGCCTGCACATGCCCCTGCAGTCCGGATCGGACCGGGTGCTGCGGGCCATGCGCCGCTCGTACCGCACCCAGCGCTTCCTGGGCATCCTGGACAAGGTCCGCGCCGTCATGCCCCAGGCCGCCATCACCACCGACATCATCGTCGGCTTCCCCGGCGAGACCGAGGAGGACTTCCAGGCCACCCTCGACGTCGTCGAGCAGGCCCGCTTCGCCTCGGCCTACACCTTCGAGTACTCCCCGCGCCCGGGCACCCCCGCCGCCGACCGCGACGACCAGGTCCCCACCGAGGTCGTCAAGGACCGCTACCGGCGGCTCGACGCACTCGTGCGCCGCATCGCCCACGAGGAGAACGAGCGCCAGGAGGGGCGCGTCGTGGAGGTGCTCGTCGCCGAGGGCGAGGGGCGCCGGGATGCGGTCACCGCCCGCATCTCCGGGCGCGCCGCCGACAACCGCCTCGTCCACGTCGCCCTGCCCGAGGGTCTGACCGAGGACGACTATGCCGGTGGGGCCCCGCGCCCCGGCGACATGGTCACCGTGCGCGTCACCCACGGCGCCCCCCACAACCTCATCGCCGACTCCGCCTGCTGCGGACGCGAGCTGGACCCGCGCGCCGCGGCCGCCAACGAGGCCCTCAAGCCCGGTGACCGCCTCTGGTTCGACGACGGCCCCGCCCTGTTCCAGGTGCGACGCACCCGCGCCGGGGACGCCTGGGAGCGCCGCCAGGCCGAGGCCTGCGCCACTCCCGAGCCCGACACCGCCCCGGTGAGCCTGGGCCTGCCCACCCTGCGCGTGGGCGCACCCATCTGACTGAATCCCACGTGAGGCTCTCTTCAGTGAATGAGTGCCCTTGTGTTCTGTACCTAGAGGTATGTACAGTTCTGGTGTTAGTTTCAGGAGGGAGCAGACTCGGGCGGCCGCCGTGCCTCCCGGGGGTATGTCATGGTGAGGTATGTACAGTTCTGGCGTGGACTCGAGAGAGAAGCTGGTTGAGGCGATGGCAGAGCTGATGTGGGAGCGTGGTTACAGCGCCACGAGCCCGCGAGCGGTTCGCGAGCTCTCCGGCGTCGGTCAGGGGAGCATGTATCACTACTTCCCGACCAAGCGGGATCTCGGGCTGGCAGCCCTGAATCACAACTGCCAGGTCCAGCTGGATTCCTGGAAGGCCGTGCTCCAGGACCTTGAGGATCCGCTCGAGATCCTCATTGCCTACCTCACCCTTCCGCGTGATCCGCTCAAAGGCTGCCGAGTCGGTCGGATGGCGCAGGACAAGGCGGTAGTGGCTGATGACGGTCTTCGTCAGCCGGTCGCCGAGGCCTTCGCCCGGCTTCGCGAGATGCTGGCTGCTGTCATTGGCATGGCCAGGTCGCAGGGGCGTCTGCCGGCAGACCTTGAGCCGGACCACCTGGCTCGCACGATGGTCGCCGTTGTTCAGGGCGGTTACGTCCTGGCCATGGCCGAGCAGGACAGGGCCCCGTATGACGCGGCCTGTCAAGGTGCTCTCGAGCTGCTCCGCGTAGCGGCCGGGACCGCCGGCGCGGCCCCTGGCGGCGACGGGTCCGCCTCCTTCTGATCCTGACAAGTCGGCGTCGGTGTCCGCTGGCGCCACCATTCACTGAAGGAGAAGGATCATGACTATTCGTATCGGTATCAACGGCTTCGGACGTATCGGACGCACCTACCTGCGTGCTGCGCTGGCCGGCGCAGCGGACGTCGAGGTCGTTGCCGTGAACGACCTGACCGACGCAGGCACGCTGGCCACGCTCTTGGAGTGGGACTCAGTGGCTGGGCACCTCGACGGCGTTGCCGCCGACGGCGAGGACCTCGAGGTCGCGGGGCGGACCATCAAGGTCTTCTCCGAGCCGGACCCGGCCAGGATTCCCTGGGGTGAGGTCGGGGCCGACGTCGTCATCGAGTCCACCGGATTCTTCGTCGACCGGGACAAGGCCGCCCAGCACCTCAAGGGAGGCGCCAAGAAGATCATCGTCTCCGCACCAGCCAAGGGTGACGTCCCCACCTTCGTCCTGGGGGTCAACGACGGCCAGCTGGATGTCTCCGCCGCCGACGTGTTCTCCAACGGATCGTGCACCACCAACTCCCTGGCCCCGCTTGCCAGGGTCCTCCACGACGCCTTCGGGATCGAGAGCGGTCTCATGACGACGATCCACGCCTACACCGGGGACCAGCGGCTTCACGACGCGCCTCACAAGGACCTGCGTCGGGCGCGCGCTGCCGCCGCCTCCATCGTTCCCACCTCCTCAGGGGCCGCTCGGGCTATCGGTCTGGTCATCCCCGAGCTCGACGGGCGTCTGACCGGTGCTTCCCTGAGGGTTCCGGTCCCGGTCGGCTCGATCACCGACCTCACCGTGGTCACCTCCCGCCCGGTAACGGTCGAGGACGTCAACGCGGCCTTCCGTGAGGCTGCCGATCACGGACCACTGGCCGGATACTGCAGTACTCCCAGGCGCCGATTGTCTCCCACGATATCGTTGGCAACCCGCACTCCTCGATCTTCGATGCGCCTCTTACCGAGGTGATCGACGGTCAGGTCAAGGTCTTCGGGTGGTACGACAACGAGTGGGGCTTCTCCCAACCGCCTCGTGGAGTTCTCCCAGAGGATCGGTGAACAGCTCTGACTCGTGCTGCGCCTTGGATGCGGTGCGGTGCGGGCTCAGTGCCGATTCCGGTCGCACAGCCCGCACCCTCCGCGTCCGACGGCGAGCGATGGGAAACGGGACGGGGGTCGTCTGAGAATCCCGTCTGTTTTGCGCTGACGGTGGAGCGGGCCGGGCTGTGGTGGGGAGCAGCCCGCAGGCCCCGCTAGGCTGGGAGGCATGCCCAGCTTCGACGCCAGCTCTGCTGCCGCCGCCACGGTCCCCAGGCCCGTGGACGTCGACCGTATCCACGAGTGCGTCAAACGACTGGGACTGCGCTACTTCATCGACGACGAGGGCGACATCGGCATCCCCTGGCGCTACGTCACCGTCCACGCCATCTTTCAGGACACCAGGGCCGTCCAGATGCGCGGGATCTGGCACCGCATCGCCGACACCGAGCACCTGACCCAGCTGCGCGCCCTGGTCGAGGACTGGAACACCACCCGCATCGGCCCCAAGGCCTACCTCACCGTCGCCGACGGCGGAGTCGTGCGTCTTCACGGCGAGTACACCTACCCCCTCGAGGCGGGAATGACGGACCGACAGCTCGAGGACTTCGTCTTCGGTGGCTGCCGGCTCATCGTCGCCCTCATGCACGAGGCCGAGGAGCAGTTCCCCGACGAGCTGCGCGGAAGCCTGGAGCCGTGATGCCCAGACTGCAACGCCTCACCGACTTCATCGCACGCCTCCTGGGCAAGGAGTGGGATGTGCGGGCGCTGGACCGCCGGCGCAGCAGCGGGCCGGTCGACCCCCAGAGCCGACCCGACGAGCCCCCGACCATCTCGCCGTACGTCACAGGTCACGTGGAACCCTCAGCCCCAGGGGAATCAGCCGACTCAACCACTCCGGCCGACTCCAGCGGTCCATCGGAGCCGGCCAGGACAACCGCCTCGGCACAGACCCTGGACGCCTCACGCAGCTGGTCGAGCACATCAGGCCGGTCGGAGGAGGAACCTGCAGCGAAAGGACCGGGCGCCGACCGCTCCTCGGACCTGGAGCCGGCCGACGAGGAGCCCCAGGCACTGACCCTGGCCCGGATCGAGTCCATGCTCACCGGTCCCCATGGAGTACAACGTCCAGCTGACCGAGGACCGCGAGCACCCCTGCCTCCTGGGCACCTGGGACTCCTTCCCCTTCGTCATCGAGATTCCCGAGGGGCACGAGGGCTGGCTCCTGGTCTCCGGGGACTGGGAGGAGGCCGCCCCCGCCTCCCAGAGGGACGAGATCGCCGCCAGCGTCAACGACTGGAACCGGGACAAGTTCTTCCCCACCGTCGGCGTCGTCGACACCCCCATCGGTCCGCTGGTACGCGCCACCCTACCTCACCGACCCTGTCCGCCGGGGCCACCGACGCCCAGCTGCGCCTCCACCTGGACACGGCGTTGTCCGCCTGCACCCAGGCGCTCAGCCTCGTGGGCCCCTCCTGCCGGAGATCTGAGCCCCATGAGCCCAGGGTCCCCGCGCGCCCCCCGTCTGCCCAGAGTCGTCGTCGTAGGCCCCACGGCCACCGGTAAGTCCGCCCTGGCCCTCGACCTCTCCGAGACGATACAGACCGACGAGCCGGAAGCCCGCGCCGAGATCATCAACGCCGACGCCTCCCTGCTCTACCGCGGCATGGACATCGGCACCGCCAAGCCCAGCCCCGCCGAGCGGGCCCGCGTCCCCCACCACCAGATCGACGTCCTCACCGTCAGGGACCGGGCGTCCGTCGCGGCCTTCCAGCGCAGCGCCCGCGGAGACATCGACGCCGTCGAGTCACGGGGCCACCTGCCGATCATCGCCGGAGGCTCCGGCCTGTACGTGCGGGCCCTGACCGACGACCTCGACTTCCCCGGCACCGACCCGGCCGTGCGCACCCGCCTGAGCGAGCGCGCCGAGCAGGAGGGAACCGCCGCCCTCCACGCCGAGCTGGCCCGCATCGACCCGGCCGCCGCCGAGCGCGTCGAGACCTCCAACACCCGCAGGATCGTGCGAGCCCTGGAGGTCATCGAGATCACAGGCCGTCCCTTCTCCGCCTCCCTGCCCCGCTACGAGGACATCGCCCCCACCGTCCACATCGCCCTGCGCTGCGAGCGCCGGCTCCTGGATAAGCGCATCAACGAGCGGGCCCGCGCCATGTTCGACGGCGGCCTGGTCGAGGAGGTGGAGGCCCTCATCGACCAGGGCATCCGGGAGGGGGAGACCGCCCCGCGCGCCATCGGCTACGCCCAGGCGCTCGCGGTCATCGACGGGACCATGAGCGTGCCCGAGGCGGTCGACTCCACCGCTCTGGCCACCCGCCAGCTCGCCTCCCGCCAGATCAAGTGGTTCCGGCGTGACCCACGGCTGCACTGGATCGACGTCGCCCTCACCGAGGCCGGGCAGTGCACTGACTCCGAGCGCTCCCGGCTTACCCGGCAGGCATGGGAGCTCGTCTGCGCGCGTCGCGGCGTCGCTTAGGCTAGGGGCCATGCCGCACTCGACAGGTCTTCGCGGTCGTGAGCTCATCAAGGGCCACGCGACCCTCAACGACTTCCTCATGCTGGTCGACCCCGGCTGCGAGGTCGCCATCAGCGGCGCCGACATCGCCGCGGTCTGCGACCGCCACAGCGGCATCGGCGCCGATGGCTTCGTGCGCGTCGTACGGACCACCGCCCTGCCCGGAGCCGGGGCCTTCGCCGCCTCCGTGCCCGAGGCCGAGTGGTTCATGGACTACTACCGCGCCGACGGATCCGTGGCCGAGATGTGCGGCAACGCCGCACGCCTGTTCGCCCACGTCCTGGACCGTGAGGGGCTGTACCCCATCGCCGACGGCGAGTCGGTCACCATCGGCACGCGCGGCGGGGCCCGCACCATCACCCGCCTGGGCGAGCTGTGGACCGTGGACATGGGGCCGGCCCGCCTGGCCAGCCCCGAGGAGGCCGACGACGAGGGCTGGGACACGGCCGTCGACGTCCCCGGCCTGGCCGGACAGCGGGCCGCCCTGAGCGTGGAGATCTCCGGCCCCCACACCGTCGTCGCCCTGGGGGAGGAGAGCGAGCTCGAGGCGGCCGCCTTCGCTGGGCTCACCGACTCCGCGGTCCCGGTCGCCTACGACCCCGCCCCCTGAGGCCGGCACCAACCTCGAGCTCGTCGTGCCGCTGGGGGAGGAGACCGACCCCGACACCCAGTCATCGGTGGGTATCGCCCGCGTGCGCGTCCTGGAGCGCGGCGTGGGGGAGTCCCTCTCCTACGGAGCGGGGTGCTGCGCCGTCGCCGTCGCCCTGCACGCCTGGACCGGTCCGGGCGCTCCCGAGGACTACCGGCTGCTCGTCCCCGGCGGAGAGATCGGGGTCCACGTGGGCGCCGACCCCCTGGGCGAGGACGGCAGCGTGCTGCTGACCGGCCCGGCCACGATCACCGGGCGGGTCACCGTCGTCTGAGGTGCCTCAGACCCACCGCCACCCGCACTGCTCCCGGACGTCGCACCGACGCCACATCCGAGAAGAGAAACCGACCACCACTATGAGCCAGCCATCCACACGCTCTGCCGTCAGCACCATCCCTGCCGACCGGCCTGATGCTCTTCGCCCTGTTCTTCGGGGCGGGCAACCTCATCTTCCCGCCCCTGCTGGGCGCCGCCTCGGGCAGATCCTTCATTCCGGTCATGGTGGGTTTCCTCGCCACCGGGGTGCTCATGCCACTCATCACCGTGGTCGCCGTCTCCACCTCCGGTGAGGGAATCCTGGGCCTGGCCCGCAGAGTAGGACCCCGATTCGGCGCCGTCATGCCTCTGGCGGTCTATCTGGCGATCGGCCCGCTCTACGCCATCGCCCGGGTCACCACGGTCGCCTACGAGCTGGCGACCCGCCCGGTGCTCGAGCTGCTGGGGATTCAGGACTCCCGTCTGGCCCTGCTGGTGCACGTGACGGTGTTCATGGGGGTGTCCTTCAGCATCGCCCGCAGCCCGAGCCGCCTGGCCGACCGCGTCGGGCGCTGGCTCACTCCCGCCCTGCTGGCCCTGCTGGCCCTGCTGTGCGGGGTCACCATCGTGATGTCCCCCGGGGTGGAGCGCGAGGCCATCGAGCCCTACGCGAGCGCTCCCCTGACCAACGGGCTGACTCAGGGCTACCTCACCATGGACGTCCTGGCGGCCACCGTCTTCGGCATCGTCGTCATCACCTCTCTGCGCGAACGCGGCCTGACCTCTCCCCGCGCCCTGGTGCGTGGCACGGTCCTGTCCGGTGGTATCGCCGCTGTGCTCCTGGGGCTGGTGTACGTCGGCCTGGCCGTCCTGGGGACGCGTACCCGCGGGCAGATCACCGTCGACACCAAGGACGGCACCGAGCTGCTGCGCAACGCGGCCTCCTCGACGCTGGGGACCTCGGGAGTGGTCATCTTCGCCGCCATCGTCATCCTGGCCTGCCTGACCACCGCCGTGGGCCTGATGGCCTCCTGGGCCGGCTACGCCTACACCGCCTGGCCGGCCGTCTCCTTCAACCGGCAGCTCGCCGCCTGCGCGATCGTGTCCTTCACCCTGGCCAACCTGGGCCTGAGTGCCATCCTCAAGATCGCGGGACCCTTGCTGTTCCTGCTCTACCCCCTGGCCATCGCCCTGGTCGCCGTGACCCTGGTCGACGCCGTGGCACCGGGACGGCTCAAGGCCGCCTACCTGTGGTGCGTGAGCACGGCCGGGATTCTCGGATCCGTGCCGGCCATCACCGCCGCCGGCTGGGATGGCCCCAGCAGGCTGCTGGCGAGAACCGGCCTGTGGAGCGACTCCACCGGATGGATCCCCTCCGGCACTCCTCGCCCTGGGGATCGGCATCCTCCTGGACATCCGCTCCGGAGCCTGGTCCACGCCCGCCCCCGGGGAGCCTCCCAGCCGGGTCCAGCAGGACGTCGAGCACGCCGCGGCCTCACAGCTGTAAGCGGTCCGGCACGCGGTAGCCTCTCGACGTGCCCACGCCTCATCCCCGCGACCCAGCCCAGACGCCGCGTCCGAACCATGAGCGGCTTCTGCCGACACTTCTCATCCCCGCCTTCGTCACGCTGCTGGCCGTCTCCTCGGTCAATGTCATCCTGCCGGCGGTCTCCCACAGCCTGAGCGCCGGCACCGCCGGGCTCCAGCTCGTCGTCTCCGGTTACGCCCTCGTCTTCGGGGTCGTCCTCGTCCCGGCCGGCCGCGCCGGCGACGTCATGGGACGGGGCGGCTCTTCGTCATCGGCATGCTCCTGTTCGGTGCCGGTTCGCTCGCCTCAGGGCTGGCTCCCGACGTCGTCACCCTCAACCTGGCCCGTGTCGTCATGGGAGTCGGCTCAGGGCTGCTCAACCCGCAGGTGACCGGCATGATCCAGCAGTACTACTCCGGTGAGGCCCGAGGACGCGCCTTCGGGCTCTTCGGCGCCGTCATCGGGGTCTCGGTGGCGCTGGGGCCCGTGCTCAGCGGCGGGTTCATCGGCTGGCTCGGGGACGACTGGGGCTGGCGCGCCTCCTTCCTCGTCAACGTCCCCCTCACCCTGGCCGGCGTCTGGGCCGCGCGCCGCTACCTGCCGGCCTCCGCCTGGCGCCGGGAAAGCGACACAGGTCAGACGGAACAGGCGGACAGCCCCGATGGCGACGCCGCCGGGGCCGCCCACCGCAGCGGTGTCGATCTCGACCCGGTGGGGATGGGGATGCTCGCCGTCGGCACGCTGCTCATCATGATCCCCTTCATGGAGGCCTCGGCCGGCACCTGGATCTGGGGTCTGGAGGCCGCCGGCATCGGCGTCATCGGCGCCTGGGTGGCCTGGGAGAAGCGCTACCGGTCCAGGGGCGGCGCTCCCATGGTCGACCTCAGCCTGCTGGCCATCCCCTCCTTCGCCTACGGCAGCCTGGCCATCGCCGTGTACTTCCTGGGCTACACCAGCGTGTGGATCATCGTGGCCCAGTACGTCCAGGCCGGCCTGGGATCCACCGCGCTGGCCAGCGGCCTCATCGGAGTCCCGGCCGCCCTGGCGGGATCGGTCGCCGCCGCCGTTGCCGGCCGCCGGGTGATCCGGGTGGGGCGGGCCATGGTGCTCGGTGGCATGGTGCTGGGCATAGCGGGGCTGCTGGCGAGCATCGGCATCATGCACATGCACACGCGCGCGGGGTGGAGCCCCTGGTGGCTGACCCTCACGCTGCTGGTGCTCGGAGTGGGGCAGGGCCTCGTGGTCTCCCCGAACCAGACCCTCTCCCTGGCCGACGTCCCCCTGGAGTACGCCGGGGCCGCGGGAGGCATCCTCCAGACCGGTGAGCGCATTGGCACATCCATCGGCATCGCCGTCATCACGGGCCTGACCTTCCGCGTCTCGCAGTCCTCGGGCTGGGAGGTCGCCGCCCAAGCCGGCCTGCTGGCCGTCGTGGCCACCATCGCCGTCGCCGCCGGGGTCGCCGTCATCGACCTGCGCCTGGCGAGGCGACGACGCCGGTAGTCGGGCGGGCCCCGTCCGGGTGCGGCCCGGCGGCGTGTTAGTCGTGCCGGCGGCGCACTCGCAGGACCCTGAAGCCCTTCGAGGAGGCCATTCGATTCACGTCCCAGCCCTGGCTACTCAACCAGGTCGCCAGGGAGTCGGCTCCCAGGTTCTTGAGCACCACCAGCCAGGCCTCGCCGTCGTCGGACAGCAGCGCCAGCCAGTCCAGCAGCAGGGCGTGCAGGGCCTCCTTGCCGATGCGCACCGGAGGGTTGGACCAGATGAGATCCACCGGCGTCGAGCTCTGGCGCAGCTCGGCCAGCAGCGCGTCGGCCGGGGCGGTCCGCACGTTGTCCAGGCCTGCGGCAGTGGCGTTGCGTGCGGTCAGGGCCAGGGAGCGCTCGTTGACATCGGTGGCCAGGACCCGCGCCTGCGGAGCGGCGCCGGCCAGGGCCAGCGTGATCGGCCCCCATCCGCAGCCCAGGTCGAGGAACGTACCGGTCTGGGCCGGATCGGGGACGTGATCGAGGAGGACTTGGGTGCCCTTGTCGAGGCGGTCGGCGCTGAAGACGCCCGAGGCCGTGACCACCGTGCGCTCGACGCCGCGGATCGAGAAGCGGTGGGTGCGCTCCTCGGGCTCGACGGCGGGGGAGGCGGTGAAGTAGTGCTCGCTCACGTGGTCCAGGCTACCCGGGCTCTGCTCGTCGACAGAGGGAGGAAACCAAGGCGGTCATCAGCCCGCTGCCCCCTTGCCAGGCGAGGAGTGCCGATTTTGCGAGACGCGGCATTATGAGAATACGATCGTGTCTCCATAGGAGTGCGGACGGTAGGAGACGGATGTTGTCATGAGCCGATACAGGGCTCTCGCAAAGGCGCTCAGCGGCTGGGTAATCTTGACGTTGGGGGTGACTCTTTCGATAGCGATCGCCCAGGCTGTCGGATCCAGGACTGAGACCGGACCTGCATTCATTCGCGTGTCTCAGGCAGTTCTGGTCACATTGTTCGTTGTTCCCGCGATCGTGGCTTGTCGTCGTCTCCTTGACCGCAGGACTCTCGCCGGGATGGGCCTATCACGTCACTGGCCCGCCGCGGCCGCGACCGGGGTGGCCGTCGGTGTCGTGACCGGGGCTGTTGTGTGGACACCCTGTGTTCTTGATCGGCTGGGCCCGGTTCGATCACCTCGAACCGGCGGCGCTCGCAACCTTCCTCGCAGTCAACGCGGCCGTCCTGCTACTGTACGAGGCATTGCCGGAGGAGATCGCGCTGCGCGGCTACGGGTGGTCGACTCTACGGGAAAGTTGGGGCCCGCTCGCGGCCACCATGACGATCACGGTTCTCTTCTGCCTCAGTACGGCGTTGAGCAATCTGATTCGAATGACGTCAACGCTCGTTCTAGGGGGCGGAACGACGGGCTTCTCTCTGGCGCCGAGCGGTAACGACCCCTTTTTCTACATAGTTTTGCTGTTCGTCTTCGGCCTCACACTGGTTGCGGCCCGACGGATCCCACTACCGGGTGCGCTCACCTCTGCGATCGCCTTCCATCACACGTTTCTCACCATCAACCGCGTGCTTCTGGGCGGTCTTGGTTGGATCGACTCCGGGGTCGGAATCGAGCTCGCCACGCCCGAGGTGGCCGGAATCAGCCTTGTGCACGTTGCGCTTGCCGGAACTGTCTTCATGGTGGTGCGGCGGTGGCTGGAACGCCGCACAGCGGTTGTATCGAGGCGGGTAGCCTGATGTGATGACGATGTCTCCGCTACCATCCGACCCCGTGTCGGAAGGTCCGGTAGCACATCGGAGAAGCCAACGGGAGGCGCCTCCGGCGCCGTCGTCGGAGCCCTCGCCCCGAACATCGAGGTCTACGTCCTCGGGGAGATCCTGCGGGGCCTGGCCGCCGGGGCCATGACCACAGGTGTGGCGATCATCGGGGCGCTGCGCGCCTCCAGCCCCTGGTTCTGGCCCGGAGTCGCCGGCGGGACCACACTGGTGCTCTGGTCCTGCTCCCGCGTCCTGCCTGCAGGGACCCTGTGCCTGGCGGTCGGCCGGCGCGCGGGCATCGCCACCCTGATGTGGGTGTGCGCCTTTTTCCTGACCCTGGACTACCTGGTTGCTCCCAGCGCCCACGATGTCCTGGACATGACCCCGACCCAGATCGGCTGGGCGCTCACCGCAGGCGGTATCGGCTGGTCGGTCGTCGCGCTTGTCTGCGGGGCCCATCCGGCGCGGGAACTGAAGGCCTACCGCCGCCGCACCACGCTGGCCGCGGCCTTCGTCGCCCCCACGGCATCCGGTGTCGAGACGGACCGGCTGTGGCCGACACTCATCTTGCTCGTCGTGGGACTCCTCCTCACCCCGCTGCTGGCCCGACGCGCCGCCCGAGTCGGCGGGTGGCCCCACGCGCCCGCGGGCAGTACCATCGCCCCCATGTGGATCCTTCGTATGCGCTGAAACGGCGGCCGGCGCCGCTCCCCGCCAGAACATCGCGCCCCATCGGAGGGGCGCAGGCATACGACGAAGGACTTTTTGTGACCCATCACCACTCCACTACCCCCACCACCCCCTCTACCGCTGAGGACGCAGCAGACCTCCACGACACCCGTGACGACCATAAGGGCCGTGACGTCCGTGACGTTCACGACGTCCATGATGTTGTGGCCCGGGTCCTCTCCCGGACCGGAACCGCCCTGGCCTCCACCGCCGCCCAGCACGAGCACGCCGATGGCTACGCGGACGGCCTCGACGACGGCGCCCTGGAGCGCGAGGCCCGTGCCGCCCGCCGCCGTGTGGCCGGACTGTCCACCGAGCTGGAGGACGTCAGCGAGGTCGAGTACCGCCAGGTCCGCCTGGAGAAGGTCGTCCTGGTCGGCCTGGAGCTGCCCCGGCCCCACGGCCCGGCCACCGGCGCACCGGGCGGCAGCGGCCAGGTGCGCGACACCCAGGACGCCGACACCTCCCTGCGCGAGCTGGCCGCCCTGGCCCAGACCGCCGGCAGCGAGGTCCTCGACGCCCTCATCCAGAAGCGCGACCACCCCTGATCCCGCCACCTACCTGGGCAGCGGCAAGGGCGCGCGAGCTGGCCGACGTCGTGGCTGCGGCCGGCGCCGACACGGTGATCGTCGACGGCGAGCTCGCCCCCTCCCAGCGCCGCGCCCTGGAGGACGTCGTCGGCGTCAAGGTCGTCGACCGCACCGCCCTCATCCTGGACATCTTCGCCCAGCACGCCACGTCCCGCGAGGGCAAGGCCCAGGTCGAGCTCGCCCAGCTCGAGTACCTCCTGCCGCGCCTGCGCGGATGGGGCGAGTCCATGTCCCGACAGGCCGGAGGCCGCGTGGCCGCCGGTCAGGGCATCGGCTCGCGCGGCCCCGGAGAGACCAAGATCGAGCTCGACCGGCGCCGCATCCGCCAGCGCATGGCCCGCCTGCGCCGCGAGATCCAGGCCATGGCGCCCTCGCGGAGACCAAACGCGGCTCGCGCCGGCGCGGGGCCATCCCCTCGGTGGCGATCGCCGGCTACACCAACGCCGGTAAGTCCTCCCTCATGAACCGCCTCACCGAGGCCGGCATCATGGTTGAGGACGCCCTGTTCGCCACCCTCGACCCCACCGTCCGGCGGGCCGAGACCTCCGAAGGGCGCACCTACACCCTCACCGACACCGTCGGTTTCGTGCGCAACCTGCCCCACGAGCTCATTGAGGCCTTCCGCTCCACCCCTGGAGGAGGTCGCCGGGGCCGACCTCGTGCTGCACGTCGTCGACGCCGCCCACCCCGACCCCCTCAGCCAGGTGGCCGCCGTGCGCACCGTCCCTGTCCGAGATCCCCGGAGCCCTGGACGCCCGAGCTCATCGTCCTGAACAAGACCGACCTCGCCGATGCCGTCACCCCTGGCCGCGCTGCGCACCGGCCTGCCCGGGGCGGTCGCGGTCTCGGCCCGCACCGGGAGGGGATCGAGGAGCTGCGCGCCCGCATCGAGCAGATGCTGCCCCACCCGCAGGTGAGCATCGACGTCGTGGTGCCCCTACTCCCGTGGGGACCCTCGTCTCCCGGGTCCACGCCGAGGGGAGATCGACACGGTCGACTACGTCGAGGCGGGCACTCACGTCGTCGCGCGCGTCGGCGCCGCCCTGGCGGCCGAGATCGAGGGCGCCGCCGCAGGCGTCACCGTCGACTGAGAGGCGCCGTGACCCCGAGCGAGCCGAGCCGCACGGACCGGCCTGACACTGACGGCGCCGGCGACCGCAGGGTCCTGGACGTCCTGGAGACCGCGGTGCGCTCCATGGGCGGCAGCCCCCGCCAAGGGCAGACCACCATGGTCCGGGAGGTCGCCCAGACCCTGGCCGACGGCACCCACCTCCTGGTGCAGGCCGGCACCGGGACGGGAAAGTCACTGGGCTACCTGGTGCCCGCCATGGTCCACGCCGTGCAGGCCGGTGCCCGGGTCGTGGTCTCCACCGCCACCCTGGCCCTGCAACGGCAGATCCTCACCAAGGACGCGCCCCTGGCCGCCGACGCCGTCGAGCAGGTCACCGGCGCCCGCCCCGAGGTGGCCCTGCTCAAGGGCTGGCAGAACTACCTGTGCCGCCACCGCCTGGACGGCGGGCTACCCGCAGGAGGAGGACGAGGCCGCCCTCTTCGGCGTCGGGGACGCCATCTCCCAGCCGGCCGCCGGGCACGGGAGCGACGCGAGCCTGGGCGAGCAGGTGGTCCGCCTGCGCGAGTGGGCCGCCAGGACGGACACCGGTGACCGCGACGACCTCGTCCCCGGCGTCTCCCAGCGCGCCTGGGCCCAGGTCTCCGTCTCCCGGGCCGAGTGCCTGGGACAGTCCTGCCCCCTGAAGTCCGAGTGCTTCCCCGAGCTGGCGCGCGCCGCCGCCTCCCGGGCCGATCTCGTGGTGACCAACCACGCCATGCTCGGCGTGGTCGTGGCCGGCAACCCCGGGGTCCTGCCCGACCACCAGGTCCTCATCGTCGACGAGGCCCACGAGCTGGCCGACCGCATCCGCTCCCCAGGGCACCATCGCCCTGTCGGCGGCCGCCGTGGCGCGCACCGCCGCCACCGCCCGCAAGCACGCCTCCGTGCTGGTCAGCGAGCTGGAGTCCGCGGGCCAGACCCTCCAGCTCGCGCTGGCCGAGCTGCCCGACGGCCGCCTGGAGGCGCCCCTGCCCACCGCTCTGCACGACGCGCTCGTGCTCCTGGACGGCGCCGCCCGCCAGGTCGCCTCCGACGTGCGCGACCAGGCCCGCGCCCTGGGCCGCGACCGCTCCAGCGAGGCCGCCGGGGGCCTGGCGGTCGCCCGCACCGCCGTCGCGGACCTGGTCGACGCCCTGGACCGCATGACCTCGGACTCGGTGGCCCACGGGCGCGACGTGGCCTGGATCGAGCGTCCCCGCATGGGCGCCGAGCCCCCGCGCCTCCTCCTGGCCCCCATCGAGGTCGCCGGATCGGTGGCGAGCCATCTGCTGAACGGCCGCGCCAGCGTCATGACGTCGGCGACCCTCGCCCTGGGGGACAGCTTCGACCCCATGGCCCGCTCCCTGGGACTGACCCTGGCCGAGCAGCCCTGGAGAGGCCTCGACGTCGGCTCCCCCTTCGACTACCCCCGCCAGGGCATCCTCTACGTGGCCGCCCACCTGCCCCGCCCCGGCACCGGCATCTCTGAGGCCGCCCTGGATGAGATGCTCGCCCTGGTCGAGGCCTCCGAGGGCGGCATGCTGGGCCTGTTCTCCTCCCGGCGCGCCGCCCAAGAGGCCGCCGAGGTGCTGCGCGGAGCCACCGGCCTGCCCGTCTACGCCCAGGGCGACGACCAGCTGCCCACCCTGGTGCGGGCTTTCGCCGAGGACGAGGCGGCCTGCCTGGTGGGCACCCTCTCGCTGTGGCAGGGCGTGGACGTGCCCGGACGCACCTGCCGCCTCGTCGTCATCGACCGCATACCCTTCCCACGCCCCGACGACCCGGTCGCCCAGGCCCGCACCGACGCCGTCGTGGCCGCCGGCGGCAATGGCTTCATGAGCGTGTCGGCCACCCACGCGGCCCTGCTCCTGGCCCAGGGGGCGGGGCGCCTCATCCGTCGCAGCCAGGACCGCGGCGTCGTCGCCGTGCTGGACTCGCGTCTGCGCACGGCGCGCTACGGGGGATTTCTCACCCGCTCCATGCCCGCCCTGTGGCCGACGACGAAGCCCGACGTGGTCCGTGCCGCTCTGAGGCGCCTGGCTGTGCGGACCGATGCCCCGGCGGAGGAGTGAACCCGTCGGCTGGGCCTTTGGGTATGTGCCCGTCGGGAGGATATGCACGTAGGCTTGAGGCGAGCGGGTGCTCGCGCCCCTGCGGTCCTGCCCAGCAGATCCCATCGAGGAGAAGAACGTGTCAGACCACATCACCACTACCGCTGAAGGCTCCTACCCCACCAACCGTTCCGGCCGCCCCTCCAAAGTCGCTGTCATCGGTGCCGGGGCCGTCGGCTCCACCCTCGCCTACGCCTGCGTGACCAAGGGCGTTGCCCGCGAGGTCGTGCTGCAGGACATCGTCAAGGAGAAGGTCGAGGCCGAGGCCCTCGACATCGCCCAGGGAATCCAGTTCACCTCCGCCGGCTCCGTCTCGGGCTCCGACGACCCCGAGATCTGCCGCGACGCGGACGTCATCGCCATCACCGCCGGCGCCAAGCAGAAGCCCGGCCAGTCCCTGCCTCGAGCTGGCCGGCGCCACCGTCGGCATCATGGAGAAGATCCTCCCCAGGCTCGTCGAGGTCGCTCCCCAACGCCATCTTCGTCCTCGTGGCCAACCCGGTGGACGTGGTGACCCTACTGCGCCAAGAAGATCACCGGTCTGCCCTGAGAACCAGGTCTTCGGCTCCGGCACGGTGCTGGACACCGCCCGGATGCGGTACCTCATCTCCCTGGAGACCGGCACGGCCGTCCAGAACATCCACGGCTACATCGCCGGTGAGCACGGCGACCTCGAGGTGCCCCTGTGGTCCTCCACCGAGATCGGCGGTGTGCCGATCACCCAGTGGGGCACCACCCTGACGGCGGCGTGTTCGACGAGTCCAAGCGTGAGCGCATCGCCCACGACGTGGTCCGCTCCGCCTACCGCATCATCGAGGGCAAGGGCGCCACCAACTACGCCGTCGGCCTGGCCGTGCAGCGCATCATCGGCGCCGTCCTCAACGACGAGCAGCGGGTGCTGACCATCTCCCCGCTGCTGGACGACTGGCACGGCATCTCCGACGTGTGCATGGCCGTCCCCACGATCGTGGGACGTGAGGGCGCCGGGCGTCGCCTCGAGCTGCCCCTGACCTCCGAGGAGAAGGAGCGCCTGACCGCCTCCGCCGACCACCTGCGCGAGGTCGCACGTGGCCTGGGCTACTGAGCCACCGGTCTGAAACGCGGAAGGACCGCCCCGATCAATGGGGCGGTCCTTCTGTCATGCGGTCCTGGCGTGCCTACAGGGCGCGCAGCACCGTGACCACCTTGCCCATGATCGTGGCCTGGTCTCCGTCGATCGGGGCGTAGCTGGAGTTGCGGGGGAGCAGCCACTGGTGGCCGTCGCGCCGCGAGAGCACCTTGACCGTGGCCGAGGCGCCGTCGACGTCCTCGATCATGGCCGCCACGATCTCGCCGTTGGCCGCGTCGGGCTGGGAGCGCACCACCACCCAGTCGCCGTCACAGATGGCGGCCTCGATCATCGAGTCCCCGTGCACCTCCAGCATGAAGAGCTCGCCCTCGCCAGTCAGGCGGCGGGGCAGGGCCATGACATCGGCGACCTCCTGCTCCGCCAGGATCGGGGCCCCGGCGGCGATCCTCCCCACCAGCGGAACGGCGACCGCCTCCCCGTCCTCGACGCCGGGGACGCTGGGGGAGTCAAGAGAGGTGACGTGAGCGCCGCCGGGGGTGGCCGCGCGGCCGCTCGGGGCGCTGTCGGCGGAGACCACCTCCATCGCCCGAGGGACGATTGGGGTCTCGGCGCACCAGGCCCAGGCGCTCGAGCTTGTCCAGCTGGTGCTTGACGGAGGAGGGGCTGGTCAGGCCCACCTGCTCGCCGATCTCACGCAGTGAGGGCGGGTAGCCGTGGGTGGCGATGGCCGCGCGGACGGCCTCATAGACCGCGCGGGCGCGCTTGTCGAGGTCGTTGACGGCCTCCATGACCGCTTCTGCACTGATCTGCTCAGCACCGCCGGCTCCGGCGTGCGGCATCGGGGTCGATGAGTCGCCCTGGCGTGCTGTGGTGCTCATAGTCCTGGCCCTCCCTGCCGGACAACCCTCAGGCCCGGGGGCGTCAAGGGCGCGGAATAGATGTCGGTGGTCCGTGATCGTCTTGGACACGACCAGCCTACCGGCGACGCGACCACGATTCAAACACATGTTCGAAGACGTGCTGGACGTGTTGCCTCTCAGGCGCTAATGTATCGAACAAACGTTCGTCGAACACGTGTTCAGGAGGTTGCCGTGAGTGCCATCGCCATCCCGCTCCCGTCCCGTCAGGCTTCTCGGGCTCGGAGTGTTGAGCCCTGTCGCCGTGTCGGCCAGCGGCCGGGCTGGCGGGCAGCTCTCCCGTCGGCCCCAGGCTGAGGCTGGTCACTGACGACTTCGTCCCCGAGGTTCCTGTGCGGCGAAGCCTCGAGGGTGCGCAGCGTCCCCGTGTCCGCATCCGCACGTGTCGCGACGCTGCCTGCGGTGTCGCAATGCGTCGCCCCGCGGCGCCCGCTGCCCTGCGAGGCCGTCGCTCAGAGCTGGAGAGGCTGGCCCCGCAGCATCGGCGGTGCGGGCCGCCGGGCTGCGACGTAGCGCCCTGCAGGAAGAGGACCGGACAGGCGGCGCCGCTCGGCGTCCTGGCAAGAGCGAGTCCGTCCCATCCCGCCCGCGGGAGGCGGCGGAGACGGAGGTGCGCTCCCCAGCGGGGCTGCGGCTTCTTCGTGGCGGTCTCGCGGTCGTTGCCGCGGCCCTCGTGCTCGCCTGCTGTGGACTGGCCATCGGGGCCTTGGCGGGCATGGCCTGGGCGGGCCCCGCCACGGCGGTTGCGCAGGTGCCTGCGGATACCACCACGACGGTGGTTCGTCCCGGTCAGTCCCTGTGGGACATCGCCGAGGCGAGTGGGACCGCGGACGTCCCGGGGATGGTTTGCCCGGATCGCCGAGCTCAACGACCTGAAGGGAACCACCATCCGTGCCGGGCAGACGCTTGAGATTCCTACGGCGTGAGAACCGGTGCGGGGGTCGGCCCTCGAGGTGGGCTTGCGGGGCGGCCCGCCGGACGTTTACTCTCCGATGGACTGACACGTAGTCCAGTGAGTTCGGAGGTTGTAGGCGTGCACTGCCCCTTCTGTCGTCATGACGGCTCGCGCGTTGTCGACTCCCGGACCGCTGAGGACGGCACCTCCATCCGTCGTCGTCGTGAGTGTCAGCAGTGCGGGCGCCGATTCACCACTCTGGAGACCGCCAGCCTGTCGGTCCGCAAGCGCTCCGGCGTCGTCGAGCCCTTCAGTCGGGACAAGGTCGTGGTCGGGGTCAGGCGAGCCTGCCAGGGACGCCCCGTCTCCGACGATCAGCTCGCGCTTCTGGCGCACCAGGTTGAGGAGGCCATCCGCGCCGGAGGCCAGGCGATCGTCGACTCCCACGACGTCGGGCTGGCGATCCTGGGCCCTCTGCGTGAGCTGGATCAGATCGCCTACCTGCGCTTCGCCTCGGTCTACTCCTCCTTCGACTCCCTGGAGGACTTCGAGAAGGCCATCGCCGCGCTGCGCAGTGCCGAGGCGACCAGCTGACGTCACCGGCCGACGAGGGCCCACGCGGTGTGAGGGTTCCGTCAGGGACATGCGCCCAAGCAGGACGTGGCAGACTGAGGCAATGCGCGTCCTCATCGTCTCCGACTGTTATGCGCCCAGGCTGGGCGGCATCGAGACTCAGGTGCGGGATCTCGCCCGCAACCTGAGGCTGGCCGGCCACGAGCCCGCCGTCGTCACCGCCACGCCGGTCGGTGACGGTCGTGGCCGCAGCGTCGAAAGGGTCGATGGTTTCCCCGTCTACCGCACCACCGCGCACCTGCCCAGTGAGCTGCCCGTTCATCCTCGAGCCGGCCGTGAGCTCGACGACCTCCTGTCCCGCCTGCGCCCCGACGTCGTTCACGCCCACGTCGGCGTCGTCTCGCCCTTCGCCTGGTCCGGAATCGCGGCGGCCCAGCGAGCGCGGCTCCCACTGGCCGTCACCTTCCACTGCGTCCTGGGGTCCTGGGCGCGCGTGGCCGGAGCGCTGGGATCTGTCAGCCCCGTGCGGCTGTGGCAGCGCGGTGGCGCCGACCTGACGGCCGTGTCCTCCATGCTCGCCGCCCAGGTTCGCCGCGCCGGCGCTCACGATCCCGTCACCGTTCTGCCCAACGGCATCACTGTCGAGGACTGGCGCCTGGAGCGCCCCGGTCCCCAGGAACGACGGCCTCACCGGCCGGTCACGGTCGTGGCCTCCCTACGGTGGGTCGAGCGCAAGCGCCCCCTGCAGGTCGTGCGCGCCTTCGCTCAGGCCGTCAGGAGCACCCCCGGCACCGATGCGATCCTCAAGATCTACGGGGACGGCCCGCTGCGTGAGCGACTCGCCCATGAGGTCGCCGAGTCCGGCCTGGCCGACCGCATCGAGCTCGTGGGGCGCGTCGAGCGCACTGAGCTCGCCCAGGCCTTCACGCGCGCAGACATCTACCTGCAGACATCGCCCGCCGAGTCCTTCGGTATCTCCACCCTGGAGGCTCGCAGTGCGGGGCTGGCCGTCGTCGCTCGGCGCTCCAGCGGAGTGCGCGACTTCATCACCGACGGCGTCGATGGCCTCCTCGCTGACGACGACGCCGGTCTGGGCCGCGAGCTCGCCACTCTCCTGGGGGACGACGAGCTGCTCGAACGTATCAAGACCCACAACTACGAGGTCGCCCCCTTGGCCGAGTGGGGCGCTGTGGTGCAGATGCACGTCGATGCCTACCGGCGCGCCATCGCCCTGGCCGGCGCCTGAGGGGCAGCGGGTGCCGCAGTCGGCGCGGAGATGGGGATGAGGTGCGACCCCGTCAGACGGCACTGGTGTCGGTGAGCACCTCGGAGAGCCCGCGCGCCGCGGCCATGACCACGTGTCCGTGAACCCGGCCGGGCTGACGCCCCATACGCTCAATAGGGCCGGAGATCGAGATCGCGGCCACGACTTTGCCCCCGGGGCCGCGTACCGGCGCCGAGACGGAGGCGACCCCGGGCTCGCGCTCCCCAACTGACTGAGCCCACCCTCGACGTCGGACCGCCGAGAGCATGGTGGCGGTGAAAGCGGGCCCCCACCAGGCCGCGGTGCAGGCGGTCGGGCTCCTCCCAGGCGAGAAGCACCTGGGCCGCCGAGCCGCCCTGCATGGACATGGTGGCGCCCACGGGAATGGAGTCGCGCAGCCCGATCGGGCGCTCGGCATTGGCCACGCAGATGCGTACGTCTCCCTGGCGGCGGTAGAGCTGCGCCGACTCGTGGGTCTTGTCGCGCAGGGCCGCCAGGACTGGTCCGGCGGCGGACAGGAGGTGATCCTCTCCTGCGGCGCTGGCCAGCTCGGTGAGCCTGGGGCCCAGGATGAAGCGTCCCTGGGAGTCGCGGGTGACCAGGCGGTGGAACTCCAGGGCGACCGCGATGCGGTGAGCCGTGGGCCCGGGCCAGGTGAGTGGTGGACACGAGCTGGGCCAGAGTCGCCGGCCCCGACTCCAGTGCACTCATCACCAGGGCCGCCTTGTCGATGACGCCGACGCCGCTGCTGTCGTTCTCCGGGGAGTTCTCTGAGGGGCTGTCCATAATCTGATACTGGCATTTCAAGGTATGAGATTTCAAGTTAGGGTCCGCCAGGGAAGCGGCGCAGTGTCAGCATCCTTCAGGCCAAGGCTATGGCCTTGGGTGCGGCGCGGCCGCCTCGTGCGGTCTGCGCGGGTCAGCGGCGTCGTCGGGCGCTGCTGAGTGCGGGCGGATCGGGAACACTGTTGCTGAGAGGATGAAGTCGATGGGAATGACTCTCGCCGAGAAGGTCTGGCGCGATCATGTGGTGTCCAAGGGTAGCGACGGCGCCCCCGACCTGCTGTACATCGACCTTCACCTGGTCCACGAGGTCACCAGCCCCCAGGCCTTCGAGGGGCTGCGTCTGGCCGGACGCCCGGTCCGTCGCCCCGACCTGACGATCGCCACCGAGGACCACAACACCCCCACTGTGGACATCGACCTGCCGATCGCCGATGTCACCAGCCGTGCTCAGATCGAGACCCTGCGCGCCAACTGCGCCGAGTTCGGGGTGCGGCTGCACTCCCTGGGGGACGCCGACCAGGGAATCGTCCACGCCGTCGGCCCGCAGCTGGGCCTGACCCAGCCCGGCATGACCGTGGTCTGCGGCGACTCCCACACCTCCACTCACGGCGCCTTCGGGGCCCTCGCCTTCGGCATCGGCACCTCCCAGGTCGAGCACGTCCTGGCCACCCAGACCCTGCCCATCGCCCCCTTCAAGACGATGAGCGTCACCATTGACGGGGACCTGCCCTCGGGCAGCGGGGCCAAGGACATCATCCTGGCCATCATCGCCAAGATCGGTACCAACGGGGCCCAGGGGCACGTCATCGAGTACCGCGGGCGGGCCATCGAGCAGCTCTCGATGGAGGCCCGGATGACGATCTGCAACATGAGCATCGAAGGCGGGGCCCGGGCCGGCATGATCGCCCCGGACCAGACCACCTTCGACTACCTCAAGGGCCGTCCTCACGCCCCCGTCGGCGAGGACTGGGACGCCGCCGTGGAGTACTGGTCCAGCCTGCGCACCGATCCCGACGCAGTCTTCGACACCGAGGTGGTGCTGCAGGCCGAGGACATCGAGCCCTTCGTCACCTGGGGGACCAATCCCGGACAGGGTCTGCCACTGTCCGCGCGGGTCCCCGACCCCGAGGACATCGCCGACGCCACCGAGCGGCTGGCCGCCGAACGGGCCCTGGAGTACATGGACCTCGTTCCGGGAACGCCTCTGCGCGACATCAAGGTTGACACCGTCTTCATCGGCTCGTGCACCAACGGCCGCATCGAGGACCTGCGGGCCGCCGCCGAGGTGGTGCGCGGGCGCAAGAAGGCCGAGGGGCTGCGCATGCTCGTGGTGCCGGCCTCGGCCCGAGTGCGTCTGCAGGCCGAGGCAGAGGGCCTGGACCAGATCTTCACGAGCTTCGGCGCCGAGTGGCGCAACGCCGGCTGCTCCATGTGCCTGGCTATGAACCCCGACAAGCTCTCCTCCGGGGAGCGTGCGGCCTCCACCTCCAACCGCAACTTCGAGGGGCGTCAAGGAAAGGGCGGACGGACCCACCTCGTCTCGCCCGTCGTCGCCGCGGCCACCGCCGTGCGCGGGGCGCTGTCGGCCCCGGGGGACCTGCCGCCGCGTCCCGAGGTCGCGCAGGACTCGGGTGATATCCCGACGGTCTCGGCGATTGCGCCGGTCTCCGCCGCGCCTGAGGCAACCGTCCAGTAGGGGCCGGCGCGCAGGAGATGAAGGCATACAGGCGAGGACAGGCCCGGTAGGGGCCGAGTAGAGGCAAGGAGCTCAAAGACCGTGGACAAGTTCATCCGACACACCGGCATCGGCGCCCCGTTGCGGCGCAGCGCCGTCGACACCGACCAGATCATCCCGGCGGTGTATCTCAAGCGCATCACCCGCACGGGCTTCGACGACGCCCTGTTCGCCTCCTGGCGGGCCGGTGAGCCCGACTTCATCCTCAACCAGGAGGCCTACAAGCGGGCCTCGGTGCTCGTCGCCGGTCCTGACTTCGGCACGGGCTCCTCGCGGGAGCATGCCGTGTGGGCGCTCAAGGACTACGGCTTCAAGGTCGTCCTGGCACCGCGCTTCGCCGACATCTTCCGCGGCAACGCCGGCAAGCAGGGACTGGTGGCCGGCGTGGTCTCCCAGGAGGACTGCGAGCAGCTGTGGAAGATCCTTGAGACCGAGCCGGGCACCGAGGTGACGGTGGACCTGGAGAACCGCACGGTCGAGGCCGGTTCCTTCCGCTGCGCCTTCTCCATCGACGACTACGTGCGCTGGATTCTCATGGAGGGGCTCGACGACATCTCCCTGACCCTCACCCAGGAGGATGCCATCCGCGCCTACGAGGAGGCCCGCCCGGCCTTCAAACCGCGCACCCTGCCGGCCAGGCACCTGCCGGCCCAGGAGGTCGTCTCGGCCCGGGCCGCGGATATGCCCCGGCCCTGAGTGGGACCGGGAGAGCTGGTAACGGGGGCGCGGAAGAGCTCGCCCTGCGAGTTTCATCGGTATTGGCACGGTGTCGGGTGGGATTAATCGGGACTTTCTGTGAGTCGAAGGCCACCTGATACGGCCCTGAAAAAGGTCCTGGGAGCCCCTTCGGTGCGCTTATGCTGGGACGGCCTCGCGCGCCTGCGCGGGGATGGGTGAGCGGCTCACGCGCGCGGCACGCCCAGATGACGCATGGAGGTGTGCATGGTCGACGGTCTGCTCCAGGTCGAGGGTGGTCGCCCGCTGACTGGTGAGATCACCGTCCGCGGAGCCAAGAACCTGGTTCCCAAGGCGATGGTGGCGGCGCTGCTGGGGTCGACTCCCTCAGTGCTGCGCAACGTCCCGCTCATTCGTGACGTCGACGTGGTCTCGGGGCTGCTGAGCCTGCACGGCGTGAGCATCGACTATGACCAGCGCGAGGGCATCCTCCAGCTGGACCCGTCCAAGGTCGAGTCGGCCCACATGGCCGACATTGACGCGCACGCCGGCTCCTCTCGTATTCCGATCCTCTTCTGCGGTCCGCTCCTGCACCGCCTGGGGGGAGGCCTTCATCCCCGACCTGGGTGGGTGCCGTATCGGTGACCGCCCCATCGACTTCCACCTGGAGATCCTGCGCCAGTTCGGCGCCGCGGTCGACAAGCAGGCCCAGGGCATCCGGCTCACCGCGCCGAACGGTCTCAAGGGCACCGTCATCGAGCTTCCCTACCCCTCGGTCGGAGCCACCGAGCAGACCCTGCTCACCGCTGTGCGCGCGCACGGACTGACCGAGCTGCGCAACGCCGCCGTCGAGCCCGAGATCATGGACCTGGTCGACGTCCTGCAGAAGATGGGCGCCATCATCTCGGTGGACACCGACCGCACCATCCACGTCGAGGGCGTCGACGAGCTGTGCGGCTACACCCACTCGGCCCCTGCCGGACCGCATCGAGGCCGCCTCCTGGGCCTCGGCCGCCCTGGCCACGCGCGGGGACGTGTTCGTGCGTGGAGCCCACCAGAGCCACATGACCACCTTCCTCAACACCTTCCGCAAGGTGGGGGGCGCCTTCGACGTCACCGATGAGGGCATCCGCTTCTACCACCCCGGCGGTGACCTGAAGTCGATCGTGGTGGAGACCAACGTCCACCCCGGCTTCATGACCGACTGGCAGCAGCCCCTCGTCGTGGCGCTCACCCAGGCCCAGGGCCTGTCCATCGTCCACGAGACCGTCTACGAGAACCGCTTCGGCTTCACCGGTGCCCTGTGCAAGATGGGGGCCACCATCCAGGTCTACCGCGAGTGCCTGGGCGGTACCGAGTGCCGCTTCGGCCAGCGCAACTTCTACCACTCCGCGGTCATCTCCGGGCCCACGCCGCTGACCGGTGCCGACATCGTCGTGCCCGACCTGCGCGGCGGCTTCTCCCACCTCATCGCGGCCCTGACCGCCGAGGGCACCAGCCGGGTCGAGGGCGTCAACCTCATCGACCGCGGCTACGAGCACTTCATGTCCAAGCTGGAGTCCCTCAACGCCGCCGTCACCCGCCTGGCCTGAGGCGGGCCGGTCCCTGCCCGAGGATTCGCGAGGCCAGGGCCGTGCGGGCGGCGGGCCCGGCTCGGACAGCCGCGTTCAGAGCGCTGAAGCCGATAGAGTTCACCCGTGCCTGCAACACGCCCCATGACCCCGTTCTACCGCTTCGCCGCGCGCGGGCGATCATCCCGTTCCTCAAGATGGTCTCCCGGCAGAAGGTGACCGGTCTGGAGAACATCCCCCGCGAGGGCGGCTTCATCGCCGTGGCCAACCACCTGACCGACCTCGACTCGCTCACGGCCATGCGAGCCCTGGTCGATGCCGATGTCCCCGTCTACTCGCTGGCCAAGTCCACCCTGTTCAAGGTGCCGGTGCTCGGCTCCATCCTGCGGGCCGGCGGCCAGATCCCGGTCCAGCGGGGCACGCAGAACGCGGCCACGGCCCTCAAGGCCGCCAGTGAGGTCCTGGCCGACGGCGGCGCCATCATGATCTTCCCCGAGGGCACGCTCTCCCGCGACCCCCTCAAGTGGCCGATGGTGGCCAAGACCGGGGCGGCCCGGCTGGCCATGACCAGTGGCGCCCCCGTCCTGCCCATGGGGCAGTGGGGCGCCCACGAGATCCTGGACACCTACGGGCGTTCCTTCCACCCCTTCCCCCGCAAGGACGTGCGCGTCACCATCGGTGAGCTCATGGACCTGTCCCGCTTCGGGCAGGACACCCAGGACCGCGAGGCCGTGCGCGCCTGCACCGCCGAGATCATGCGGGCCATCACCTCCCTGGTGGAGGAGCTCCGCGGGGAGAAGGCCCCCCGCCCCTTCGACATGCACTACGACGGCGACCCCGGCAAGGGAAGATCGGCGTGCGCCGCCCCGACCCGCTGCCCGAGGCGGACACTCAGGAGGAGGGCCAGTGAACGGCGTCGAACCCGCAACGAGTGCGCCGCTGCGCCCGGCCGCGGCCGTCATCGGCTCAGGAGCCTGGGGCACCACCTTCGCCAGCCTCCTGGCCCAGGCCGGCACCCCGACGACGATCTGGGCCCGGCGCCGGGAGGTGGCCGAGGAGATCAATGCCGGCACCAACGAGCGCTACGTCCCCGGTCACCGCCTGCCGCAGGGCCTGAAGGCGACCACCGACCTGGCCCAGGCCGTCACGGGGGCGAGCATCGTCGTCGTGGCCGTGCCCTCCCAGGAGGCCCGGGGCGTCCTGGAGCCCCTCAGGGGCGCCCTGGCCGACGACGCCGTGGCCGTCTCCCTCATGAAGGGCATCGAGCTGGGTACCGGGCTGCGCATGAGCGAGGTCCTGGCCGAGGCCCTGGGCATCGACTCCTCCCGCGTCGTGGTCGTCTCCGGCCCCAACCTCGCCGACGAGATCGCTGCGGGCCAGCCCACCGCCACCGTCGTGGCCGCCGACGACGAGCAGGTCGCCGCCCGGATCGCCTCCCTGTGCGCCACCGGCACCTTCCGTCCCTACACCAACACCGACGTCCTGGGCGTCGAGCTGTGCGGGGCGGTCAAGAACGTCATCGCCCTGGCCGTCGGCGCGGCCGCGGGCCGGGGCCTGGGGGACAACTCCAAGGCCACGATCATCACCTGGGGCCTGGTGGAGATCACCCGCCTGGGCCTCAGCTCGGGGCTCGCCCGGAGACCTTCTCCGGGCTGGCCGGCATGGGGGACCTGGTGGCCACCTGCTCCTCGCCCCTGAGCCGCAACCAGACCTTCGGCCGCCACCTCGGCGAGGGGATGAGCGTGGCCGAGGCCGCTGCGGCCTCCCGGGGCGTGGCCGAGGGCGCCAAGTCGGCCCGCGCCGTCCTCGACCTGGCCCGGGCCCACGGCGTGACATGCCCATCACCGCCGGGAGTCGTCACCGTCGTCGAGGGCGCCGCCAGCGTTGCGCAGGTCACTGACGCGCTGCTGGCTCGTCCCCGCAAGGCCGAGGGCGTGCACGCGGCACCGTCGCAGGCCTAGCCTCCCAGGGGTGTGGAGGCCGGCTTTATCCCGGGTTCGTTGTGCATTATCAGCATGTCGGGCGCAGCGCGGTAGCGTGGGACCTATGACAGCCCTCCAGGAAACCGGCCCCTCCGTGCCCAGTTCTGACAAGTCCACCGTGCGTGTTGCCGTCGTCTTCGGCGGACGCAGCGGTGAGCACACGATCTCCTGCGCCACCGCCGCCGGTGTCCTGTCAGCCATCGACCGCGACCGCTACGAGGTCCTTCCGGTGGGCATCACCCCCGAGGGCCAGTGGCTGCTCGTCGAGGACGATCCCGGCCGCCCTCGAGCTCAGCGACAACCGCCCGCCCGGTGACCATCACCGCCGAGGGCCTGGGGCACGGGAGGCTCACCGCACCCCTGGGAGGCGGCGAGCTCACGGTCCTCGGCCCCACGGGGCCTGAGGTCCTGGGGCAGGTCGACGTCGTCCTGCCGCTGCTGCACGGGCCCTACGGCGAGGACGGAACCATCCAGGGCATGCTGGAGATGATGGGCATTCCCTACGTCGGCTGCGGGTGCTGGCCAGTGCCGCGGGCATGGACAAGCAGGTCACCAAGGTGCTCCTGGGGGCCGCGGGCATCGCCACGGCGCCGCACGTCGTCGTCGGTCCCCCATGCCCTGGAAGCGCGACCCCGAGGCGATCCTGGAGGCCTGCCGGTCCCTGACCTACCCCCTGTTCGTCAAGCCCGCCCGCGCCGGCTCCTCCCTGGGCATCAGCAAGGTCGACCGCCCCGAGGACCTGGCCGGGAGCCATCGAGGCGGCCCGCGCGGTCGACCCCAAGGTCCTCGTGGAGAGCGGCATCGTGGGACGCGAGGTCGAGGTCGCCGTCCTTCAGGGCCGCGGCGACGACGCCCCCCGGGTGGCCGAGCCCGGCGAGATCGCCATGGACGCCTCCCAGGGCGCCGGCGAGTTCTACGACTACGAGACCAAGTACCTGGCCCACGACGCCGTGGCCATGGTGTGCCCGGCGCGCATCAGGCCCCGAGGCGCGCGATCTCCTCATGGACACCGCCGCCCGGGCCTTCGAGGCGCTCGGCTGCGAGGGACTGGCCCGGTCGACTTCTTCCTCACCGATGCCGGCGAGGCGGTCGTCAACGAGATCAACACGATGCCCGGATTCACCCCCTTCTCCATGTACCCCTACATGTGGCAGGTCTCCGGCCTGGGCTACACCGAGCTGGTCTCCGAGCTCATCGAGCTGGCCGTGGCCCGCTCCACCGATGTCAACCGCTGAGCCGGCTCCGGCCGGCGCAGAGGCAGCGGGGCAGGGCGCGTGGGTCGGTGACCTCAGCGAGGAGGAGCTCCTCGCCGTCATCACCCCCCTTCTGCCGCGCGGCCCGCAGACCCCCGTCGGCACGGGGGACGACTGCGCGGTCCTGTCCTTCCCCGACTCGCGCACGGCCGTGAGCACCGACGTCCTGGTCGAAGGGCGTCACTTCCGCACCGACTGGTCCACGGGCCGCGACGTCGGGGCCAGGGCCGCGGCCCAGAACCTGGCCGACGCCGCCGCCATGGGGGCCAGACCTGTTGCGCTCGTCGTCGGCCTGGTCATGCCTGCGTCCACCCCGGTCGGCTGGGTACGGGACTTCGCCCAAGGACTGGCCCAGGGCTGCGAGCCCTGCGGGGCGGGCGTCGTGGGCGGTGACCTCAGCGCCGGCGACTCGCTGATCGTGTCCGTCACGGTCCTGGGCGACCTCGAGGGCAGGGCCCCGGTTCTGCGAAGCGGAGCCCGGCCCGGCGATGCCGTTGTACACGTCGGAACCCTGGGGCGCAGCGCGGCGGGGCTCGCCCTGCTCAGCGCGGGCTCTGACTGCGCATCAGGTTCGGGAGCCGTTATCCCCTCGGGTCAGGAGCACCCGCAGGCGTGGGCCTGCATCGAGGCCTTCCGCGCCCCCGCCCCGCCCCTGGCCGCGGGCCGAGAGCTGGCGCTGGCCGGCGCCACCTCCATGCTGGACGTCTCCGACGGGCTGCTGCGGGATGCCGGTCGGATCGCCCGCGCCAGCGGCGTCGTCATCGACCTCGATGATCCCGGCGACCTGCCGGACGCGTCCTTCCTCGAGCCGGTGGCTGCGCTCGTGAGCGGCCGTGACGGATCGGCTGCTCACGCCCTGGCCCGCAGCTGGCTGCTCACCGGGGGAGAGGACCACGGACTGCTCGCCACCGTCCCGGCACACGCCCTTGATCGGCTGCCCGCCGGCGCCCGGGTGATCGGCCGGGTCCTGAGCCCGCAGTCCTCACCGGCCCGGGTGCTGGGGCACCGACCGGGTGTCCTGCTGGCAGGAGAACCCGCGCAGGAGCACACCGGATGGGACCACTTCTCCCACACATGACGGGCCGTCACCCGTTGAGGGACACGGGGTACGACAAAGGCCGCCGACTGCTTGCGCAGCGGCGGCCTCGTGCTCGAAGGACTCGAGATGATGCGCTCAGATGTTGCGCGTCACCTTCCCGGCCTTGAGGCAGGACGTGCACACGTTGAGGCGCTTGGGGGGCGCCGCCCACGAGAGCACGCACACGCTGGATGTTGGGGTTCCACCGGCGGTTGGTCCGCACGTGGGAGTGCGAGACGCTCTTGCCGAAGATGGGGCCCTTGCCGCAAACGTCGCACACAGCAGCCACGGTCTCACTCCTGATCTTCAATGCTTCAACGCTCAGGCTGATGCCTGGCGCCAGGTCTTACCGCCCAGGCGCGGGGCGCCGGGCAACCCGAACACAATAGCGGACCCGTGTGCGGCGCCCCAAGCCGCCTTGGCGTGCGTTCGGGCACATGCTGCTCGGTGTGGTGCTTGGTGAGTAAGGGTGGACTAGGTCTGCAATGTGTTGTATTTCACTGCTTGTGGGCCGTGTGTCCCAGGTGGGTGCGGTGGTAACGGCCTGACCAGCGCGCCGGTGGCCCGAGTACCCCTTCGGTTCCGCGTCGCCCAGAGCGCGGTCCTTGCGCCGGCACCTCGCTCCGGTGGGAGGAATGTGCCTGGGACGGTACTCTAAAACCACATATCAAACCGAAGGCTCGGCCCAGCCATGAACCAGGCTCGCTGAACGCCTGCACATATGCAGATCATGCAATGGAACAGAGGGTGTTCGCAGCGTGACACACATGGTGTGCTGGTCGTAGCCAGGACCCAGGGGAGGCGAAGATGGCGCAGTCTCAAGGACACCGCCCCGTTACCCCTGTCTCAGGGACCCATGTGCTGCAGGGGGCCGCAGTGCGGCGCTGGATCGCGCTGGCCGAGATCGTTGCCGATCAGACCCGGGATCTGGTCGATGTCCTCAATGTCTTCCCCGTACCGGACGCGGATACCGGAACCAACGTCCTGCTCACCCTGCGCTCGGCCTCCGACGCCCTCCACCGACTGGGCCGGGCCGCTGATGCCGCTCAGGTGGCCCGCGCTGCAGCCGACGGCGCCGTCCGGGGAGCCCGAGGGAACTCGGGTCTTCTGATCTCCCAGGCCCTGGCCGCCTTCGCAGACGTCTGCGCCGAGGCCCCCGACCCCACCGGCCTGCGTCCCGTCGAGCTTGTCCACGTCTACGAGGCCATGGCGGACACCACCTGGGCCGCGGTCTCACGCCCGGTCTCGGGGACCCTGCTGTCAGTCGCCCGGGACGCGGCCACGGCGGCCCGCTCCGCCCTGGAGGAGGCGACGGCGAGCTCGCCCGCCACCCTGAGCCTCATCGCCTCCGCCGCCGCCTTCGGCGCCCAGGAGTCCGTTGTGGAGACCTCCGGCCTCGGACACGGTCCGGTGGATGCCGGGGGAGCGGCCTTCATGCTGCTGCTGACCTGCCTGTCGGACACCATCGACGCGATGCAGGACGCCGGCCGCGGGGCGACTGAGGCCCCGGAGCTGCGCCAGGGCCACGAGGACGCCGACGAGCACGCCCCCTACACCGCCGTCGCCCGCCAGATGCTCACCGATCTGGCCGCCGGCGGGGTTCCGCACAGCGTCGGTCCCGAGCCCCTGGGCATGTCCACCGGCGAGTTCGAGGTGATGTACCTGCTGGAGGCGACCGCGGTCCAGGCCGGTCAGCTGCGTCGGGATCTGGAGCGCATCGGCGACTCCGTGGGCGTCGTCGGCACCCCGGACGCCCTGGGGGTGGGCCTCTACCAGGTCCACGTCCACACCGACACCCCGCGTGCCGCACTGCCGCATGCGGGCCGCGCCCGGCAGATCTGCATCCACCACCTCCACCCCACAGCCCTGGTGAGACCCCACGGACGAGCCGCCCTCCCCGTGGGAGGCGTTCGACTCCGACCCCACGGGGCACGTGGTCTCCTTCGAGCGCCTGGCTGCGCGCCGGGCCGAGCGCAAGGCGCAGTCGGTGCGCATGCACCCCTCCCAGGCGGCCGCCCCCGTCCCGCACCGGCGCAGGCCCCGCATCTGGCCGTGCGCTCACGGCAGTCCGGCGTCGGTGTCATCGCCTGCACCCGGGCTCCCGGGCTCATCGAGCAGCTCGCCCGCTCCGACGCCGCCGTCGTCCTCAACCCGGATCGGGAGGGGATCGCCCGCGCCGCCGCGGACCTGGGGTCCTCCCAGGTCATCGTGCTGCCCTGTGACGCCGCCTGCACCGAGGCGGCCCACGATGCCGCCCGCTTCCTGGCGGCCCGCTCCGCCGTCTCCACCGTCCGCCCTCCGGTGGGTGCCCACCCGCAAGACGGGCGCCGCTCGAGAGACCGCCCGCGCCGGGGTGTCCTCGGAGCGCTATGAGGCCGAGGGCATTCAGCTCCTCGTGTGCGACACCGACGACGAGGCCCGGGTCCTGGCCGCCGCGGTGGCCCTGGCCGGCAGGGGCGAGGAGGCAGAGCTGGCCGAGCTGGCCCGCCGCGCCTGGAGCGCCGCCGCGGGGCTGCGCACCATCGCCCTCAACGGGGCCCAGGCCGACGGTGAGGCCGTGGCTCGCGCCGTGGCCTCGGCGCTGCGGCCCTCCGATGAGCTGCTCACCGTCATCACCGGCCGCAATGCCGGCCGCGACGTCGGTGCCCTGGCCGCCAGCGCGGCGGTGGGGGCCCGGGGCACGTGGTCGGTGAGGACGTGGAGGTCGCTGTCCATGCCGGCGGCCAGGAGCACCCCGACGTCCTCATCGCCATCGAGTAGCCCTCTCCTGCGCTGCTGCCACGCCTCGAGGTCGCCCGCATGCAAGCGCCTCGGGTCGCGAAGGGCTCCCAGGGCTCCTTCGTCATAGGGTGGGGCCGTGTCCGGCCTCGTCTGATCGCTCAACCCGCACGCCCCGTCCCCGGCAGCGTCGGCCTGCTCGAGCGTCCCGTGACCCGGCTCGTGGGCAAGCGCACGGCCGCACAGCTCGCCAAGCAGGGGGTGGAGACCGGGGCGGACCTGCTGCGCCTGCTGCCCCGGCGCTACGACACCTGGGGGAGCTGACCGACATGCGCACCCTCGTCGAGGGCGAGCAGGCCACCATCCAGGCCCAGGTCGTGCGCGCTCCTCCCGGCGCACCCTGCTCCGGACGGGTCCCTGGCCCTCATGGAGGCCACCGTCACCGACGGCGCCTCCACCATGGACCTCGTCCAGTTCGGTGCGGCCGGCCAGATGCGCGCCCGAGCCGCCCAGCTGGCCCCCGGAACCACCGTCCTGCTCAGCGGCAAGGTGGGACTCCACCGTGGACGCAAGCAGCTGTCCAACCCGCGCCTGTACGTCCTCGACGAGCTCGATGAGGACGAGCGCGAGGCCCTGCTGGCCCGCCCCATGCCCATCTACCCCGGCACGGAGGCCCTCCCGTCCTGGCTGGTGGCCAAGGCGGTGCGCAGCGTCCTGGACCAGCTGGAGCCGGGCGACGTCGCCGACCCCCTCCCCGAGGAGCTGCGGCGCGAGGCGGAGCTGGTCGACGCCTACACCGCCTACCGCTGGGTGCACCGGCCCGAGGACTCCGGGCAGTGGAAGGCCGCCCGGAAACGGCTGCGCCACGAGGAGGCCCTCATCCTGCAGGTCGCCCTGGCCCAGCGCCGAGCCCATCATGAGGCGACCCGCACCGCGGTCGCCTGGCCCGTACCGGAGACGGAGGGCTCCCTGAGAGCGGACCTCGACGCCCGCCTGCCCCTACGACCCTGACCGCCGGGCAGGAGCGGGTCGGTGAGGAGATCTCCGCCGACCTGGCCCGCACCGTTCCCATGCAGCGCCTTCTTCAGGGCGACGTGGGGAAGCGGCAAGACCCTCGTGGCCCTGCGCGCCATGCTCCAGGTGGTCGGAGGCGGCGGGCAGGCCGCCCTCCTGGCCCCCACCGAGGTCCTCGCCGCCCAGCACCACTCCTCACTGGAGGCGGTCCTGGGGCCCATGGCCCGCCTCGGGATGCTTGGCAGCGCCGAACGCGCCACCCGCGTCCACCTGCTGACTGGCTCCACCCCCGCCGCTCAGCGCCGTCGGATCCTCGCTGAGCTGGCCGCCGGTGAGCCGGCGATCGTCGTGGGGACCCACGCCCCTGCTGTCCGACACGGTGCAGATCCCCTTCCTCGGCCTGGTCGTCGTCGACGAGCAGCACCGCTTCGGCGTCGCCCAGCGTGACGCCCTGCGAGAGCGCGGCGGTCTGACCGACCCGGCCACCGGACAGACCCACACGCCCCACCTCCTGGTCATGACCGCCACACCGATCCCGCGCACCATCGCCATGACGGTCTTCGGAGACCTGGCCACCTCCGTCCTGGACGAGCTGCCCGCCGGGCGCAGCGCCGTACCCACCCACCTCGTCCCGTGGTCGCGCACCTCCTGGGTGGAGGGCATCTGGCGCGCGCCGCCGAGGAGGTCGCCTCCGGGGGGCGGGTCTACGTCGTGTGCCCACGGATCGAGGTCGACGACGAGCCCCGGCAGGCGCCGATGGACGGCGCGGCGGCTGTCGAGACCGACGACGGGCCGAAGCAGGAGGCGCTCGCGGAGGAGGGGACGGTTCGCAGCCTGACCGCCCGCTGGCCGCCGTCGAGGACTGGAGGCAGCGACTGGAGGGTGAACCCGCTCTGGGGGGCATCGGCGTCGGAGTGCCTCACCGGACGCATGAGCGGTGAGGACAAGGCGGCCGCCATGGCCGACTTCGCCTCGGGCGCCACCCCGGTCCTGGTGTCCACCACCGTCATCGAGGTGGGGGTGGACGTGCCCGAGGCCTCCATGATGGTCATCCTGGACGCCGAGCGCTTTCGGACTGTCCCAGCTCCACCAGCTGCGCGGGCGGGTCGGGCGCGGCAGCAGGCCGTCCCTGTGCGTGGCGGTCACCGGTGCGGAGGTCGGCTCCACCGCCTTCCACCGGCTCAAGGCCTTCGCCTCCACCACGGACGGATTCGCGCTGGCCGAGGCCGACCTCGAGCTGCGCAGCGAGGGTGACGTCCTGGGGGCCTCGCAGTCGGGGCGCACCTCCGGGCTGGACCTGCTGCGCGTGACCCGCGATGCCCGCCTCATCGCCACCGCGAGGCGTCAGGCCGAGCGGATCGTGGCCGCCGATCCTCAGCTGAGCGAGCACCGGGCCCTGGCCGCAGCGATCGTCGAGCGCCTCGATGAGGAGTCCCAGGCCTTCCTCGAAAGAGCCTGAGGCGCCAGGGCGCGGGCCGAGGAGCGTCCCCGGCTCAGGCCGGCTCGGCGAACCAGATCGTGGTCTCGCCGTACCGCTTGTCCGCGAAGCGCTCCAGCCCCGCCGGCCAGGTGGGTTCCGGTGAGCGCGTCGAGCGCTCGACGACGACGACGGCGCGCGGCGCCAGCCACGGGATCCTCGCTGCGGACCAGGGGGTGAGGATCGCGGTGAGCTCCTCCTCGCTCAGCTCGTAGGGAGGATCGATCAGCACCAGGTCCGCCGGAGCGCCCGCCGGGCCGGCCAGGAAGGCGGCCGCCTTCGCGGTCACCGCCGATACCCCACTCAGGCCCAGTGAGCGGATGTTGCGTTGGCAGGTCTGCGACGCACCGCGCGAGGAGTCCACGAGCGTGACCTCGCCGGCTCCCCGGCTCGCGGCCTCCAGGCCCAGGGCGCCGGAGCCTGCGCACAGGTCCAGCACCCGGGCGCCGTCGAGCACCCCGTAGTGGTCCAGGCGGGCGAAAAGAGCCTCGCGGACGCGCTCGGAGGTGGGGCGCGTCCCGGACCGGGGCACCTCGATCCTGCGTCCGCCCACGGTTCCGGCCACGATCCTCGTCATGGGGAAGACCCTACCCGGCCCGGCAGCCCGCGTCCCCTGTGGCCGCGGCGCTCAGCCCTCCTCGGCCGGGGCGTGCTGACCGTAGCCGGTGTCCCGGATCTTGCACGCGACCGCCTCGATCTGCTCGTCGGTGAGGATCTTGGGGCTGCCGACGGCGAGCGTGCGCAGGTAGAGCTCGCAGACCCACTCCAGCTCCTGGGCCAGGACATAGGTGGAGGCAGATCCGGGCCGGTGACCACGGAGCCGTGGTTGCTCATGAGGGCCGCGGTGCGTCCCTCAAGGGCCTTGGCGACATTGGCGGCCAGCTTGGGGGAGCCGTAGATGGCGTAGTCGGCCACCCGCACGTCGCTGCCGCCGAACATGCAGATGTAGTAGTGCACGGCCGGGAGCGCGTTCACGCCCTCGAGGCTGGCCACGGTAGTGGCCGCATAGGAGTGGGTGTGCACGACCGCCATCTGTCCGGTCGCCCGCAGCGCGGTCAGGTGCAGGTCCAGCTCGCTGGCGGGCTTGAGCGGCCCCCTCGACCTGCTTGCCGGTGGCGTACTCGACCACGGCGACCAGGTCGGGGCGCATCTCCTGGTAGGGCAGTCCCGAGGGGGTGATGGCGACCAGGTCCCCTCCCGGACGGACAGGTTGCCGGCGGTGCCGACGACCAGGCCGTCGTCGGACAGGTGGGAGCAGGCATCGGCGATCTGCTGTCGAGCGTCGTTGAGAAGCATGATGGGCTCTTCCCCGGGGCGTACCGCTGCGCGCCCCGTTGCGTCAGAAGTGGTACCGAGGCATCGTCTCATGTTGGCGCTCTCATGTCTACGATTTCGCGTTTCTGTTTTCATGCTTGACATGACCGCTCGGTCGGGGTCATTCTATGTTTGCGCTCACATCGATGTGGGTCCTGGTCATCGTCGCCCAGTGAAAGGAAACTTGCCATGTCCGCTGCGTCCTACCCCGCCATCGGAATCCGTCCCCTCATTGACGGACGTCGTCGTGGCGTGAGGGAGTCCCTCGAGGACAAGACCGCTCAGCTGGCCAAGGATGTCGCCGAGCTCATCTCCTCGCGCCTGACCTACCCCGACGGCAGCCCGGTGCGCTGCGTCGTCTCCGAGACCGCGATCGGGGGCGTGGCCGAGGCCAACCGCTGCAAGGAGCAGTTCCGCACCGAGAACGTGTGTGCCGACCTGACCGTCACCGCCTCCTGGGAACTACATCACCGAGGTCCTCGACCTCGACCCCTCCATCCCGCACGCCATCTGGGGCTTCAACGGCACTGAGCGCCCCGGGGCCGTGACCCTGGCCGCCGCGGCCGCCGCCTACAACATGCTGGGCATTCCCTGCTTCGGCATCTACGGCCACGACGTGCAGGACGCCGACGACTCGGGCCTGACCGACGACGTCGTCGAGAACATCCTGCGCTACGTGCGCGCCGCCCTGGGGGTCGGCCTCATGAAGGGGCGCAGCTACCTCTCGATCGGGACCGTCTCCATGGGGATCGCCGGCTGCCGCGTCCCCGAGCAGTTCTTCGTCGACTACCTGGGCATGCGCGCCGAGTACATCGACATGATCGAGATCGACCGCCGTATCGCGCACGGCATCTACGACCACCAGGAGTACGAGACCGCCCTGGCCTGGGCCCGGGAGCACCTCACCATCGGGGAGAACCGCAACCCCGAGGCCAACCGCTTCACCCAGGAGGAGTACGACGAGCAGTTCGACTACTGCATCAAGATGCTCCTCATCGGCCGCGACCTCATGGAGGGCAACCCCGCCCTGGCCGAGCTGGGCTTCGTCGAGGAGGCCGAGGGCCACGACGCCATCGCGGCGGGCTTCCAGGGGGGCAGCGTCAGTGGACGGACTACAAGCCCAACGGCGACATCCTCGAGACCTTCCTCAACACCACCTTCGACTGGAACGGCAAGCGGCCCGAGAAGGTCTTCGCCACGGAGGGCGACGCCGGCAACGCCGTGGCCATGCTCTTCAACTCCGTCCTGACCCACCGTCCTCAGCTCTTCAGCGACGTACGCACCTACTGGAGCCCCGAGGCCGTTGAACGGGTCACCGGCTACAAGCTCGAGGGGCGCGCCGAGAACGGCTTCATCGACCTGCGCAACTCCGGGGCCACCACCCTCAACGCCACCGGTGAGGAGAAGGACGCCGAGGGCAACCCCATCATCAAGCACTGGTGGGAGATCACCGAGGCGGACATCGAGGCGGATCTGAAGGCCTCCACCTTCCACGCCGCCACCCGCGAGTACTTCCCCGGAGGCGGCTTCTCCACGCACTTCACCACCGCCGGCGGCATGCCCGTCACCGCGACCCGCCTGAACTTCGTGGCCGGCCAGGGACCGGTCCTCCAGATCTCCGAGGGCTGGACCGTGGAGCTGCCCGACGACGTGCGCGACCAGATCGTCAACCGCACCGACCCGACCTGGCCGACGACCTTCTTCGTCCCGCGCCTGACCGGCCAGGGCGCCTTCACCTCCGTCTACGACTGGATGGCCAACTGGGGCGCCAACCACACGGCCACCGGCTACGGGCACTTCGGCGCCGACCTCATCACCCTGGCCTCGATGCTGCGCATCCCCGTCTACATGCACAACGTCGAGCGCGAGAGGATCCTGCGCCCCAAGGCCTGGGTGCCCTTCGGCACCGCCGAGCCCGAGAGCGCCGACTTCCGGGCCTGCGCCACCTTCGGTCCTCTCTACCGCTGACGGAGTCGCCGCCATGACGAGCACCGACGAGCACCACGCCCTTGCCCTCGACCTCGGCTCCAGCTCCGTGCGAGCGGTCCTGGGGACCTACCGGCAGGGGGTCATCAGCACCGAGGAGGTCTTCCGCCTCCACCACCAGGCGGTGGACGACCACGGCACCCTCACCTGGGACCTCGAGCGCATCATGGATGGTGTTCGTCGGAGCATCGCCATGGCGACGCAGCGCCTGGGGCGGGCCCCCGACTCCATCGGCATCGACACCTGGGGAGTGGACTACGGCCTGCTCGACGCCCACGGAGAGCTGCTGCGTGCCCCGCGCGCCTACCGGGACCGGCGCATGGCCCGCTGGGCCCCGGACCTGGACCGGGCCCTGCCTGCGGAGACGGCTGGCAGGGAGACCGGCATCCTGCCCCAGCAGATCAACACGGTCTACCAGCTCTACGCGGACCTGAGGCAGGAGCCCGACCTCATCGGTCGCGTGGCTCGCTTCCTGCCCCTGCCCGACCTCGTGGCCCATCTGCTCGGGGCCCCTGTGCAGGCGGGGCGGGCGATCGCCTCGACCACCGGGCTCGCCTCGCCCGGGGCGCGCGAGTGGTCGGCTCGCGTGCTCCAGGCCGCCGAGATTCCCGAGGAGTGGATGCCCCCACTCGTCGACGACGCCACGGTGGCCGGGACGACCCCGGAGGGGATCACCATCGTTCGTCCCGGCGGGCACGACACCGCCTGTGCCGTTCACGCGCTCGGTCTGGCCGGCGACGAGGTGCGTCTGTTCATCTCCTCAGGATCCTGGAGCCTCATCGGGGCCGCCGTTCCCAGTCCCGTCCTGGATGAAGCGGCGCTGCGGGCCGGACTGACCAACGAGGTCCGCACCGACGGAGGTATCCGGCTGTTGCGCAACCTCACCGGCTTCTGGCTGCTCCAGGAGTGCCAGCGCTCCTGGAACGAGCCCGACACCGGTGCGCTGGTCGAGGCGGCGGGGGAGTGCCCCTCCCTCGGGGTCGTCATCGACCCCGACGACGAGCTCTTCGCCAGTCCCGGCGACATGCCGGACAAGATCGCCCAGTGGTGCCGCAGTCACTACAAGGTGGCTCCCGAGGGGCCGGCGCAGACGGTCCGGCTCATCCTCGAGTCGCTCGCCTGCGCCCACGCCGCCTACGCCCAGGGGCTGCAGGACGTCGTCGGCGACCAGCTGGATCCGGCGGCACCGATCCACCTGGTGGGAGGCGGGGCTCGCAACAGCCTCCTGCCGGCCATGACGGCGGCGGCCTGCCACCGTCGGGTCATCGTGGGCACGCCGGAGGCCAGTGCCCTGGGCAATATCCTCGCCCAGCTCGAGGCCACCGAGGTCCTCGACCCCGGCGCGCGCGGTGAGGTGCTGCGGCGCAGCATCGGCTCCGTGGAGGTCGAGGCCTGCGGGACCATTGCCGAACCCGGCGCCTTCGACGCCTTGCGGGAACGGCTGAGCAACGCCACCGCCGACTGACCGCCTGGCACGTCGAGCACAACCACCCATTGAACTGAACACCCACCACACGAAAGGAGCAACGATGCTCCGCAACATTCCCGCCAACCTGTCACCCGAACTCGTCAAGATCCTGCTCGAGATGGGCCATGGGGACGAGATTCTCCTGGCCGATGCGAACTTCCCCGGACACCACCTCCACCCCACTACAGTGCGGGCCGACGGCCTGGGGATCCCCGACCTGCTGCGGTCCATCCTCACGCTCATGCCCCTGGACCGCTACAGCAGCTACCAGGTGGCCCTCATGGAGACGGTGGGCGACGACCCTCGGCCTCCGGTGTGGGACGTCTATGAGCAGATCTGGAACGAGGCCGAGAAGGATGCTGGACCGGTGAGCGTCAAGACGATTGAGCGCATGGCCTTCTACGACTACACCCCCAGCGTCTACGCCGTCGTCCTCACCGGGGAGACCGCCCTGTACGGCAACCTCATCCTCAAGAAGGGCGTGCTGTGATGACTGCGATCCGTGAGTCCGTGGCTGAGGAGACCCCTGTCCGGGAGGGGCCGACCAAGCGGGGGTTCCTGTATCCCGGCATGGTGCTGCCCTTCTGTCTGCTGGTCTCCTGCTTCGCGGCGTGGGGAATGGCTGGAGATATGACCGCGCCGCTGGTCAAGGTCTTCCGTTCGGTCTTCTCCATGAACAATGCCCAGTCCTCCTTGGTGCAGTCGGCCTACTACGGGGCCTACTTCTGCCTGGCGATCCCGGCGGCCTTCATCAACAGTCGTCTGGGATACAAGGGAGGGGTCCTCATCGGGCTCGGCCTGGCCGCCGCGGGGGGACTTTTGTTCATCCCTGCGTCCCACGTCATGACCTACTCGATGTTCCTGGCCGCGTTATTCACCCTGGCCTCGGGGCTGTCCATTCTGGAGACCAGCGCCAACCCCTTCGTCATGTCGATGGGGCCGGAGCACAATGCCACGCGGCGTCTCAACTTCGCTCAGGCCTTCAACCCCATTGGATCCAACCTTGGGGTGCTGATTGCGACGACGCTCATCCTGCCCTACGTCAATCCCGCGACGGCGGAGCAGCGAGCGTCCATGAGTGAGGCCGAGCTGCTGTCCACCCGCTCCTCCGAGCTGCAGGCCGTCATGGGGCCCTTCGTGGCACTCAGTCTGTTCTACATCGCTCTGGCGGTATCGATCGCCTTCGTCAAGGTGACCGAAGCGCCTGTGGCCACCTCGGGGCAAACGGCTTCATCGGGTGGACGGCTCGCGCGACTGCTGGGCAATAAGCGCTACAGCTTCGGGGTCGTTGCCCAGTTCTTCAACATTGCGGCTCAGACTTGCATCTGGACCTTCACCCTTCACTACGTCACAGATGCTCTGGGGGTGTCGGACAAGGTCGCCGGATACTGGTTGCAGGCGAGTCTCATCGTCTTCCTGGTCTTCCGTTTTCTCATGGTGGGGCTTATGGGACGATTCGATGCCCGCAAGCTCATGATCGTCATGTGCCTGTTCGGTGTCGGTCTGTCGCTGTTCGCTATGGTGAGTGTCAATATCGCTGGAGCCGTTGCAGTGGCGATGATGTCGGCCAGCATCTCGCTGCTGTTCCCCACCATCTACGGTGAGGCGCTCAAGGGATTGGGGGAGGACACTAAGTTCGGGGCCGCCGGTCTGGTCATGGCCATTATCGGTGGCGCTACGATGCCTCTGGTTCAAGGGTGGATCATGGACCTCACCTCAGCGTCATTCTCCTATGTGACGGTGGGTGTCTGCCTGAGCATTGTCGCCGCCTACGGGTTCTACACGCTGCGTGCGGACCGCGAGGACGCCGCGACGGTCACCGTGTCTGGAACCTGAGCGTTCGGTCTCAGCAGGGCGGTGCCGAAGACAACCGCGCCGAAAGACCCTGCTGGTACAGGTGGGGGCTGCCTGGAGCACAGGGAGCCCCCACCCGCACTTTCATAACGATGTCACCCGGACGACCGACCGGGCGAGGAGTCTCGAATCACCAGCTGTGGGGTCAGGGTGACCTTGCGAGGGGCGCCACCCTCCATGAGCTCATCGGACAGACTCAGTGCGGCCCTTCCCAGGGCGTCGAAGTCCTGCGTGACGCTGGACAGAGACGGGGTCGCCCAGCGCGCCAGGGGGATGTCATCGAAGCCGACGACGGCGACGTCGTCGGGGATCCTCACGCCGGCGGCGAGCAGCTCATGGCACAACCCCAGGGCGATGTCATCGTTGGCGGCGAAGACGGCGTCGGGCAGGCCGCTGTCGAGCAGGCGCCGAGCCACTCGTGCTCCGGCCTCTCCCGTCCAGGCGTCCGTACCCACCCAGCGGCCGGGAACCCCGGCCTGCGCGCACACCGACTGGTAGGCGGCCAGGCGCTCCGAGGCGTCCTGCCAGGACAGGTCCCCGGTGACGTGCAGCAGGCGGCTGCGCCCCTGATCCAGAAGATGCTCCGTGGCCAGCCTGGCGCCCCGGGCCTGGTCGATGGAGACGGTGGCCAGCTCGGAGAACTCGTGCTGCCCCGAGATGATGGCCACGACCGGACCACGGTGGCGCTGGGACGAGAGGATGGTCAGGACGTCGGCGCGCTGGGCCAGGACCACGATGGTCGCCACGCGGTGACCGTGCAGGTGGGCCAGTGCCTGTCGCACGGACTCCGGGTCGCCGCCCTCGGCAGTGGCCAGGACGAAGGTGTCCCCCCGCTCGCGCACCGCCCTGGCGATCGCGGAGAAGGTGGAGGCCATCCCGTGTGCCAGCCCGGCCGTCAGCAGGATGCCCACGGCCCCGGAGGAGCCCGAGGCCAGTGACCGGGCGGCGAGGTTCGGCTCGTAACCCAGCGCCTGAACGGCTGCCAGAACCTTCTGACGTGTCTCGGGACGGACCGACGGGTGGTTGTTGAGTACGCGGGAGACGGTCTGCGCTGAGACTCCGACGGCCTCGGCCACGTCACTGAGGGTCACGCGTGTGGACACAAGGGAAATATAGCAGCGCCGCCCCAGGATCCCGGGGTGGCGCGTTGGCGTGCTGGCGCGGGTGGTGCGGCGCGCGTCCCGCACCGCGGCGGGCCCAGCCAGTAGCGTGACCGTATGAGCCTGGCCGTCTACCCCGGAAGCTTCGATCCCCTCACCCTGGGGCACGTCGACATCGCCGCCCGCGCGACCACGCTCTTCGACGTCGTCGTCATCGGGATCGCCCACAACGCCGCCAAGGCCGGACGCCACCTGCTCGACGTCCACGAACGCCTCCGCCTGGCCAAGGAGGCCACCTCCCACCTGCCCGGCGTCGAGGTCGACATCGTCCCCGGGCTCCTGGCCGACTACTGCAGCCGGCGCGGCGCGAGCGCCATCGTCAAGGGCCTGCGCAGCGGCAGCGACCTGGACGCCGAGCTGCCGATGGCCGTGCTCAACCGCGACCTGGGGGCGCCCGAAACGGTCTTCCTGCCCGCCTCCGCCGCCTACGCGCACATCTCCTCCTCCCTCGTCAAGGACGTCGCCGGCTATGGCCGGGACGTCTCCGCCCTCGTCCCGCCCGCTGTGGCCCACGCCCTGGCGGTCCGGCTGGCTCAGGCCCTCCGGGGCCGCAGCCCACGACGGCGTCGACTCAGGACTCGTCCCGCCCGGGACCCCGCTAGCCGCTTCGTCGGCGCCGACCACACTCGAGAGGACCCTACCGTGACGACCAGCCGCGATGCCGGAGAAGACCTGCTGCGCATCCTCGATGAGCTCGACGAGCTCATCAGCAACGCCCGATCCATGCCGATGAGCGCCTCAGTGATCGTCAACCGGGAGAACGCCCTGCACCTCATCGATCGGGCTCGCGACGCGGTCCCGAGCGCCGTTCGTCGCGCCGAGAAGATCGTCGCCGATGCCGACGCCGTCCTGGCTGAGGGGCGGGCCGAGTCCGAGCGGCTCGTCCAGTACGCCCAGGAGGAGTCCGAGCGGCTCGTGGCCGGGGAGAACATCGTGCGCATGGCCAATGACCGGGCCGACAGCATCGTGGCCGCGGCGGAGGACAAGGCCGCCTCCCTGCGTCACGGGGCCGATGAGTACTCCGACCGCACCCTGGCCTCCCTGGAGGCCGAGGTCGCCAAGGTTGCCGAGCAGATCCGCGCCGGCCGTGAGGTCCTGGCCGGCCGCCTGGGGGACGGCGCGGGCCAGCCGGTGGAGATCCAGGAGCCCGTGCGCCGCCGCTCGGGCTGGTCCGTGGACCCCTCCGCCCACTGAACCAGGGGCGCCGCAGCCCCACCGGGTACGCTCGCGCCAGACACCACGTCCATCACCCCGCCCACCAGCCGCCCAGCACCGTGCGCATCACCTGGTGCATCACCTGGGCATCACGCGGACATCATGCCGCTGGGGCCCCTCGGTCATCGCTGGATGCGGCGCGGTCAACCCGCTGTGGAGGAACCCCATGTCAGGACTCGTCGTCGATATCGTCGATCTGCCCCGTGCCACCGGCTCGGTCAAGAACCTGCAGATCCGTACCCCCGCCCCCGCCGACCTGGGCACCGAGGTCATCGGCGTGCCCGAGGGCAGCGACCTCGCCCTCGACGTCACCCTGACCTCCATGGACGACGGCGTCCTGGCGCAGGCCGACGCCGACCTGCACGTCCACGGCGAGTGCGTGCGCTGCCTGCGCGACCTCGATGAGGACCGCAGCGTGAGGATCGACGAGCTCTACCTCTTCCCCCAGGTCATCGAGGCCCAGCGGGGTGAAGGAGATGAGGAGGCTGAGGACCTCCTGGCGGTGGGGGAGACCACCCTGGACCTCGAGCCGGCGCTGCGCGACGCCCTGGTGCCCACGCTGCCCTTCCAGCCCCTGTGCCGCCCCGACTGCCCCGGACTGTGCGCTGACTGCGGCAAGCGGCTCGAGGACCTGCCCGCCGACCACCACCACGAGGTCCTCGACCCGCGCTGGTCCGCCCTGGCCGGCCTGCTGGAGACCGAGACCGGTCAGGAGGGCGAGCAGGACGCGCCCACGAGCAGGGGAGGAACAGGCCTGATGGCCAGCGCCGCAGCGCCCCGCCCGCGCGCACCGACACCGAGGCCCTCGTCTCACCGCTGGGGGCCGAGCATCGATGCCCGACCTGCTCGACCTGGCCCCTGACCCACCGCTCCTACGCCCACGAGAACGGCGGCCTGCCCACCAACGAGCGTCTGAGTTCCTGGGCGACTCTGTCCTGGGCATCATCGTCACCGAGTACCTCTACCGCACCCACCCGGAGGTCCCCGAGGGCCAGCTCGCCAAGATGCGCGCCGCCACCGTCTCCGAGCCGGCCCTGGCCGCCGTCGCCCGCGACCTGGGGCTGGGAGAGTTCATCAAGCTCGGCAAGGGCGAGGCGCTCTCGGGCGGGCGTGACAAGGACTCCATCCCTGTCCGACACGGTCGAGGCCCCTCATCGGCGCCACCCTACCTCACCCACGGTCTGGAGGAGACCCGCACGGTCGTCACCCGGCTCGTCTCCCGCTTCCTGGACTCGGCCCGCACCCGCGGCGCGGGCCTGGACTGGAAGACGAGCCTTCAGGAGCTCACCGCCGTCCACCAGCTCGGCAACCCCGCCTACGAGGTCACCGGAACCGGCCCCGACCACCAGCGGGTCTTCACCGCCAGCGCCATCGTCGACGGCGAGGTCCTGGGGCAGGGCACCGGCAGCTCGAAGAAGGTCGCCGAGCACGACGCCGCCGAGGCCGCCTACGCCGCCATCCTGGCCGCCCGGGGCGACGGCGGCCTCAACCTGCCCGGCGTCAACGAGGCCCCTGCGCGCCGACCTGCTCACCGGGCAGACCCCCAGACGAGCTGATGCCAGAGCTGCCCGAGGTCGAGGTGGTGCGCGCCGGTCTCGCCCGGCACGTGGCCGGACGCACCGTCACCCGCGTCGAGGTCCTCGATCCGCGTCCGCTGCGCCGCCAGGACGGGGGAGCGCAGGCCTTCGTCGACCAGCTCACCGGGCGCACCCTGAGCGCGGCCGTCCGCCGCGGAAAGTTCCTGTGGCTGCCCCTGGACGACGGACGCGCCCTGTCGGCCCACCTGGGCATGAGCGGCCAGCTGCTCGTGCGCGGCACCACCGTCGCGACCGCTCCTGACGCTGCCCCGGAGCCCAACCGTGCCGCGGCCTTCCTGGCCGATCCGGACACTCTGCCCGGCGGGCGCCCAGCGGACCTGAGTGCTACCGAGCAGCCCCGCTACGTGCGGGACATCTCCACCTCTGCCCGCCACCTGCGAGTGCGCCTCCACCTCAGCACCGGCCTCGGCGGCGACAGCTGCGACAACGGCGCCGGCGCGGCGGTCCTCGACCTGGTCGACCAGCGCATGCTCGGCGGCCTGCACGTCGTCGACCTGACCCCCACCGCCGACGGCGCTCCCGGCGGGATGGGCGACCCGCGGCCGCTGCTGCCCGCCGACGCCACCCATATCGCCCGTGACCTGCTCGACCCGGCCCTGCAGCTGGCCGGCCCCACCGGCGTCGTCGCCCGGGTACGCGCCTCGAGGCGCGCCATCAAGACCCAGCTGCTCGACCAGGGACTCGTCTCGGGCATCGGCAACATCTACGCCGACGAGGGCCTGTGGGAGGCCGGGGTGCACGGCCTGCGCCCGGGAACCGGTCTCGGCCCGCGGGTGGTGGCCCGGATCCTTGAGTCCACCGCTGAGGTCATGCGCCGGGCCCTTGAGGTCGGTGGCACGAGCTTCGATGCCCTCTACGTCGATGTCGAGGGTGCCGCCGGGTTCTTCGCCCGCGAGCTGGGCGCCTACGGGCGCCAGGGACTGGAGTGTCGCCGCTGCGGGGCCACCATGGTGCGTGAGACTCTGGGAGGGCGTTCTCACACCTACTGTCCCCGTTGCCAGACCCGTCCGCGCCGGCACCGGTAGGCGCCGCCAGTGCTCGCAGGGAGCCTCCACAACGGCATGACCGCAGCATCGCCACAGTGCCGCCAGGGTTGTGACGTAGGTTTCCATACCCTGGTAATGTCATGAGTATGGCACACACCCCATCGTCGGAGATCGTCCGCGTCATGATCGTGGACGACCACGAGATCGTCCGTCGCGGCATCGCCGAGATCATTGACCGCGCCGATGGGCTCGACGTCGTCGCCGAGGCGGGATCTCGGGCCGAGGCGGTGCGCCGGGCCGAGCTGGTCCGCCCCGACGTCATCCTCGTGGACCTCCAGCTGCCCGACGGCACCGGCATCGAGCTCATGCAGGAGCTGAGGGACTCCGTGCCCCAGGCCCTGCCGATCGTGCTGACGTCCTTCGACGACGACGAGGCCCTGGCTGAGGCCCTGGCGGCAGGTGCCCGGGCCTACCTGCTCAAGACGGTCCACGGTGCCGAGATCAGCGACGTCGTGCGGGCAGTCGCCTCCGGACGCGTCCTGCTCGATGAGCGCACCGTGACGCGCCGCCGGGCGGACCACGACGACCCCACCGCCGACCTGACCAACGCCGAGCGCAAGGTCCTCGACCTCATCGGTGACGGCCTGTCCAACCGGGAGATCGGTGAGCGGCTCGGAGTCGCAGAGAAGACGGTCAAGAACCACATCACCTCCCTGCTGGCCAAGATGGGTTTGCAGCGACGCACCCAGGTCGCCGCCTGGGTCGCCGGTCAGCGGGCCTCAGGCTGGCGCAACAGCTGACGGGTCCTTCTGCGCGCTGAGCCCGCCACTGAGGGGCGCACGCGGACTCAGCGCACCCGGCCGCCCCCGTCCAAGGGCACTCGCCAGGTGAAGCAGGTGCCGCGCCGCTCGCCGTCGGAGCGGGCCCGCGGACCGATGACGAAGCTGCCGCCGTGGCGGCGGGCCCGCTCGGCCATGTTGGCCGTCCCCGAACGGCGCGTCACGGAGGGATTCACCCCGACGCCGTCGTCACGGCAGACGATCTCCACCACCGGGCTGCCCCGGAAGGGCTCGGCGTCGCCCGAGGCGTGACCCTCGTCGTCGCCGGGGCCGCAGCACTGCTCCGAGCCCGGCTGCACCCCTCGATCTTGACGTCCACCGTCACCGAGGAGGCGTGGGCGTGACGGGCCACGTTGCTCAGTCCCTCACGCACGACGGCGACCATGTCGTCGGCGATATCCGGTGCCACGGCGGCGTCGACCGAGGCGATGAGCCGGTCCTCCTCGTCGCGGTCCACCTGGGCCAGACCCCGGCCGTCGACGCTCAGCAGCAGCGAGGGGGCGTAGCCCAGGGCGTTGCGGGCCAGGGATGCCTCGCGCCGCAGCCGCTCGATCACCCCGACCTCCTCATCGCGGTCGCGCAGGGAACGCACGATGGAGCGGATCTGGCCCACGGAGTCGTCCACCGCCCCCAGGGCGGTGCTCAGCACGGAGCACACCGCATCCAGGTCCGCCTGCGCGCTGGAGGCCAGCCGTTCCCGGGCCGCGGAGATCTGCATCCCGGTGGCGAAGAGCTGCTGGATGGCCAGGTCGTGCAGATCCCGGCCGATCCGGGCCCGCTCATCGAGCAGCGTTGCCATCTCCTCGGCGTGCTGGGCGTCGGCCAGCTCAAAGGCCATGGTGGCCTGCCCCGCCACGAGCTCGGCGATCTCCAGGTCCTGGGCGGTGAAGGGTGCCGCGCCGGGGGAGCGCAGTAGCAGCATCACCCCCACGCCCCGCCCCCGGTGGATCATGGGGGGCGTAGAGGGCCGGCCCGAACTGGGCCAGCTGGGGGACCATCAGGTCGCCGTCGCCCCAGGCGTCCTCCAGGGAGTCCACGACCAGGCCGGTCTGATGGGCCAGGGTGGTCAGGGCTCGACCCTCGGGCGGGAAGAAGGTGCCGATCAGCTCCCTGGCGTGCTCGCCGTCGGCGATCTCGCAGATCCAGCGCTCCCCGATGCTGGGCAGGATGAGGGCGGCGGTGTCGGCGTGAGCGACCTGGCGGACACGGTGGGCGATGAGCGTCAGCGCGTCATCCTCCTCGGCGCCCGAGAGCAGCAGCGTCGTCAGCTCCTGGGAGACCACCATCCACTGCTCGCGGTCACGGGCCTCGCGGTACAGGCGGGCGTTCTCCACGGCGACGGCTGCGGCCTGGGCCAGCGTCAGGACGGCGTCGGCGTCCGAGCGGGTGAAGCCCCCCGGCTTGTCGCACAGGTAGAGATGTCCCGTAGACCTGGCCGTGAAGGCGCAGCGGGGCCGAGAGCAGACTGCCGGTCTCCTCACCCTCGATGGCACCGGTGAAGGCCGAGGCCCTGCCCAGGTCGTTGTCGATGACCATCCCGGTTCCCTCGAGTCCCGCTGAGCAGGGACGTCGGAGGAGGTGTGAAGCGCCGGCGGTATCGGGGGCGCCGGCCATCTGGGCGAGCTCATCGAGGGTCGCCGTGGGCACCCCACTGCACAGCCCGGTGCCGGAGCCGGCTGCCGAGGAATCGGGCGAGAGGGCGCCGGCCGGGTCAACATCCATGTCCGCGTGGTTGAGCACGGCGATGGTGCCCCACGAGGCACCCGTGATGGAGCAGGCCGACTCCACCAGACGGCGCAGCGCGTCGGGGACCCGCAGGGAACTGGTGAGGCTCAGGGCCGCCTGGATGAGGGCGACGGTCGCCTCGTCCAGGCTCGGCTGAAGGGCCGACACCCGGCGGCCACGGGTGGAGACCAGCTGGTCGGCGTGGACGGCGTAGGCCAGACGCCCCGCCGCGGCGTTCTCCTCCGAAGCAGGTCGCCATCGCCTCCTCGGGGCGCGCCGGGGGGCCGTCGAGCTCCTCCGGGGCGTCCTCGGGCACACCGGGGAAGCCAAGACTCTCGCCGAGAGTGTCTGCTGCACGTGGGGAGTGGGGTGTCGTCATTGTGCTCAGCTCGTTCAGCTCGTACCGGATACCTGGTCCTGCTGCCTGTCCTGATCCTCCTGGGAGAGCGACCACCGGTAGGTCTCGGAGACGTCCTGGAGCTCGCGGTGGCTGCCTCGGTGCAGGATAGTCGCCGGGGCCTGCTCGCCGGGGCCTGCGGCCGGTGCCCCATGACGAGGACCTCGTCGGCGTGCTCCAGGGCGCTGAGGCGATGGGTGACCAGGAGAGTGCCGCGGCCCTGGTCGCCCGCTGTCAGCAGGTCGGTCACGAGCCGGTCCGCGGTGAGGGCATCGAGATGCTCACCGGGCTCGTCCAGCAGCATCAGGGGGGGCCGGAGCCGCCAGGGCGCGGGCCAGCAGGAGCCGACGTCGCTCGCCACCTGACAGTGTGGTGGCATCGGTGCCGATGGTGGTCTCGACACCCTCGGGAAGAGCCTCGAGCCAGTTCCCCAGGCCGGCCCGGCTCAGCAGCTCGCCGGCCTCGGTGGGGGTGACGTCCCCGCGCGCCACGCGCAGGTTCTCCAGCACACTGGTGTGGAAGACGTGCGCGTCCTCCGCGGTCAGGCACACCCGGGCCGCCACCTCTGAGCGGGCCGCCTGCCACGGGGGGACGCCGTCGAGCGTCAGCGTGCCGCCCCGAGGCTCCAGCAGCCCCGCTAGCGTGGCCAGCAGTGTCGACTTGCCGATCCCCGACGGCCCCACGATGGCCACCCGGCGACCGACCCGCAGATCCAGGTCGATGCCCTCGGCCACCACGGGGCCGCCCGGCCAGCCCACCGCCAGGCCCCTTGCCTTGAGGTATGGGCCCTGGGCGGAGGGCTTGGGCAACTCCCGAGGCGCACAGGACGTCGCGCCGCCGCTGGCGGCACTGGCCTCAGCGGCCTCGATGAGCTCCACGATGCGGCAGGCGGCGCCGGCCGACCTCACCAGCTGCACGCTGGCCGGGCCGAGCGCGGAGGTGGCTTCGAAGGCCGCCAGCGGAACCAGGACGATCACTGCCAGCCAGACCGGGGCCAGCTGCCCGGCGGAGACGGCGCTCACCCCCACCACCAGGTTGCCCAGGACCGCCAGGCCCATGGCGGCCACGTCCACGGCTGCTGCGATCGCGGCCGGCACCGCGGCCCGGTCCCGCAGACGGGTCAGGCTCTCCTCCCGGGAGGCGACCTGGCGCATCGAGCCGGCCAGACGTCCGGAGACGGTCAGCTCAGGAGCACCCTCCAGGACTGCCAGCACCTCCGCGGACAGCTCAGTGGCCTGCCTCTGACGGGCCTGCTCGGCGATTCTCGCCGAACGGATGGTGGCCAACGGCCCCACCAGTCCCTGACAGCAGCAGACAGGCCAGCAGGATGAGGCCCGCCGGCCAGTAGACCAGGGCGATACCAAGGCTGGTGGCCGCGCCCAGGACGGCGGCGACCGCCGCCGGCAGATAGGCGCGCACGACGAGGTCCCCGACCGCGTCGATGTCGCTGCCCACTCGCGCCAGGACGTCGCCGCGGCGCAGGCCCGCAACCGTGTCCGTGCGTGCTGAGGCCAGGGACTCATAGAGGCGGGTGCGCAGCGCGCCCATGCCTCGCAGGGCTGTGTCATGGGAGACGAGCCGCTCGCAGTAGCGCAGGACGGAGCGCGAGATACCGAAGAGCCGCACCGCCACCGGCGCCACCCCCAGCGCGACGACGTCGGGCATCTGGGAGGCCCGCGCAATGAGCCAGGCCGCCACCCCGGACAGGGCCACGGCTGAGGCCATACCCGCCGTCCCGGCGACTACGGCCAGGGCGAAGCGTGAGCGATCCAGGTTCAGCAGGCCCACTGCCCGGCGCAGGGAGCGTCGCTCATCGGCGGACAGCGCGGGGGAGAGGGCGGAGGTCGTCGGATGCGCGGGGTTCACGTGGGTCTCAGGGGTCTCAGGGGTCAATGTGCTTGCCGTGCTCACAGGGCCTCCTCCTGCACCGTCGCCGCCTCATGGGCAGATACCTGGTCAGGTACCCGGTCAGGTGTCCGGTCAGGTGCGAGGTCCGCCGGCGGTACCGGTTGGCTCGTCACGGCGATGGTCTGCTCGGCCAGGGCCATGAGTGCGGGACGGTGCGCAATGACCACCACCGTGCGCCCCGAGGCGTGCAGCGCACGGACGGCGTCCAGGACGTGGGCCTCACTGGCCGCGTCCAGGTGCGCGGTCGGCTCATCCATGACCACCAGGGGCGCCGTCGAGCACAGGGCTCTGGTCAGGGCCAGACGCTGGCGCTGCCCCACAGACAAACCCACTCCTGCGCTGCCCACCGGGGTCTGCCAGCCCTGCGGCAGGCCGTTCACGACCTCATCGAAGCCCGTGGCACGGGCCGCCTCGACCAGTACGTCGGGGATGCCCTCTGCTGTGGAGGCGCCCGGCTCGGCATGATCCAGGACGTTGTCCAGCACCGTGCCCGGGGTGATGGTGGGGCGCTGGGGTACCCAGGCGATCTGCTCCCACCAGGTAACCGGATCGATCTGGGCGAGGTCGACCGCGGTGCCGGGATCGCCGCCGTCGGGCACGATCCTCACCCGCCCCCGTTCGGGGGGCAGCAGGCCGAGCAGGACCTGCGTCGTCGTGGTCTTGCCGGCACCTGACGGGCCGGTCAGCGCCACCAGGCTGCCCGGCCGGATTGAGGCACTGAGCCCGGCGGGGGCCCACGCGCCCCGGGAGGCGACGGACACCTCATCGAGCTCGATCGTCGATGAGCGCAGGTCGGGGGCCGGCAGGTCGCCGTGCTCGGGAACCGGGGTCTGAAGAACCTCGAAGACGGCGTTCGCCGCCGCCACCCCGTTGGCCGAGGCGTGGAACTGGAAACCCACCTGCCGCAGCGGCTGATAGACCTCAGGGGCCACCATGAGGACGAGCAGGCCGGTGAACAGATCCATCCGTCCGGCCACGAGCCGGAAACCGATCTGGACGGCGATGATCGCCACCGACAGCGTCGTGATGAACTCCAAGACCGCCCCCGACAGGAAGGCGACCCGCAAAGGTCGACATGGTGGTGCGCCGGTAGGAGCGGCCCAGGGAGCGCACCTGCTCGGCCGGTTCCTGCTCGCGCCCGAGGGCCTTGAGCGTGGGCAGGCCCGAGATGAGATCGAGTACCTGATCGCCCAGGACTGCATGGTCTTGAGGCGCTCCTGGGAGACGGACTGGGTCATCCTGCCGATGAGAATCATGAAGATCGGAATGAGGGGCAAGGTGCACACCACGGCCACCGCGGCAGACCAGTCCTGGGTGAGAAGCACCAGCACCGTAGCCGGTGTCACCGTGGAGGCCAGCACCAGCTGGGGAAGGTAGCGGGTGAAGTAGGGCTCGAGGTCGTCCAACGCGCGAGTCAGCAACGTGGCCGTCTGCGTCCCGTGAATCGCCTGCCAGCGGGGGCCCAGCCGGGCTGCGTGCTCCAGAACCTGCCGGCGCAGCTCGACGATGGTCTCCGTGGCGGACCGGTGGGCATGAACCTCCTGAAGCAGGACCACCAGGGCCCTAGCCGCCAGGACCCCACCCAGCGCCACCGCCAGTGCCCTGACAGCCGACGGTGCAGCCCCCTCGGAGATGACCGAGGAGACCGCACCGGAGATGAGGAAGGCCTGAGCCACCACCAGCACGGCGGTCACCATCCCAGTGACGGCAGTGGCGGCAATGTATCGGCGGGCGGAGCGTGCGTAACGCATCAGCCGGGGATCGAGGGGCTTCACCTGCTCAAGGATAGGGGAGTAGGTCCAAGGGCCCGGAAATTCCCGGCCGATGCGTCGCGCTGACGGTCAGTACCCGAAGTGCGCCTCGGGCTGAGCCGAGTCACGCACCAGCGTGGGGTGCAGACCGCCCTGGTCGGGGTCGATGCTCTCGACGCTGATGCGCGAGGCGAAGACCTTGTAGCTCCAGATCGTGTAGGCCAGGACCCCGGGGACGAACACCGCCGCGGCGACGCTCATGATGAGCAGTGTCGTGTCGGCGCTCGCGGCCTGCTGGATCGTCAGCGAGTAGGCCGGGTCCACCGAGGAGCGCATGACGTTGGGGGCCATCGCGGCGAAGATGAAGACGACGGCGAAGGCAATCCCCACAAAGTGCAGGGCGAAGGCCCGTCCCTCCTTCCCAGTGCGTCCCATGAGCAGGGAGCCAATGAGTCCGGCAGCGGCGACGACCAGCGGAATCCAGGACAGAGCGCTGCCCGAGTAGGCCAGCTGCGCCCACAGGGCCCAGGCGGCGGTGACCGCGGTGGCCGCCGGGGCGAGCCGGCGTGACATCCCCAGCGCGCGCTGCGACAGATCCCCAGTGGTCTTGAGCGCCACGAAGAGCGCACCGTGGTTGAGGAAGAGCAGGCAGGTGACGACGCCGCCCAGCAGGGTGAAGGGGGTCACCATCGTGAGCAGGCCCCCGGTGATCTGGTGGGCGGCACCGGGCACCAGGGAGTCGGCCGGCACCTGGGAGGCCGGGACGACGGCGCCGTTGGAGGTCTGGACGACCTCGATGTGCATGCCCTGAACCAGGTTCGCGAAGGCCACGCCCCACAGGATGGAAGGCAGCCAGGCGCTGATCGTGTGGACCCAGTCCCAGCGGTCGCGCCAGGTCTGGGAGTTGACCTTGGGACGCCACTCGATGGCGCATACGCGCACGATGAGGCACAGCAGAATGATGAACAGGACGACGTAGGCCCCGGAGAACAGGGTGGAGTACCACTCGGGGAAGGCGGCGAAGGTCGCCCCGCCGGCGGTCAGCAGCCACACCCTCGTTACCGTCCCAGTGGGGGCCGATGGTGGACAGCGTCGCGCGCCGCTCGCGCTCGTCGCGGCCCAGGATCTTCAGGATCATGCCGACGCCGAAGTCGAAGCCCTCCAGCGTGAGGTAACCGATCCACAGGACGGCGATGAGGATGAACCAGAGGATGCTCAGTGTCATGGGGTTTCTACCTTCCTCGGCTCAGTAGGCGAAGGACAGGGCCGGGGCGGCCTCGGAGGAGTCAACGGAATCGTCGCTGGAGTCCGTGCCCTTGCCATCCCGGTCCGTCTGCTTGGACTTCTCGGTCTTGTCCGGCACCGGGGTGCGCACCCCTTCACGGATGTAGCGGCGCAGCAGCACGAACCAGACCACGCCGAGCGCGGCGTACAGCAGGGTGAAAATGACCATGGAGGCCAGCACCGTGCCCGAGGAGACCACGGAGGAGACGCCGTCGGCGGTGAGCATGTAGACCTGCGAGACCGGATCGGACAGTTGGGGACGATGACCCAGGGCTGACGGCCCATCTCACGGAAGATCCAGCCGAAGGAGCAGGCGATGAAGGGCAGCCACATGGTGGCCAGCGCCGCCTTGCCCAGCAGCGGGCGGGAGATGAGCCGATCGGAGCGGGTCAGCCACAGGGCCAGAGCCCCCAGGGCCATCGAGGCCATGCCCAGCCCGATCATGAGGCGGAAGGACCAGAAGTTGACCATGACGTTGGGGCTGTAGTCGACGGCGTTACCGCGCGCGTCGGTGGTGCCGTACTGCTTGTAGATGTCACCGGTCTCCTTGAGTCCGGTGACCTCGGCGTTGAAGTCATTGGTGGCCATGAAGGAGTAGACACCGGGAACCGAGATGAACCGGACCATGCCGTCCTCGTTCTTGCAGTCCCCGAAGGCGGCCACGGTGAAGGGGGCTCCGGCCTCGGTGTGGCACAGCCCCTCGGCAGCGGCCATCTTGCCCGGCTGGTACTCGGCGACCAGCTGACCCTGCATGTGGCCGGTGCCGGCGGTGACCAGACCCGCGGCCACCATGGTGACGGCCCCGAAACGGGCGACCCGCCGCCACAGCTCACGCGCCTCGAAGTCCTGCTTGGCCTGGGCGGCCTTGACCATCCACCACACGGACACGCCCATGACGACGGCTGCGGCCACCAGCAGAGCCGAGGAGATGACGTGCAGCACAGTGGCCCACACCAGCTCGTTGGACAGGAGCTTGAGGAAGCCGCTCACGCCATCGAGCTCGGCGCGGCCCGTCTTGGGGTTGACGACGGCGCCCACCGGGTGCTGCATCCAGGAGTTGGCGGTAAGGATGAAGAAGGCGGAGAAGTTCGTGCCGGCGGCCACGGCCCACATGCACAGGTTGTGCAACCTGGGGGACAGGCGGTCCCATCCGAAGATCCACAGGCCCAGGAAGACGGACTCCATGAAGAAGGCCAGCAGGGCCTCGAAGGCGAGGGGGGCGCCAAAGATGTTGCCGACGAACCTGGAGTACTCCGACCAGTTCATGCCGAACTGGAACTCCTGAACGATGCCGGTGGCCACACCGAGCGCGAAGTTGATGAGTAGGATCTTGCCGAAGAACTTGGTGGCCACGAGCCACTGCTTGTTGCCGGTCCTGCGCCAGAGCGTCTCCATGAGAGCCACCAGCGGGGACAGTCCGATGGTCAGCGGAACCAGGATGAAGTGGTAGACGGTGGTGATACCGAACTGCCAGCGCGCCAGATCCAGAGAGTCCAGCGCCATGGGAGAGATGGCCATCAGTGCCACCTTTCGGAGATGACGATGAGATCGATAGGAAATCCTGTAGAGCGTTCTACAGGTCAATAGGGTCAGTGTAGGTCATCGATGACGTCATGTCGTGAAACGTGTGGGGTGTGACGCTCCTGAGGCATGCGGTCCGACCGGTTCTTTTCTTGTGAACACATCGCTGGAGAGGTGTTGTCGCGGTAGTTCAACGACTGAACGTTGAATGGTGTGTATGCCGCGAGAGTGGGCCGAAAGTCCGCCGCGCGACGGCAGGGCTTCCGCGTGTCTGGCTGAGGGGTGGATGGTTGCTGGGTGCGTGATGAGGTCAACGTGCACAGAGATTGGGGGCACCACGAGTCGCACAAGCGCTTATCTGCGTTTGTGTGGGATACTTCGAGCCGGCATCGGGTGCCTCGTACCAGTACCCGGAGCCACGCCTTCCGACCGACCCTGTCCGAGGACCTTGCGCCGCCTGAGCTGCGCCGCTGCGAGCCCGGTCTGTGTGGATGAGAGGCAAGGCGTGCGTCCTCCCGGGCGCGCTCAAGACTTTTTCGCTGCTCCCCCTGGGAGCACAACCGCGCTGACGCGTCGAGGGTACGACGACGGCGTCGGCCCCGGAGAGTGCAAGCCCCATGGCACGTCGCACCACATCAGAATCAACAGAATCGTACGAGCAGGAGCGCGCTGACGGTGACGCCGTGAACGCGCCGACTCCGCGCCGTCGCCGCAGGGTCACCGCGGCAGCGGCCGCCCCCGAGAAGGCTCCTGCTGCCGAGCAGCCCGGTTCGGTAGGGGCTGCCGATGCCGTCACCGCCTTTGGGGCTGAGGAGCCCGGCGTGCAGCAGGCCCCGCAGGCCGCGGCTGTTGAGTCGGCCCCGCCTCGTCGTCGTCGGAAGGTCGTCGCGGCCTCTGCCGCCCCCGAGAAGGCTCCTGCTGCCGAGCCCCGCGTCACTGCCGGGGCGGACGAGCCAGATGACACGCACGTGACCGAGGATGCATCGAGCGCCGATGCTGCGCAGGAGGATGCCGAGCAGCAGGTCGACACCGAGGGGACCGACGGCGAGGGGCTCGAGATGCCTCAGGAGGATGACGAGCTCACCGGGGCGGACTCGGGTGAGGAGGAGGACCTCCAGGCCCCCCGTCTTCCTGCCGCCTCGCTCCTGTTCCAGGCCCCCGACCCAAGTCGGGCCCGCCGGCGCCGTCGGGTCACCGCGGCCACCGCCGCCCCCCAGGCGGCGCCGAGCGCCTCGCGCCACCAGGGCGCCAAGGACTGGGCGGACGAGGAGGACGCCGACGCGCGGACCGGTGCCCAGGGACATGACGAGGATGCTGAGTCCGAGTCCTCCCGTGCCGACCGCAGTGGCGGTCACGGCCGTCGGCGTCGGCGGGCCGCCGCCGGTACCGGGGCCCCGCAGGAGTCCCGCGAGGACTCTGCCCTTGACAAGACCGACGCCGAGGTCTCTGAGGCCGACGGCCCTGACGGGGCCGATGAGGCCCAGGCCGAGTCCTCGGAGGACGGCCGTGAGGGCGGGGTCCGCCGCAAGCGTCGCCGCGGTGGTCGCGGTCGGCGCTCGCGCTCGCGGGGTGAGGACTCGACGCGCACTGACGCCGATGACGAGTCGCCGGCCGTGGAGGATGACGGAGCCGATGAGGCTCCATCGCGCGAATCCTCCTCCGATGCCGCCACGGAGATCGCCACGAGCGCCGTGTCCGGATCGCGCCGCCGGCGACGTCGCTCCCTGTACCCGCTCGGAGGGTGGCGACCTGCGTGACGAGGTGACCGCCCTCAAGGGCTCCACCCGCCTGGAGGCCAAGCGTCAGCGCCGCCGCGAGGGCAGGGCGGCCGGGCGTCGTCGTCCCATCGTCACCGAGGCCGAGTTCCTGGCCCGTCGCGAGTCCGTGGACCGACAGATGATCGTGCGCGAGTCCGACGGCCTCAACCAGATCGCCGTCCTGGAGGACGGGCTCCTCGTGAGCACTACGTCTCCCCGGCACACCCAGACCTCCATGGTCGGCAACGTCTACGTCGGCCGGGTTCAGAACGTCCTGCCCTCCATGGAGGCCGCCTTCGTGGACCTGGGCAAGGGGCGCAACGCCGTCCTCTACGCCGGCGAGGTCAACTGGGACGCCGCCGGCCTGGAGGGCAGGCCCCGCCGCATCGAGGACGCCCTCTCCAGCGGCGACACCGTCCTGGTCCAGGTCACCAAGGACCCCATCGGCCACAAGGGCGCTCGCCTCACCAGCCAGATCACCCTGGCGGGCCGATACCTGGTCCTGGTCCCCGGAGGAACCATGACGGGGATCTCGCGCAAGCTGCCGGACACCGAGCGCAGCCGCCTGAAGAAGATCCTCAAGCGGATCGTGCCCGACTCGGCAGGAGTCATCGTGCGCACCGCCGCGGAGGGGGCCACTCAGGAGCAGCTGACCGCCGACGTCGAGACGCCTCGTGGCCCAGTGGGAGGCCATCGACAAGAAGGCGTCCTCCGTCATGAAGGGCAGCGGCAAGGCCCCCGTCCTGCTCAAGGGGGAGCCCGAGCTCGCCGTGAGAGTCATCCGCGACGTCTTCAACGAGGACTTCCGCAAGCTCATCGTCTCCGGCGACAACACCTGGTCCACGATCTCCCAGTACATCGACGAGGTCAGCCCGGATCTGTCCGAGCGCCTCGAGCACTGGGTCGGGCCCGAGGACGTCTTCGCCGCCCACCGTGTCGACGAGCAGCTCGCCAAGGGTTTCGATCGCAAGGTCTGGCTTCCCAGCGGCGGCACCCTGGTCATCGACCGCACCGAGGCGATGACCGTCATCGACGTCAACACCGGGCGCTTCACCGGAGCGGGAGGCACGCTGGAGGAGACCGTCACCCGCAACAACCTGGAGGCCGCCGAGGAGATCGTCCGCCAGCTGCGCCTGCGCGACATCGGTGGCATGGTCGTCATCGACTTCGTCGACATGGTCCTGGAGTCCAACCGGGACCTCGTGCTGCGCCGGCTCGTGGAGTGCCTGGGGCGCGACCGCACCCGCCACCAGGTCACTGAGGTCACCTCACTGGGGCTGGTCCAGATGACCCGCAAACGGGTCGGCCAGGGCCTGGTCGAGGCATTCTCCACCACCTGCGAGCACTGCAAGGGCCGGGGCTTCATCGTCCACGACGAGCCCGTGGAGAACCAGCAGATCGACATGTCGGCCTCCGCCTCACGCGGCGGCGGACGCTCGCGCGGACGCAAGAACCGTGAGGAGCAGGCTACCGGCGGGGGCAAGAAGGAGACCAAGAAGGACTCCCAGGAGACCAAGGGCTCCAAGAGCTCCAAGGGCTCCGGTCGCGGCAAGGCATTGGCAGGGCGCGACGTTGCCGCATCGCCCGAGTCCGGAGTAGACGACGAGGCCCGGGCGGCAGTGCGCGGCGCTCTGGCCCAGATCGCGGCCGCCGCCGAGCAGGCTCACAAGGACAGCCAGCAGGAGGGACAGGACCCTCATGAGGGTCAGGGGGCCGTTGAGGTCGCGGGCGTGAGCAACAGTGTCCATGACGCTGCGGGGGCTGCGGAGGACGTGGAGCCCGTCGGCGGGCAGGACGCTTCGGACTCCCCGGCCGAGGACAAGCCGGTCAAGCCCCGGTCGAGGAAGGCGGCTGACAAGAAGTCGGCGAAGAGGACCAGTGAGAAGAAGGGCGACAAGGCTGACAAGAAGTCGGGACGGAAGACCGGCAAGAAGGCCGAGAAGAAGGCCGCCACGACCTCCGAGGACCCCGCTGAGCCGCAGCCTGGGGAGGCGTCGGCGGAGCCGGTGGAGGAGAAGCCGGTGAGGAGAACGCGACGGCGGGCCACGGCCAAGAGTGCCGCGCCCTCGCCGGAGAATTCTTCAGACGCCCCGGAGGCATCGGCCTGACGAGGTCTCCGTGCCCAAGAACACAGGGGGGTGGGGTGGATCGGAGGTTGGTGCTGGCGACATGATCGCCTAGAGTTATCTGCCGGTGCTTCTTGCGCCATTGCCCAGACAGGGCCCTCCCGGCGAGGCCGATACCCGGTCTTGCAGCGAGTGAGAGCCTTTCGAAGAATCTACAGAGATGAGCATTCAAGTGGTCTACGCGATCGTCAAGGCCGGCGGCCGTCAGGAGAAGGTCTCCGTCGGCGACGTCGTGGTTGTCGACAAGCTTGCTGGTGAGATCGGCGACGAGGTCACCCTCGCCCCCGTCATGCTGGTGGACGGCGACAAGGTGACCACCTCTGCCGCCGATCTGGCCAAGTCCTCCGTCACCGCCGAGATCATCGGCGACGAGAAGGGCCCCAAGATCAACATCCTCAAGTTCAAGAACAAGACCGGCTTCCGCAAGCGCCAGGGCCACCGCGCTCAGCTGACGGCCGTCAAGGTCACCGCCATCAAGTGACCGCCCCGGCGTCAGCCAGTACGCGGGCATCCTGAACGCACACGCTCGAGAAGAAAGAAGCCTTCAACCATGGCACACAAGAAGGGTCTTGGTTCCTCCCGTAACGGCCGCGACTCCAACGCGCAGCGCCTCGGCGTCAAGCGCTTCGGCGGCCAGTTCGTCAAGGCCGGCGAGATCATCGTCCGCCAGCGCGGCACCCACTTCCACCCGGGCCGTAACGTCGGCCGCGGCAACGACGACACCCTGTTCGCCACCGCCGCCGGTAACGTCGAGTTCGGCACCTTCCGCGGTCGCCGGGTCGTCAACGTCGTGCTCCCCGAGGCCTGAGCCCCGAGCACATCACCACGTCGCGAGAGGGCGGACGGCACCTGCCGTCCGCCCTCTCGCGCTATCCCGGGACTCACAGGAGACCCCATGCCCAGCTTCATTGACCGAGTGGTCCTCCACGTGGCCGGCGGCGACGGCGGCAACGGCTGCACCTCCGTGCACCGTGAGAAGTTCAAGCCCCTGGCCGGGCCCGACGGCGGCGATGGCGGTCATGGCGGCGACGTCGTCCTGACCGTCGACCCCCGGGTGACGACCCTGCTGAGCTACCACCGCTCCCCGCACCAGCGGGCCGGCAACGGCACCCCCGGCATGGGGGACTGGCGCCGCGGTACCGACGGCAAGAACCTCGTCCTGCCCGTTCCCGAGGGCACCGTCGTCAAGGACTCGCGAGGCCAGGTCATCGCCGACCTCGTGGGGGAGGGCGCCAGCGTCGTCGTCGCCCAGGGTGGCACCGGCGGACGCGGCAACTTCTCCCTGGCCTCCTCCAAGCGCAAGGCCCCCGGCTTCCACCTCCTGGGAGAGCCCGGTCAGGCCCAGGACATCACCTTGGAGCTCAAGACCATCGCCGACGTCGCCCTGGTGGGCTACCCCAGCGCCGGCAAGTCCTCCCTCATCGCCGCCATGAGCGCCGCCCGCCCCAAGATCGCCGACTACCCCTTCACGACCCTCGTCCCCAACCTCGGGGTCGTCGAGGCCGGCGACGTGCGCTACACCATCGCCGACGTCCCCGGCCTCATCCCCGGAGCCTCCCAGGGCAAAGGTCTGGGACTGGACTTCCTGCGGCACATCGAGCGCTGCGCCGTCATCGTCCACGTCCTGGACTGCGCCACCCTCGAGCCGGGGCGCGACCCCCTGTCCGACCTGGACACCATTGAGGCCGAGCTCGCCGCCTACTCCGAGCGCCTCGGCGAGCAGGAGGACGACCCCTCCCTCACCGGCCGGGTCCCCCTCATGGAGCGCCCCCGCATCGTGGTGCTCAACAAGGTCGATGTCCCCGACGCCGCCGAGCTCGCCGAGTTCGTGCGCGCCGACATCGAGGCCCGGGGACTGCCCGTCCACATCATCTCCGCGGTCGCGCACACGGGGCTGCGCCCCCTGTCCTTCGCCCTGGCCGGGGAGGTCGAGCGGGCCCGGAAGGCCGCTCCGGCCACGTCCCAGCGCGACGGCGAGCCCGTTGCGACTGACGGTTCGGGTGAGCCGCGCCCCGTTATCCGGCCCACGGCGGTTGGGCGGCGGGAGAAGGAGAGCGTCGCCCAGGTGCGTCTGCTGGCCCATCCCAGCGAGGGGCAGGTCTACCAGGTTCGCGGGCAGCGCCCCGAACGCTGGGTGCGTCAGACCGACTTCACCAATGACGAGGCCGTCGGCTACCTCGCCGACCGCCTGGCCGCGGCCGGGGTCGAGGACGAGCTCGTCAAGGCCGGCGCCCACGCCGGCGACACCGTCCTCATCGGCGAGGTCGACGGGGGAGTGCTCTTCACCTGGGAGCCCACGATGACCACCGGCCCCGAGCTGCTGGGCGCCCGAGGCACCGACCTGCGCCTGGAGACCAGTCGGCGGCGGACCAACGTGGAGCGGCGCAGCCAGTACCACGAGATGATGGATGCCAAGGAGGCCGCGCGCCAGCAGCTGCGCGACGAGGCCGCCGAGGGCCTGTGGACCGATGCCGCCTCCTGGCACGGGGACGACGAGGACTGAGGCGCGAACCCATGACTCCAGCAGCAACCGGTGCCGGCTCCGACCACGGACAGGAGCGCCCAGGACGGCTGCCTGCCGGCGCCCGCGTCGTGGTCAAGGTCGGCTCCTCCTCCCTGACGCGCGCCGATGGCGGGCTCGATCTCAACCGCATCGACATCCTCGCCGGCCTCATCGCCGGTATGCGCAGTCGCGGCCACGACGTCGTCCTGGTCTCCTCCGGGGCCGTCGCCTCAGGGCTGGTGCCCCTGGGGCTGAGCCGGCGCCCCGACGAGCTCAGCCTCCTGCAGGCGGCCGCCTCCGTGGGACAGGGGCGGCTCGCCGCCCGCTGGGAGACCGCGATGAGCGCCTACGGACTGGTGACCGCCCAGGTCCTCCTGACCGCCCACGACGTCGCCATCCGCAGCCACTACCGCACGGTGCGCGCCACCTTCGACTCCCTGCTCTCACTGGGAGCCGTCCCCATCATCAACGAGAACGACGCGGTGGCCACCAGCGAGTTCAGCCTCGGCGACAACGACCGCCTGGCCGCCCTCGTGGCCCACCTGGTGACCGCCGACGTCCTCGTGCTGCTCACCGACGTCGACGGCCTGTGGACCGCGCGCCCCGGAACCCCCGGCGCCACGCCCATCCGCCACGTGCGCTCCTCAGCGGACCTGGTGGGGGTCAGCGTCTCAGGACGCGGCTCCTTCGTGGGAACCGGCGGCATGACCACCAAGCTCCAGGCCGCCACCATCGCCTGCGCCTCAGGCACCACCACCCTCATCGCCCGGGCCGACGACGCCGCAGCGCTCCTGGGCCAGGAACAGGTTCCCACCGACCTGGGCACCTGGTTCGAGCCCACCGGGCCCCACCGCCCCAGCCGACGGCTGTGGATGGCCCACGCCTCCCAGCCCGAAGGGCGTGTTCTCATCGACGCCGGGGCGGCCCGGGCCCTGACCGTGGGGAAGAAGTCGCTCCTGCTGCCGGGCCTGACCGGCCTCGACGGCGACTTCGAGTCGGGCTCCGTCGTTGACGTCGTCGGCCCCGAGGGCGTCCTGGCCCGGGGGATATGCCGCTACGCCGCCGCCGAGCTGCGCGAGGTCCTGGGGCCCAGGCCGAGGGCGCCCCCGCCCCCGATCACGTGGCACCCGTGATCCACCGCGACGATCTGGCCGAGCTGCCCCGCATCGCCGGAGTCTGAGGACACCATCGGCCTCGTCTTCTAAAGTGTCCCCATGAACGACGTTGAGGCCCACGAGCTCGTCACCGCAACCGCCCGCTCCGCCCGCGTGGCGCAACGGAGCCTGGCCAGGGCCCCGCGCGCCGTCAAGGACGCCGCCCTGGAGGCCATGGCCCACAGCCTGACCGAGCACGGCGAATCGATCCTCGCGGCGAACGCCGCCGACCTGGAGCGCGGACGCCAAGGCGGGATGAAGGCCGGCCTCCTCGACCGTCTGGCCCTGGACCGTGGGCGGCTGTCGGCCATCGCCGACTCCCTGCGCGAGGTGGCCTCCCTGCCCGACCCCGTGGGCCAGATCGTTGACGGCTCGGTCATGCCCAACGGGTTGCGTGTGCGCCGGGTGCGGGTGCCACTGGGCGTCGTCGGCATGATCTACGAGGCCCGCCCCAACGTCACCGTCGACACCGCCGCCCTGGCCGTCAAGTCCGGCAACGCCATCATCCTGCGCGGGGGCAGCGCCGCCCAGGACTCCAACGCCGCCATCGTCGCGGCCCTGCGCAGTGCCCTGGAGGCGCAGGGCCTGCCCGCAGACCTCGTCACCAGCGTCGATGCCGCCGGTCGGGACGGGGCCCGCGCCCTCATGCGCGCCCACGGCCTGGTCGACGCCCTGGTGCCGCGGGGAGGGGCCGGGCTCATCCGCACCGTCGTCGAGCAGTCCACCGTCCCCGTCATCGAGACCGGATCGGGCAACTGCCACGTCTACGTCGACGCCAGCGCCGACCTGGAGGCCGCGGTGGACATCATCGTCAACGCCAAGACCCAGCGCGTCGGCGTGTGCAACGCCGCCGAGACGCTCCTGGTCCACGCCGACGTCGCCGCCACCTACCTGCCGGCCGCCGCCCGCGCCCTGTGGGACAAGGACACCGTCCTGCACGCTGACCCCACCGCCCACCGGATCCTGACCGAGGCTGCGACGACCGCTGGACGTGATGACCTCCTGACCCAGGCCACTGAGGCCGACTGGGACACCGAGTACGGCTCGCTGGACCTGGCCGTGCGCGTCGTGAAGAGCCTGGAGGAGGCCATCGACCACATCCGCGCCCACACCACCGGGCACACCGAGGCGGTCCTCGCCCAGGACGTGAGCGTCATCAACGACTTCATCGCCGGCATGGACTCGGCGGCCGTCATGGTCAACGCCTCGACCCGCTTCACCGACGGCGGACAGCTGGGGCCTGGGGGCCGAGCTGGGCATCTCCACCCAGAAGCTCCACGCCCGCGGCCCCATGGGACTGAGCGAGCTGACGACGACGACCTGGATCGTCGAGGGAGACGGCCACATCCGTCCCTGAGCCCTCGCGTCTGCGAGTGATGCTGGGGCGCCGCAGAGTTGCGCCGATTGCGAGAAGCCTGCGGATCAGCTCTGTCACTCCCCGGCGCCGTGCTCCGGTGCTTTGTCCTCTTATTCATGTTACGGTCGACAAAAGTCGGGCAGGTCCCGTCAAGCCAGAGCCGGAGAGAAGGGGGACGCTGGAATGGCGAGTCTGCTGCATCGTTTCGGACGTGGCCGCGTCGTGGCCGCCACCGTCGTCATCGTGACCGCGGGTCTCCTGCTCGCGGTCGCCCGCATGGTCTTCTCCCACCCCGCCGAGTCCGCGAAGGAACCGGGAATCGTCCTGACAGCAACCCCACGGGTCACCTCGTCCCAGTCCTCTGTGACGGCCACGCCGAGCCGGAGTGCCGGCGGTGCCAGCTCCACCCAGCACGAGCCCAGCGGCTCCGAGGCGGACTCCTGGACCTCATCGGACTCCTCGACGCAGGGCCACGCGCCTCAGGCGGTGGAGCCCGACCCGCCTGTCGCCGTCGACCACGGCCATCGCCAGCCGGCCCCCGCCGAACCGGCTGCCCCGGCCGGGACCGCCGCACCGGCCGCCCCCGGACGCACCGAGGTGGACGATGATGACGACGACAAGAAGCCGGCCAGGAACGGTGTGAAGGAACCCGATGACGACGACCGCGACATCGATGACTGAGCGGACGGCTGACGAGACGGCCGGCGCCGCGGATCAGATGAGCCGGTAGCCCATGCCGCGCACGGTCTCCACCCGCTGCCTTCCCAGCTTGTTGCGCAGGTAGGAGACATAGACCTCCACCACGTTGGAGCCGGGGTCGAAGTCCAGCCCCCACACGGCGCTCAGCAGCTGCTCGCGGCTGAGAACCTGACCGGGGTGGCGCATGAAGGTCTCGGCCAGGGCGAACTCCCTGGCGGAGAGCTCCACGGTCCTCCCCTCCAGCGTCAGGGTGCGGGTGCGCAGGTCCAGAACCATGTCGCGGTGAGTCAGGCGCATCTGGTCGGGGCCGGTGGCATCCGGGCGCAGCCGTACCCGAATGCGGGCCAGGAGCTCTTCGAAGGAGAAGGGCTTGGGCATGTAGTCGTCCGCGCCGCCCTCCAGACCGGCGACGCGATCGGCCACCGAGGAGCGCGCCGTGAGCATGATGACCGGCGTTCCCACTCCTTGGCCGCGCAGCTGCTGGAGCACCTCGAAGCCGTCGATGTCGGGCAGGCCCACATCCAGGATGATGAGGTCGAAGTCCTCCTGGACCGCCAGGGCCACGGCCTGCCCGCCCTCGGCAGTGGTGTGCGTGGTGAACCCGGCCGCCTTGAGACCCTTGGTGAGGAAGGCGACGATGCGGGGCTCGTCCTCAACGATGAGGATGCGGCTCATGGTGAGTGACTCCTTTCGGGAGGCTGTCGGGGGCTGAGCGGGGACTGAGTCCCCGGCAGGGTGTGAGGACGCCGCCTCGGGAGGAGGACGAGGCGGTGGAGGGCTTCAGAGGGATCACCATGGTGAACACCGATCCTCGGCCCACCTCAGAGCGTATGTCCAGCCTCCCGCCGTGCGCTGCGACGATCGTCTCGACGATACTGAGCCCCAGTCCCGTTCCGGAGGCGAGCTTCTGAGCGCCGGCGGTGCGCTTGAACCGCTGGCGCACCAGGTCGATGTCCTCAGGGGCGATCCCGATGCCCTCGTCCCTGACCCACATCTGCAGGTGGCCGTCGCGAACGGCAGAGCCCAGGGACACGGTGGAGCAGTGCTCGGAGTACCTCACCGCGTTGGCCACCAGCTGGAGCCAGGCCTGGGTGATCCGGGTGGGGTCGACCATGGCCCGGGTGAAGGCCGCCGACTCCATCTTCCAGCGGCGCTCCCCCAGGGCGAGGGACTTGTCGAAGACCAGCTCGGTCAGCTCGGCGACATCCGTGTCCACCGGGGTGACGAAGTCGCTCTGGACGCTCTTGGCCAGCAGGATCAGGTCGTTCACGAGCATCCCCATCCGGTCGAGCTCGTCAATGGCCAACAGCTGGGTCTGGCGCACGTCCTCGGGGTCCACAGGGTCGGTGAGCTCGAGGTGGCCGCGGACCACGGCGATCGGGGTGCGCAGCTCGTGGCCGACGTCGTCGAGCAGGTTGCGCTGGGCCTCCACCGAGGTCTGGACCCGGTCGAGCATCCGGTTGACGGCCTCGGCCAGGGCCGTCAGGTCGTCCCGGCCCTTGACCGGTACCCGGGTGGTCAGGTCCTCCTCGCCGATGGACTCGGTGGCTCGGCGCAGCTGCTCGATGGGGCGCAGGAGCCGCTCGACGGCGAACCAGGCCAGACCCGTCACCAGGGCGACGGTGAACACGGCCGCCGCCGCGTAGAAGGCCATGGTGCGCCGGAGCTGGGACTCGGCGACCTTGAGGTCGATGACGTGCACGAGCGCGCCGCGCTGGGCAGCCGCCCTGCAGCGGGACGACGAGGACCCGGTAGCTCGAGGTGGGGGTGCGCACTGTCTCGATGACGGACTCCGAGGCGGCGGCCTGGGCGGTCACCCGAGTGAGCAGCTTCTTGTCCTCCTCGGGGCGGAAGGAGACGTTGTCCGCGGAGACCCAGGTCAGCTCGGTGCCGGCATCGGTGCCCACGAAGCCGAGCTCGGCCTCACCGCGCCCCTCGGCAGTGCGCTGGATGTGGGTGCGAAGAACCGCGGAGACGTCCTCCAGGGGCTGACCGCTGGAGGGGTCCTGCCTGTCGGCGGCCAGCTGGCGGATCCGGTCGCGGCTGTGCTCGAGCCGGTTGGTGGCATCGGCCGACACGCTGGAGTGCCCCAGCGCCCACACGATCGTCCCCGCACATGACCAGCGCGATGCCGGCCACCAGCACGATCGCCCACATGACGCGGGTGCGAATGGTGACGGTACGAGTGGGCAGCAGTGAGGTCACGCCGCCATTGTGCCCGGATCCACTGGGCTCCGCCCCATGGATCCGGGCCGGGGCGGAGCCGGAAGCGGCCCGACTCAGCGTCCCACTCCCGCGTAGGTCCACCCGGCCTCACGCCAGGCCACCGGGTCCAGGGCGTTGCGTCCGTCAATGATGACGCGCTCGGCGACGCCGGTGGCGGCCTCAGCGGGGTCGAGGGCCACGAACTGGTCCCACTCGGTCAGCAGCAGGACGAGCTCGGCTCCCTTGAGCGCGGCGCGGGGATCGTCCTCCAAGGTGAGGTGGGGGTGGGAGCGAGCTACGACGGGCAGGGCCTGCGGGTCACAGACCGTGACCTCGGCCCCGAGGTCGGCCAGGCGGGAGGCGACGTCCAGGGCGGGGGAGTCGCGCACGTCGTCGCTCAGGGGCTTGAAGGCCGCCCCCAGGATGGTGATGGCCCGGCCGGACAGGTCGCCGCCCACGTGGGTGCGGGCCAGCTCGACGATCCGGTCGCGCTGCTCGCGGTTGATGGAGTCGACCCGGCCCAGCAGGTCCGCCAGGTGCACGGCGCCGTGAAGGTCGGCGCTGGCCTGCAGCGCCCGGATGTCCTTGGGCAGGCAGCCTCCGCCGAAGCCGACGCCGGCCTGGAGGAAGCGCCTGCCGATGCGCGGGTCGTGGCCGATGGCGTCGGCCAGGACGGTGACGTCGGCCCCGGCGGTGTCGCACAGGTGGGCCATGGCGTTGATGAAGCTGATCTTGGTGGCCAGGAAGGAGTTCGCCGCGGTCTTGACCAGCTCGGCGGTGGGGTAGTCGGTGACGATCCGGGGGATGCCCTCCTCCAGCAGGTCCCGGTAGACGGCGTCGAGCACGGCCTGGGCCTCCTGGGCGTCGGTGGGGTCGGCGGGGACCCCGTAGACGATGCGGTCGGGGTGGAGGGTGTCGGCCACGGCGAAGCCCTCGCGCAGGAACTCGGGGTTCCACAGCACCAGGGCGCGTCCGGCCAGGCGCTCGGCCACCTGCTGGGCGGTGCCCACCGGGACGGTGGACTTGCCCACCACCAGGCTGCGCCCGCCCTCGGGCAGGGCGTCGTGAAGCATGTCGACCACGCTCCACAGCTGGCTCAGGTCGGCCTCCCCGCCGGTGGCGGACTGCGGGGTCCCCACGGCGATGAAGTGGACGTCGGCCTCGGCCAGCTCGGCCGGCGTCGGCGTTGAGGTGAAGCGCAGGTCTCCCTGCCGGGCCCCGGTGACCAGCAGCTCGGGCAGCCCCGGCTCATAGAAGGGGGCGCGGCCCTGGGAGAGGGCCTCGACCTGCTCGGGGCGGGTGTCGATCCCCAGGACGTGGTGTCCCAGGTGGGCCATGGCGGCGGCGTGGACGGCACCGAGGTATCCGCAGCCGATGACGGTGAGCTTGAGAGGGGTCATGAGTTGTTCCAATCGTTGGTGAGGTCCAGGGGCATGAAGGGGGAGGCGTCTCCCAGGCAGTGGCGCACCCAGACGGGCAGCCACTGGTGGGCGGCGGGACGGAAGGCGTGGACGAAGACGAGCCGCAGTGCTGAGGAGCGGTAGTAGGTCTCCAGGCGCTGCGCCGTCACGGGCAGTGCGCGGGCCAGGTCGTCGAGCAGTCCGCGGACCCGGCAGTGGGCCTCGGGGCCGAGCCGGCCACGAACCGCCATGAGATCCGCGTGGGCCCAGAGGTTGCCCAGATCGAGGGCCGCCTCGGCCATGGCCGCGGTATCCAGGTCGAGCAGGGACAGGTCGGTTCCGTCCCACAGGAGCTGTCCGTCGTGGAGGTCGCGGTGGGTGATGACGTGTGTCTCGCTTCCCTCCCTCAGGCTCAGGCAGGTGTCCACCACCTGCTCGTGCAGAAGGTCCTGCTGGTCGATGACGCCGTAGCGGCGGGCCGAGGCCAGCCAGCGCCGCAGCACCTCGGCCTCCTGACGCGGCCCGTGAACAGGCAGGTCCGCCTCTCGCTCACCCAGGCGCGACCAGGCCTCCGTGAACCTCTGCCATCCGGGCAGGCCGGCGTCACCGAGCTCGTCGAGACTGCGGCCCGGCAGTAGCTCGAGATCGACGACGTCGTCCCCGTTGCCCAGGATCCTGGGCATTCGTAGGCCGGTGACCTGTAGCACCGAGGCGGCGGCCTTGTGGGCCCGCACCAGGGGAGGCGGCCTTGTGGGGCCGCACCATCTTGCGGACCCGGGAGGCCTCCATCACGACGGCGCGGCGGCCGGCGCGGTGGACGACGAGTCTCCCGGTCAGCTGCGTGGACAGGGTCGGCAGGGCCGGGTCACTGGCGTAGGGCAGCAGATCGGGGGCGCCCCCCATGGTGACGTGTCCGGCGCGCAGACGGCCCTGGCCATCGACGCACTCGATGCTCACGCTCGGGGGCCCGAGTCTCGTGTGGCGGGCCAGGCCCGGCGCAGTCCGGGGATGGCGCGCAGCGTGCTGAGCATGTCTGTCACCTCCGTCGTCTGTGTCATCTCAGTCCTTGGTGTTGTCCTCGTCGTGTCCGTCATGCCCAGGTGGTCTCCTCTCCAGGCGACTGGGCGATGCGCTCGATGGCGGTCAGGTCCGCGCCGATGCGCTCGCGCCAGGACGGGTGTGCCCGTCGCAGGGGGTCGGCCAGCCGCGCCAGCCGGGACAGTGCGATCGCCCACCCCAGCTCCTCGGCGCCCGGCACCGGCCGGTGCGTGGCGTAACCCTCCAGCAGTGCATGCCGCTGAGAGGGCGGAGCCTCCGCCAGGTAGGAGCCCAGGTCCATGGCCGCCGGAGCCAGGCGCACCCGGTCGAAGTCGGTCAGCCAGATCCGCCCGGTGGAGTACTCGTAGAGCACCTGGTCGGGGGAGACGTCGCCGTGGGCGAGAACCGGTGTCCCGGTGAGAAGGGAGGGCAGCATGTCACCCACCGCCCGCACCCGGCGTGCCAGCTCAGGGGCCAGGACATCGAGCTGCCGGGTGTGGACCTCGGCCAGGTCCCGGAAGCCGGGAGGCTGATGCGGCAGCCGGTCGATGAGGCCGGCCGACAGCTGCCCGACGCAGGAGTGCAGCTCGGCCAGCAGAGCCCCCACACGCCTGCTGGCCTCCTTGAGGCTCTGTGCAGTGGCCGGACCATCAGCGTTGTCCGCATAGAAGTCAGCCAGGTTCGTGTCCCCGCACCACTGCTGCACGCTGACGCGGCCCTCGCACCGGGCCACGGCCTGCGAGTCGAGCAGGCCGGGGACCGGGAGGAGCCCGGACAGGGTGCGGTGGACGTCGTCAGCCGGCCCGCCGGCTCCGGCTCGCAGCCGCAGGACCGTGGCGCCGTCCCGTAGGACCAGGCGCCGTGAGGGGTTGTAGCGCAGCACGTCCCGGGCCTCCCAGGCACCCAGCACCCCCAGCCCCGTCGCCTGTGCGAGAGGCTGGGCCAGCTTGGGGTCGGTGAGGACCTCACCACTCTGCAGCAGTAGGCCCTCGTCCAGAGGCAGGGTGACGGGGGGCTGCAGCCCCAGGGAGGCGGCCAGGCGCTCGGCCTGAGCGGCTTTGGAGTGCGAGACCGGCCAGAGCAGACGGGCCCAGCCCGCGGTGAGCCCGGTGCTCCGATCCGTCAGAGAGACCAGGACGGAGACCTCCGGCTTGATGCGCAGCCTGTCTGCCCGCACCGGGCGCTGAAGGCGCTCACTGAGCCGATCGGCGTCGAGCATCGCGGCGACGGCCTCAGCCGTGGTCATCGCGCTGATGAGCGAAGGAGTCATGATCCGCTCCCCACCAGCGCGAAGGACTCGGCCAGGTGACTGTTCGCCCACCGACGGAACTCGGCCGAGGACTCCATGAGGTCCTGAGGGCTGCCCTCCAGGCGGATCCGCCCGTCCTGGATCCACACCACCCGGTCGGCGCGCATGGCGGCCTGCGGGTCGTGAGTGACGGTCAAGGTCGTGCGCCCGGCAACCAGCTCATCGATCGCCTCCAGCACCGCCGACGTCGAGGCCGGATCCAGCCCGGTGGTCGCCTCATCCAGGATGACGATCGGCGAGTCGCGCAGCAGCGCCCGCGCGATGGCGATGCGCTGGCGCTGGCCGCCGGACAGAGTGCCGCCCCGCTCGCCCACGGCAGTGTCGTAGCCGCCGGGCATCTGGGTGATGAAGTCGTGGGCGTGGGCAGCACGCGCGGCCGCCTCCACCTCCTCGTCGGAGGCATCTGGCCGCCCCAGCCGGATGTTCTCCCGGATCGTGCCGGTCAGCAGAACCGCCTCCTGGTGCAGGACCGAGGCCTGCGAGCGCAGGAAGCGAAGATCCAGATCGTCCAGGCTGTGCCCGTCCAGGCTCACCGTGCCGGACGTCGGATCCAGGGCCCGCACCACCAGGGACACCAGGGTGGACTTGCCCGAGCCCGACGGCCCCACGAGGGCCACGTGCTCGCCGGGAACCACCGTCAGGTTCACACCGTGCAGCACCGGGCGACCCTCGTAGGCGGCGTGCACGTGGTCGAAGTGGATCATGCCGCGGACCCGGTCCAGCACGATGGCGTCAGCAGGGGAGACGATGTCTGGCTTGACCGCCATGAGGTCGGCCACCCGCTCACCCGAGGCCGTCGCCCGGGCGATGCGGCCGGTGTACTTTGGCCATGTCCCGAAGCGGCTTCATGGTGGTGCGCAGGTAGGTCGTGAACAGCACCAGATCCCCCGGGGACATGGCGCCGTTCAGGACCCGGATGCCCCCACCGACCATCACCACGGCGGTCGCCACGCCGACGATGACGTCCGTGGAGCGCTCCAGGCGCGCGGCGATCCGGCGTGAGCGCACCCCCTCACTGAGTGACACCGTATTGGCGCCCGTGAAACGTTCATGGAGCAGCGGCTCCAGACCGTAGGCCTGGACGACCTTGATGGCCCCGAGCGCCTCCTGGGCGGTGTTGGCCAGGTTCCCCTCCGACTTGCGGCTGCGCAGGGAGGCCGCGGAGATCCGCCGCGAGTTGCCCGAGGAGGCGAGCATGAAGGCCACCACCGCCAGGAGCACGATCATGGCCAGCAGCGGGTCCAGGAACACCATGACCACGACCATGACCAGCAGGGTCAAGGTATTGGCGGCCATCGGCAGGCCGGCGGTGACAGCCACCTCCTGCATGCGGTTGACGTCGGCGATGAGCCGCTGAACCGTGTCCGCGCTGCGGTTGCGGGCGTGGAACTGCTGGGACAGGCCCTGGACGTGGTGGAAGGCCCGGCTGCGCAGGGAGGCCGCGGTGCGCGAGCCCACCAGGGCGAAGGCCACGGTGGCCAGGTAGTTGCACACCGCCCGCCCGGCCACGATCACCAGCAGGGCGATACCGAGACCCCACCAGGAGGAGACCGTGGCGGGGGCGCTGCCCGTGTGGCGGCCCAGCGCCGCCACCAGTGAGTCGATGGTGACCTTCAGCGGCCAGGGCTCCAGCACCCGGAAGACCACCTCCGCCAGAAGCACCGCGGTGCCGCCGGCCATGAGGCGCCACTGCGGCGCGGCATCAGGGCCCACCAGCCGCAGGGTCTGCCGCATGGGGGACTGACGCACCCGACTGCGCCCGTGACGACGAGGAAGCGGAGCCCATCACCGCCCACCACCCTCAGCGACGCCGGCCAGCCCCAGGATCCGGGTGACGACCCGATTCCAGGAGTGACGCTCCTCAGCCAGAAGACGACCGCTGCGCCCCATCCGGGCCCGCCGCTGGGGGGAGGCCGCCAGATCATCCAGGGCCGCGGCCAGCGCCGTGGGGTCCGAGGGCGCCACGAGCACGCCGTGGCGCTGCGAGCCCTCCTCGAGCAGCTGAGGGATCTGCCCGACGTCGGAGGCCACGACCGCCAGCCCCGCGGCCAGGTACTCCAGGACCTTCATAGGGGAGAAGTACTGCTGCTCCAGGCCCCCCAGATCCGGATAGGGAGCCACCCCGATCGCCGCACCCGCCATGTGGTCGGGAATCTCCTCAGGGGCGACCGCCCCGCGGAAGTCCGCCTCCACCCCCAGGCGCTCGGCCTGAGCCCGGAGCGTGTCCATCTCAGGGCCGTCCCCGATGATTCGCAGGCTCCACTGCTGACGTGCCAGGGCCGCCGCCGTGATGAGGTCGGCCACCCCGTGCCAGGGCTTGAGCGTCCCCACGAAGGTGACGACCACCCGGTCGGGATCGGCCGGCTGAGGCTGGATGCGGCGCACACTCACGCCGTTGGGAACCGTGTGGATCCGGGCGGCAACAGCCTGTGCATCCGGCACATCGGCGGTGCGACGGCGAACCCAGTCGGCCACCGGGTCCGAGACGCACACCGTGACCTGGGCCGCCCCGACCTGGCGGCGCAGCACCTGCTCGGCGCCGGAGGCATCCACCAGCGAGCGGTGACGACGCTGCTCGTCAATCAGCGGAGCATTGACCTCCAGGACCCCTGGCACCCCGGTGGCCGCCGTGATGTCGGCCAGAGCCGTGGAGAACAGGGAGTAGCGCTCGTAGACCAGGTCAGCACCATCGGCGATCACCTGCGAGGCGATCCTCTGCGCAGCACGCACCTGCTCCTGCTCCCGCTCAGCGGGGGAGACATTGGCGACCGTCTCCAGGTGCAGCTCGAGGTCGGCCAGGTCGGTCGGCACGTGCTCGCCAGAGCGCAGGGCGTAGAGCACCACCTCGTGGCCGGCGGCCCGCAGCTCGCGGACGACCTCCTGAATGTGCACCGAGGCGCCCTTGGTCCCGAACACCGGGATGCCCGGGTCGCAGCAGATGTAGGCGATGCGCATCAGGCGGCTCCTTCCTGATCGGCCAGGTGCATGCCGGCAGCGGGGACGGGACCCGACTGCCAGGCGGCCAGGACCTCGGCCTGGGCCCGGGAGTCGAACTGCTCCTCGATCAGTGCCCGCGCACCGCGGGACAGCGCGACGGTGTCCACCTCTCCCAGCGCGATCCCGCGCAGGGCCACGGCCAGTGAGGCCGGGTCGCCCGGGGGCAGAAGGATCCCGGTGACGCCGTCGTGAACCACCTCCGGAAGTCCCGACACCGCCGTGGCCACCACCGGCGTCCCGCAGGCCATCGCCTCCAGGACCACCGTGGGCAGACCGTCGATATTGCCGTCGGCCGCCTCGATGCAGGGCGCCGCGAACACGTCCGAGCGCGCCAGCAGCTCGCGCACCTCCGCCTGCGTGAGCGGACCCAGCAGACGGATCCTGTCGGCCAGTCTCAGGCGCTCGATCTGTTCGGTCAGGCGCTCACGCTCATCGCCGTCACCGGCAAGCTCCACCTCGACGTCGATACCAGAGCTCACCAGGATCCTCACCGCCTCGACCAGGTCGGCGAAGCCCTTCTTGGGCACCAGGCGACCCACGGCGCACACCCGCAGCGGCTCTGCCCTCGTGGCGGACACCGGCTGCGGGGCACGGTAGGAGAAGCGATCCAGCTCCAGGGCGTTGTAGCGCAGCGACACCGTGGCCCCCGTGCCCGCCAGCACGGTTCCCAGGTAGTCCTCGTTGTAACGACTGATGGCGATGACCCGCTGGGCGTCGGAGCAGATCCGGCGCAGCCACATCGGGTCCACTGACTCGTGGAAGATGTCCTTGGCGTGGGTGGTCACGGTGTAGGGGATGCCGGTGAGGGCCGAGGCGATCCACGCCACCCGCCCCGCCAGGGACGCGAAGTGCGCGTGCAGGTGGGTGATGGAGTCCCGGCGCGCCTGGCGCGCCAGCTCCACACCCTGGGCCACCACGTCACCGGGCAGCTCGGCCAGGACCGGCATGATGGCGGCGAAGCGCTCGCGGTCCTCCTGGCGGGTCAGGCCCTCGGTGAGCTGGCTCCATAGGTCAATGGCCCGGTTTGGTCGGCCCACCCAGTTGACGCGAGCGGCGACCCGGGCGATCTCGGGGTGGAAGCGCGCGTCCGTTGTGGGACGCAGCGCATAGATGCTCAGGTCCTCGCCCTGGGCCTCGCGGGCCAGGATCTCGGTGACGATGAAGGTCTCCGAGAAGCGGGGGTAGACCTTGAGGACGTACCCGATGCGCGAGGCGCCCTGATGGGTGTCGAGTGGGGGATTCATGCGGGGATCTCCATCCTGGTGAGGCTGGTGGTGTGGTTGGTGAGGTGAGTCAGGCGCGTAGTGGGAGCGTCGTCTCGGTCGTCCATGAGCTCGGCGGCGAGCAGGGGGACCGTGGCCAGGCCGTCCAGGCGCAGACGACGTCGCCCTGTCAGCTGGTGACGGCCGGCCTCCTGATCGCCCAGCATCGTGGTGAGTCGGTCCTCCAGTGCCGTGGCACTCAGATCCGTGACTCTCAGGAGGTCGACGGCGCCCGCCCTCTTCAAGGCGGAGGCGCGGATGAACTGCTCCAGGCGAGGAGTCTCGCGAGGGACGAGGAGGGCCGGTGTCTCGGAGGCGAGGATCTCGGTGACCGTGTTGTAGCCGGCCATCGCGATGACCGCTGCGGCCTGCTGGATGTGGCGACTCATGCCGGGCCAGGACCGGCGCACCACGGTGCGGGGACCGGCCGCCTGAGCGACCTGGTGGAACAGGGCGGCGTCGAGCTGGGGGCCGGTGACCACGACATGTCGGTAGCCGTCAGGGACGCTTACCTGCGCGGCGGCACGCAGCAGGTTGATGCCGTCGGAGCCGCCACCGGCGGTCGTCAGGATGAAGGGCTCGGGGTCGAGTGCGTTGCCGGCCAGCGCGGGTGAGGCCTCGGAGCCGTCCCGGGCCTCGGCGATATCGCGACCGTGGGCGAGGTAGCCGGTGTAGTGCATCCGCTCCTCCAGCACAGCCGGGGCCTCGCCGGTGGCGCTCAGGTCGTGGACCGAGGCGTCCCCGTAGACCCAGACCTCGTCGATGAGCCGGCGTAGCGTGTCGGCATCACCGAGCTCATCCCATTCGCGCTGCACGGTTGCGGGGGTGTCCAGGACCTCGCGCAGACCGAGCACCACGCGCGCGCCGGGGTGAGTGCGGCGCAGGTGTTCCAGGGGCTCGCGCAGCTCCTGGTGCACGCCGTAGGGATGCCGGTCGATGATGAGCAGGTCCGGGGCGAAGGTGCTCAGGACACCGGACAGCAGGGAGGTGCGGACGTCGCCCAGGTGCTCGCGGGTGATGCGCAGGCGCTGGGGCTGGTAGACGCCCTCGGACTTCTTGACCCCCGGGAGTACCAGCCAGTCGAAGCCGTCAGGGAGTCGGTACTCCTGCCCCGCGCCAGGCCGGTGATGACCAGGCCTGTGACGTCACGGTCGGTGAGACCCGGAAGCGCCCGGGCCAGGTGGTGGGCCAGAGCGAGGTTGCGGCGCAGGTGGCCCAACCCCTTGGCATCGTGGCTGTAGAGGGCCACACGTAGGGGAGCGCTCGTCATGATCGTCTCTCTTCTCCCGGTGTTGGTTCTGGATCGTTCTGAAACGATCCTGACCGGTCAGAAGAAGATGACGATTAGGGGGAGATGAGAAAGCTCTCAGGTTTGCTGGAGGCTAGACCAGTCGCACCTGGACTCCGGCTTGCCGCAGGGCCTCAACCTGGTCGGCGGGGGCGGCATCGTCGGTGATGATCGTGTCGATCTTGGTGCTTGGGCAGATGAGGGCGAAGGCCTTCCTGCCCAGCTTGGAGCTGTCGCACACAATGACGACGTGCTCGGCGGCCTCAACCAGGGCGGCGTTGACGGCCGCCTCCCCGTCGTGCTGGGTGTAGGCGCCTCGCTCATCGAGGCCCTCGACTCCCAGGAAGAGCGTGCCCACGCTGATCGAGGGAAGGATGAGAGAGGCCAGGGGGCCGGTGAGCTCGAAGGAACGGGCTCGCGCGATCCCGCCGGTGACGACGACGCGCACGCACTGGCGCACGGCCATCTCGTTGGCGATGTTGACGGCATTGGTGACGAGGGTGACCGGCACCTCTGGATCGGTCAGCTCCGGTAGGAGCGCGATCTCGCGAGCCACCTCGGTGGTCGTGGTGCCGCCGTTGAGGCCGACGGAGTCGCCCGGGTGCACCAGAGCAGCCGCTGCCTTGGCGATACGGGTCTTCTCATCGGCCATCTTGGAGGTGCGGTAGCGCAGAGGAGGCTCGGTGGAGGTGGGGTTGGCAATGGCGCCGCCGCGGGTACGGCTGATCAGCTGCTGGTCCGCCAGATGGTCGAGGTCGCGTCGTGCGGTCGCTGCCGAGACCCCCAACCGCGTGATGATGTCGTCGATATGGACGCTGCCCTCGTCCATGATGATGTCGAGGATGGCCGAATGCCGATCATGCCGAGACATCTCGATCCTCCTGAGGGTCAAGGGGTGGTGCGGGACGGAGAGGAGTATGGGCTGGGACGGGGCGTGTATGTGATTTGTGCATCAACTACTTGCCGTATTCTAGTGACCGTGCGGCAGGTAGTCGTTGTATGGACGTCAGCATAGTTCAGTGATACCCGCAGTTGCCTCCTGAGGGCGACACATCGCGATACAAACCTTGCTACTGTCGTCGATATCAATCACGCCATTGTGTGGGGCGGCGGCCCTCGTAGGGCTTGCCGCCCCTGCCTCCGAGAACAGAGAAGATATGGGTTGTCCCGTTGACCTTGCCGAGCCCTTCCGCCGTGAGGAGGGCGTCGTCGCCATGGGGGTCGATGTCAGTGCCGACGCCGTCACCGCGGTTGTCGCTGACGGCCGGGGGGACGTCGTCTCCTCTGTGGAGAAGCCGGTTCCCAATGAGTGTCGCTCGGACGCCGACCGGCTGGCCCAGGAGGTCGGGAGCGCGATCCGATCCTTGTACGCGAGCCTCACCGACGACCTCGACCTCAGTGGCGGGGCGCCGGGTGTGACGGCCCTTGTCGTCGGGATCAGCGTGCCCGGCGTCGTCGACGAGGATGAGGGGTGCGTGCGCCGCAGTGAGGCTCTCGGGTTGCAGGACACCCCGTTGGCAAGCCTGGTGAGGCAGTCGCTGTCGTCTTGGGCCGCTGAGGTGCCCGGGCTATCCGGAGGCCTTGAGGTGAGGCTCTATCAGGATGCCGGTTGCGGCGCCTGGGCCGAGAGCCAGTGGGGTGCGGCCGGGAGGGACTGCCTCTATCTGGCGGTCGGTGAGCGAATCTCCTCCGCCGTCCTGCTGGGTGGCGTCCCAGTGCTCGGTGAGGGCTGGGCTGGTCAGGTCGGTCGGATTCTGGTACCCGATCCGGACTGGAGCGGGGAGAGGGCCCGTCTGGAGGATGTCGCCTCGATGTGCGCCATGGTGAAGCGGCACACTGCCGGCAAGCTCGATGACTCCGCAGTCTCTTTCGGCTCTGGTGGCGCAGCGCCCGAGCCTGGCGGCTGCGATGACGCTTCCGATGAGTCGTTCCCCCAGTGCGCCTCGGGCCTGGAGTCCCTCCTGGGTGCGATAGCTGCTGGGGACCGGGAGGCGCGCCGGGTCTGGGATACCGGCCTGGACTGCCTGGCTGAGCTCGTCGCTCAGGGGGTGGGTCTGCTCGGCCCCCCTCGACGTCGTCGTCAACTCCGAGCTGATGCCGGCTGACGAGGGCGCATTCCTGGAGCCCCTGCGACGCCGGGTGGCTGATCTCGTGGGCGACCTGCCGGCGCCGCGGCTGGTGGCGGCCCGGCTCGGGGCGACCGCCGCAGTGCAGGGAGCAGCGGGGCGCGCACTGGCTGGCTGGAAGTAGTCTGGCCGTAGCCCGAATGTCGCCTTGCGTCTCTGCGCCCTTGGCTGATAACTCGCTTATGGCGTTGCGGAGACCCACAATGGGTGCAGGCCATGGCAGTATGTTCGCCAACTGCAGTCGTCCAAGCCGGTTGAGGAGAATCAAACGTGTCCCCCAGGAGAGAAGCGAGGCGCAGCGCGTGACCCCGTCTGCTCGTCCGCTTCGCATCGGCATCATGGGCGGAACCTTTGATCCGATCCACCATGGGCACCTGGTTGCAGCCAGTGAGGTGCAGAACGTCTTCGCTCTCGACGAGGTCATCTTCGTGCCCACCTGGGCCCAGCCCTTCAAGAAGGAGCGCAAGGTCTCACCGGCCGAGCACCGGTACCTCATGACGGTCATCGCCACGGCCTCCAACCCGAGGTTCACGGTCTCCCGGGTCGATATCGACCGGGGTGGGACGACCTACACGATCGATACCCTTCATGACATCGCGGCCGAGTATCCGGGCGCGGAGCTGTACTTCATCACTGGAGCCGACGCCCTGGCACAGATTCTCACCTGGAAGGACAGTGAGGAGATCTTCGACCTGGCTCATCTGGTGGGGGTGACGCGTCCCGGGCACGTCCTCAGTGACTCCGGGGTTCCCCGTGACCGGATCTCGCTGGTGGAGGTGCCGGCCATGGCGATCTCGTCGACCGACTGCCGTCAGCGGGTCGGGGAGGGGGCACCGGTGTGGTACCTGGTTCCTGACGGTGTCGTGCAGTACATACGCAAGTACGGGCTCTATCGTATGGCCTTGCGGCCGGCGTCGGCGACGTCGATGACGGCGAGAGTGGCCCGCGAGCAGTCCCTGAGGAAGGAGAACGACGGTGAGCACTGAGCAGACCGGCGTCAATGCCCCCACGTCCGAGGAGCCGACGCCAGATGAGCACGCTCCACGCGGTAGTCGTCGTGCGATCCGGCAGGCGGAGCGCGCCGCGGAGCGCGAGGCGATCCTGACCGGTCAGCAGCCGCTCCTGACCCGGCGTGAGATGAGGCGTCTGCGTGAGGAGGCCAAGGCGCTCAGGGCTGCCGTCGAGGCGGGCGAGATCACCCCTGAGCAGGCTCAGGCGCTCCAAGACCCTCTTGCTGATCCCACGTCGGTCACCTCCCGTTCCTCCGCCACCTCCGGTGACGAGGGCGAGTCCGGGCCGGGGGAGCCGGGCGAGCCAGTTGCTGTGGACGGGGGGGACTATCTCGAGCAGGGAGGGCAGAACCCGCCCCTGAGCATGTCCGCCCCCGAGGGGTCGGCTGCCTCCGCCCCGAGCTGGCGCTCGCTGTCGGCGGCCGAGGCCGTGGCGATCTCCGAGATCGAGACGGGCCTGATGGAGGCGGTGGACCTGCCGGTGGCCACTCTTGACTACGACGCTCACTGGGCCGCGAACGCCAGCTCCGAGCCGGCGCCGGTCCCCACTCGCTTCTCACTCAAGGACCGCCTTGAGGGAGGCTCCGTCCCCGAGGTGGAGGAGCCGGAGAGCCCGCAGGACAACGAGTCTCAGGGCGCCGTTGAGACGAGCGACGACGCTGAGGCTGAGGAGCCGGCCACCAGTCCTTACGACTACCGGGAGGGTCTGGAGTCGGCGGCCCAGGACGACGGGGATGCCTCCTCGCAGTCCTCCTCAGCGACCGACGCCGTGAGTGCCGCCTCCGCTGTTCCTGCTGTTTCGGCGACGGCCTCCGGTGCCGCTGACTTCGCCACCTACGGGCAGGCCGGGGCCGCGCGGTCCACTGAATCCGCCCGCAGCGGTGTCAGTGCCGGGTCAGCGTCCTCTGCAGGCTCGGTGCGCCGACCCATCGTGCGGATTCCGGCCGCTGCGCAGGGGGTACGCACCGTGAACGCCTCCACGGGAGAACTCAGCTCGGTCCAGCCAGTGGACAGCTCGCCGTCGGCCCAGGAGGCCGCCGACGCGCAGGACGTCTACGGAGCCCCCTCCATTGAGGAGCCGATGGTTCAGGGTGGCGCTGAGGTCGAGATCGACGTCGAGGCGCAGACCATGGTGGTTCCGGCATCGGAACCCTCGACTCAGGCTGCGCAGGACTCCGAGTTCGGTGCGCCCGGGGCCCCACAGTGGAGGTCGCTGCATCAGGCCCCGCAGGCGGGCAGCTTCCAGGAGGCGATCGTGGACGGGACGGCTGAGACCGCAGCCGTCTCCGGTGAGGCCGTCAGCCCCTACGCCTTCTACAGCGACGAGGTCGAGAACGGCAACGGTCCAATGGGGGCCTCCGAATGGGACTCTGTGGCGGCCCCGGCTGCCGAGGTGCCCGAGGAGCCCTACCTGGCTCCGGTCAACGAGGTCACCGGAAGGGTGCCCACCCCGGATCACGTCCTGCCGATGGAGCAGCCCGGTTCCTCCTCGCGCATCGGTAAGATCCTCATGGCCGCACTTATCATCGTCCTCCTGCTGCTCATTATCGGTGTTGTCCTGGCGCTGCTGATCTCCAACGGCAAGCTCGGCGGCAGCTCGAGCGCCATGGCGGCCAGCATCGGTGCGGGGGGAGTGGATCCGTCAGCTCGTCTGACGGTGGCGTGCACGGTACAGTCGCCGCTGCCGCATGATGACCGACTGACCGCGTTCTGAAGGAGATCCGTGTCCGCCACTGAACACGCCACCGCCCTGGCGATCGCCGCTGCTCGCGCTGCGGCCGATAAGAAGGCTGAGCACCTCACCGCCATTGACGTCTCCGAGCGACTGGGACTCACCGATGTCTTCCTCCTGGCTTCCGGGGCGAACGACCGCCATGTCCACGCCATCGTCGATGCGGTCGATGAGGCCATGCACCATGCCGGAGCCAAGCGCCGTACCCGGGAGGGTTTCGCCGACGCCCACTGGGTCCTGGTGGACTACGGCGACGTCGTTGTCCATGTCCTGCAGAACGAGGATCGGGAGTTCTACTCGCTCGAACGCCTGTGGAAGGACTGCCCTGCCATCGAGCTACCGGTGGACCTGACGCATGAGAATGGCCAAGACAGTGATTCCCGTGGTCGGGAGACCACTGCGTCATGACGGACCTCATTCTGTGGCGCCACGGCCAAACCGACTACAACAGCCAAGGACGTATTCAGGGCCAGGTCGACATCCCTCTCAATGAGACCGGATGCGACCAGGCCCGGCGTGCCTCAGAAGGCATAGCGGCACTGAGGCCCACACGCATCGTCTCCTCCCCGCTGGTGCGGGCTCGGGCCACGGCTGAGGTGCTGGCGTCGCTGACCGGCCTGAGCGTCGAGATCGATGAGGGCCTGGCGGAGAAGTCCTTCGGAGACTGGGAGGGGCTCAAGGCAGCTGATATCAAGAAGCAGTGGCCGGAGCACTACGCCACCTGGCGGGCCGGAGGAGACCTCCCCCAGTTCAGGATCGAGGGGCGCCGCCAAACCGCCGAGAGAGTGGGAGAGGCGCTCAAGACCATCGCCGCAGGTTCACACAAGGATGACGTCATCGTGGCCGTCTCCCACGGTGCGGCCACTAACCTGGGGGCCACGTACCTCCTGGGGATGGACGCTCAGCAGTGGTTCGGTCTGCGTGGGATGAGCAACTGCTGCTATGCACTTCTGCGGACCACCAAACGGCCTCCGGGCTGGGCGGTGGTGACGTGGAACGCCGGACCACCGGTGGACTCCAGTCCGCTGGGCAGGATCCTGGGCTGAGCAGGTGAGGTAGCGCACGTGGTGCGGATTTGCTCTGACGGGTCCGAACTTCATACAGTTATCCGCGTCGCCGCACGCGAGCGACGCCCGAACGGGGCTATGGCGCAGTTGGTAGCGCGCTTCCATGGCATGGAAGAGGTCGGGGGTTCGAATCCCCCTAGCTCCACGATCCCCTCGGAGTGAACGCCGAGTGGGACACCCTTCACGGGGCTATGGCGCAGTTGGTAGCGCGCTTCCATGGCATGGAAGAGGTCGGGGGTTCGAATCCCCCTAGCTCCACCACGTCACCAAGAAGGCCCTGCCATGAGGCGAGGGCCGTTTTGTTTTCCCGCTCGCCGTTGCGGGGTGCGGCACAATATGGGTATGGCTACAGCTGTGCTGGTCAAGGCTTTAGGTGCCTTCTTCGCGATCATGAACCCCTTTGTCAACCTGCCCCTGTTCCTGAGCCTCACCCAGGAACAGGATGCTGCGACCCAGCGGCGCACAGCAGTTCGTACAACGATCTCCTCCACTGTTATGTGCGCCGTCGTCCTGCTCCTGGGTGCGACGATCCTGAGATTCTTCGGCATTGGCGTCGACGATTTCCGGATTGCAGGCGGAATCGTCCTGCTCATCATCTCCTTGTCCATGCTCAATGGCAGTGGCTCCAGCGCTCACGAGGGCAGTAGGCAGGAGAAGGGCCAGCGCGACGTCGTTGCCGGTGGTGGGAGTGACGTCGCCTTCTACCCCATGACCTTCCCGATCCTCGTGGGGCCCGGAACGATCGCAACGATCATCGTCATTCAGTCCCAGGCCCGGGGGCTGGGCGGGCATGCGGCGGTTGCAGCTGCCCTGGCGGCCGTTCTTGCGGCGCTCGGGATCGTTCTCTACTTCTCAGCCAGCATCGGTGCTCGCCTGTCCATGACGATGCGCACCATCATGACCCGCCTCATGGGCATGATCCTGGCCTCGATCGCGGTGCAGATGATCGTCGTCGGGATCCAGCACCTCTTCCCCGGGCTGGCTCGCTGAGACACGCTCCACGTGTGGGTTTCAGCAAGGAACTGGCCCATCGGGCACTCTGAGGGTAGCCTCACCTTCAGATGTTGCCCGGAGCACCCGCCCCCACGTGCGGCAACACGGTAGGAAGGTAAGCGTGTGACGTCCGTTCAGGTTCCCGACATCATGCAGCGTGCCCGGCGCACGGCCCGGCGTCTTCTGGCCGGCAGTGGGAGCGCGGCGGTAACGGCCTACCGCATCGACCCCCTCCGCGCCGGCCGCGTTCGTCGCTCATGCCTTGCGGGCCGATGGCCGGATCCTCGTTGCCGCATGTCCTCCCCAGGGCACCCCGTTGGCCATCGCGCCCGACGACGTCGCCGTCGACATCCGACTCGATGTCACTCTCGACGCCGCCGAGCCCGGTGTGCGCATCACGGCTGCCACCGCTCACCTGCTGGGGAGCCTGACCTGGGTCGAGGGCGAGGATCGCGCCCTGCTGCTGGCCTCCTCTCGTGCTTCTGCCTGCCACTGCGCCATCGTCGGGGAGGATCCGTTCGAGCGGGTCCGGGAGATCGCCGCGGGTCCCGGCGGCCGGCTGGGCGTCATCACCTGTGAACGGGTCATGCTTCACTGCGTCTCCGGGGTCTCCAGCCACGACATCGAGGAGATCCTCGACATCGATTCGGCCGATGCCGCTGCGGCGCCCTCAGCCTCCTGGAGCCCCCAGGAGATCATGGACGCCCACGAGGCGGTCAGCGCCGTCGGTCAGCTCGGTCTGCGGGCTGTGTGTGAGGCCGTGCGCGAGGGTCAGATGCCCGGATGGATCTGCTCCTCCCGCCCCTGCTGTCGGGGTGTGCCCGACGCTGTGGGACAGGACCCCTGTGCGTCGACGTCGATGCGCACGGGGTCACCCTTATGTCCATCACCGGTGAGGAGGTCACGACACTCGTGGTCTCCTTCGGGCAGGCACTGGCCGACGCCGGCGAGGTGGGGCCGGCCCTGGAGCAGCTGGCCTCTCACGCTCTGCCGCAGCGCCTGACTCGGCCCTGAGGCTGCCAGCTCAGCTGCGGCCGCGACCAGCTGGCCGCGAATACCGAAACGGGGGATACCACCATATGGTGGCATCCCCCGTTGGCCCCCAGCCGCTCGAGCTGGAGAGCCTTCCGGTCAGCGGACCTCGTAGGTCGTGCAGGCGGCGGTGTCGCCCCCGACGGTCACGGCCTCGGCCGTGCACATGAGATCCTTGTTGTGGACGCACTCGAGACGCTGGCAGGCACCCACGTGGCCCTCTGCCACCGGCAGGCCGCCGCGGGCGTCGAGGCTGATGAAGGTGTCGCAGGCCGGTGCGCCGTTGTCGCCACCAACGGTGATGGCGAAGGCGGTGCAGCCGCCGTTGTTGAAGGCGCAGGAGGTGGTGGTGCAGGAGGAGATCTTGGTGACGGACATGATGCTTTTCCTTTCGAGCGGATGTGCGCTGCGGACATGAATAACGTAAATCCGCATCCACTCCCCGGCAACGAAGGACAGCCTGCCCTGCCTCCCGGCATGTCAAAGAACGTTGAAATGACGCCGTTTTAGCGGCTAAGGAGGAGGTGTTCGGGTCTGTTTGCGGCCCTCGGGGGAAGTTGGGGTTGTGTGTCGTCGATTTTCGTTATTCCTCGCAGGTAAGGCAGTCCTGCGTGAGTGCGGTCGAGGACTTTCCACTGTGTGGAGGGCACTGACGTCAAGGGCGGGGCGAGCTGTGCCCGCCCCGCCTCAGGGGAGTCGCTGTTGCCCGGGTCGCCCGGACAGGCCGGCAAGCCCGAAGGCCGTGCGCCGATCAGCTGTGCGCGGCGGCCACGGCCAGGCGCAGAGAGTCCGTGAAACGTGTCTCGCGCTCGGTGGCGCTCATGTCGCTGGAGTGGTCCAGCAGGTGGTCGGAGACGGTCAGGATCGCCAGTGCCTGTTTGTCGTACTCGGCGGCGACCCCGTAGAGGGCGGCGGCCTCCATCTCCACTCCCAGGACCCCGTACCTCGCCAGCGCCTCGGTCTGTCCCTGGGGGGTGAAGTAGAAGTGGTCCCGCGACATGACAGTGCCCAGGTGGACTGCTCCTTCAGCCTGAGCACCCTCGGGCTGCGCGGCCTGGTACGCGGCCGCGGCCAGCCGGAAGTCCGCCACGGCGCTGAAGTTGACGCCCGGGATGCGCAGCTGGTTCATGGAGGAGTCCGTGTGGGCGCCGGTGGCCACGATGACGTCGCCGACCTTGACCTTCGGGGACAGGGCGCCGGCAGTGCCCACCCGAATGATCCGCTTCACGCCGAACTGGCTGAACAGCTCGGTGGCGTAGATCGTGAAGGAGGGCTGCCCCATCCCTGAGCCCATGACGCTCAGTGGCCTGCCGTTCACGGTCCCGGTGAAGCCCAGCATCCCGCGCACGTCAGTGACGAGACGAGCGTCATCCATGAGGAGCTCGGCGATGCGCTGGGCCCGTTTGGGGTCGCCGGGCATGAGGACGGCGGGGGCGAAGTCTCCGGGCTCTGCAGCGATGTGAGGGGTGGCCATGGGGGTCCTCTCGGGGTGTGAATCAGGTACGAACAGGAGTGTTCAGTGTGGCATGGATCGCGTGAGAAAAGACAGGTGACCACCCTGACGACTGTCCGTATCGTGGACGTCAGACGACACATCGTGGTCGCTCGACTAGCGTCCAACGACAAAAGGGCCTGCGACCAGTCCGCAGGAAGAGGTGGCCCCTGGGCCGCCTGCATTCGTCATATCACGGAAGGTACTCATGTCCTCCAAGACAGGGGAGAGCGAGTCTCTTCAGGCTCCCCCGCGCGAGCAGTGGAGCGGGCAGCTCGGCTTCCTCATCGCCGCCATCGGCTCGGCGATCGGCCTGGGAAACATCTGGCGCTTCCCAGGGGTGGCCTACACCAACGGCGGCGGTGCCTTCATCGTCCCCTACGTCATCGCGCTGCTGGCTGCCGGGCTGCCGATCCTTTTCCTCGACTACGCCCTGGGGCACCGCTTCCGCGGCTCCCCGCCGGCGGTCTTCAGGCGACTGTCCACCAGGCTCGAGTGGCTGGGATGGTTCCAGGTCTTCATCTGCTTCGTCATCATGACCTACTACGCGGTGGTCGTGGCCTGGTCCTTGCGCTACATGTTCTTCTCCGTCAACGTCGCCTGGGGCGACGACGCGGCAGGCTTCTTTCAGAGCTACATCGGGATGGACCGGCTCGGTTCTGAGGTTGCCTACTCGCCGACCGTCATCATGGGCGTGGCCCTGCCGCTGCTGTTCGTATGGGGCTTCGGTCTGGTGGTGACCGCCCTGGGAGTCAGCGGAGGCGTGGAGAAGGCCAACAAGATCTTCCTGCCGCTGCTGGTCATCATGTTTGCCGGCCTCGTGGTGCGCGCCCTCCTGCTCCCGGGCGCGGGGGAGGGGCTCAATGCCCTGTTCACGCCTAAGTGGTCCGCCCTGCTGGACTACCAGGTGTGGATGGCGGCCTTCGGGCAGATCTTCTTCTCCCTGTCCGTGGGCTTCGGCATCATGCTCACCTACGCCTCCTACCTCCAGCGGCGCCGCTCCAACCTGGTGGGAACCGGCCTCGTGGCGGGCTTCGCCAACTCCTCCTTCGAGCTGTTCGCAGGGATCGGCGTCTTCGCGACCCTCGGCTTCATGGCGCACACGCAGCACGTCGGGATCAGCGAGATGAAGATCACCGGGCCCTCCCTGTCCTTCATCACCTTCCCCACCGTCATCGCCCAGATGCCCGGAGGCGCGCTCTTCGGGGTGCTCTTCTTCGCCTCCTTCTCCATGGCGGGGCTGACCTCCTTCATCTCTATCATCCAGGTGGTCGCCGCCGGCGTGGGGGAGAAGCTCGACCTGACGCCGAAGAAGGCCTCTCTCGTCGTCGGCGTCCCGGCCGCCGTCCTGTCCTTCGTCCTGTTCGCCACCAGCTCGGGCCTGCCGGACCTCGACGTGGTGGACGCCTTCATCAACAACATCGGCGTGGTCGTCTCGGCCATCATCATGTGCGTGGTGGTCGCCTGGCTGCTGCGGCGCACGAAGCTGCTTCAGGACCACCTCAACGCCGTCTCCGAGTCCCGGATGATCGGCCTGTGGTGGAGGGTCCTCGTCGGTGCCGTCGTCCCCGTCCTGCTGGGGTACATGTTCATTCAGACCCTGTGGACGTACCTGTCCGAAGGATATGAGTCGGAGGCCTACTCCAGCGGCTTCGTCATGGTCTTCGGATGGGGGATGCTGCTGGTGGTTGCCTTGGGCACCGCCGTCATGAGCCTCATCCCCTGGAGGACCCCGGTGGACGAGTTCGAGGCCCTCACGCTGGAGGCCGCTTCCCAGGAGGAGGACTGAGATGACCGGAATCGCCGTGCTCATCATGCTGCTCGCCATCGTCATCATCTGGGGCGGTCTGGCGGTGTCCATCACCGCGCTCATCTCGCGCGGACGCCGCGAGGACCGCGACGCCCGGGCCGAGGCCTCGGCGCGGGCCCGCGAGCACATGCTTCACCCCGAGGAGACCGACTGACCGGTGCGGTCCGCTGAGAAACGCGGACGTGACCGCTTGGGAAGAGAGACTGACTCCACCACCCGTCTGGGGCCCGGTTCGGCCGGTTTCCAGGCGGGTGGGACACAATACGCCTATGACTCAGACTGATGTGAGCCCCCGGGCGCTGCCCCGCCTGGTGGCCTTCGACCTCGACGACACGCTGGCGCCCTCCAAGTCGGCCATGCCACCGGCCATGGCTACAGCGCTCAGGCGGCTGCTCGACGTCGTCCCCGTCTGCATCATCTCCGGGGGGCAGATGGGGCAGTTCCGCGACCAGGTCCTGGCCCACCTCGACGCCGACGCCGATGAGCTCTCCCGGCTTCACCTCATGCCCACCTGCGGAACGCGCTACTACACCTACGACCCCTCCCGTGCCCAGAGCGATGAGGACGCCTGGACGCTGGTCTACGCCAACGACCTCACCCCTGAGCAGATCCGCACCGGTTTTGAGATCGTCGAGGCCCAGGCCCGTCGCCTCGGTCTGTGGGAGGAGCAGACCTGGGGGGCGATCCTGGAGGACCGCGGCAGCCAGATCACCTTCTCCGCGCTGGGGCAGGAGGCCCCCCTGGACGCCAAGCGTGCGTGGGACCCCACAGGTGAGAAGAAAGCCTCCCTGCGTGACGCCGTCGCCCCGCTCCTACCGGACCTGGAGGTTCGCTCAGGCGGCTCCACGAGCGTCGACATCACCCTCAAGGGGGTGGACAAGGCCTACGGCATGAAGCGCCTGGCGCAGATGACCGGTATCTCGCTGGAAGAGATGATCTTTGTCGGCGACCGCCTGGACCCGGAGGGAAACGACTACCCCGTCAAGGCTCTAGGCGTTCCTTGTCAGGCCGTGGACGGCTGGCAGGACACCGTCACCTACGTCACCTCCCTGGCGAGTCTCATCGCCTCTCAGACGCACGACGGTGAGGACCCGAGCGCCCAGGTCTCACTGGGCGCTCGTCTCTGAGGTGAGCCGTGCTCCGGACCACTTCAGAGCCTGACACCGATGCCGGCGCCACCGAAGCAGCAGGGGGCCTGTGGGGCGGTCTGCTGACGGCCGTGCGACGCTGCTGCGCCCTGGTCGTCACGGTGCTGTTGGCGCCGCGCCTGTGGTGGCGTCGCCGTCGTCGCGGGACCCGCACGGCGATCAGTACGGCGGCCATGATCCTGGCCTCCAGCCTCGTCTCCCTCCTGCTGGGGGGTGTCCACGGCAACGGCCTCGACGCCGGTCGGTCCGCATGAGGCGACCTGGTCGACCACCCTGGACTCCACCGTCACGCTGGACCTCGGGCCGCTGGGAACCGCTGCAATGGAGTCCCCTGCGGGGATTCTCGGTGTCACGGTGGTTCTGGGGGAGATCCCAGGCGATCCCGCACCTGATACAGCCAACGCGGCCAGCGTGGGGCAGTCCCTGTCATCCGATGCGACCTCCTACCTCTCACTGGTCTCCCATCCCGATCTGACGATCCGGCAGGGCCTCTACGGACTGGCCGGCGACGCCCTGCGCCGGGCCGGGGTCGTCGAAGCGATCTTCCTGTGCTGTGTGGCCGCCTGGCGCCTGGCACCGACCAAGCCATGGCGTGAGACCGTCCGAGCCGGCGTCTCGCACCGCTGGGCCACCACCGTGGCGTTCTCCGCGGCCGTAGCCACCGTGGCATCCCTCCTGGTGCCGGCCATGCGCACAGCCACCTCGCCCGGCTCCACCCTGTCCGTCCTGGAGGGGACCCCGCTGGCCCAGGCCCGTTTCTCAGGACGCATCGCCGACGTCGTCACCGCCTACGGCCCCAAGGCGCGCACCTTCGTGGAGACGAACAAGGACTTCTACGCCAAGGCGGACACCAACCTGCGGGCTGCCTGGAAGGCCGCCCAGCAGACTGAGGGCCTGGTGGACGTCACCGCCGTCGACGGAAAGGTGGACACCGAGGACCTGCAGGCCCGCGTCAGGGCTTCCTCCGCGAAGACCCTGGTGAAGGCCGCCGATCCTGAGTCCGACGCCGCCCCGCAGGCCTCTGAGAGCCCCCGGGCCACCGCGACGCCCTCGATCTCGGTGACCGGGGCCCGATCAGTGCCCGAGCGCGGACGCAAGACCGCCGTGCTCACCACGGACCTGCACTGCAACCTCGATGTCATCGCCTTCTCCGGGATCCTTGACCAGCTCTCGGGTGCCGATATCCACATGGACGACGGCGACCTGACCATGACCGGCTCGGATCCAGAGCGGGTGTGCGTTGACGCGCTGACCCAGGCGGTCCCGAGCTCGACGAAGAAGGTCGCCACGATCGGCAACCATGACTCCGACGCCACGGCCGCCCGCCTGCGCTCCCAGGGTTGGACCGTCACCAACGGCTCGGTCCAGACGGTCGCCGGGATCACTGTCCTGGGGCACGACGACGCCGAGCGCACAACAGCTGCGGGCACCAAGCCCCGCAACGGGGAGACCACCGAGCAGATCGCCTCCCGCCTGGCCACGACCAGCTGCGGGAGCACACCGGTGGACGTCGTCCTCATCCATCAGCCCGCCACCTTCGACACGCTCACGAAGGAGGGCTGTGCGCCATTGCTCCTGGCTGGGCACGTCCATGCCGAGCGGGGAATGACCACAGCGATCAGCCCCCAAACCGGCCGGCCCGTCACCGGGATCATCTCGGGCGCGGGTAAGGGTGGTACGTCACTAGGATCGGTCACCGAGGACGCATTCCTCCACGTCATGTCCTTCGACTCCGCCGGAGCGCTGGTGGCCTGGCGTGCGGTCATCCTTCACTCCGACGCCTCGGTGACGGTGGGGGCCTGGCGGCCCGTGCCCGGTATCGCCTCGGGGCAGACAGCGGCCACCATGGCGTCGACCTCGAGCCCGACGGCCTCGGCCTCCCCGGTGCAGACGCAGACCCAGGCTCCGCAGAGCACGAGGCCCGAGGATGGCTCTGCGCCACAGGAGGGGGCCGAGCCCCAGAGGGAGAGCGATTCCTCGGACGGGTAGGGCACAGGTGGCCGTGTGTGGCATACGCTCTCGTCCTGATAAGCCCACGACACCCAGAAGAACTGCTGACGCACCACTGGTGAGGAGACTGACGATGTCGCGCATGCCCACAGATGCCGAGATCGATGAGATGAGTGAGGAAGAGCTCGAGGCCTACCTGGGCTCCGGCCCCACTCAAGAGCTCGCCCGACGCACCCGTCGTGATGCCGGCGAGGACTCGTCCGCGCGCCGGCCTGGCTGCGGCGCTCCGGGGCCGAGCGGGGATTCGGCTGGTTGCTCACCGTGTGCGCACTGATCGGGATCCTCGCCTGCTGGGAGCTCATCACCGCCCAGCTCGACCTGCTGCGCAACCCGGATGCAGAGCTCGTTTGCGACGTCAGCCCCCTGGTGTCCTGCGGGGACTCCCTCAACGTGTGGCAGGGCAACCTGCTGGGGGTGCCGAACTCCTTCGTCGGGGCCATCGCCTTCGGGGCCCTGGCCGCGATCGGCATGGTGCTGCTCAGCGGCGCGCGCCTGCCGCGCTGGATGTGGTGGGGGCTGAGCGCCGGCAGCCTCGGTGGGATCGCCTTCGTCATCTGGTTCCTGTCCGTGTCCATCATGACCTTCGGCAAGCTCTGTCCCTTCTGCATGGTCATCTGGTCCGTCACCATCCCGGTGGCGGCCCACTCCTGGGCCTGGGCCGCGGCCGGTGGGCACCTGGGGCTGCGTGACAACCTGGCGCTGGACGTGCTCAAGGCCCGCTGGTGGATCATGGCGGCGATGTACCTGGCGGTGGTTCTCACCATCGTCATCGCCTTCGGCGGCCAGCTGGCCAGGCTCTTCGGGTGACTGCGCCCAAGGAACGGCGGGCTCCGAGCGGGTCCGGTGGGAAGTCCTCGGTGGCGGGGGACTCGACCGTCACGCAGGACTACCTCAAGGTCGTGTGGGCCGCCTGCGAGTGGGGCGGTGCGGGTGCCTCCGTCACCGGCCTGGCCAAACGCATGGAGGTGGCCCCCTCGACCGCCTCAGAGAACGTGGCTCGCCTCGTGGAGGAGGGACTGCTCGTCCACGAGCCCTACAAGGCCGTCACCCTCTCCGAGGAGGGACGACGCCGGGCCATGGGCATGATCCGCCGTCACCGCATCCTGGAGACCTACCTGGTCACTCGGCTCGGCTTCGGCTGGGATGAGGTGCACGCCGAGGCCGAGGAGCTCGAGCACGCCGTCTCCGAGCGGCTGCTGGAGAGGCTCGACGCGGTCCTGGGGCACCCCACCCGTGATCCGCATGGGGACCCGATCCCCACGGCCGACGGCCGCCTCATCGTGCCCGACCTGGTGGGCCTGGAGACGTTGCCGGTGGGCTCTGACGGCGTCGTCGGACGGATTCAGGACGACACCGAGACGCTGCGCCGCCTGGAGCGGGCCGGCATCGGGCTGGACAGCCGGGTGCGGATCCGCGATCGGGGCACCGTGGCGCCGGCCGTGGAGGGCGGTGGCCGCCGGCGGGCGACCGTCATCGCCCTGCTGGACGAGGACGCCTCACGCGGCGCAGCGCCCAAGGGCGCCCTGGAGGCCGTCATCCCCGACGGCTCCCTGTGGCTGCTGGCCTGACC